>Ga0265318_10000840_pt1 | contig 20216 bp, 19 predicted proteins | sample 4821metaG_FD_192431 | JGI IMG/M metagenome (GOLD analysis project Ga0265318, IMG submission 192431) | Rhizosphere microbial communities from Carex aquatilis grown in University of Washington, Seatle, WA, United States - 4-8-21 metaG | ecosystem: Host-associated > Plants > Roots > Rhizosphere >... | reverse complement strand
CGGCGAGCGCAAGATCGGCGAGACGCTCTGCGTCAACCCCGGCAGCGAAGCGAACCACGGCATCCTGCGCGGCTACCTCGTCGACGTCGGCGACCGCGGAATCGACCTGGTGCAGCGCGTCGAAGGCTGAAGCCAACGGCAAGCGACCAGGTCGCGACGACGTCGCGACCTGGTCGCAGTCGTAAACCGTGGCCCCGCGCTCACCTCCAAACAGAGCCGGGCTCGGCCATCTCGGCGACGATGTCCGTCGTCGCGACGACGCCGAGCGGCACCGAGCCCGGGTCGCTCGTGTCGACGACGACGAGCCGGTGAACCTCGTGCTCCAGCATCAGGTCGGCGGCCTCGCGCAGCGTTGCGCCGGGATCGATCATGATCGGCACGCGCATGAGGTGCGCCACCGTGGCCGTGTCGGGATCGTCGCCGACGACGTCCAGCAGGTCGGTGCCCGTGACGACGCCGAGCGGGCTCCCGTTCGCCGCGACGACGACGACGGCGCGGACGTGCCGCTCCGTCATCACCCGCGCCACCTGGCGCACGGAGGCGCCGTCCCGGCAGGCGACGAGACCGTGCGACATCACGTGCGCGACGATGCCGCGGCCGAGGTTCCCCCGACCGAGGAAGCGGACGAGGTCGGACGTCGCAAGCACGCCGACCGCGAGGTCGTCCTTCGTCACGACGAGGCGTGAGAGCCGCTCGTCGCGCAGGCGGATCGCCGCCTCGGTGATCGGAGCGTCGGCGTCGATCGTCACCGGCGGCATCGTCATCATCTCGCCCGCCGTCATCGACCGCATCGTGTCGAGACTCTCCGCGTCGCTCGCGAGCCATTCCCCTGCGAGGAGGTCGGTGTCGGCGACCACGCCCGCCATGCGGCCGCTCTCGTCGAGAACGACGACTCCGTGGATGTGCCGTTCGGCGAGCAGCGCGGCGACCTCGCCCAGGCTCGCGTCGCTGCGGCAGGAGACGACCGGCGACGACATGAGATCGGCGACGCGCGTCATGCGACCCCGCAGAAGCGCATCGCCGCGACGGCCAGCCCCTGCGCGCAGCTCACGAGCCCGTCCACCGGGACGTGCTCGTCGACCATGTGCGCGAGGCTGAGCCCGTCTGCGTCGAAGCCGGGCGGGCCGTAGCCGATCGAGGGGATTCCAGCCAGATGGGTGAGCGTTGCGCCGTCGTACCAGGAGTCCAGCCCGCCGAGCGTACCGGGCCGGCCGACGGCGTGCGTCGCCGCCTGCATGACGCTGACGATCGGCTCCGACTCCGGGATCTCGAGCGGCATCACGCCGTTGGGCCACCATTCCACCGCGGGCGGATGCTCGGCGAGCCAGTCGTCCTTTGCGCTCTCGCGCGCGATCCAGTCCTCGACCTCGCGTCGCACGTCGGCCCCCCAGCCTCTGGCGTCCGCCTGCCGCGGCACGTACATGACGGCGATGGTCAGGTCGCAGGCGGCGGGGTACGTGACCGGCCATTCGCCGGCGGCGGCCATCGTCGGCAGGAGCGCCGGACGGGACAGATACGGGTGGTCGAGGCCCTCGCGCGAGGCCCATTCCGCGCGGAGCGAGCGGATCGCGTCGATGACGACGGTCGACTTCTCGATCGCGTTCACCGCTCCGCCGTCGCGCCAGTCCGGCTGGCGTACCTCCGCGTGGCCCGGCCGCCCGGGAACGCGGACGCGCGCATACTCCGAGCCGCGGCACGCGACCCAGACGTCGAAGCCCGTGGCCTCGGTGACGATGCCGGCGTCGGCCCGGAGGCCGCGCTCGACGAGCGCCGTGCCGCCGGCGCCGGACGACTCCTCGTCGGTGTTCGTGGCGACGACCAGGTCGCCGGCCAGCTCGACGCCGAGCGAGTGGAGCGTCTCCGCGGCGAGCACCATCGCGGCGATCCCGCCCTTCATGTCGCAGGAGCCGCGCCCGTAGAGGTTCCCGTCGCGGACCTCGGCCGCGAACGGGTCGCTCGCCCAGCGCTCGCGCGGCTCCGCGGAGACGACGTCGACGTGGCCGTTGAAGACCAGGCTCCGGCCGCCGCCCGCACCGCGCCGCCGGGCGACGAGCTGCGGCCTGCCTGCGAAATCGAGGCCGGGCGGGACGAGGGGCTTCCCCTGCAGCGCCGCCGCGTCGGGCTCCCACAAATCGATCTCCGCTCCCGCCGCGCGCAGCCGCGCCGCGAGGTGCTCCTGCAGCGCAGCCTCCTGACGCGGCGGGTCGCCGACGTTGCGCGCGGTCGTGTCGAAGCCGATCAGGTCGGAGGCGAGGGCGACGAGCTCGTCGCGGCGCTGCTCGAGCTCCGCGCAGACACGGCGCTCGTCGTCGCTCAGGGCCATACAAGGACCCTAACGCGGGTTACGGTGTCGCAGTGAGCGAGCTGCAGGCCGGCACGAACCTCCTCGACGAGGCACGGGCGCTCGTCGACGCGGCGACGGAGCACGGCGTCGTGCTGCGCCTCCTCGGCGGAATCGCGGTGCGCGTGCTCTGCCCCGACCTGCCCGCCCGCACGCGCGCCGGCCAGGACGTCGACTTCGGCTCGGTCGCGTCGTCGAGGCGGCCGCTGACCGACCTCCTCGTGGCGCGCGGCTACATCCCGGACAAGAACTTCAACGCGCTCTACGGCAACAAGCAGCTGTACTTCGCGCACGCCGAGGGCTGGGCGGTGGACGTCCTGATCGACAAGCTCGAGATGTGTCACACGCTCGACTTCGCCGCCCGGATCACGCGCCTGCCGTACACGCTCGACCCGCTCGACCTGCTGCTCACGAAGCTGCAGATCGTCGAGCTGAACGCGAAGGACGCGGACGACTGCCTGCGCCTGCTCGTCACCTACCCGGTCGGCGAGTCGGACGAGCCGGGGACGATGGACATGCGCGTCTTCCGCGACCTCGTCGGCGACGACTGGGGCTGGTGGCGGACGGTGACGCACAACCTCGGCCGGATCCGCACGCTGCTCGCCGGCGGCGAGCGCGAGGCGATCGCGGGCGGGCGGCTCGACCCGCACGCCCAGCTCGCCGCGCTCGAGCGGGCGGCCGAGGAGGCACCCAAGAGCCGGCGCTGGAAGATCCGTTCCCGGGTCGGCGAGCGCGTGCGCTGGTACGAGCAGCCGGAGGAGACGCCGCACTAGAGCAGCGAGCCGACCGCCTTGATCAGGCGGACGGTCGGCAGCGCAGGGTTGAGCGCGACGTAGCGTGCCGCCCAGCCGCTCGGGACGAACTTCTCGAGGTACGTCGTGAGCGCGCGGAAGTGGTAGCGGGAGTCGAAGAGCGCGATCGCCGGCTGCGCCGCGCGGAGGAGAAGCTGCGCGCGGCCGTCGAGCTGGTTGGTCGCGCCGCGCAGCGGGGCCATGTCCATCCAGGCCACGTCGGCGCCTGCGGCGGCGAGCGTGCGCAGCGCCTCGAGGACGAGCGTCTCCGTCGCGCCGGTCGGGGCGTCCGGCCGGCGGATCAGATCCTCGAGGAACCAGTCCGTGCCTCCGGCGACGGGCGAGCAGGCGAGCAGCGCCTCGACGCGGCCGTTCCGGCACGCGACGAAGAGCCGCTTCTCGGCGGCGAGCGTCAGCGGCGACGCGCGCAGGAACGAGCGGGTGGCGCGGCGGCCGAGGCGGCGCTCCCAGGCGAGGAGCACGTCGGCCGCGAGCGGCTCGTCGGCAGGCTCGTACGGGCGTGCCGAGATGCCGTCGCGCGCCGCCCGGTTCAGACACCAGCGCAGGTGCTTGCCGCTGTCCCCGCGCGGCTGCCGCCAGTCGGCAAGCGTGAAGAACGGCTGCTCGCCGATCTTGAGCACGGCGTAGCCGCGCTCACGCGCCTGCGCAGCCGTCGCTTCCTGGACGAGCACGAGACAGACGCGCAGCCCGCGCCCGCGCAGCGCCGTCGTCGCCTCTTCGAGCAAGACCGCGCCGTCCTCAGGTGCGCCCAGCGGATCGCCCCAGACGAGCGCGACGCGGTCCTGCTCGAGATACGCGACCGCACCCTCGGCGTGGACGCCGACGACGTACCGCCACGGCGCCTCGTAGCGGAGGCAGAACGAGAACGGGTTGCCGCTCAGGCGCACAGCGAGCTCGAGCGCACGCTCACGCTCGTCGAGCGCCGGCACGGGCCTCACTTGGTCGTGCAGTTCTTCTGAGCCCAGGCGCCGATGTGGGTGTAGGCCTTCGCCAGCGCCTTCTGGTCGATCTCGGACGAGAGCTTCGTGAGCTTCGCGATCGCCGCCGGGTCCGGCGTGCTGCCCGCGCTGAGCTTGACGCCCTTCAGCGCCACTGCGATCTTCGCGTACGCGGCAGCCACGACCTGGAAGTCGGGGCGAATCTCCGACGGGGTCTTGTCGGCGAACTGCTTGAGCAGGGCCGCCGTCTTCTGGACGTCCGCGGTGCCGGTGCCCGACATCGCCTGCGCGAAGCTCGTCGAGAGACCGGAGAGCCGGCTGCAGTTCGCGGCGCTCGCGAGCCCTGAGAGGCCGGAGCCCTTCGACGACGTAGTGGTGGTGGCCTTCTGCGTCGTCGTCGCGGCCGTGGTGGTCGGGGTCGTGGTCTTCTTCTTGCTGCCGCCGCAGCCTGCGGCAAAGAGGACGAGGCCGCTGAGCGCGATGACGGCCAGGATGAAGAGAGGCTTCCGGCGCATGAACAGGGCTCCTTGTCGTGTCCGCCTTACGCGGACCCTATAGGCCGAGGCGGCGCCTTTTCCCATCGGGAGAAGCCCGCGTCCTTGATTGACTTGGCCCGTGAGCTCCACGGCGGCGGTGATGGACGCGCGCGGCCTCCGCCGCCGCGGGCAGGTCTACGTTGCGCTGGCGGCGCTCGCCTGGTCGAGCGCGGGCGCGCTGCAGCGCGAGCTGTCGGTCGGCACGGCCACGCAGGTCGCCGGACGCGCGCTGTTCGCAGTGCTCGGGCTGCTCGCGTTCGTCGCCTTCTCCGGGCACGGCGGCGGCGTCCGGGCGTTCAGGTCGATGGGACGCGCGGAGCTCGCGGTCGCGGCGTGCACCGCGGTCGCCTCGGGGACGTTCATCGTCGCGCTCAACCACACGACGGTGGCGAACGTGCTCTTCATGCAGGCGGTCGCGCCGATCGCGGCCGCCCTGATCGCGTGGGCCGGGCTGCGTGAGGCCGTCTCTCGCAGGACGGTCGTGGCGATGGTCGTCGCGCTCGGCGGCGTCAGCCTGATGGTCGGTGGCCCCGGCGGCGCCCACGGTCTCGGCCTCGCGCTCTCGGTGGTGATGACGCTCTCGTTTGCGCTCTCGGTCGTGATCACGCGCCACCGCCGCGACATCTCGATGGCTCCGGCGATCACGCTGTCGCAGGTGCTCGTGCTCGTCGCCGTCGGTCCGTTCGCGCACCCCGGCACGGTCGACGTGCACGACCTCGTCCTGATCGTCCTGCTCGGCGTCGGGCAGATCGGGCTCGGCCTCGCCTTCCTGACGATGGGCGCGCGCCTGATCCCGGCCGCGGAGGTGGCGCTGATCACGCTGCTCGAGGTCGTGCTCGGCCCGCTCTGGGTGTGGCTCACGCTCTCGGAGCGGCCGGGAACCGGGACGCTCCTCGGCGGCGCGGTGGTGATCGTCGCCGTCGTGGTGCAGGCCGGCGGCACGTCCGGCTAACGGAGCGGCGTCGTCGAGACGAGGCGGAGCGTGACGTCTTCGCGGTAGTGGGCCCGTCCGATCAGCGGCTCCAGGCGGCTCGTCCGGTTGGAGACGACGAGCTCGAGCGGCAGCCCGCCCTGCGAGTCGAGCCACCACTCGGTGGTCTCGGTGCCGCGGTCGGCGCCGCTGACACGGCCGGTCGTGCGGTAGTGGAGCGCCTGCAGCCGCTGCCCGCCGACGTCGAATCGCGCAGGTGCTGCGCCGATCTCCCGCCCCGTCTGAACGTCATGCTTCGAGCGGCAGTCGAACCGGTCGGTGTTTCCGGTCGCCGGCGGCGTGCAGACGTAGAGCGTGCGGTCGTGGCGGCCGAAGAAGCTGTGCACCTCGTCGATCGCGCGCAGATTCGGGCCCGGCGCGCGTGTGCACAGCGTCCACGTCGTCGAGCGGCCGGCGAGCGCGTCCCAGCGGAGCCGGACACCGCACGGAACCTCGACCACCGTGATCGTCGTCGTCGCCGGGTAGGGATGGCGCGTCCCGCCGAGCACGTCGAGCGACTCTTGACCCCGGGTCGCGTACGTGTAGACGCCGTCGAGCGTCTGCGGCCGCGGGTCGCTCGCGCGGAACAGGTTCAGCGCGGCCTCGACAGACGCGGGTCGGGCGGAGTCGGCGAAGAGCAGGCCGCCCGCCCATGCCGCGCCGAGCGCCACGACAATCGCGGCCGCCATCACGAGCCCGGCCGCGAAACGGTGCCGACGCGATCCCGGCAAGCGCTTCACCGTGCCACCGTATCCCCCTGCCGGGACGGGACACCTCAGGGCATCCCACGATGGTCTCCGTCTCCGCTCCGGCGAATGAGCCGCGCTACGTCTTGTCGTCGGCGAAGCCGCACTCGAGGCAAACGAAGCGCGTCTCGCCCCGCTTCCCGGTTACGATCCCCATCGTGACGCCGCACGCCGGGCAGATCGGGGGCCGGTCGTCGTCCAGTTCGCGCCCGCGCTTCGTCACCCGGCCAGGGTAGTGATTCCCGTGCGCGGCATGCTGCTCCGGCGGATCCTGAAGACGGTGGGCGCAGTGCACCGCGCCGTCTACCGCGCCGGCGGCGGCCGGATCGGCGGCCGGGTCTGGGGGCTGTCGATCCTGCTGCTGACCACGACCGGCCGCAAGACCGGGAAGTCGCGGACGACGCCGCTGTGCTTCCTGCCGGACGGCCCGAACCTCGTCGTCGTGGCCTCCAACGGGGGCCAGGAACGGTTCCCCGCCTGGTGGCTCAACCTGCTGGAGCAGCCTCACGCGACGGTCGAGGTCGGCCGCAGCCGCAGAGCGGTCGTGGCCAGGCCGGCGTCGCCGGAGGAGCGGTCGCGCCTCTGGGCCGAGATCACCACGATCGCGCCCGGCTACCTCGGGTACGAGCGGCGGGCCCCGCGGGAGATCCCGCTCGCGATCCTGCAACCGGTGAACGACGAGACCGGCGAGTCTAGCCGCCTTCGGGCGGAAGCGGCACCGTGAGGACCGGGCAGGTGGCGACGTAGAGGAGCCGGTGGGCGACGCTGCCCACGAGCAGGCCCTTGATCACGCCGATGCCGCGCGTCCCCGCGACGATCAGCCCGGCGTCGACCTCCTTCGCCACTTCGGCGATCTCGTGCGCGGGCCCGCCCGCGTATGTCGAGGCGACGATCTGCAGGTCGGTGTCGATGCCGGCCGCGAGCAGCGACTCGGCCCCGGCCCGCACGGTCTGCTCCATCTGCCCTTCGTCCATGCGGCGCGGCACTCCGCCGACGACGGGGGCGAGCATCATCTCGCGCACATGCACGACGGTGACCGCCGCACCCGTCGCGCGCGCGAGCTCCTCGGCGACGGGGAGCGCGTGCTGCGACTCCGGCGAGCCGTCGAGCGCGAGAACGATTCGCTTGATCATGGCCTGCTCCTCAGTCCGCCGTCGCGGAGACGGTGAGCGGCTCGCCGTGCGGGACGGCGAGCTCCCGGCGTGTCGGCGCACCGAGGGCGTAGAAGACGACGCCGAGTGCGATGAACACGGCGAGCGGGATGAGCTGGCTCGCCTCGTACTGCCAGCGTTGTGCCGCCTGCGTGACCTTGCCCGCGCTGTTGACGACCGGCGCGAAGCCGGACGGAAGCGAGGAATCGGGATCGGACTGTCCGAGCCCGGGCCAGAGCAGGGCCGCGGTGGCGAGAGCGGCCCAGAAGAACGTGAGCCCGCTCAGGAGGGCGGCGCCCTTGTCACCCCACGGAACGCGGTAGGGCCGGTGGACGTCCGGCAGCTTCCGGCGCAGGAGATAGAGCGCCGGGAAGATCGCGAGGTAGGAGATCGTCGTCGTCGAGATGGCGAGGCCGAGCGCCGCGCTGAAGTACTGCGCGGTGCTGCCGCTCGTGAGCAGGAACGCAAGGATCATGAAGAGCGTGGCGATGATGCCGGAGAGCGTGTTGACCGCGATCGGCGTGCCGTAGCGCTTCGAGAACCGCCCGAGAGCGCGCGGGCCGGCGCCGTCGTAGCAGGCGACCGCCTGTGCGCGGTCGGCGCCCATGATCCACGTCGCCCCGCTCGACATGAGCGCGAAGATGAACCCGATCGCGGCGATGTCGCCGAGCGCCTTGCCCGCGCCGTGCAGCGTGGTGGCGTCGGGCGTCGCCCCGACGTGACCGCCGTAGACGGTGAAGACCGTCTTGATCGCGTCGATGAAGCCGCCGAGGCTCGTCACCTGGCTCAGCGGCAGCACGAGCAGGATGGCGAGGATCGGCACGCCGTAGAGGACGACGGCCATGAACGCGGAGCGGATCACCGTGTACGGGACGTCCTTCTGCGGGTTCTTCATCTCGTCGCCTGCGGCGTTCGGCAGCTCGAAGCCGACGTAGTTGAAGAAGAGCACCGGCACGAGCGCGATGAAGACGGCGTAACTCGGCTTGAAGCTGCCGCCGTGAACCCCGTGGACCCCGTGCTTGCTCGCGTAGATCACGACGGTGAGGCTGAAGAAGCCGAGCACGAGCATCCGTCCCCACGCTCCGATCGTCGGCAGCCACTTGCCGACGCCGAACGAGAGGATCGCCGCCCAGACGGAGATCCAGATGAAGAGGAGGCCGAAGACGTACTTCCCGTTGCCGAGGTCGAAGAAGAAGGAGTTGAACGTCGCAACGGCGGTGATGCAGAGCGTGCCGCCGAGCCAGATCGGGTTCGCGAGCCAGTAGATGATCGCGTTCACGCCGCCGACGAACCGGCCGAGCGCGAGCTTCGTCCAGACGTAGGGGCCGCCTTCCTCCGTGAACGTCGAGCCGAGCTCGGACGTGAGCAGCGCGTACGGGATGAAGAACACCGGAACGAGGAAGATCAGCCAGGTGAACCCCTGCGCTCCGTTGCTCGCCACGGTGCCGATGGTGTCCAGCCCGACGAGCGTGCAGACGAGGAAGAAGAACATGTCGAAGCGGCCGAAGTGCTTCTGCAGCTTCGTCTTCTCCTCGAGCGCCGCCGCCGTGGTCAGCCCCAGGTCGCTTGCGATTGTCGCCATGCGCCGCCTCCTCCCTGACAGGTCGTGCGAGTATCCAGAATCGGCCGCGCGGTTACAACCCCGGCGGGATAGCTTTTCCGCGTGCATCCCGGGTTTCTCCGCGGCCGTCTCGAGGCGTCGTCGAGCGCTCCCGGCGAGGGGGAGCGCGTCACGAAGCTCGTCGAGCTCCCGACCGCCACGGTCGAGCAGATCCTGAGCGGAACCCTGGCCGAGCCGGTCGCCTTCGAGCAGGCGCACGACGAGTGGGTGCTCGTGCTCGAGGGCAGAGCACGGCTCCTCGTCGAGGAGACGGAGCTCGAGCTGCAGGCCGGCGAATGGCTACTCCTTCCCTCCGGCTGTCCGCACACCGTGCTCGAGACGCAGGCCGGGACGAGCTGGCTCGCGCTTCACCTCGCATAGGAAGTCATGCTCGAAGCCGGGGCTGCCGATGCAGCCGGTGATGCTCCTGCGGCTGTCACTCTTCCTCGCGCCCGCGCTCACGCTCGCGGCGGTCGACCTGGCGGTGAAGGCGCTGCTCGCGACCAAGGACTGGGACTTCCACCCGCGGTCGCACGCGTGGTCCGTGCTCGCCGTCGTAGTCCTCGCCGTCCTGCTCGTCTTCGCGGTGCTGCCGTCCCGGCTCGTCGCGGTCGCCGCTGGTGTCGTCGCGGGCGGCGTACTCGGCAACGTCCTCTCGGCCCACGAGCACGGCGGCCGCGTTCCGAACCCGCTCGTGGTCGGCCCGGTCGCGTCGAATCTCGCAGACGTCTTCGTGCTGGTCGGCGCGCCGGTGCTCGTGGTCGCCCTCGCGCGCGTCTCGATCCGCCACCGCGAGGTGATCGACCGCCTGATTCCGCCGCGGCGCTGGGAGCTCGCGCTCCGGCGGCGGCTCGGCCTCTAGCAACTGGGGCTTTCAACGGATGGGCGGCGCGCGCTCCGGCACGAGACTCGGTCTGTGGCGAGACGAATCCTCATCGGGACGCTGGGAGCTTTCGTTGCCGCCCTCGTGCTCGCCTCGTCGGCGTTGACGAGCGGAGCGGGCTTCATCGCGCTCAGGTCGGGCGACCAGCTCGACGTCGTCGGAACGCCGATCCTCTGTCAGGTCGGGGATGGCGCAAAGGCAATCGCGTGCTTCAAGGTCGACGCCCACGGCCCGCTTGCCGGCTCGTACGGGATCGGGATCAAGACGACGGGCATCGCAGCGTGGAAGATCGACGCCGTGCGGAAACCGAAGCAGGTCTACTCGCGCAAGACCGCCTCGGCGCAGAAGCGCGTCAAGATCAAGCTCGGACAGGTGGCGCGGCTGCAGGGGACGACGCTCGACTGCGCGATCGTTCGCTCGGGCGCCGACAACGAGACGACCATCTACTGCTCGCGCGACGACAACGTCGGACCGGTCGTCGGCTCGTACGCGGTGCTGCTGAGCAAGAGCATGGCCGCCGTCGGGAAGGTCAAGGCGGACCGCTCGACGACGATCGTCTGGATGAAGAAGCACTAGGTTCTCCGGCGCGCGGGTGCGCGTGCCGGGTGGAGCCGCGCTGCCGGCGTTAGAGCTGCTCGAGCGCGCGCCGGACGAGGACGCGCGCAAGGTCGGCGCGGTACTCGGCACTGCCGTTCACGTCGCTCGGCGGCATGGTGCCGTCGGCGGCGAGCGCGGCGGCGTCGGCCGGCGGGGCTCCGCCTGCCACCGCCGCTTCGACGCCTTGCGCCCGCAGCGGCGTCGCGCCCATGCTCGTCAGTCCCACCTGCACGCGTCCGTCCACACGGGCAGCGGCGACGCCGACCGTCGCCCAGTCCTGCGCACGGCGCTCGATCTTGAGGTACGTGCCCGCCTGCACCTTCGGCACCCGGATCTCGGTGAGCACCTCCTGCGGCGCGAGCGCGGTCACGAACATGCCGGCGAAGAACTCGGCTGCGGAGATCGTCCGCTCCCCGCTCGGGCCGCGCACGACGAGCTCGGCGTCGAGCGTGAGCACGATCGTGGCGAGGTCGGAGGCCGGGTCGCCGTGGGCGATCGAGCCGCCGATCGTGCCGCGGTGGCGCACCTGAGGGTCGCCGATGCCGGCGGCGGCCTTCCCGATCAGCGCGCAATGCTGCGCGAGCAGCGGATCGCGCACGAGCTCGGCATGCCGGGTGAGGGCGCCGATCGCGATCCGGTCGCCGTCGTCCCGGACGTAGCGCAGCTCGTCGAGCCGGCCGATGTCGACGAGCAGCGACGGACGTGCGAAGCGCAGGCGCAGCAGGGGAATGAGCGAGTGCCCGCCGGCGAGCAGCTTCGCGTCCTCGTCGCGGCCGAGCAGCGAGACCGCCTCGTCGACGCTCCCCGCGCGCTCGTACTCGAAGGCGGCCGGGATCATGTTCCCGCTCTCGCTGCAGCCTGCACTGCCCGGACGATGTTGTGATAGCCGGTGCAGCGGCAGAGGTTGCCCTCGAGCCCGTGGCGGATCTCCTCCTCCGACGGGTTGGGGTTCTCTTTCAGAAGCGAGACCGTCGCCATCACGAACCCCGGGGTGCAGTAGCCGCACTGCAGCGCATGCTTTTCGTGGAACGCCTGCTGCACCGGGTGGAGCTCGTCGCCGTCGGCGAGTCCCTCGACCGTGGTCACGTCGCAGCCGTCTGCCTGCACCGCGAACACCGTGCACGACTTCACCGACTCGCCGTCGAGCAGCACCGTGCACGCACCGCAGGAGGACGTGTCGCAGCCGATGTTCGTCCCTTTCAGTTCGAGCTGTTCGCGCAGGAAGTACGCGAGGAGCTGCCGCGGCTCGACATCCGCTTCGCAGTGCGAGCCGTTCACGGTGAGCGCGATCCGCGTCATGCCTTCGCCTCCTGAATTGCGCGCCAGACGTTTTCGCCGTTCGCGGGCATGTCGACGTGACGCACGCCGTACGGGGCGAGCGCGTCGAGGACGGCGTTGAGGACGGCGGGGGTGGCGCCGATCGTCCCGGACTCGCCGATCCCCTTCGCGCCCAGTGCGTTCACCGGAGTAGGCGTCTCCATCTCGACCGCCTCCCACAGCGGGAGATCGGCGGCGGACGGGAACGCGTAGCCGACGAACGTGCTCGTGAGAGGGTTCCCGTCGTCGTCGTAGACGACCTGCTCGTAGAGCGCCTGCGCGACGCCGGTTGCGATGCCGCCGTGCACCTGGCCCTCCGCGACCAGCGGGTTGATCAGGGTGCCCGCGTCGTCGACGGCGACGAGCCGGAGCAGCTCGACCTGCCCGGTCTCGACGTCCACCTCGACGACGGCGACGTGCGCGCCGAACGGGAACGTCGGAGAGCTCTTGAAATCGTGCGCCGCCTTCAGCTCGCCGAGCCTCTCGTCGGCCGCGGCGCGCGCGGCGAGCTCCGGCCACGAGAGCGAAGGCTCCGGCGCGTCCACTACGCGGAAGCGGCCGAGTGCGTGGTCGAGTGCGATGTCGGCCGGGCTGGCCTCGAAGTAGTCGGCGACGAGCTGCTTTGCACGCTCGACGACGTCGTCGGCCGCGAGTCGCGCGGCCATGCCGCCGATCTGTGTCGACTTCGAGCCGTACGTCCCGGTGCCCTTGGCGATCTCGTCGGTGTCGCCCTTGTGGACGGTCACCTGCTCGATCGGCAGCCCGAGCTGCTGTGCCGCGATCATCGCGAACGTCGTCTCGTGGCCCTGGCCGTGCGAGAACGAGCCGGTGCGGACGATCGCACCGCCGTCCGCCGTGATCTCGACCTCGCCGAACTCGGTCTCGTCGATCCCGTTCGTGATCTCGACGTAGGAAGAGAGGCCGATTCCGAGCTGCTTCGCGCCGCCCTGCTCGCGGCGCTGCCGCTGCTCGGCGCGTAGGTCGTCGTAGCCGGCCGACCGCAGCACGAGATCGAGCGCACCCTCGTAGTCCCCGGAGTCGTACGCCGCATGGGTCACGGTCGTGTAGGGGAACGCGTCCTTCGGGATGAAGTTCTTCCGCCTGACCGCGGCGGGGTCCAGCTCGAGCTCGGCCGCGAACGCGTCGAGCGCACGCTCGATCGCCTGCGAGGCCTCCGGCCGGCCCGCGCCCCGGAAGGCCGAGATCGGGGTCGTGTTCGTCACCACCGAGCGGCCCTCGAACTCGATGCGCGGGATCGCGTAGACGCCGCTCGCCATCAGCGCCGTCAGGTTCGGCAGGAAGGCTCCGAGCACGGGGTACGCGCCGCTGTCCTGCAGGACGTCGAGCCGGTACGCGAGCACCTTGCCGTCGCGCGTCCCTCCGATCGTGTAGTCCGCGCGCTGCGCGCGCCCGTGCGGCAGCGCGACCATGCTCTCGCTGCGCGTCTCCGTCCAGCGCACGGGCCGGCCGGTCCGGCGCGCCAGCCAGACGACCAGGATCTCCTCGGCGCCGAGCATCTTCGCGCCGAAGCCGCCGCCGACGTCGGGGGCGATCACGCGAACGTCCGCCGGGTCGAGGCCCAGCGTCATTGCGAGCACCATGCGATCCTGGTGCGGCGTCTGCGTCGAGAACCACGCGGTGATGCGGCCGTCCGGGCCGACCTCGGCGGCGGCCGAGCGGGGCTCGAGCGGGCACGGTGCCATCCGCTGGCTGACGATCGTGTCCGAGACGACGACGTCGCAGCCGTCGAAGAGGCTCTCGTCGTGCTCGGGCGAGCCGGAGCGGCCGGCGACGTTCGTGCCCACCTCGGGGAAGAGCAGCACCTCGTCCTTCACGGAGTCCGCCGGCCTGACGACGGCCTGCAGCGGGTCGTAGTCGACGAGCACGAGCTCGGCGGCGTCCTCGCCGGCGGCGCGGCCTTCGCTGACGACGATCGCGACGATGTCGCCGACGAAGCGGGCGACGTCGACTGCCACGAGGGGACGCTTCATGCCCTGCTCCAGGCCGGGGAGGGGCGGCGGGCCGAGCGGACCGACGTCGATGTCGGCGCCGGTGAAGACCTGCACGTCGGGGAGGGCCTCGGCGGCGGTGGTGTCGACGCCGCCGATGCGGGCGTGGGCGAAGAGCGAGCGCACGAACGTGACGTTGAGGGCGCCCTCCAGGGGCAGGTTCTCGACGTAGCTGCCCTCGCCACGGAGGAACCGCGGGTCCTCTTTGCGCAGAACGCGATTACCGAGGATGCTCACGGGCGGCGAGCTTACCGCTCCGGCCCGGGGCGAACAACCGGGAGGAGTCGTCGCCGAGCCGCGCGACGACCGCCGCGCGCAGCGCCTCTTCGGGAAGTGCTTCCGTCGCCTCGCGCCAGGCCGCGACGGCTGCGAGCGCCGCGAGCTTCGGGCCGGCCGTTTCGCGCAGCGGGAGCCGCAGCGGCTCCCGGGGCAGCGGGGGCAGCTCGATCCCGTCGTCGGCGACGACGAGCGTCTCCGCGTCGGCACGGGCCAGCACGCCCGTCGCGGCGAGCTCTCGCGCTCCGTCCTCGGAGACCACGAGCACCGCGTCGGGGCGCTCGATCCCGGTGTAGAGGATCGGCTCCGGGCCGAGGATCACCTCGGAGACCGAGAAGCCCGTCCCCTGCGTGACGGGGTTGTCGTTCTTCTGGGTCACGTGCAAGCCGCAGGAGAGCGCAGCGCGGGCGAGGATGGTCGCGGCCGTCCGGACGCGCTCACCGGCGCTTCCGGCGAGCACGAGTCCGTGCGGGCGCACGAGGCGGTGCTCGAACGCCTGAGCGGCGATCCTCGGCGGCGCCGGCTGCTCGTCGGCTGCGTGCCGCTCCCGGTAGGAGGCGCCGAAGGTCGGGCGCGGCTCGTCGCGCAGGACACCGAGCTCGTAGCCCGCCTGCTCCGCGACCTCGCGCAGCGTGGCACCCGTGAGCGGGTTCCAGCGGGTCGCGTACGCCGTGCAGAGCTCGAGGATCTCGACGGCGGCGAAACCGGGGTGCGCGATCGCCTGCTCGAGCACGTCTGCGAGGTCGCGGTCGCCGGCCAGCTTCCGCGCGACGAACGGGGCGCGGGCGGCGAGCAGGACGCGGGCGAGGTCGAGCGGCGGGAGGAAGCCGCCCTGCGGCGCGGTGGACGTGACGAAGTCGACGGGTGAGAACGCGGAGCTCTGCCCGCCGGTCATCCCGTAGAGGAAGTTGTTGTGCACGAGCACGGTCACGTCGGAGTTGAGCAGCGCGCCGCTCACGAGGTGGTTGATCCCGATCGTCGCCCCGCCGTCGCCGATCAACACGATCGGCTTGAGCCGGCCCGCTCCGAGGACGGAGTCGGCGAGCGCGAGACCGGCTGCGAACGCGGTCGAGCGCCCGTGCGTCGTGTGGATCGTGTGCGGGCCGGCGATCTGCCCGTCGGCCAGCCCGACGCAGCCGATGTCGGTGACGACGGCCACGTCGGCGGGCGGGATCCCGAGGCGGTCGAGCGCCTCGCCGAGCGCGCGCAGGACGAGCGGGTGCCCGCAGCCCTTGCAGTACGGGCCGCGGCCGGGCCGGAGGTACTGCGTCTCCATCAGCCCTCCGCCTCGACGGCGGCCTCGATCCGGGCGGGCGTGATCATCGCTCCCACCCCGTTGACCCGCACGAGCCGTCGCCCGTCGAGGTGCGGCTCGAGCACGCCTGCGTAGAGGCCGCTGAGGTTCTCCTCGACGACGACCACGCGCGGGCAGCCGCCGAGCGCTTCCCGGATCGCCGCGGACGGCACCGGGAAGAGCGTCCGGAGCCGGAGGAACGAGACACGGCCTCCGCGTGCGCGGACGCGGAGGCACGCCTCGAGCGACGCCCGCGCCGAGCTGCCGTAGCTGACGACCAGAGTCGTCGCCCCCGGCTGCGTGTCGACCTCGACGAGGGCCATCTCGTCGGCGTGCGCGTCGATCTTCGCCTGGAGGGCGACCAGCACGTCGACGACCTCCGGTGAGCTCTTGCGCAGGCGGCCCTCGGTGTCGTGCGCCGATCCGGTGGCGACGACGCGGGCGCCGCCGCCCACCGGCGCGAAGCTCGGGGGCTCGCCCGGGCAGGTGCGGGCGTAGGGGGCGAACCGCTCGGTCCCGGCCGGGACGGGGCGGCGCGGCTCGACCGGGTCATCCGGCAGGGAGGCGGTGTCGACGTCCTCGAGCGTCGTCCCGACCTCCTTGTCCGAGAGCAGGACGACGGGCGTGCGGAGCCGTTCCGACCACGCGAAGGCTGCGCGCGTCAACTCGTGGCAGTCGGCGGCGCCGGACGGTGCGAACACCGGAATCGTCGTGCCGCCCGACGTGCAGAACTCCGCGAGCAGCACGTCGCCCTGCGCGCCCTGGGTGGCGCCGCCGGTCGACGGGCCGAGCCGCTGGACGAGGGCGATCACGACCGGCGTCTCGGTCATCACGGCGTACTGGACGGTCTCGATCATCAGGCAGAAGCCCGGGCCCGAGGTCGCCGTCATCGCCTCGTAGCCCGCGAGCGACGCGCCGACGCACGCGGCGAGCGCGGAGATCTCGTCCGGGGCGGACAGCGCGAGGCCGCCGCGCCGCGGCAGCTCCTCCATCATCGTCCGGAAGATCTCGCTCGACGGCGTGATCGGGTAGCCGGCGAAGAAGCGGCAGCCGGCCGAGAGCGCGCCGAGCGCGGTCAGCCGGTTGCCCGAGACGAGCTCGACTGCGGTGGTGGCCGGTGCGACGCTCACCCTGTCGGTCTGCCACCCGGCCGCGGCGGGCGCGTCGGGGGATGCCCCGATCGATCCTGCGCTTTGCCCGGCGGGCGAAAAGCTGGACGGTCAGCGGTTCGGCGCCGGCGCCCGTCCGGATCCGTGCGCTGCTGCTCGCGCGCAGCGTCTGAGCGGGGGCCGGCCGGCGCCTCTACGGAACGATCACGATCACGCGCAGTCGCCCGCTCGCCGGGTCGCCGCTCGCCAGCGGCGTCGCCGTCCAGGCGAGGTAGTACGTGCCCGGCCGGCGGAGGAGTGCCCGGCGGACCCGAGCCGGCAGCGGCAGCCGCGGGTGGTTGAGGCCGGCGCGCAGAGGCATTCGCCACGAGGCGAGCCTGTGTCCGTTCGCGTCGAGGAGCGCGATCGCCGCCGTGTTCCTTGCCGTCGCCGCGACCGACGTGGAAATCGTGCGGCTTCCGGCCGGCCGGAAGCCGGCCGGGCCGAGGAGGCGGAACGTGAACTGCGCCGCCGTGCGGACTCCGGGCCCGTCCGAGACCGTGAGGTCCACCGCCGACCCGACCGGCACCACCTTGACGTCGGCCGGGCCGATGACCGTGCCCGCCGGGGCGGCAGACGGCTCGTGGGTGACGCTCCCGACCGCGAAGCCGGACGCGATCAGCGCCTCCGTCGCATCGGCGGCGCTGCGTCCCGCGAGCGGGGGCAGCGCGCGCAGGCCGACCGTGGCGGCGCTGATGGTGCCGGCGACGTCGGTCTCCGTGAGTCGGAAGGTGCGCGGGTCGCCGGCGGCGATCGGGCCCAGCTTCGTCTCGTACTGCGTCGCGTCGAAGGTGGCGATCCACCTGTCGTCGGCGTAGAGCTGTACCTGGGAGATGGGGCTCGCCAGGGTGACGCCCGGCGCCCAGCGCAGCGTCAGGCCGTCCGCGGCGACGACGCCGTTCACGTCGCGCGGCGGCGGCGGCGGGAAGCGGTCGTGGAGCAGCGTGAACTCCGAGAGATGCGTGGTCAGGATGTGGATCCCGTCCGGGCCGGCGAAGGCGCCGTCGCTCCAACCGGCCGGCAGCGTTCCGGGCGTCGGCACGACCGGGATCGGCCGCCAGGCCCCGTTCACGAACGTCGCCGGCACCGCGGTCGCGTCCCCGGTCGTGTTCGCGAGGACGATCTCGAGCGGTGACGAGAAGGAGTGCAGCTGCACGCCGGTCAGCGACCAGTAGCAGCTGACGTCGTACACGAGCGCGTTCGTGGCGAAGCCGCCGCCGATCGAGGCGGGCGAGTCGGGGTCGATCCGGAGCACGAGGTGGTCGGTGCTCGAGTACGTGCCGAGCGTCGTGACCGCCGCGCCTCCGTCGGTCGAGTGCAGCGTCGTGCCCGGGAGCGCGTTCATCTCGATATACGGCCAGTCGGCCGGCGGCGGGCCGCTCACGATCGTGAAGTGGGTCGTGAAGGACGCGGCCTTGCCCGCCAGATCGACGAGGGTGCCGGCGAGCGTGTGCGGCCCGTCGGCGAGCGGTCCGGTCGCGAACGTCGCGGTCGCGCCGGAGATCGCCGGTGCGGCCGTCGCGACGCCGTCGAGCGTCGGGCCCGCGACGGCCGAGAGGGCTTCGCTCGCGGTTGCGGCGATCGAGCTTGCCCCGGAGATCGTCGAGCCGTCAGCGGGCGTCGCGGAGACGAGCGACGGCGGCGTGTTGTCGACGCGGCGCGCGGCGGCGACGCTCGGTGTCGAGACGTTGCCGACGGCGTCGTGGGCGATTGCGCGGAAGTCGTAGAGGCCGTCGGAGAGCGTGGTGGTGTCGAGGAGGTCGGAGTACGGCGCTGTCGTGTCGGTGGCGAGGGTCGTCCAGGTCCCGGCCCCGGCCGGGCTGGCCTGGAAGTCGACCCACGCCGTGTCGGTGTCGGGTGAGGACGCGTGCAGGGTGATCGTGCCGGCGAGTGAAGCGCCGGGATCGGTGAGCGTGACGGTGGGCGGTGTCGAGTCGACGGTGACGGTCACGCCGGCCGTCGTGAGCGTGTTGCCTGCGGCGTCGGTTGCGACCGTGTCGATCGTGTGTGTTCCGCTCGGGGTCGAGGACGGATCCCAGGCGAGCGTCCACGGCGCCGACGAGACCGTTCCGACAGCCGCGCCGTCCACGCGGAACTGCACCGTCGCGAGGCCGGAGCCGCCGTCGGACGCGTTGGCCTTCAGGGTCACGCTCGGCCCGCCCACGGTGGCGCCCGAGGCCGGCGCCGTCACCGACCCGGTCGGTGGCGTGTTGTCGACGCGGGTCGTGACGACGTTCGAGGTGACGGCGTGTGCGCCGTCGGTCGCGACCGCGTGCAGGTCGTAGAGCCCGTCCGGGAGCAGCGTCGTGTTCAGGGTCGCACCGAACGGCGGCGTGGGGTCCACCGCGATCGTCGTCCAGGCGCCGGCGCCGGCCGGGCTGCGTTCGAAGGTGACCTGGCTGGTGTCGGCCGACGTTGTCGTGGTGAGCGCGATCGTGCTGCGGGCCGTGGCGCCCGGGTTGTCGAGTGTCACCGTCGGCGGATGGTTGTCGACGACGATCGTGCGCGCAGACGAGACGGCCGGGCCGTTGCCGGCGACGTCGGTTGCCTCGACGGTCACCGACACCGGCCCGTCCGGGGTCGAGGTCGAGTCCCAGCTCACCGACGCGGGCGTGCCGGAGGCCGTACCGACGATCGTGCCGTTCACCTTGAAGACCATCCGCCCGATCCCCGCGGTGGCATCGGACGCCGAGCCGCCGAGCGTCACGGTGCCTCCGACGTACGCGCCCGGCGCCGGCGCCGTCACCGACACCGAGCTCGGCGGCGTGTTGTCGATCACCTTCGGGCCCGCGAGGGCCACGGTCGCGACGTTCGCCGGGATCGCGGCGTCGGAGATCACCTCACGCAGGTCGACCTGTCCGTCCGCGACCGCCGTCGTGTCGAACAGGGCCGACCAGGGCGCGGAGACCTGGGTGCCGATCGTCGTCCACGTTCCCGCTCCGTGCGGCGAGTACTGGAACGCGACCGAGGCGACCCCGGCGCCCGGGTCGCTCGGCGACGGGTCCGAGAGAATCACCGTCCCGGTGAGGACCGAGCCGGGGTCGACCGGCGAGGCGGTCGGCGGCTGCGTGTCGATCGTGACGGACGCGTGCCGGACCGCCTCGCTGTTGCCGACGTTGTCGACGGAGTGGTAGTCGATCGTGTGGGTGCCGTCGTTCGAGTGGTCGGACGGTGCGGCGATCACGACGCTCGTGCCGCTCTGCCAGCCGCCGCCGTCGACGCGGTAGCTCGTCGAGGCGACACCCGAGCCGGAGCCGTCGCCGGGTGAGAGCGTGACCGTCACCGGGGAGGACCGCGAGCCGGCGGGCGCGTCGTCGCTCGTCGCCGGCGGCGTCCTGTCGAGCGTGACCGTTGCCGGCGCGGAGTCGGTCGTGTTGCCGGCGGCGTCCGTCGCGCGCGCGACCACGGTGTACTGCGCCCCGTCGGTGAGGGCCGAGAGATCCCAGGACTGCGACGCGAAGCCTGGGGTGGCGACCGGCGAGCCGATCGTCGTCCCGGCGGCGAAGCTGCAGCTCGCGCCGGCGCAGTAGCGGAATTCGACCTGTGCGATCCCGGAGCCGCCGGTGTCGGCGGCGGTCGCCGACACGGACGCGCTCGG
>Ga0265318_10000839_pt1 | contig 20229 bp, 22 predicted proteins | sample 4821metaG_FD_192431 | JGI IMG/M metagenome (GOLD analysis project Ga0265318, IMG submission 192431) | Rhizosphere microbial communities from Carex aquatilis grown in University of Washington, Seatle, WA, United States - 4-8-21 metaG | ecosystem: Host-associated > Plants > Roots > Rhizosphere >... | reverse complement strand
CGGTTCGGTTTTCCTGCTGGCGCGGCTGATGCAGGACGGCATCGTCCAGCGCCTGCTCGCTGATACCTGCCCGCCCGTGGGCAGCAACGCAAAGCCGCCTTACTCGCTCTGTCCTTATGGCGCGACATTGCCGCGCAACGCGAATGCCTGGATATGGGGCGAGCATAGTTCGTTTCACGCCCTGGGGGGCTTCCGGCGCAATGACGATGAATATGGCCGCATCGCGCGCGACAGCCTGGCGCGCTATCCCGGGATGCATCTGAAGGCGGCGGCGACGGATTCACTGCTCCAGTTCGTGCAATTCAAGACCGGCGACGGCATCGAGTCGCAGCGTTCCATCCTGGAGCCCGGCTTCCGCCATATCCTGCCCGGCCAGCTTCCCGCCTATCTCGCCGCCCGTCAGCAGACCCAGCTTATTCGCTTCAAGGATATCAATCTGGTCCATGTTCCGGTGGCGGTGATCGCGCTGCTGGGCCTGCTCCTGCTGCTGCACCACGCATCGGTGCGCCGCCGCTGGGATCAGGCGGCGTTGCCCGCCACGGTGCTGCTGGCGCTGCTGGGCAACGCCATCATCTGCGGCACCTTCTCCAACCCGCATGACCGCTACCAGTCCCGGCTGATGTGGATGCCGGTGCTGGTGCTGCTTTTGGCGCGCGCCCGGGACCCTAAAGCGTTGCAACCAGTGCCGGAATCCGGCACTTAACAGCCATGACTATCCTGATCGCCCCTTCCATCCTATCCGCCGACTTCTCCAAGCTCGGCGACGAAGTCGCCGCCATAGAGGCGGCGGGGGCCGACTGGATTCATGTCGATGTCATGGACGGTCATTTCGTCCCCAACATCACCATCGGCCCGGCGGTGGTGAAGGCGCTCAAGCCCCATGCGAAAAAGCCGCTGGACGTTCATCTGATGATTTCGCCGGTCGATCCCTATATCACGGCATTCGCCGAAGCGGGGGCCGACCACATCACCGTCCATCCCGAAGCCGGGCCCCACGTCCATCGCACGCTGCAACTGATCCGCAGCCTGGGCAAGAAGGCCGGCGTCGTGCTCAATCCTGGCACGCCGGTCGACGCCCTCGACAACCTGATGGATCTGGTCGACCTCATCCTCATCATGAGCGTCAATCCCGGCTTTGGCGGCCAGTCCTTCATCGACAACCAATTGGAAAAAGTTGAAGCGGCGCGCAAGCGCATCGACGAAACCGGCCGCGCCATCGCGCTTGAGGTGGATGGCGGCATCAATCCGGAAACGGCGAAGCGCGCCATCGCCGCCGGCGCCACCGTGCTGGTGGCGGGCACTGCGGTTTTCCAGGGCGGGCCTTCCCGCTATGCCGCCAACATCGCCGCGCTTCGAGGTTAGGCCGTGAAACCGGCCACGCTACTGCCGCTGCTGCCGGAAATGGCGCGGGCAGGCTTGGCCCGCGCGCTGATACCGCTGCGCGTCGTCTGGCGGCGCAACTGGTTCTACCGCCGCCTGCTCAAGGGCCAGCTTACCGATCATTTCGCCCATTATCCGCTGGACATGCTGCCGCGCCGGCTGGAGGACGCCGACGGCATGTTGCGCGGGCGCTTCCGCTTTCATGGCGAGACGGTGGAAGCGAAGGACGGCCTCTCGATCTTCGATCTCAAGCCGCCCAGCGAACAATGGCGGGCGGCGTTGCATGGTTTCGACTGGCTGCCTTCGCTTTCCACCGCCGGAGGCGAGGCTGCGCGCAAACTCGCCACCAACCTGATCGCGCAATGGATCCGGCGCCACGCCGCCTATTCCGAGCCGGTCTGGTCGCCGTCTGTGATGGGACGGCGGCTGGTGCATCTGTTCTGCCATGGCCGTCTGGTGGTGCCCAATTCGGAGATGATGTGGCGTTCCAAGCTTTTTGTCTCGCTGCGCGAGCAGGCCCGGATGCTGGAGCGTACTTGGCGCGAGGCGCCCGAAGGCCTGCCAAGGCTGGAAGCTGCTGCCGCGCTGACGCTGTCGGGCGTCTGCATGCAGGATGCCTCGCATCGGCTGGAGACGGGCCTTGCGGCGCTGGAAGGAGAACTGGAAGCGCAGATTCTGCCGGACGGCGGCCATCTCAGCCGCTCGCCCGAAGCGCTGCTCTCGGCCTGGCGGCATCTGGCGATGGTGCTGGAAACGCTGGCGACGCTGAACCTGGAGCCGCCGCACACCTTGCGCAACGCCGCCGACCGCATCGCCACCATGGTGCGCTTCTTCCGCCATGGCGACGGGGCGCTGGCTCTGTTCCAGGGTGGGTTGGAAAACGATCCGCGAGCGGTGGCGGCGCTGCTGGCGCGCGACGAGGTGCATGGCAATCCTTTCCACCATGCCCGACATTCCGGCTACCAGCGCCTGACGGCGGGCCGCAGCCTGGTGCTGATGGATGTGGGCAAGGCGCCGCCGGGCGCTTACGCCGTGGATGCCCATGCCGGGTTCCTGGCCTTCGAGTTCAGTTCCGGCGAAAGCCGGGTGGTGGTCAATTGCGGTGCGGGCGGCCGCCAGCACCGCGCCTGGAACGCGGCGCTGCGGGCCAGCGCCGCCCATTCCACCGTCACGGTGGACGACGCTTCCAGCGCCGCCGTCCTGCCGGCTGGACCGGCGCGCGATCTGCTGGGACCGCGCCTGATGGGCGGACCGAAGGAGGCGCTGTCGCGGCGGTTGGAAACCGGGCAGGGCTGGACGGTGGAAGCCAGCCATGACGGCTATCTCGAAACCTTCGGCCTGATCCATGAACGCCAGGTGACGCTGTCGCCGCAAGGCCTGATGCTGACCGGCCGCGACCGGCTGCTGCAGGGCGGACGCGGGCAGCCTGCGCAAGGTTTCGCCGTGCGTTTCCACATCCATCCCGATGTGCGGGTTTCGCGCCTGGAAGGCGGCGGCATCCTGCTCAAGCTGCCGAACGGCGAGGGCTGGCGTTTCCGCTGCGGCGGCGGCGTGCTGGAGGTGGAGGAAAGCGTCTATCTGGGGGGCGAGACGGTGCGCCGGACCCAGCAACTGGCGATCACCGGCGCCCTGCGCGAGGCGCAGACCGAGGTTGCATGGGTCTTTGAACAGATTGTCGCTTAAGGGTTTTTTGGCGCTGGTAGGCGTGGCAGACTGGCCAAATCACCCCGGAGAGTCCCATGGCCGAGTTCACCCTGCCCAAAAACAGCAAGATCAAGAAGGGCAAGACCTGGTCGCCGAACGGGGGCAAGAAGCCGAAGCGCTCTAAGGATTTCAAGGTCTATCGCTACGATCCTGCGAGCGGCGAGAACCCGAGCATGGACGTCTACACCCTGGACCTCGACAGCTGCGGTCCGATGGTCCTGGACGCGCTGATCAAGATCAAGAACGAGATCGATCCCACGCTGTCCTTCCGCCGCTCCTGCCGTGAAGGCGTTTGCGGCTCCTGCGCCATGAATATCGGCGGCGGCAACACGCTGGCCTGCACCAAGGCGATCACCGACATTTCCGGCGCGGTGGCGGTCTATCCGCTGCCGCACATGCCGGTGGTGCGGGACCTAGTGCCCGACCTGACCAATTTCTACGCCCAGTATGCCTCGATCCAGCCCTATCTGCAGACCAAGTCGGCCGAGCCGGAGACCGAATGGAAACAGTCGCCGGAAGAGCGGGTGAAGTTGGACGGGCTTTATGAATGCATCCTCTGCGCCTGCTGCTCGACTTCGTGTCCCAGCTACTGGTGGAATTCCGAGCGCTATCTCGGCCCGGCGGCGCTGCTGCAATCCTATCGCTGGCTGGCGGACAGCCGCGACGAGGCCACCGGCGAGCGGCTGGACAAACTGGAAGACCCGTTCCGGCTCTATCGCTGCCACACCATCATGAACTGCACCAACACCTGCCCCAAGGGCCTCAATCCGGCCCAGGCGATCGGTGAGATCAAGCAGATGATGGTGAAGAGGAAGGCGTAAGGCTTGTTTCCCGAAAGACTGACCAAAGGCTATCGCGCGTTCCTAGGCGGGCGGTTCAAGGAGGAACGCGGGCGTTATGCCGCCCTGGCCGAAACCGGACAGGCGCCTTCCATCATGGTGATCGGCTGCGTTGACAGCCGGGTCTCGCCGGAAGTGATCTTCGACGCCGCGCCGGGCGAATTGCTGGTGGCGCGCAATGTCGCCAACCTCGTGCCGCGCTATGAGTCGCCGAGCGAGGAAGACCCCAGCCACCAGCATGGCACCAGCGCCGCGCTGGAATTCGCCGTCCGCGCCCTCAAGGTGCGGCATATCGTGGTGCTAGGCCATGCCTTTTGCGGCGGCATCAAGGTCTTCGCCGGCGACGGTGCGCCACTTTCCACCTCCGACTTCATCGGCCGCTGGATGAGCCAGATCGCTCCCGCCGCCGAAACCATCGCCGAGCCGGAAGGGGACTGGGACTCCTATCTGCATCAGCTGGAATTCGCTTCGGTGGAGCTGAGCCTGAAGAACCTGATGACCTTCCCCTTTGTGAAAGCGGCGGTGGAGAAGGGCGAACTGGAACTGCACGGCGCCTATTTCGGCGTCGCCGTCGGCAAGCTGCTGGTGCGCGATCCGGTGACCGGCGCCTTTCATCCGGTTGGTTAGGGACTGCTACAGCCCGGCGCGAGGACCGCGCCCTACGCTGCGGCGTCGACGTTTTTCTGGAGGCGGCGCCAGACCAGCGCTTCCCCGACGCCCGCCATCCAGCCATGCGGGTCGGCGCCGATCGCCTTCATCACCATCTGCACCAGCTTCTGGATATGTTTACGCCTATATATGGAGCCGCCATTGGCGGTATGGAGCCTGGAATAAAGCTTGCGGTTATAAGGCTTTGCTGCCTCTTCCTCAGGCTTGACGTTAGCACAGTAGAAGGCGAAGGCGAGTTCGTCATCATCGCTTTCCCGCACCCGGCCGATCGCGATCATCAGCTTGCGCCAGAAGGACAGTTCCGGCTCCTTCTGTGGCGCGCCCAGCGTGTCATAGAACAGCTTGTAGTGGCGGTATTCGTCGGCGGCGATGCGGCCGGCGATCTCGCGCAGCAGCGGTTCCTCGCTGGCGTCGCGGATGGCCGAGTACCAGGAACTGGTGCCCGACTCCACCACGCAGCGGGCGATCATCTCGCCCCGGCGGGAGCCGCGCACCGAGCGGCCTTCCGGTTTGCGAAAGTGCGCGGGTGTGTAGCCCTTGCGGAAGCGGGCGAAGGTTTCCTCCAGCCTGAAAGCCGGATCGGCCATCTCGGCATAACGGCCCAGCGCCCTGCCGTGCTGGCTTTCTTCCGCGCCCCATTGCTCGATGGCAGCCAGCATTTCCGGCCCCGCATCGTGAAAGATCCGCTTCAGATAGGTGACATAATCGGGAGCATTGTATTCGACCAGGGCGGCGGCCTTGATGGCCGCAAGCAGCCCCGGCTCGACCCGCGAGGGGTCGAACCAGTCCCAATGGACTTCGTCCAGGGTCCAGCCCTGGCGATAGACGGTCGCAGCCGTCATGGTCTTGGCTCCAGCCTTTTCAACGCCTTATAGCAAGGTTCGGGGGGCGGGCGAAACTGTCACAAATGACACGGCCGCCCGGATTCCTGGTTAAAGGATGGTCATCTGCCGGTCAGGGAGACGCCAGCCACAGCCGCTAGAAGGCCGCCCGTACGAGCTTGAGGTCGTCCACCAGTTGTGCCGCCCGCAGCCTGTCGGCGTCGTTGTCGGCGGCCAGCTCATCTTCCTGCGCATCCGCAATGCGCTGGTCGAGCACGGCGATGTCCAGTTCGGTCATGGGGATGGCTTCCTCGGCCAGCACCGTGAGCTTGGCGGGGCCGATCTCGGCAAAGCCGCCGCGGATGAAATATCGGTCGTCCTTGCCGTCCACATTCACGTCGATCATGCCGGCGCGCAGGGTGGTGACGACCGGGGCATGGCCCGCCATCACGCCCATATAGCCTTCGCTGCCGGGCACGGTGACCATGTCGGCCTGGGCCGAGAGCAGCAGCTTCTCCGGCGAGACCAGGTCGAAGGCGATCTTCGCGGCGGCCATGCTTACGCGGCCTTGGCTGTGTCGGCGGCCATCTTCTGGGCCTTGGCGGCGACTTCCTCGATGGCGCCGACCATGTAGAAGGCCTGCTCCGGATACTGGTCGCACTCGCCGTCCACGATCGCCTTGAAGGAGCGGATGGTGTCGGCCAGCTCGACGAACTTGCCGGGCGAGTTGGTGAACTGTTCGGCGACGAAGAAGGGCTGCGACAGGAAGCGCTGGATCTTGCGGGCGCGGGCGACGGTGAGCTTGTCCTCTTCCGACAGCTCGTCCATGCCCAGAATGGCGATGATGTCCTTCAGCGCCTTGTACTGCTGCAGCACTTCCTGGACGCGGCGGGCGACAAGATAATGCTCCTCGCCGATCACCTGGGGATCGAGAATGCGCGAGGTGGAGTCGAGCGGATCGACCGCCGGGAAGATGCCCAGCGAGGCGATGTCGCGCGACAGCACCGTGGTGGCATCCAGATGCGCGAAGGAGGTGGCGGGGGCCGGGTCGGTCAGGTCGTCGGCGGGAACGTAGATCGCCTGCACCGAAGTGATCGAACCCTTGGTGGTGGAAGTGATGCGCTCCTGCAGATTGCCCATCTCGGTGGCCAGGGTCGGCTGGTAGCCGACGGCGCTGGGAATGCGGCCCAGCAGCGCCGAGACTTCCGAACCCGCCTGGGTGAAGCGGAAGATGTTGTCGATGAAGAGCAGGCAGTCCTTGCCTTCGACGTCGCGGAAATATTCGGCGACCGACAATCCGGTCAGCGCCACGCGGGCGCGGGCGCCCGGCGGCTCATTCATCTGGCCATAGACCAGGGCGCATTTGCTGCCTTCGGTCGAGCCGTTCTTCTTCGGATCGACATTGACGTTGGACTCGATCATCTCGTGATAGAGGTCGTTGCCCTCACGGGTGCGCTCGCCGACGCCGGCCAGCACCGAATAGCCGCCATAAGCCTTGGCGATGTTGTTGATCAGTTCCTGCATGGTGACGGTCTTGCCGACGCCGGCGCCGCCGAACAGGCCGATCTTGCCGCCCTTGGTGTAGGGGCAGAGCAGGTCGACGACCTTGATGCCGGTGACCAGGATCTCGGCGCTGCCGGCCTGTTCGGAAAAGCTGGGCGCTTCGCGATGGATCGAAGACATGTTGGCATGGCTGATCGGGCCGGCTTCGTCGATCGGCTCGCCGATCACGTTCATGATGCGGCCGAGGCAGGCCGGACCGACGGGCACGCGGATCGGGCCACCGGTATCGATCACGTCCTGGCCGCGCGTCAGGCCCTCGGTGGCGTCCATGGCGATAGCGCGGACGGTGTTCTCGCCCAGATGCTGCGCCACTTCGAACACCAGACGGAACTCCTTGCCGGTCTTGGCGTCGATGTTCTTGGTCTCGAGCGCGTTCAGGATTGCTGGAAGCTGGCCTTCCGGGAATTCCACGTCGACGACGGCGCCGATGATCTGGCTGAGACGGCCTTTTGCGTTGCTCATGGTGCGACTCTCTTTCTCTTTTGTTTGGGCGGTCCGGCTCTCGCCTAACGCCCTATACAGCGGCGGCACCGGAGATGATTTCAATCAGCTCCTTGGTGATCTGCGCTTGGCGGGTACGGTTCATCTGGATGGTAAGGGCTTTGATCATGTCGCCCGCGTTGCGGGTGGCGTTGTCCATCGCCGTCATCTGGGAGGCGAAGAAACCGGCCTGGTTTTCCAGCAGGGCGGTGAGAAGCTGGACGCGGATATTCTGCGGCAGCAGCGCCTGCAGGATGGTGTCCTCGTCCGGCTCATATTCGTAAAACGGGGCAGGGCCGCCGGCTTCCACCTGGGCGGGGATCAGCTGCACGATGCGCGGGGTCTGCGTCACCACAGACTTGAATGCGGAATGGACCAGCGTCACCACATCGTACTGGCCGGCCATGTAGGCATCGAGTAGCTTCTGGGCGATCGGCTTCACCAGCGCCAGGTTCGGCGCCTTGATGCCGACTTCGTAATTCTCGACAAAGCGGTTGGCATAGGCGCGGCGCAAGCCATCGCGGGCCTTGCGGCCAATGGTGATGATCTTGACCTCTTTACCTTCCGCAATCAGGGCGGCGATCTTCTCGCGCGCGGCGCGGATGATAGAGCCGTTGAAGCCGCCGGCCAGGCCGCGATCCGAGGTCGCTACGATCACAAGCTGGCGCTTGTCGCTGCCGGTACCGGCCAGCAACAACGGAGCGGAAGGACCGGAAACGCCCGCCGCCAAATTGGCGATGACGTTCTGCATCCCGCGCGCATAGGGCCGCGCCGCCTCGGCCGCATGCTGGGCGCGGCGCAGCTTGGCCGCTGCCACCATCTGCAGCGCCTTGGTGATCTTCTGCGTGGACTTCACGCTTCCGATCCGGGTTCTCATTTCCTTGACGGACGCCATGGCGTGCCAATCTTCCTAAACTAAAGTCTTCCGTGATTGTTACGAGAACGACTTCGAGACTTCTTCCAGCGCCTTTTTCAGCGTGGCTTCCAGGTCGGGCGTCAGCGCCTTCTCCTTGCGGATGCCTTCCAGGAATTGCGGATAGGTGCCCTTGAGCTTGGAGAGCAGCGCATCCTGGAAAGCTTGGACGCGATTGGTCGGGAAGGGGTCGAGATAGCCGCGGGTACCGGCGTAAATGACGGCAACCTGTTCCTCGACCGCGAAGGGCTTGTATTGCGGCTGCTTGAGCAGCTCGGTGAGGCGCTCGCCGCGCGCCAGCATCTTCTGGGTCGAAGCATCGAGGTCGGAACCGAACTTGGCGAAGGCCGCCATCTCGCGATACTGGGCCAGCTCGCCCTTGATCGGGCCGGCGACGGTCTTCATCGCCTTGATCTGCGCTGACGAACCGACGCGCGACACCGAGATACCCACGTTCACGGCAGGACGGATGCCCTGGTAGAACAGATCGGTCTCCAGGAATATCTGGCCATCGGTGATCGAGATCACGTTGGTCGGGATATAGGCCGAGACGTCGTTGGCCTGGGTTTCGATCACGGGCAGGGCGGTGAGCGAACCGGCGCCATTGTCCTCGTTCAGCTTGGCGGCGCGCTCCAGCAGGCGGCTGTGCAGATAGAAAACGTCGCCGGGATAGGCTTCGCGGCCTGGCGGACGGCGCAGCAGCAGCGACATCTGGCGATAGGCGACGGCCTGCTTGGAAAGATCGTCATAGATGATCAGGGCGTGCATGCCATTGTCGCGAAACCACTCGCCCATGGCGCAACCGGAGAACGGCGCCAGGAACTGCAGCGGCGCCGGCTCGGAAGCGGTGGCGGCGACGACGATAGTGTATTCCAGCGCGCCGGCATCGGCGAGCGTCTTGACGATCTGCGCCACGGTCGAGCGCTTCTGCCCGATGGCGACATAGATGCAATACAGCTTGGCCTTTTCGTCGGTGCCGGCGTTGACGGCCTTCTGGTTGATGATGGCGTCGATGGCGACGGCGGTCTTGCCGGTCTGACGGTCGCCGATGATCAGCTCGCGCTGACCGCGGCCGATGGGGATCAGGGTATCGATGGCCTTGAGGCCGGTCTGCACCGGCTCATGCACCGACTTGCGCGGGATGATGCCCGGCGCCTTGACGTCGACGCGGCGGCGCTCGGCGGCGCCCTTGATCTCGCCCTTGCCGTCGATGGGGTTGCCCAGCGGGTCGACGACGCGGCCCAGCAGGGCCTTGCCCACAGGCACTTCGACGATGGCGCCGGTGCGCTTGACGGTGTCGCCTTCCTTGATGGTGCTGTCGTTGCCGAAAATGACGCAACCGACATTGTCGCTTTCTAGGTTCAGGGCCATGCCCTTGATGCCGCCGGGAAACTCGACCATTTCGCCGGCCTGGACATTGTCCAGGCCATAGACTCGGGCGATGCCGTCGCCGACGCTCAGCACTTCGCCGACTTCGGAGACCTGCGCCTCGGCGCCGAAATTGGCGATCTCGCGCTTCAGGATGGCGGAGATTTCGGCGGGTTGGATATCCATTGTCTAGTTCCCTTTCATGGCCGCGGCCAGGCCGTCGAGCTTGGTGCGGAGAGAAGAATCGATCATGCGCGAGCCGACCTTGACCACCAGTCCGCCCAGCAGCGCGGGATCGACCTTGGCGGCAAGGCGCGGTTCACGCCCCAAGCGCGCCTTGAGCGCGGTTTTCAGTTCGGTGAGTTCGGCGTCCGCCAGCGGACGGGCGGACGTGACTTCGGCTTCGGTCTCGCCGCGCGCCTTGGCGACCAGGCTTTCATAGGCCCTGATGATGCCGGTAAGAGCGAAGAGCCGGCGCTTGTTGGCCAGCAGCAGCACGAACTGAACGGTCAGCTTGCCGGCGCCAAGCTTGTCCAGCACCGCTTTCAGCGCCTTGCCCTGGTTTTCGCGAGAGAAAACGGGGGACTTCACCACGCGGGCGAGGTCGGAATTGGCGTCCATGGCCTTGCGGAAGGCAGCGAGGTCGGCGCTGACGGCGTCCACCGCCTTGTGCTCGCCTGCCAGCTCGAACAGGGCGGCGGCATAGCGGCCAGCCAGTCCGGTTTCCTGCGCCAATTCGCGTCCCACATTCACCCTTTCGCGGCGCGGAAGAACAAGTCTCCCAGCGGGCCGTCGATTTCTTTGTAAGCTATTGATTTCAGAACAAATTACTATGACGCCGCGAGTCGCCCCGCGACGGCGCGCGCCAGTTAGCATGGGCGATTACGCCGATGCAATAAGTGGCCGTTTGCCCCTTTGTCGCGGGGATAAAAGCAAACGATGGCTTGCCAGCCCGGCCCAGTCGGCGCGAAGTCGCCCAATAAATAGGCAGGATGGGTCGCCGGTTTTCCGGGCAATCTGCTGTCAAAGAAAGCAATACAGGGAGACAATCGTGATCGACAGCGGCGATACCGCGTGGACCATCACCGCCACCGCGCTGGTCCTGCTGATGACCCTGCCGGCCCTGGCGCTGTTCTATGGCGGACTGGTCCAGGCCAAGAACATCCTTTCGGTTTTAGCGCACTGCTTCGCGGTCGCCTGCTTATGCTCGGTGCTGTGGTTCATCTGCGGCTACAGCATGGCCTTTTCCGGCACGGGCGCATGGCTGGGCGACACCACCAATCTGCTGCTGGCGGGGATCACCCGCGGCGGGGCGCGGGCGGGAACGAAGATTCCCGAAAGCGTCTATCTGATGTTCCAGATGACGTTCGCCATCATCACCCCGGCACTGATGATCGGCGCCTATGCCGAGCGCATCAGATTCAGCGCCGTGCTGATGATTTCCGGCCTCTGGCTGCTGCTGGTCTATGTCCCAGTGGCGCACTGGGTCTGGGGCGGCGGCTGGCTGGCGGCGCGCGGGGTGATGGATTACGCCGGCGGCATCGTCGTGCATGTCACGGCCGGCGTTTCGGCCCTGGTCATCGCCGTGCTGCTGGGCGGGCGCCAGGAGTTCCCGCACGGCATCCGCCCGCCGCATGCCCCCTGGATGGTGATGGTGGGGGCCTCGCTGCTGTGGGTCGGCTGGTTCGGCTTCAATGCCGGCAGCGCGCTCTCGGCCGGCGGCGATGCCGGCATGGCGCTGCTGGCGACGCATTTGTCCGCCGCCACCGCCACCCTGGTGTGGATGGCGATCGAATGGATCAAGTTCGGCAAGCCTTCGCTGGTCGGCGCCGTCACCGGCACCATCGCGGGGTTGGCCGCGATCACCCCGGCCTCCGGCTTTGTCGGGCCGGAAGCGGCGGTGCTGCTGGGCGCCCTCTCGGGCGTTATCTGTTTCATGGCCGTGCTGCTGGTGAAAAAGGTGATGCAGGTGGACGACGCCCTGGACGTGCTGGGGGTGCATGGCGTGGGCGGGGCGCTGGGCAGCCTGGCGCTGCCCTTCCTGACCCTGCTGAGCGGCGGCGTGGCGCTGTCGCGCGGGGTTGGCGACCAGTTTGGCGTGCAGGCGCTGGCGGTGGGCGTGGTCGCCCTCTGGTCGGTGGTCGCGACAACTGCCATCACCAAGCTCGCCGCCATCACTGTCGGCCTGCGCGTGGACCGCGATACCGAAACTGTCGGCCTGGACTTCGCCGCCCATGGCGAAAGCGGCTATCATCATACTGCCCGTTAGGGAACGACCGCCCCGCGAAGTTGGTAGACTTCGCGTCAGGCGGCGCGACCCAAAAAAGGAAGCACCTCATGAAACTCATCGTTGCCATCATCCAGCCGCATCGTCTCGATGCCGCCCGCCATGCCCTCACCGGCATAGGCATCGAGGGCATGACCGTCACCGAAGTGCGCGGTTATGGCCGCCAGAAGGGCCATACCGAAATCTATCGCGGCGCCGAGTACCAGATTTCCTTCATCCCGAAACTGAAACTGGAAGTGGCGGTGGCCGACAGCCGTCTCGACGATGTCATTCAGACGCTGGGCAACGCGGCGCGCACCGGCAAGATAGGCGACGGCAAGATCTTCGTGCTCGACCTGGAGCAGGCGTTGCGCGTCCGCACCGGCGAGACCGGCGACGGCGCGCTCTAGCTAAATCGCCCGGAAGAAGCGCTCGAACCGCACCATGCCCGGCCAGGTGGCGGGACCCTTCGCGTTGAGGAAGTCATAGGAGCCGATGGTGATCTCGGCTTTCGCCATCAGATTCTCCACCGGCACGAAACCGACGCCGCCTTCCGGGTCGCGGCTGTCGCTGGAATTGTCGCGGTTGTCGCCCATCATGAAAAGATGGCCTGCCGGCACGGCGAAGACCTGCGTATCGTCCAGCATGCCGTATTGGCGCAGCTTGAGAATGGGATGACGCACACCGCCCGGCAACGTCTCGATGAAGCGCCGCGCCTGTTCTGTGTCGCCGCTTTCGCTTTCGGCCTGACCCATGCCCGCCGCTTCCAGCTTCACCGGCACCTCGTTTATATAGAGCAGACCCTCGCGCATCTGGATGCGGTCGCCGGGCAATCCGATCACCCGCTTGACCAGAGTGGTCTTGATGTCGCCAGGCTTGCGGAAGATCACCACATCGCCGCGCGCCGGCAACCGGCCCAGCAGGCGCCTGTCCGAGGCCGGGCCAAGACCGAAGGGTAGGGACCAGCGGCTCCAGCCATAGGCGAACTTGTTGCCGATCATGGCGTCGCCGATGGCGATGGTCGGCTGCATCGAGCCGGACGGCACATAGAAGGGCTGGGCGATGGCGGTGGTGGAAATGAACACCAGCCCCAGGGTCAGCAGCGGCTCGGCAATGAAGTCCCAAAGGGCCTTGAGCGGGTTTTTCGCGGTCATGGCGGAACTGTCGGGTGCTTCGCGGTCCGGTTCAAGCCGAAATCGGTTAAATCCTTGACGGGAACCGTCCAAAACCCGATATCCCCGCCTGAAGCGCCGTCCCGGCGCCTCAGGCTTTATTTAATGGACTACCGCTTCGCTACTTGAGTCCGGCCATGATCGAGATTTCCCAGGAGTTTACCTTCGACGCCGCCCATGTCCTGGAAGGCGCGCCGGAATATCGCCGCATGCACGGCCACTCCTTTTATGCGGAAGTGACCCTGCGCGGCGAACCGGATCCCGCCACCGGATTCCTACGCGACCTGGGCGAGGTCAATGCTGCCCTTGCCACCATCCGCGAGACGCTGGACCACCGGCTGCTCAACGAGGTCGAGGGCCTGGGCAAGCCGACGCTTGAGAACCTTGCGAAGTTCATCTTCGTTCGGGCAAAAGCGGCGCTGCCGGAAACGGCGCGGGTGAAGCTGCGCCGTCCGTCCTATGGGCAGACTTGTGTGTACGAAGATGGCTAAAAAACTCACCCAGCTTGGCCGCGCCGTGATGCAGCCCGCATCGCCCGACAAGGCGGTGCTGGAGAAGGTGCCGAACCCGCATCCCGATACCGATTATGTCGTGCGCTTCACCGCGCCGGAGTTCACCACGCTCTGCCCCATCACTGGGCAGCCCGACTTCGCCCATCTGGTCATCGACTATGTGCCGGACAGGGCGCTGGTCGAATCCAAATCGCTGAAGCTTTATCTCACCAGCTTCCGCAATGTCGGCGGCTTCCACGAAGCCACCACCATCGCCATCGCCAAGCGCATCGTGGCGGCGATCAAGCCGCGCTATCTGCGCATCGGCGGCTACTGGTATCCGCGCGGCGGCATGCCGATCGATGTCTTCTGGCAGACCGGCAAGCTGCCGAAAGATGTGTGGCTTCCGGAGACGGGTGTATCTCCCTACCGAGGGCGCGGGTGATCCCGGCCCGTCGCCCGCGCTCCGGGCGTTCGCCGCGCGAAACGGTCCACTGGACCATTTCGTAAGACGCGGCTCACCCTATCGCGGTCGCGGCTGACGCAGCCTTAGCGATATCATCACCGCCATCATCAGCATGGCGCCGCAAAAGGCGGCGACGCCCGGCCAGCCATTGCGGGTCCAGAACCAGCCACCCAGCGAACCGGCGACGCTGGAGCCCAGATAATAGACCAGCAGATAAAGCGATGTGGCGTGGGCCCTGTCCGACGCCGCCAGCCGCCCGACCCAGCCGCTGGCCACGGCGTGGGCGGCGAAGAAGCTGGCGGTGATGAGCGTGATGCCGGCGATTACCAGCCCTAGCGGCGCGGCCAGCGACAGCGCGATGCCGAAAAGCCCGACACCGATGCTGGCCAGCAGCACGGTCAGCCGCCCCATCCGGTCGGAGAACCAGCCCGCCACCGTGGAACTGAAGATGCCGGCGACATAAACGGTGAAGATCAGTCCGGTCTCAGCCGGGCTGAGGCGGTAAGGCGGCCCCGCCAGCAGGAAGCCCGCGTAATTGTAGATCGTGACGAAGCTTCCCATCACCAGCCCGCCAACCGCGAACAGCGGCGGCAGGCCGGGATGGCGCAGATGCGCGAACCAGGCGGCGAAGTGATAGCGCGGACGGAAGCCCGGCTTGGCGGAGAAATTGCGCGAGGGCGGCAGCAGCAGAACAAAGCCCAGCGCCAGACCTAAGCCGATAGCGCCGATGGTCATGATGGCGGCGCGCCAGTCATAGGCCTCGGCGACAAAGCCGCTGATCACGCGTCCCGACATGCCCCCCAGCGCCGTGCCGGCGACATACAGGCCCATCGCCGTGCCCAGTCCGCGCGGCTCGATCTCCTCCGCCAAGTAGGTCATCGCCGGGCCCGGCACGCCGCCCATGGCATAGCCTTCCATGGCGCGCAGCAGCAGGAGCAGCCGCCAGTCGGGCGCGAAGGCGGCGCCGATATCGCAAAGCGAAGCGATGGCGATGGAAACCGCCATCAGGCCGCGACGCCCCACCCATTCCGAATAGGGCCCGGCCATGAAGACCGACAGCGCCAGCGCCGCCGTGCTGAAGGAAAGGGCGAGGGAGGAAACACCCGGGCTGACGCCGAAACCCGACGCCAGCAGCGGCAGCAGCGGTTGCACGCAATAGAGCAGCGAGAAAGTGGCGAAGCCCGCCAGGAACAGCGCCAGGCTGATGCGGCGATAGGCGGCCGATCCCGGTGCTGCGAAGGCAGCTTGCTCCTTACTCACCACCCGTCGCGCCCGGCTGCATATAATGCAGGCTGGGCGGGCGCGGCGTGATCGCCAGCCGCGTGCTCATGGTGCCGATGGGGCCGTTGTTGGTGGCGCGGTGCCAGCGTTCCTCCGGCGCGAAGACGATGTCGCCGGGGAAAGCCCGCACCAGCTTCTCGCCTTCGATCAGGAAATCCTCCTCGCCTTCCAGGATGATCCAGAACTCGTCGAAATTCTCATGGAAATGGCCCCAGCTGGTGTCGGCCGGCAGCGGCGTCGCCGCGCCGCGAATGACATTGGCCCAGGTATGGTCGTCCTTGACGAAGCCGCCGCCGCGCCCGCCTTCCTGCACAATGGCCTTGTTGAAATCGAGATAGGGCTTGTTGTCGGCGTCATATTTGCTTTTGCCGGTGTAGGTGGACTGGACGAATTTCCAGCCCTTGATCTTGGGCGGCGTCTCCGTGGTGGGGAAGGAGGGGATTTCCCGCGCCGCGCGCACCTCGAAGCGCAAGCTCGGCTCGTCGCCCACCGTCTCCAGGCTATAGGGAATGCGATAAGGCACCTGGACGATGAAGCCCTTGGTGGCGACGAACGGGTCCTGGCCTTCGATGGTGAAGCGGATGGCGCCCGACTGCACCACCCAGAAGATGCGGTCATCGGCCCAGAACTGGGTCTTGGTCTTTTCGCCCGGCGCCATCTGGATGTAGTCGGCAATGTAATCGCGGTCCAGCACCATGGTCTGGCTCCAGCTTTTCTGACCCTTGTGTTTGGCCAGCACGGCGCTGAGCGGCTGGTAGAGCTTGTTGGGCGCCTTGAACGGCGCCAGCTTTTCCGGCTGCGGCGCCCAGGCGGTAATGGGCGGGACGCGTTGGGCGGAAGCGCTGCCGACGGCAAGAATGGATGCAAGAGCGGTGACCGCCAGAACGGCGTGCCGGATGTGCATGAAGGCCTCCCCGTGTTTTAGCGCAGTATTGGACCCTGGCGGGCGGAACGCAACCGCCCGACTGCCGTTCACGGCTCATGGCCAAACTTCTGCAAGGTTCCTGCCGCTGCGGCGCCGTGCATTTCACGGTGCGGAGCCACACGCCCTATCCCTACCAGCTTTGCTACTGCTCGATCTGCCGCAAGACCGCGGGCGGCGGCGGCTTCGCCATCAACTTGATGGGCGATTACCGCACGCTGAAGGTGCGGGGCAGGAAGGCGATCCGCATTTTCCACGCGAAGATCGAAGACGAAGACGGCCATTGCGAAAAGAGTCGCGGCCAGCGCCATTTCTGTTCGAAATGCGCCACGGCGCTGTGGCTGTACGATCCCGAATGGCCGGAACTGGTGCATCCCTTCGCTTCGGCCATCGACACCAGGCTGCCGAAGCCGCCCTCGAAGGTGCATCTGATGCTGAAGTTCAAGCCGCCCTGGGTGGCGCCCGATATCGGGCGCGGCGACCGCAAATTCCAGAAATATCCAAAAGACTCAATCGAGGAATGGCACCGCAAGCGCGGCCTATGGATTGAATAGACTTCGGATCGATTAACGAATCTCGTGATCGTTGCGCTGCTTGGGCAGGCTTTCCTCGATATGCAGCCGCGCCTGCTCCAGCATCTGGGCAGCATCGTTCAGCCCGAAATCGCGCACCGTCTCGACGATCTGGCGCAGGGCCTCGACTATGTAGCGCAGGGGCCTGGGATCGGCCTCCAGCGGCATCTTGTGGCTAGTCATTGGAGGCCCTGACTTGCGCAAGCTGCGTTGCATTGATCCAGCTCCTGGTGTCGAGCACTTCGCCATACAGACGCATGATGTCGGTGACGGCGCGGTGGGCGCCTTCGGCGTCGCTATTGTCCAGCTGGTGGCTGGCCGAAGCGTCGGCGAGGAAGGTGAAGGAATGACCGCGATGGAAGGCGTCGATCGCGGTGGAAAGGCAGGCGGTTTCGCCCGCGAAGCCGGCGATGACGAAGGGCTGGCCGCTCTTGCCCATGAATTCGGCGAATTCGCGGGCGGCGTAGCAGGACGGGCGGTTGCGCTCGAAGATCATGTCGCAACCATGCGGCTCAAAGCCTTCGATCCAGCGCGCGAAGCGGGAGTTGGGGTTGAAGAAGGGCGCGTTGTCGATCCAGCGCAGGAAGGCGACGGGAAAACCGCAGGCCCGGGCATGATCGAGGGCGGCGCGGCAATGCTCCAGCGCCGACGGGGCGCCTTCCAGCGCCAGGGCGCGGGGCGGGGAGATATATTCCTGCTGCAGGTCGAGCAGCACCAGGGTCGGCACCGTGCGAGGATTGGCATAGGCGCGGAAATTGACGACCGACATCAGGCCGGTACCTTATTTTTGGAAGAGGGCATGTTGCGGGCGGGACGGGTGAGGGGGCGGCTGGCGCTTTTTTCCAGCACGCTGGGCAGGTGCCAGCGGCCTTCCGGGCGGATGATGCGGTAGGGGTCGCCGCCCAGCGCAATCGCTTCGGGATGGCGGTCCATCTCCAGCACCATCTCGACATAGTCATGATCGGAGAAGACCAACTCGCTGCCGCCTTCGAAGGTGCGGAAGCCGAAGCGAGTCCAGAAGGCGGTCAGGCGCTTGCGGGCATGGCCGTAGAGGCGGCGATAGCCCTTGACCCGTGATAGTTCGATGGCGGCGCGGATCAGGTCGAAGCTGATGCGGGTGCTGCGGAACTCATGGCGCACCGCCACCCGTTCCAGCTTGGCGAAGTCGGCGAAGAAGCGCAGGCGCAGCGTCGCCGCCGGCTCGTCGCCGACATAGCCGATCAAATGGGTAGCGGAGAAATCGTTGCCGTCGAATTCTTCCTCGTACGGACATTCCTGCTCGGAGATATAGACGGCGCTGCGTATCGACATCGCCTTGTTGAAATCATCCAGATTGCGGGCGACGGTGATGGCGGCGCGGCCCTCGCCGGGGCGCCAGCTGTCATAGGCCGGGCGGTTGGCGGGATGGTCTTCGCCGCGCGGGTAGATGAAGAGTTCGGCGTCGAAGCGCTCGCCCAGCCGGGCGCCCAGGCGCCAGCCCAGCGATTCCATGAACTGCCGGCCGTCGGTGGTGACGGCGCGGGCGTAGAGCGTGGCGTCCTGATAGAGGGGGCTGGAGGCCTTCTCCAGCACCAGCGGCACGCCTGCCGCCAGCACCCCGGGCGCATACAGGGCCCAGACATAGATGGCGGCCGGCTTTTCGTTCTGGGCGGTCAGGAGGGAAAGGTCGGGATCGAGGCCATCAAGGGTGCCGTCGAACAGGGCTTCCTCCCCCCGGGTGTTCAGGTGGAGTAACGCTACGAAGCCTTCGATCTGGGGGGCGTTCCAATCGTAGCGGCTCTTGCGGGCTATAGCCCACAAATTGTCAGGGTTATGGGATACAACCTTTTTGACGGTCTCCAGGGAGGCCAGCCGGCCCATCTTTTCGCCCGCTTTTGCCACCAGATCGATGATACTGGCGCTCGGGGGATGGAACACTACCAATTTTTTACAGATACTGCTGACACTTAGCTTGGTCAGGGCGCGCGACGGAGCGGGCGCGTAGGACAGGTCGGGGTAAGCAGTCTTACCGAGGCCGAGGGTCTGGATTGTCATTCCGTCCTCGCCTGTTCCTTGTTCAATACAATTTCTAGTGTCATTGTTAACCCCTAGAGGGCTGGCCGTATGCAGACGTTAAGTGACAGGGGTGTTCCGGAAAGTGAACAGGGTACCCTTGCCTCGCCGCCTAGCCTGCGTGCCGTGCAGGACTGGGACGGCATAAGGATTTTTCTGCAAGTGGCGCGCCGGGGCAGCTTCCGTGCCGCCGCCGATCATTTGAACCAGTCGGTCAACACCCTGCGCCGGCATGTGGTGGAGCTGGAACATCAGCTGGGCATCACCCTGCTGACGCGCCATGTGGACGGCATCCGTCTCACCGAAGAGGGCAAGGAAGTCCTTGCCGCCGCCCAGCGAATGGAAGCGGCGTCTTTCGGCCTGGTGCGGGCCCGTGACCGCGTCGATCCGGCCATCTCCGGCGAAGTGCGGCTGGCCGTCACCGAAGGGCTGGGAACTTTCTGGATCGGACCGCGGCTGGTCGATTTCCAGCGCAGCTTCCCCAAGCTGGTGATCGACATGAGCTGCGCCATGCAATCGGCTGATGTGCTGCGCATGGAAGCCGACGCCTCGGTGCAGCTGACGCGCCCGACCTCACCCGATCTCAAGGTGGTCAAGCTGGGCCGCATGCACGCCATGCCCTTCGCCGCCAAGTCTTATATCGAGCGCTACGGCATTCCCAAGACCATGGAGGAGCTGCTGCGGCACCGCATCTGCCTGCAGATCACCGAACAGTTGCCCATCACCAAGCTCTACGATCATTACTTCCCCGGCGTGCCGCAGCCCGGCTTCGTCGCCATGCGCACCAATGTCGGTAGCGCCCATTACTGGGCCATCGCCAAGGGCGCCGGCATCGGCCTGCTGCCGACCTATGCTTCCGCAATCGGCGCCAGCATCCAGCCGGTTGATATCGGCATGATCTTCCCCACCGACATCTGGCTGGCCTACCATCCGGATGCGGCCCGCATTCCGCGCGTACGCCGGCTGCTGGACTGGGTCATCAACGCCTTCGACCCGCAGAAATTCCCCTGGTTCCGGGACGAGTTCATCCATCCCAGGGATCTGCCGCAGGCGCTGGAAGGCGAGGCGGTGGTCAACATGTTCGCCGGCTTCAGCGGCGACCGCCTGGATGATCTGGATGGTCCGTATTACGGCAGGACTGGCTGAAGCACCTGCCGCGCCAGGCCGGCCAAACAAAAACGCGCCGGACAAGCCGGCGCGTTTTGCTTTTCGCGTGATCGGCGCTGCTACGCCTTCACGTATTTGTTGAACCAGTCCAGCGTGTGCTGCA
>Ga0265318_10000834_pt1 | contig 20283 bp, 24 predicted proteins | sample 4821metaG_FD_192431 | JGI IMG/M metagenome (GOLD analysis project Ga0265318, IMG submission 192431) | Rhizosphere microbial communities from Carex aquatilis grown in University of Washington, Seatle, WA, United States - 4-8-21 metaG | ecosystem: Host-associated > Plants > Roots > Rhizosphere >... | reverse complement strand
CGATCTACATGATCAGCATCGCCGCCGAGCTCGTCGGCGTGCACCCGCAGACGTTGCGCATGTACGAGACGAAGGGTCTCGTGCGGCCCAAGCGCACGCCCGGCGGCACGCGCCTCTACTCGGAGGCCGACGTCGAGCGGCTGCGGATCGTGCAGCGCCTGACGACGGAGCTCGGCCTCAACCTCCGCGGCGTCGAGCTCGTCCTGCGGCTCGAGGACGAGCTGCGGCGCGCACACGCGCAGATCGAACAGCTGCAGAAGCAGCTGAAGCAGGACGTGAACGACGTACACCGCCACTACCGCCGCGATCTCGTGCTCTACGGCGAGCAGCGGCTACCGGAGAGAAGAAGCTGATGGACTTCAACAAGCTGACGAACAATTCACAGGAGGCCGTCGCGGCCGCGCAGGAGCTTGCACGCCGCAACGGCAACCCCGAGCTGTACCCCGAGCACCTCGTGCTCGCCTTGCTGGACCAGGAGCTGGTCCGCAGCCTCGTTGAGGCTGCGGACTATGACGTGGCGTCGGTGCGCGCAGAGGCAGAAGCGCGACTGACGCAGAAGCCCCGTATCGAGGGTGCACACCAGCAGCCGACTGCTTCCTCCGCGCTTTCTCGTGTCCTGGATTCGGCTCTCCAGACGTCCAAGCGCATGGGGGACGAGTACGTCTCCACGGAGCATCTGCTCTTGGCGCTCGACGTCGTGCCTAGCGATCGGCTCGAAGAGGCGATCGCGAAGATCCGCGGCGGCAGACGAGTCACATCTCCCGACCCCGAAGGCACGTATCAGGCGCTCTCCAAGTTCGGACGCGACCTCACGGAGGCCGCCGAGAGCGGCAAGCTCGACCCGGTGATCGGGCGCGACGAGGAGATCCGCCGCGTCATCCAGGTGCTCTCGCGACGCACGAAGAACAACCCCGTGCTGATCGGCGAGCCGGGCACCGGCAAGACGGCGATCGTCGAAGGGCTCGCGCAGCGCATCGTCGCCGGCGACGTCCCCGAGGGCCTGAAGGGCAAGCGGGTGTGGTCGCTCGACATCGGCTCGCTGCTCGCGGGCTCGAAGTACCGCGGCGAGTTCGAGGAGCGGCTGAAGGCCGTGCTCGAGGAGATCAAGAACGCGGAGGGGAACCTGATCCTCTTCATCGACGAGCTGCACACGATCGTCGGCGCGGGCGCGGCCGAGGGCGCCGTCGACGCCGCGAACCTGCTCAAGCCGATGCTGGCGCGCGGCGAGCTGCGCTGCGTCGGCGCGACGACGCTCGACGAGTACCGCAAGCACATCGAGAAGGACGCCGCGCTCGAGCGGCGCTTCCAGCCGGTGTACGTCGGTGAGCCGTCGGTCGCCGACACGATCGCGATCCTGCGCGGGCTGAAGGAGCGCTACGAGGCGCACCACGGCGTGCGCATCCGCGACGCCGCGCTCGTCGCCGCGGCCGTGCTCTCGCACCGCTACATCGCCGACCGCTTCCTGCCCGACAAGGCGATCGACCTCGTCGACGAGGCCGCTTCGCGGCTGCGCATGGAGATCGACTCGTCGCCGCTCGAGCTCGACGCGGCGGATCGGCGCGTGCGCCAGCTCGAGATCGAGCTCGCCGCGATGGCGAAGGAGTCGAAGGCCGTCCGCGAGCCGCTCGAGCGCGAGCTCGCCGAGGCGCAGGAGGCGCGCAACGAGCTCGCTGCGCGCTGGGCGCAGGAGAAGGGCGTGCTCGAGCGTGTGAAAGAGATCACGCGGCGGATCGACGAGCTGAAGATGGAGGCCGAGCGCGCGGAGCGGCAGGGGGAGCTCCAGCGCGTCGCGGAGATCCGCTACGGCGAGCTGCCCGCCCTCGAGAAGGAGCTCGCCGAGCGCGACGCGGCGACGGCCGACTCGATGGTGAAGGAGGAGGTCGACGAGGACGACATCGCCTTCGTCGTCGCCCGCTGGACCGGCATCCCGGTCGACCGTCTGCTCGAGGGCGAGACGGAGAAGCTCGTGCACATGGAGGAGCGGCTCCACCGGCTCGTGATCGGGCAGGACGCCGCGGTCGAGGCGATCGCCAACGCGATGCGCCGCGCCCGCACCGGCCTGCAGGACCCGAACCGGCCGATCGGCTCGTTCGTCTTCCTCGGCCCGACGGGCGTCGGCAAGACCGAGCTCGCACGCGCGCTCGCGGAGTTCATGTTCGACGACGAGCACGCGATGGTGCGGCTCGACATGTCCGAGTACCAGGAGCGGCACACCGTCGCACGGCTGCTCGGCGCGCCGCCCGGCTACATCGGCTACGACGAGGGCGGCCAGCTCACGGAAGCCGTGCGCCGGCGCCCGTACTCCGTCGTCCTGCTCGACGAGATCGAGAAGGCGCACGCCGAGGTGTTCGACGTGCTGCTGCAGGTGCTCGACGACGGCCGGCTCACCGACGGCCACGGCCGCACGGTCGACTTCCGCAACACCGTGCTCGTGATGACCTCGAACATCCGCAGCGAGGAGCAGCTGCGTGACCACTTCCGGCCGGAGTTTCTGAACCGGGTCGACGAGATCGTCGTCTTCCAGCTGCTGTCGCGCGAGCAGATCGCCGAGATCGTCGAGCTCCAGCTGCAGCGGCTGCGCGAGCGGCTCGCGGAGCGGCACATCGCAATCGAGCTGGCGGACGAGGCGAAGCAGCTGATCGCGGACACCGGCTGGGATCCCGCCTACGGCGCGCGCCCGCTGAAGCGCGCGATCCAGCGGCTCGTCGAGAACCCGCTCGCATTGCGCCTGCTCGAGGGCGATTTTGCCGACGGCGACACGATCCGCGTGACCGCCGACAGCGGCGAGCTCGCGTTCGAGAAGGCGGGCGCACCGGCGCCGGCCGTCGCGTAAGACAGCGCCGTATCGGCCAATTGCGAGACCGGGCGCGCACCGCGATCATCGTCAGGTGGCCACGGCCCAGCCTGAGGATCCAGCAACGGAAATCGTCGAGCTCCTGCACGGTCTCGCGGCTATCCTGATGAGCATCGATGCGCGACTGGAGCGCATCGCCGACGTCCTGGGAGGTGGCGATGGCGAGGAAGATCAGCCCTGAGCTGCGCGAGAAGATCCGTCAGACGAACGAGGAGGGGCTGAAGGCGCGGGCATACCTCCAAGCGATTCTCGACCGCTCCGCCGAGAACCAGCGGCTGCGCGCCGAGGCGCGCGAGCGCAGGCAGCAGCGCTCCCTGCTTCGGCGCATCCTGCCCTTCTAGCGGACGTAAGCCCCCGAGCGGGCGTCCAGCCGCGCCCGGCTCCTGCCGATCTATGGAGCGTGAGATCGGGCAGGGCGGCATGCCTGACGATCGCCGTAGGGATGGCCTTCGGCGACTGCGGGCATCTCTGGCACCCGGAACGTGCGGTCGCCGCGGCGCAAACGGCCGTCGCCCGGGCGCTGACGCAGCCGAGTCTCGCCGACGCGGCGCTCTCGCTCGAGCGCTATCACGCGCTCGCGGGGACGTACGCCGACGCCGACGTCGGCGGCGGTTGGACGCTGCGTCTGCGCTGGGCGAACGACACCGCGTACTGCCTCGAATGGGTCGACGCCGACGGCCCCCGGCACCTCGTCGGGCCGGGCGGGAGCCCGGCGATCGGCTTCTGCTCCTGACCGAACCGTTCGCGGAGGTCACGCGAATAGCCCACGTAACCCGCCGCAGACTCGAGGAGGGAAACGTGAGGAAGCTCGTCGCAATGCTGTCGCTCGGCGCCGTCGTCGCGCTCGCAGCGACCGCCGTCTCGCTCGCCGCCACCCACAGCGGTGGCTGGTCGGCAAAGCTCACGGTCGCGCAGGAAATCCCGAAGCAGGCCGTCGCGGACGCCACCGCAGGCGGCTCGTTCACGGGGACGCTGACCGGAAGCACGCTGAAGTGGAAGCTCAGCTTCTCGAAGCTCACCGGCCCCGCGACCGCCGCGCACATCCATCTCGGCGGCATGGGCAAGGCCGGCAACGTGGTCATCGCCCTGTGCGGCCCGTGCAAGAGCGGGATGACCGGCACCGCGACCGTCCCCGCTGCGATCGCGAAGGACTTCACGAAGCATCTGCTCTACGTGAACGTCCACACGGCGAAGAACCCGGCCGGCGAGATCCGCGGCCAGCTCGGCTAGGCAGCGCGTGAAACACGGAGCGGCGCCCGGACGGTGGGCGCCGCTCCGTCGTGCGCTAGCGTCCGCCGGGTGCTGCTCGTCGTCGCCGCCACAGAGCGTGAGCTCGCCTCCGTCGAAGGCGCCGAGACGCTCTGCTGCGGGATCGGGCCCGTCGAGTCCGCGCTCCAGACCGCGCGAGCGCTCGCCGTGCGACGGCCGGACGCCGTCCTCCACATCGGTATCGCCGGCGCACGCGGGATCGCGCCGCCGGCGCTCGTGCTCGGCTCCGAGTCCGTCTACTGCGACGTGCTCGACCCGGCGTTCACGCTGACGCGCATCGAGCGAGTCGAGCCCGACGCGGGACTGCTCGCTGCGGCGCGCGCCGCGCTGCCGCAGGCGCTCGTGCTGCCGATCGCCACGTGCGGGAGGGTCGGCGGAGGCATCGGCTGCGAGGTCGAGGCGATGGAGGGGTTCGGCGTGCTGCGCGCCGCCGCGCTCGCGGGCGTCCCCGCGCTCGAGCTCAGGGCCGTGTCGAACGCGGTCGGCGAGCCGGACCGGGGGAGATGGCGCATCGACGACGCGCTTGCCGCGCTCGCGGACGCGACGGCGACGCTGCTGCGGGCGCTCTAGGCCGGCGGCGCGTCGACGACGTCGTCGAGGAACTCCGCCGCGCCGGTGACGGGCGGCGCGCCGTAGGCGAAGAAGAGCGCCTCGTCGTCCGCTTCGTTGCGCGCCTGCATCGGCGTGTCGCGGTGCACGGCGACGAGGTCGCCCGGCTTCAGGTCGACCCGCTGGGGCGGCTCGCCGAGGAGCATCGTCAGCGTGCCGCGCAGGCACACGAACACCTCTTCCTGGCCGTGATCCGCGTGCCGCCGCCCGCGCGTGTGCGCCGGATAGCGCCAGAGGCGGGCGCGCGAGTCGGTCAGGCTCGCCGGCACGGTCACGTCGGCGGAGAGCCGCGGCTCCTGCCCCTCGTGTCCCGGCCGCTCCTCGTAGGCGGCGCCGTCGGCGCGCACGATGTCGAAGCTCATGCGCCGGACGATACCCTCCGGAGCCGTGGCCAGGCTGTCGTATCCGCGGGCGGGCGAACCGCTTCCGGCGGCGCTCCCGCCGGGCGAGCGCACGGTCGGCCAGCTCGTCGCGGAGTCGATCCGCCTCTACGGCCAGCGCTTCTGGAAGATCATCCCGCTCGGTCTCGTCTTCGTCGGCGTCGACCTGGCGAGCCTCGGCCGCAGCGTGTCCGTCCAGACGCTCGTCCTGTGGGGCTTCGGGCCGCTGTTCGCCGCCGCGTACGTGCGCGCCTCCGCGATCGCGCTGCCAGGGAAGCCTTCACGCCGGGCGTTCGCGAACGCGTTCCTCGTCGCGCTGATCGTGTTCGTGCCGTTTCCGGTGCTCGTGCGCCTGTACATCCTGCCGGGCATCGCGTTCTTCGCGTTGATCGGCCTGGGCGTCCCGGCGGCGCTCGTGGAGGGGCTCGGCGTGCGCGCCGGGCTCCGCCGCGGCCTGCAGCTGGGCCGGGCCGACGCCGTCCACGCCGTGGCGGGCCTGGCGACGCTCTCGCTCGTCTTCGGTGTGAGCCGCTATGCGCTCCTCGTGTTGCTCCACACGCAGGGAAACCAGACGCAGGACGTTGCGGCCGTGCTCTCCGACCTCGTCCTCTCGCCGCTTCTCTTCATCGGCTCGGCACTGCTCTACGTGGATCAGGCGGCGCGGGTCAAGTAGGTTCCCGCACATGCCCATCTTCATCCTGCTCTCGAGGCTCTCCCAGCAGGGCGTGGCGACGCTGAAGTCGAACCCGGACCGCCTGCGCGAGGTGAACCGCGACGTCGAGGAGCTCGGCGCGCGCGTCCTGCACCAGTGGGCGACCCTGGGCGATTTCGACTTCGTCAGCGTCGTCGAGGCGCCCGACATCGCGACCGTCTCGCGCGTCAGCGTGACGCTCGGTGCGCGCGGCTCCACGAAGATCCAGACGCTGCCCGCGCTGACGATCGACGAGTTCGTCGCAACGCTCTCCGGCTGACGCCGGCGCTCACGGCTGTCTCATAGAGGGTCCCTAGGCTGCTCGGCGCGGCGCACGTTCGTGCGGCCGCAAACCCCTGTCACCGATTGAAAGGACCCTCTCTTGAGGAAGTCGTTGCTGGTCCCGATCGCCCTTCTCGCCGCCTCGGCGATCGCCGTTGCCGCACCTGCCCGCTCGCTGGCGAACGGCCATGCGCAGCTGAGCGTGGTGCACCTCACCGCCGTGAAGACCGGGCTTGCCTACAACACCAAGACCGCCACAGCGAAGGCAGGCCGCGTCAAGATCGTGTTCACGAATCTATCCCCTCTGCACCACAACGTGAGGCTCGAGCAGGGCGAGAAGGAGTTCGGCGGCACCAAGACGATCGCGACCGGCTCGACGAGCGTGATCCTCACGCTGAAGAAGGGCGTCTACCACTTCTACTGCTCCGTCCCGGGGCACGAAGACGCCGGGATGTCCGGCAACTTGACCGTCTCGTAGCGCAGACGTGCGGGGAGGCGGGCTTCGGCTCGCCTCCCACCTTCCCGTCGGGCAGGCTTCGGCCTACCGGACCGGCGCGCAGACGAAGTACTCGCGCGGCGGCTTCCCCGCCGGACGCGCGTGTACGACCTGTGAGCGGCGGATGCGCCAGCACTCGCCGTCCTCGAGGTCGACGAGCTCGCCGACGGTCGGCGCTTCCGGGAATTCCTTCTCCACGATGTCCCAGCGCCCGTCTGCAAACTCCAGCTTGAAGGAGTAGCGGGCGAGGGCCGCAGCCGTCGCCTCCCGGAGCAGATCCGCATACCGGCCGAGGCGGTCGATCGCCTCTTCGCGCCGCTCGCGCTCTTCGTCGTCGGTAACGGTGGTGAGCTGTGTGCGATTCCACGCAAGCGCTTGCGCGAGCTGATCGGCGCTCGAGTTCCGCCCCACACGAGTCTCCACACTGTTCGCATCGGCGGCGCGCGCCGCGGGCAACCTCCCTCGTCTCAGGGACGAGCTAGCTCGTTGCGGCCGCGGCGATGCGGCGCACGGTGACGCCCCACGCCTTCCCGGAGGCGAACAGCTCGTCCGGGTTGACCTCGTTCAGCCAGCCGAGGAAGTGCGCCTTCGGCTCTTCGTCGGTGCAGCCGTACACGGCCGGGTAGATCGGCGCCTTCGGCTGGACGTGCTTCACGCGGGCCGCTTCTTCGGCGAGGCGTTCGGCTTCGTCGGAGGCTGGACCTTCCATGTAGCCACGGGGCATGTCTTCAGAGTACTCGCGGTAGGCTCGGTCTGTGCCGGTTGCTCTCGCAGTTCACGGGCTCGCGAAACGCTACGGCTCCGTCGAAGCGCTGAAAGGTGTCGATCTGGTGGTCGACGAGGGCGAGCTGGTCGGCCTGCTGGGGCCGAACGGAGCCGGCAAGTCGACGCTCGTGAAGATCGCGGTCGGGCTCGTGCGTCCGAGCAGCGGCGGCGCGGAAGTGGCGGGCGCGCGTGCAGGATCGCGGGCCGCGAGAGCGTCGCTCGGCTACCTCGCCGAGCTCTTCCGCTTCCCCGGCTGGTACACGGCCGACGAGGTGCTCGTGCTGCACCAGCGGCTGTCCGGCTCGCGCGGCGGCGCGGCCGAGCGGCGGCGCCTGCTCGAGCTGGTCGCGCTCGAAGATGCCGCCGGCCGGCGCGTCGAAGGCATGTCGAAGGGCATGCAGCAGCGCCTGGGCGTCGCGCAGGCCCTCGTCGGCGAGCCGCGCATCCTCCTGCTCGACGAGCCGACCTCGGCGCTCGACCCAGTCGGCCGCCGCACCGTCCGCCTGCTGCTGGAGGAGCTGCGCGGCCGCGGCGTCTCCGTCCTGCTCAACTCGCACCTGCTCTCGGAGATCGAGCTCGTGTGCGACCGCGTCGCAATCCTGCTCGGCGGCGAGCTCGTCGCGGCGGGAACGCCCGCGGAGCTGTCGCGTCCGCGCGGGATCGAGCTCGAGACGGACGAGGGCGTTCGCCGGATCGCCGGCGCAGTGCGCGCAGACGCGCCGCGGATCGTCGCGGAGGCTGTCGCCGCGGGCAGGCAGGTCTACGGCGTGCGCGTGCTCACCTCGACGCTCGAGGACACGTATCTCGAAGCGGTCGGCGGGGAAACGGATTGAGCAGCTTCGCCGCAATCGTCGAGTACGGCTTCCGCGAAGCGGTGCGGCGGAAGGTGTTCGCGGTCGTCGTGCTGCTCACGGCGGTCTTCCTCGTCCTGTTCTGGCTCGCGAACCACTTCGTCTTCGACCAGCTCGGGAACATCACACCGCCGCGCGACATCAACGTCGACACGCGCACGTTCGCCGGCGCGTTCCTCACGGGGCTCGCGATGTTCGCGACGCTCTTCCTCGGCGTCGTCCTCGCGGTGTTCCTGACGATCGGCGTCGTCTCGGGCGACGCGGAGCGGGGGTTGCTCCAGCCGCTCGTCGTGCGGCCGGTGGGACGCTCGACGCTCCTGCTCTCCCGCTTCGCCGGCGCAGCCGGCGTGTGCGTCGCGTACGTGCTCACGGTGTATGTGGCCGCGATGGTGATCACCGGGCTCACCGGCCACTGGTGGCCCGACCGGATCATGTGGCCCGGGCTGGAGCTCGCCGGCGGCGTCGTGATCGTGATCGCGCTCTCGCTGCTCGGCTCGATCGTCCTCTCGTCGACGGCGAACGGCATCGCCGTCTTCATGCTGTTCGGCGGCGGCCTCGTTGCCGGGCTGCTCGCGTCGATCGGACACGCTCTCAACTCGCACGCGATCAAGCACGCCTCGACGATCGCCGCCTGGGCGCTGCCGTTCGAGGGGCTCTACCAGGACGCGCTGCGCATGATCACCGCGAGCACGAGCGGCCTGACGGGCTTCCTGCTCCAGCTCGGCCCCTTCGGCGGCGCGTACGTGCACGGCTGGACGATCCGCATCTGGGCGCTCGCCTATCTCGTCGCCGTCGGCGCGGTCGCGCTCTTCGCGTTCCGGCGGAAGAACCTCTAAGCGGCCTTCACCAGCTCCGACGACTCCGCGAGCCGCCGCACCCGCACGAGCTGGCGCGTCTGCATCACGTAGTGGGCCGGGTCGAAGAGGAAGAAGCCGGCGAGCCGTCCGATCAGGCGCGGCCGCTGCGCCGACCTGACCCGCGTGAGCACGCGCGTCCGTGAGGCGAGCGGCTCGAGCGCGAACGTCCAGCTCGAGTCGACGAAGAAGCGCGGCCGTCCCAGCGCGGGGTCGTAAGGCCGGAAGCCCGGTACCTCCATGGACGAGCGCAGCACGAGCGTGCGCTCCGGCTCGACCTCGACGACCTCGAACCAGGCCTTGCCGTCGGGGCGCGACGCGATCCGGTCGCCCGGGTTCAGGGTCTGCCACTCGGGCCTGATCTCCTCGACGCTCGGCGTGCCGCCATTGTCGAGGTGGTCGAAGCTGTAGAAGCCGCCGCGGTCGCAGCCCATCTGGACGAGCCACTGCCACACCTGTGCGGGCGGGGCGTCGACGGTCGTCGCAATCGTGCAGGGCCGGCCCGCGCCGGGTACGAGGTCGTCGCCGGGCAGCGGCCGCCGCCGCTCGTGTCCGGTGACGCCGGTGTTGCGCAGGGCGAGCCGCGAGGCCGCGGCGAGCCCGAGCCCGGTCAGGGCGAGAGTCGAGATCTTCATGGTTCCTCCTTCGTCTACGCCATACCGTCGCCGACGGATGGGCGCGGGCCATCGGGAGAACTACGGACCCGCCCCTGCTGTTGCGATCTCGCCGGCGAGGCGGGCGTTCTGCGCGACGAGGTCCTTGTTTGCGCGCTCCGTGCGGCCGCCGCTCTCCCGGTGCAGGTACGTGAGGATGAACGGCGTCACCGCCTGGCCCGAGACGCGGGCGTCGCGGGCGGCGCGCAGCGCCTGCTCGATCAGCGGCTCGACGTCGTCGAGCGGCTCGTCCGGCGGCCGGCCGAGCAGGAGGCCGTTGCCCGCGAGGCTCCAGTGCCGCCGGGCGATCTCCGCCGCCTCCGCCGCCGACTCGACGCGGGCGGACACCGGCGGCCCGCCTGCGGCCGCGTAGAAGAGCGGCAGCGTGTCCGTGCGGAAGCCGAGCACCGGCACGCCGAGCGTCTCGAGCAGCTCCGAGGTGGCCGGCACGTCGAGCAGCGACTTCACGCCGGCGCAGATGACGAGCGCCTGCGTGCGCGCGAGCTGCGCGAGGTCGGCGGAGACGTCGGGCGGGTCGGGAAAGCCACGGTGGACGCCGCCGATCCCGCCCGTCGCGAGCCAGCTGATGCCGGCGGCGCGGGCTACGGCGAGCGTGCCGCCGACCGTCGTCGCGCCGACGACGCCCTGAACCGCCGCGGCGGCGAGGTCGCGCGGCCCAACCTTGCGCACGTCGGGGGTGAAGCGGCCGAGCTCGTCCTCGGTCAGGCCGACGACGATCTCGCCGTCGAGCACGCCCACCGTCGCGGGCACGGCGCCGGCCGCGCGCACCTGCCGCTCCGACTCGAGCCCGACCTCGACGCCCTCGCCGGGCGGGAAACCGTGCGCGACGAGCGTCGTCTCGAGCGCGACGACCGCGGTCGCCTCGCGCACCTCGTCGGAGATCCGGATCACGGCATCGACCCTACTGTCGCGATGCATCTGGCCGCCGCCTGCAACCCGCGCCGCGCCGCCTCCTCGAGCGAGCCGCCGAGCAGGAAGCCGGCGGCGAGCGCGTCGCCGGCGCCGGTCGTGTCCACGACGTCGGACTCGATCGACGCGAAGTCGAGCCGCGTCTCGTCGGTCAGCACCGTGCACCCGCGCGCGCCGCGCTTGAGGACACCGGTCGGCGCCGCCAGGTACGCGCCGCCGAGGATCTCCCACTCCGCCTCGGTGGCGAAGAGCACGTCGGGCGCGATCGTGTCGAGCAGCTCGCGGAAGCGCACCGGGCCGTACGCGCGGATCTCCGTCCAGGCCGCGACGTCGACCGAGACCAGCGATCCGCGGCCGCGCGCTATGCGCGCGGCTAGCAAGGCCGTCTCGACGAACGGCTCTCGAAGGAGGGCGTAGCCCGAGATGTGGAGGACGTCGCAGTCGAGCCATGCCGGGTCGAGCTCGTCCGGCGCGAAGGTCGGCGCGACGCCGCGGTCGGACGCCATCGAGCGGTCGCCGTCCGCGCCGACGATCGAGACGATCACACCGGTCGCGCCGGCGCCGGCGGGCCCCGCGAGCTCGACGCCGCGCGCGGCGAGCTCCCGGGCGACCAGCTCGCCCGCCGCGTCGTCGCCGCGCTTGGCGATGCAGCGCGCGTCCGCGCCCAGCGCCGCGGCCCACGCAGCGACGTTGGCCGCCTGCCCGCCGGCGCCGGTCCGCGTCTGCGCGCGAACGTCGTCGCCGGGAGCGAGCGGCTCCTCGAGCCGCACGATCACGTCGAGCGTCAGATCTCCGAGCGTCGCGATCCGCACTCGTACAATCGTCCCATGGACGGCGACGACCGGCGCGGGCGTGCGCGCTCCTTCGTGCTCGGCGGGCTCGTGGGGGCGTCGGCGGCGATCGCCACGGCGCGCCGCCGCGCCGACGCGGCCCGCCGCCGACGCGAGCGCCGCCTCCATCCGGCCGGGCTCGCCGCCTTCGAGGGCGCTCCCTGCTTCCAGGAGCTGCTCGACGAGGAGGCGCAGGACCAGGACTGAGGCTCCTGCGGCTGCCTGTTGATTGTGCTCGACATGACGGCGAAGCCGTCCTTCTGAGGCACGCAGCGGCTCGTCGCGGAGCGCGACCGCGACGAGCCGGCCGTCCGAGCAGCCTGACGGCGCTACTTCGGGTCGGGCCTGCCGGTCCCGCGCAGGAAGTACAGCGTGCCCGCGACGAGGTACACGGCAAGGATGATCTGGAGCCAGTGCGGCATGCGGTGAGCCTATGCCCTGGTGCCCGTGAGCGGCCGATGCCGGCGCGGCCGTGCCTCCTTGCCCTCCTCCGGCGTGAGCGACGGAACCCATTCGAGCCAGCGCGGCATGTACCAGTTCCACTCGCCGAGCAGCTTCATCGCAGCCGGCAGCAGGACGCCGCGAATGACCGTCGCGTCGATCAGCACCGCGAGAGCGAGGCCGACGCCGAGCTGCTTCATCATGATCAGCTGCAGCGTTCCGAAGATCGCGAAGACGGCGACCATGATGATCGCCGCGCTCGTGACCGTGCCGGCCGTGCGCCTGATCCCGCGCGACACGGCCTCCTCCGTCGACATGCCGCCGTCGCGTAGCTCCTTGATCCGGCTGAGGATGAAGACGTGGTAGTCCATCGACAACCCGAACAGCACGACGAACAGGAACATCGGCAGCCAGGACGTGATCGCGTGGTTCGAGGTGAAGCCGAGCATTCCCTCCGCCCACGTGTGCTGGAAGATGAGCACGAGCAGGCCGTACGCGGCGCCGACGGAGAGCAGGTTCAGGACGATCGCCGTCAGCGGGATCACGACCGAGCGGAAGGTCGCGAGCAGGAGCAGGAACGCGAGCCCGAGCACGAATGCGATCACCCACGGCATCCGCGACTTCATCTGCTGGTTGAAGTCCCTCGTTCCCGCGGTTTCCCCCGCAACCGCGTACTGGATGCCGTTGAGCTCGCCCAGCGTGCGCGGGATGACGACGGTGCGCAGCGTGTGCAGCGCTGCGAGCGACGCCGCGTTGTCGCCGCTCCCGGCGAGCGGGATCTGGACGTCGGCGACGGTGCTGTCGGGATTGATGTTGACGACGATCGGCTGGAACATCTGGCCGGTGGCGACCGCCGCCAGCTCGAGGTTCTGAATCGTCGTCGTGACCGCGGGATCGCGGACGTTGTCGGCGTGGATGACCACCTCGGCGGGCGTCGGCGCGCCCGGGAACGCGGCGATGACCGCCTTGTACGTCTGGACGATCGGCAGGTTGCTCGGCATGTCGGTGAAGCTCGGCAGCTTCGTGTGCATCCCGAGCGCGGGCGTCGCCGCGGCCAGGAGCAGACCGCCGGCGAGGAAGATGGCGGTGACGGGCCGGCGCAGCACGCGGTCGAGCACGAACGACCAGAAGCGCGAGTCGCCGGCCGCGTGCTTCTTGCGGCCGACGAAGGGGATCCGGCCGCGGTCGACGCGGTCGCCGAGCTTCGCGAGCGAAGCTGCGAGCACGGTCACCGAGCCGATCACCGCGCACAGCACGACGAGCATCGTGCCGAGCGCCATCGACGTGAACAGGCGGTTGCTCGCGATGAACATGCCCGCCATGGCGATCAGCACGGTCGCGCCGGAGATCACGACCGCCTGCCCGGACGTCGAGGCGGCGCGCAGGAGCGCCGCGCGCGGTTCGAGCCCGTTCGCACGCTCCTCGCGTTCGCGCCGGAGATAGAAGAGCGAGTAGTCGACGCCGACGGCCATGCCGATCAGGAGGACGACGGACGAGGTCGACTGGAAGTCGCCGGCATACGCGTGCGTGACGAGCGAGAAGAGCCCGAGCGACGCGAGCACCGCCGAGAAGGCGAGCAGCACGGGCAGGCCGGCCGCGACGAGGGCGCCGAACGCGGCGAGCAGGATGATCAGCGTGATCGGGATGGTCAGGCGCTCGGCGTTCGCGAAGTCCTTCGAGAAGCGCTTGTTCAGCTCGTAGGTCGCGCTCGCGTTTCCGACCTCGCGCACGGAGATGGTCGGGTTCGCCCGCTGGGTGCCGGCGATCGCGTCGAGGATCGGCTTGACCTTGTCCGTCGCCTTGTCCGGGTCGCCCTTGATCGTGAACTGGACGAGGACGGAGTGGCCGTCGGCCGAGATCTGGCCGCCGCCGCCCAGCTTCACGAGTGGGTTCTGGATGTTCTCGACGTTCTTCTGGCCGTCGAGGTCCTGGATGACGCCTGCGACCGCGGCGACGAAGATGGGGTCGTCGGCGCTGTGCTTGCCGCTCTGGATCAGCACCGACTCGCTCGACGGCTGCTTGAAGCCGGCCTGCTCGAGCAGCCTCAGGGCGGTCGCGGCCTCCCCGGAGGCGATCTGCGAGTCCTTCATCTGAACGTGGCCGACGACGCTCCCGACGGCCATCGCCGCGACGGCGAAGACGAGCCAGCCGAACAGCGCTTTCTTCCAGTTTTCCGCGCTCCACTTGCCCGCGCGCGCTGCGAGATTGAGCCCGCCCATCGCTGCCACCTCCGTCGTGGCCCCGTTTGGAGCGACCATGGGAACGGTTCCATGGGCACCCATCAGGGGCCACGCGGATAGGGGTGGCGGAATGACCGCGCACGAAGAACGGCGCGCCTTCGCCTTCGGCGCATCCCCGTTTCGTGTGGATGCGATAGCCCGGTTTCGTGTATCCGGAAAGGCGCGCGCCGTCCGATCACTGAGGTGATGACTGCGGAGGTCCTTCTGGACTCAGACGACGTCGGCGAGGAGCTCGCCGCCCGCAAGACGCGGGAAGAGAGCGAGCGGCGCTTCCGGTGCGCGTTCGAAGGCGCGACGGCCGGGATGACCCTCACGGACCTCAGGGGCAGGGTCACGTGGGCCAACGAGTCGTTCGCGGAGATGCTCGGGTACGCGCCGGCGGAGATCCCGGGGATGCGGATGGACGAGCTCGTCCATGCCGACGACCTGGCGTCGGTCGTCGAGGACGTCGAGAGGGTGCGCGCCGGTCTCGTCCCCCACTGCATGTTCGAGAAGCGCTACCTGCGCAAGGACGGCGGAATCGCCTTCGGCCGCGTCGGCTTCTCGACCGTCCGCGCCGAAGACGGAACGATTCTCTACTTCGTCGGACAGGTCGAGGACGTGACCGAGCTCCGTCGTGTGCAGGCCGACCTCGACGAGAGCCAGACGCTGCATCGTCTCGTCTTCGAGAGCTCGCGCGACGTGCTCAGCGTGTTCGGCACGGACGGCGTGATCCGGCTCGTCTCGCCCTCGGTCGAGGGCATCCTCGGCTACGACCCGCGCGAAGTGGTCGGGCTCGACTATGTGGGCTTCATCCATCCCGACGATCTGAAGGCTTCGGCCGAGGCGGTTGCTGCGGCGGTTCGCGGCGAGCAGCCGTCGCTGTTCCGCGCCCGCTTCCGTGCGAAGGACGGCACCTACCACCTCTGGGAGGGCACCGTTTCCCCGGGCGTCGACGCGGACGGCGAGACGAGCTACCTCGTCGCGAACTCGCGCGACGTGACCGACGACGTAAGGCTCGAGGATCAGCTCCGTCACGCGCAGAAGATGGAGGCGGTCGGACGGCTGGCCGGCGGTGTCGCGCACGATTTCAACAACCTGCTGCTCGCGATGCGCGGCTACGCCGAGCTTGCGCTGGGACTGGCCGAAGCCCGCGAGGACAACTCGGCAGAGATCGGAGAGATCCTCGCTGCCGCCGACAGGGCGGCGAGCCTCACGGCGCAGCTGCTCGCCTTCAGCCGCCGCCAGGTGATGAACACCGAGATCCTCGACCTCGGCGCCGTCGTCGCCGAGATGGTCAGCATGCTGCGGCGGCTGATCAGCGGCAACGTCGAGCTCACCACCGTCTTTCCCGACGAGCCGGCGCTCATCCGCGCCGACCGGGCACAGATCGGGCAGGTGGTCGCGAACCTGGCGGTCAACGCCTGCGACGCGATGCCGGACGGCGGCCACCTCGAACTCGAGGTCGCCCTGGCAACCGATCGACGCCGGGCGCTGCTGATCGTTCGGGACAACGGGGCCGGAATGGACGCGGCCACGCGCGCGAAGATCTTCGAGCCGTTCTTCACCACCAAGGGCGCGGAGGGGACCGGGCTCGGCCTCTCGATGGTGCACGGGATCGTCAGCCAGAGCGGCGGGGAGATCGAGATCGACAGCGAACCGGGGCAGGGAACGACCTTCACGATCAGCCTGCCTCTCACCGAAGGCGAGGCGCTGCCGGATCCGGTCGCTTCGTCAGAGGTGTCGGGCGGCGCCGAGACGATCCTGCTCGTCGAGGATGACCCCGTCGTCATGACCGTCGTGGCCAACATGCTGGAGCAGCATGGATACCGCCTGGTCACCGCCGGAAGCGGCGAAGAGGCGCTGGCGACGGCAGCCGCCGCACCGGACACGGTGGATCTCCTCCTCACCGATCTCATCCTGCCCGGCCTCAACGGCCGCGAGACCGCCGAAGCCGTCCTCGAGCATCAGCCGCTCGCGAGGGTGCTCTACATGTCCGGCTACACCGACGACGCCGTGATCAGGGTTGGTCGCTTCGGCCCCGGCGTCTCGTTCATCCAGAAACCGTTCACGGGCGACGAGCTGGGCCGGTACGTGCGCGGGCTCCTCGACGCACGCGCTGCGTAGGCAGCGGCGCACGTTGGTAGCCTCTTTTCTCCGTGCCGATCTACGAGTACCGCTGCCCGAACGGCCATGTCTTCGAGCGCTTCCAGTCGATGACCGCGCCCGCGCCGGAGACGTGCGACACCTGCGGCGCCGCCCCGCTCGAGCTCGTGCTCTACCCGATCGCGATCCACTACAAGGGCTCGGGCTTCTACTCGACCGACTACGGCAAGGGCAAGAACGCGAAGAAGGACGGCGGCGGAGAGTCGGGGGGCTCGACCTCGAGCGACGCCCCGGCCAAGACCGAGACGGCCCCGGCGCCCAAGAAGAGCGACGCGCCGTAGCGACCACACTCCGCCCGCGACCTGGTTTCAACCAGGTCGCGGCCGTTGGCTCCGCATTACTTGAACTGCTGGCTGCCGGTGACGCAGCCGGGCGCGTACTGGCCGCCGCCGAGCGAGGGCCGCTGCGGCGCCGAGTTGCCGAGCACTTCCTGGATCACCGAGATGTTCTCCTGGGTGCCGACGATGTAGGAGCCGCCGCCGATGTCCTCCGACGTGCCGCCGAGCCGGCAGCGGAGCGTCGTCCCGGCCCGGAACTTCACCCAGCCGAGCTGCATGAAGTCCCACGTGGAGAGGTCGGTGGCGATCGGCGCGAGCAGGGTGCTGCCGTCGAAGGGCAGGCGGAGAAACGTCGAGACGCTCGCGAGCTTGCTCAGCGCGGCCTGCATCACCTGCTGCTGGTGTTCACCCCTGGTGATGTCCGTGTCGGCCGGGTTCAGGCGGTTCTCCCGGATGCGTGAGTAGATGAGCGCCTGGTGCCCGGTCAGGTGCTGGACGCCCTTGTGGAAACGCCACCCCGGCCACTGGTCGCAGCGGGCCTGCGTCGAGTAGGGGCAGTCGAAGCGGTTGGAGAGGATGTTCTCGGGGATGTTCACGGTCACGCCGCCGATCGCGTCGATCAGCTTCTGGAAGGCGCCGAAGTCGACGACGACGACGTGGTCGACCTGAAGCTCCGGGCCGAACAGGGCGTCGACGGTCTGGATCGCGAGTCGGGGTCCGCCGATCTGCATCGCCGCGTTGATCTTCTGGTCGCCGTAGCCGGGGATCGTCGCCCGCAGGTCGCGCGGGATCGAGAGGTAGACGAGCCGGTGCCGCTTCGGGTCGGTGTGCAGCAGCATCATCGAGTCGGAGTGCTCGTCGGAGCTGCGGCCCGGCTGGCCGTTCGTGGAGTGGTCGGTGCCGAGCAGCAGGATGTTCGTCGGCGAGTCGACGATGAGCCCGCCCTGGTGCGTGAGCGCGGACGCCGTCCCGGCCGGCAGCCGCTTGTGGGCGGCCGCGACGCCGCTGCGCAAGGACAGGAAGCCGGCGAACGACCAGATCACGACGAGGACGATCAGCAGCACGACGACGAGGAGCAGGGTGCGCTTCCACCCCCAGCGGCGCCGGGCCGCCGGTGCTCCGCCGCTCCGGCCGGAACCGCTCTTGCTGTCGCGGCCGGACAGCGGCACCTTGCCCTTCGCGTGCCCTCCCCGGTAGACGCGGTACGGCTTGTCCGGAGGGGCGGCCATCCGGCAGAGTACGGTAGCGGCTCACGGTGGACGACAAGCGCGGGCACGCGATCGGAGTCGACCTCGGCGGGACGAAGATCCTCGCCGGTGTCGTCACGCGCGACGGCGAGATCCTGCGCCGCCGGGAGTGGCCGACGCCGACCCATTCGCAGGCCGAGTTGCTGGATGCGGTCGAGGCCGCGGTCAGCGAGTTGCTCGACGACAGCGTCGCCGCGATCGGCTTCGGCATCCCGGCGCCGATCGACCAGAAGCGGGGCCGTGTCTTCGTCGCGACGAACATCCCGCTGGCGGACATGGACTTCCGCGGCGAGATGCGGGACCGCTTCCACCTGCCGATCGGGCTCGACAACGACGCGAACGCCGCGGCGATCGGCGAGTGGAGGGTGGGCGCCGCGCGCGGCGCCACCGACGTCGTGATGCTCACGCTCGGCACCGGCGTCGGCGGCGGCGTGATCGCGAACGGCGTGCCCTTCCGCGGCGGCGGCGGCGCCGGCGTGGAGCTCGGCCACGTCGTCGTGATCGCGGGCGGGCCTCCGTGCCAGGGCACGTGCACCGGGCACGGCCATCTCGAGGCGGCGGTCTCCGGCCATGCGGCGGACCTGGCGGCGAAGGCGGCGTTCGGGCCGGAGGCCGACGCGCACAGCCTCGTGCGGCTCGCGAACGAGGGCGACGCGCAGGCGCAGGAGGAGCTCCAGCGCATCGGCGCTCTGCTCGGGGCGGGGCTCGTCTCCTTCGCGAACATCTTCAACCCGTCGCTGATCGTGATCGGCGGCGGCTTCGGCGTCGCCGCCTGGGATCACCTGATCCCGACTGCCGAGCGGGTGCTGCGCCGCGAGGCGCTGCTGCCTGCGCGCGAGGAGGTCAGGGTCATCCCTGCGCAGCTCGCGACGACGGCCGGCCTGATCGGGGCCGCCTTCGTCGCGTACGAGGCACTCGACGCCACGACCTGAGTGAGTGCCCCTTCACCGAATGTCCTCCGGCAACATCCACTGAAGAGGCACTAGTGCCGCTCGCCGTCTGCGCCACGCCGATCGGCAATCTCGAGGACGTGACGCTGCGCGTGCTCGCGGAGCTACGGGACGCCGACGTCGTTCTCTGCGAGGACACGCGCCACACGCGCGGGCTGCTCGAGCGCCACGGGATCAAGGCGCGGCTGCTCTCGTACCACGAGCACAACGAGGCGGCGCGGACGGCGGAGCTGCTGCCGCGGCTCGAGGCGGGGGAGCGGGTCGCGCTCGTCACCGACGCGGGGATGCCCGGCGTGTCCGATCCGGGCGCGCGCATCGTGCGGGCTGCGCTCGACGCGGGCGTGCCCGTCACGGTGCTTCCCGGCGCGTCCGCGGTCGAGACGGCGCTCGTCGCGTCGGGGCTCGTCGGCGGGCGCTACCAGTTCCTCGGCTTCCTGCCGCGCGCCGAGCCGGGGAGGGCGGCGCTGTGGACGGAGCTGCGCGCGTGGCCGTGGCCGGCGGTCGCGTTCGAGTCGCCGCACCGGCTCTCGGCGACGTTGCATTCGCTGGCGGCCGCGGATCCGGCGCGGCCGGTCGCGGTCTGCCGCGAGCTGACGAAGCGCTTCGAGGAGGTCGCGCGCGGTACGGCCGCCGAGCTGGCCGCGCGGCTCGTGGAGCAGCCGAAGGGGGAGGTCACGCTCGTGATCGGCGCGGCGCCGGCCGCGCCCGCGGAGCAGGGCGAGAGCGAGGCGCTCGCGGCCGTGGCCGAGCTGGTCGAGGCCGGGGCGCCGCGCAAGCGGGCCGCGGAGATCGTGTCGCGGCTCACCGGCGTCGCGCGCAACCGCCTCTATCGCGGCTCGCTGTAGTCAGAATTGACAACAGCAGGAGCCGGTGCTACGGTGGCCGTCCCGTTTACAAATCTGACAACAAAGGCGGTGGCTCATGCGGCGGCGGCTCATGCGGCGGCTCCTTCCGGTCGCTCTCCTGCTCGTGCTCTGGGTGCCCGCTGCGGGCGCGTGGACGTGGCCCGTGAGCGGCCCGGTGCTCCAGGGCTTCGCGTTCGACCCGGCACATCCGTATGCGGGCGGCCAGCACCGCGGCGTCGACGTCGGCGCGGTCGCGACCGGGCTGCCGGTGCTCGCACCCGCCTCCGGCGTGGTCAGCTTCGCGGGCACGGTGCCGTCGAGCGGCAAGTCGGTCACGATCGACACGCCGGACGGGCTCGCCGTCACGCTGACCCATCTCGGCTCGATCGCGGTCGCGAAGGGCGCTGCGGTCTCCGAGGGAGCGGTCGTCGGCACGGTCGGGCCGAGCGGGACGCCGGAGGTCGCCGGGCCGTACCTGCACCTCGGCATCCGGACGGCCGCGGATCCCGAGGGCTACCTCGACCCGCTCGGGTTCCTACCGGTCGTCGCTCCGCCCGTAGCCGCTCCGACGCCCGCGCCTGCTCCGGAGACGCCGCCGGCCGTGGCGCCGCCGGTTGCGGCCGACCCGCCCGCCGCCGCGCCTCCGGTCGAGCCGGCGCCACCCGCGCCCGAC
>Ga0265318_10000832_pt1 | contig 20289 bp, 19 predicted proteins | sample 4821metaG_FD_192431 | JGI IMG/M metagenome (GOLD analysis project Ga0265318, IMG submission 192431) | Rhizosphere microbial communities from Carex aquatilis grown in University of Washington, Seatle, WA, United States - 4-8-21 metaG | ecosystem: Host-associated > Plants > Roots > Rhizosphere >... | reverse complement strand
CGGCTCACGCCGGCGACGGCGGCGAGTTCCTCGCCGTAGTAGCGCGCCCGGCGGGGGCCCTCGCGGGCGACAACCGCGGCCCGGATCCCCGGGGCGGCCCTGGCCGCCGCCAGGTCGATCGAGTTGATCTTCGCGGCCGGCCAGCTCGAGCGGAAGATGCCGGCGAAGAGCATGCCCGCCGGCAGGACGTCCGTCGTGTACTTCGCGGCGCCCGTGACCTTGTCCGGCGCATCGACGCGCGGCATCGGCTTGCCGAGGTATTTTCTTTCCTTAGGCCAGGGCATCGGGGGATTGGAGGACGGTCACGGCGTCGTCGCCCGTCTTTCCCGCGGCCCTGAGGGCGGCGGCGAACACGTTGGGATAGCTTCCGCAGCGGCAGAGGTGCCCGGAGCACGCCTTGCGCACGTCGGCCTCGGTCGGGCTGGGGTTTGTCTCGGAGAGAGCGGTCAGGCTCATGACGAAGCCCGGGGTGCAGTACCCGCACTGCAGCCCGTCGAGCTCGACCATCGCCTTCTGCAGCGGAGTGAGCCCGTTGCGCGACAGCCCCTCGACGGTCGTGATCTCGCGGTGCTGGGCGTCGATCGCGAGGGTCGTGCAGGCGTACGCCGGCTTTCCGTCGAGCAGCACCGTGCACGCCCCGCATGTGGCGCGGCCGCAGGCCTCCTTCGCCCCGGTGAGCCCGGCCTGGGTCCGCAGGGCCTCCAGGAGCGTCACCCGCGGCTCGAGGACGAGCGCGCGGCGCTCGCCGTTGACCCGGAGCGTGACCGGAACGGGGCCCGGGCCCTGCGGCTCCTCCGCGCCCGAGCGGGCCAGATCCGCGGCGACCGCCCTGGCGCTCAGGGCCGCGGCCGAAACCGCCGTGGTGCCGAGGCCGATCAGGAAGTCGCGGCGCGTGAAGCCGGACGAGGGATTCTTAGGGCCACCGTTGCTTGGATCCTTTTTCATCGCCGCTGTGCGTATCGGATTTTTGCCGCGTCGCGCCGCGCGATCAACGGCAATTGCTGCGCGGAATTTGGCGTGTTTTTTGGCAAGAAATGACGCCTCGCCCCGGGGCGGGGCCGGCGCCGCCGCGGCCGCCGATGGGGAACTGTCTGGCCGAAAATAACTTGAAGCTGCGGTGCATTGGATTGTGACTGGTTCTGAGCGCCCGCCTCATGATCTTCACGACCTACTGGTTCCTGGCTTTCGCGGCCCTGGTCGTGACGGGCTATTGGCTTCTTCCCAGGGCCGGCTGGAGGCTCTGGTTCCTGGGCGTGGCGTGCGTGGTCTTTCACGCGCATTTCGCGGGACCTGCGGGTATGGCCCCGATCATTGTCCTGATGATCGTGACTTATTTCGCGGCCCTGACGCGGGACCGCCGGGCCTGCCTCGCCGTCATGGTGCTCTGCGTGGCGGCGCTCTGCTTCTACAAGTACGCGCTCTTCCTCATCGGGGCGGTGGTGAGCTCCTGGAGCCCGCTGCTGGCGTTCAAGCTGGGCGCCGGGGCCAAGAGCATCATGCCGGGCGCCCCGCCGCTCGGGATCAGCTTCTTCGCGTTCGAGTTCCTCCACTACCTCTTCGAGGTCAGGCGCGGCGGGGAGCCGATCCGCAACCCGCTCAAGTTCCTCCTCTTTGCCATCTTCTTCCCGAGCCTGGTCGCCGGGCCCATCAAGCGCTACACGCAGTTCATCCCGTCGCTCGAGAAGGGCTGCGTGCGCTTCCGGTTCGACAGCCTGGGCGAGGGCTTCCTGCGGATCGCGACCGGCTTCGCGAAGAAGGTGATCGTCGCCGACAACCTGACGCTCTACATCGACTCGACCCAGCCGCACTTCGCCGCGCTGGGCCTGGTCGGGCGGTGGCTCGTCCTTCTCGCGATGTCGGGCCGGATCCTCATGGATTTCTCGGGCTACAGCGACATCGCGATCGGGTTCGCGCGGCTGCTCGGCATAACGCTGCCCGAGAACTTCAACTGGCCGTACCTGGCGCACAGTCTCCAGGACTTCTGGCAGCGCTGGCACATCTCGCTCAGCCTCTGGATAAGGGACTACGTGTACATACCGCTGGGCGGCAGCCGGCACGGGCCGGTGCGGCGCATCGCGAGCGGCATGATCGCGTTCGGCCTCTGCGGCCTCTGGCACGGGCCCGCCTGGAACTTCGTCCTGTGGGGCCTCTACCACGGACTGGGGCTCTCGCTTTGCGCGGCCTACCGGAGGATTCCCGTCCTCGGCCCGATGCTCGGCGGGGGCTTTGAGCGGGAGCCCCTGGCGGCGCTCGCGCTCACGCAGCTCTACGCCTGCACCGGATGGCTGCTGTTCTTCTATCCCCTGCCTGAGGCCCTGCGGATGGCGCGGCTTCTCTACGGCCTATGAGCGAACATCCGCAACCTTCGACCGGGCTCGAGCGGTCGCAGTACTTCCGGCCCAGGGCCTTCCTGGCCGGTTTGGTCGGCGGGCTGATCCTGTGCTCGGCCCTCGCGCGGTTCGTGTCCCACCGCGGCTACCACGACGACTTCACCCGCTTTCACCAGAGCCTATCGCCGGAGGCGCAGTACTATCCCACGCTCGACGAGATGTGCGGCATCGTCCGCCCGCGCTGCCGGCCCGACCAGGTGCTGGTCATCGTGGGTGGGAACTCGGTCTTCAACGGCGTGGGGCAGCCCGCCGAGAAGATGTGGACCGTGGAGCTGCAGCGCAGGCTGGGCGATGGGTTCGTCGTGCTCAACTTCGCCTTCCGCGGCGCGCTCCCCACGGACGGCGGCGCCGTCGTCGCCGAGGTCTTGCGCAAGGAGTATCCGCGCCAGGTCTACGTGGCGAACACCGTGCCGTTCAGCCTTCCTGTCCCCTACGGCCAGGAGCCGTACAACTATCTGTTCTGGGAGGCGAGCCACTGGGGGCGCCTCGAGGGCTTCCCGCCGCGCGACGAGCTGGTGGCGGAGTACCTCGACAGGGAATTCACGTGGGGCCAGCGCTTCGACGTCTGGAGCCGGGACTGGCTCGACGGCGCCCTGCGCTTCAGGGACCTCTGGAACTGGGTGGGCTACGAGTATCTCTTCACGATCCAGAACCCGATCTCGCCGAATCTTCCGCAGGCCGTCTGGGCCCGCAGGCGGTTCGCCGACATTGAGCCTGATTTCGAGTCTATACCCGTGGGCGAGAGGTTCCGCCCCGAGTACCGCGCCGCGGAGATGAAGATCGTGCGCGGCTTCTCCGACAGCTACTACTTCAGGGAAAGGAGCGGGCAATGGCACCTGAAGCCCGCCATTCGCAGCGGATTCGAGCGGGTGGCGAAGGCGGCCTTTCCCGACGACCTGAAGGGCCGCACGCTCATAATGCTCAGCCGCAACAATCCCTACTACGTGAGGCTGCTCCCCGCCGACGACCTGATGAGGGAGAACGCCGCGTATCGCGACGCCGCGCAGGCGTGGCGCAACGCGGGATATGAATCCACCGACTACGGCTCGGACTACGAGGCGTCCGACTACGGCGACCGGACCCACCTGTCGGCCTCCGGGGGCCGCAGGCTCGCCAACAAGGTGGCCGACAAGGTCCTCGAGATCTCCCGCAAGCGCGGATACCTGCAGGGGGAGCCCCCCAGGCCATGAAATACCTGGACAACCTCATGAAGGCCCTGCCCGAGCGGTCCGCAAGGATCGCGTCACACGCCGGCTCCCTGCTGTTGGGACTGGTCCTGGCCGTGCTCCTTCACTATGTCCTTTATCGGCTGGGCCTGCCGAGCAAGCCATTCATCTATGTGGCCTTCTAACCCCGGGCGACCCTCACCGTTGAGGCAGCTCGCCCTGTTCCTGATAGGCGTGCCCCTGGCCGTGGCGGCGCAGCCCGACTTCCACGCGTGGGCCCCGACTCCGCCGATGGGCTGGAACAGCTGGGACTGCTTCGCGACCACGGTCACGGAGAGCCAGGTGAGGGCCGAGGCCGACTACATGGCCGCGCACCTGAAGGCCCACGGCTGGCAGTATGTCGTGGTCGACATCCAGTGGTACGAGCCCGCGGCGACGGGCTACGACTACAGGAAGGGAGCCGAACTGGCGATCGACGGCTTCGGCCGCCTGCAGCCGGCCGAGAACCGCTTCCCCTGCGCCGCCGGCGGCGCGGGCTTCGGGGCGCTTTCCGGCTACGTCCACGCGCTCGGGCTCAGGTTCGGGATCCATCTCATGCGCGGGATACCCCGCCAGGCGGTCGAGCGAAACCTGCCCGTCAAGGGAACGGGCCTCCGGGCCCGGGACATCGCGGACACCGGGAGCGTCTGTCCGTGGAACACGGACATGTACGGGGTCGACATGGCGAGGCCCGGGGCGCAAGCCTACTACGACTCCGTCTTCGCCCTCATCGCCTCGTGGGGAGTCGACTACGTGAAGGTCGACGACATAAGCCGCCCCTACCACGAGCACCAGGGCGAGATTGAGGCGGTGCGGCTGGCGATCGACCGCAGCGGAAGGCCCATCGTGCTGAGCCTTTCCCCCGGCGAGACGGCCCTCGACGCCGCGGACCACGTGGGCCGGCACGCCAACCTCTGGCGCATCAGCGACGACTTCTGGGACAGCTGGAAGTCGCTCCGCGAGCAGTTTGCGCGCCTGGAGAACTGGAACCCGCACCGGCTGGCGGGCGCGTGGCCGGACGCCGACATGCTGCCGCTCGGCGTCCTCGAGCTCGGCCACCGGCCCACCCATTTCACCCCGGACGAGCAGCGGGTGGTGATGACCCTCTGGTCCATCGCGCGCTCGCCCCTCATGTTCGGCGGGGACATGGCGAGGATGGACGAGTTCACGCTCTCGCTCCTCACGAACGACGAGGTGCTCGCGGTGAACCAGCACAGCGCGAACAACCGGCCGGTGTTCGACCGCGGCGGCCTCGTGGCCTGGGCGGCCGACGTTCCCGGCTCCCCCGACAGATACCTGGCGCTCTTCAACGCCACCGACTCGGCGGCCCGCGTGGCGGTGGGCCTGGCCGAGCTCGGGCTCGGGGGCCAGGCGAGGGTGCGCGACCTGTGGCGGCACAGCGACCTCGGGCCCTGCGGCTCGGAGTTCTCGGCCCCCCTCCCTGCGCACGGGGCGGGCCTCTACCGCCTGGCGGGCGTGCCCGCGAACTGAGGGGGCCTATGAAGGGCGCGCGCCGCAAGGCATTCGGCATTGACCCGTGGGCGGCTTCCCTTCGGATGGCGGGTCCCAGCGCGATGACGACCGACCGATCCAGAGCGACCCACTGCACCCAATGAACCCGGCCATCCCGGCCATCGAATTCCTGGCCACCGCGTTCAACGGGCTCGGCGTCTGGCGCCGGGAGCAGCTCGTGTGGGGAAAGCGCATGAGCGCCCGGACGTTCGACCGCAGCCTGTACCTGTGGATGCACAGGCGCGGCCTCATGGGCGAGGCGGAGCGCAGGCTCCTCCGGGAGCTGGTCAGGCCCGGCATGACGGCCGTGGACGTCGGCGCCAACGTCGGACTGTACACGATGCTGATGGCCGAGCTCGTGGGGCCGTCGGGCCGCGTGATCTCGTTCGAGCCCGACCCGGACCTCGCGAGGCTCCTCGGGGAGAACTGCGCCGCGAACGGGGCGGCCAACGTCGAGGCGCACAACGTGGCCCTCGGCAGGGGCGCCGACCGCATGATGCTGCACCGGCTGACGCTCAACTCGGGCGAGAACCACCTGGGCCCGAACGGCAGGACCGCCTTCAGGCGGCTGCTGGAGGTGGAGGTCGCCGCGTTCGACGCGCTGGTGCCCGGTGTGCGCCCCGACTTCATCAAGGTGGACGTTCAGGGGTGGGAGCTCAACGTCCTGCGGGGCATGGAGGCGACGCTGAGGGGTTCGGACGCCACCATCTACCTTGAGTTCTGGCCGGTCGGCCTGGAGCGTGCGGGCAACGTCCCCGCGGAGCTGTTCTCCTTCCTGCGGGACCTGGGTCTGAACCTCTATTCATGCGGCGACCGCACGAGGCTGGAAGAGCCGGCGTTCCTTGCCATGGCGTCGAGGGTGAAGGGCATGAACTACGTGAACCTCATCGCGGCCCGCACGGACCCGAAGCGCCGCTGACGGGCGCCGGCGCCCATGTCGGCAACCCCCATGCCCCCGCCAGACGCCAGCCCCGGTGCCCCCGCGGCGCCGGGCGCGGTGCGCATGCTCCTCACGGTCGCCACCGCCGTCTCCTTTCTCCTGGTGCTCCAGAATTTCGGGCTGGATATCCTTCCCGACCGGCGCGTCCACATCCCGCCCGACCGGATCAGGCCCTATTCGGATGCGAGGACCTTCGCCTATGTCTTTGACTTCGGCGGCAGCGAGCCCGACCGGTGGCCGAGCGCCCGCAGCAGGGTGAGGCTCTTCGAGGACGGCCACGACTACCCATCGCGGCTCCCCAAGCCGGACGCGGTCCTGCAGGCCGGCGGGGGACGCTTCACGCACGAGCCCGGCAGGATCGTGTTCGCCGCCCTCGACAACACGGATCCGCGCACGAACGGCCGGAGCTATGATCTGTCGACCCCTGTCCTTTACAGCGAGGCGATCGGCGATGCGGCCATGCTGGCGTTCCTCTGCTGCGCGGGCGCCTGGCACATCCTGACCCGGCGCGGCCGGCGCCCGCCTCCGGGGCGGCCCGGCGCCTCACGCTGGAGCTGGCACCTCGCGGGGGCCGGGGCGCTCTTTGCCCTCGGCCTGTACTGCAACACGGGCACGCTGGCGCCCTATGCGATCACGACGTATCCCGTCGTCGACCACGCGACGGGCTACGCCTACAACCCCGACCACGTCCATTTCCGCGTGCTGTTCGACTTCGTCGACGGCCGGGACCGGTCGGTCTGGGACAAGGCGATCCTCCTGCGCAGGATCCTCCTGCCCGTCCTTGGCTGGCCTCTCATGAAGCTCCTCGGGTTCGAGCTCGGGGGGACGCTGACGGGCCTCCTCCTGAACATCGCGGCCTTCCTCGCGGCCCTGGGGCTCCTGCGGCGCCGGATCGGGGAGAGGGGCGCGGTGCTCGCGGGATGGCTCCTGGCGCTCTATCCCGGCGCCGCGTACTGGGCCGGGCTTCCGTATTCCTACGCGCTCATCTTCCCGGCCAGCCTGCTCCTGATGCTCGGGCTCATGCGGCTGGCCGATCCCGGGGGCCCGCGGGTCCTTGCGGCCGTCTCGCTCGCGATGGGCGTGGCCTACCTCGGCTACGACCTTGCGATCACGTTCGTCCCGGCGACGCTCCTCGTGCTCTGCTGGCGCAGGCGCCCCCTGGCGGCCGCGGCCTCGGCGGCGATCCAGCTGGCGCCGCTGGCCGCGTGGGTCTACGCGCTCGGCCGCGTCTTTCACCAGCCCCTGCAGAACGGCAACTCCGGCATCTACCTCTCGGTCCTCAGGGCGTTCCTCCACTCGCCGGATGCAGCCCTCTGGGGGAGGCAGGCCCTGCACGCCGCGGGCGTCGGATTCGACATCTTCTTCGCCTCGAACTTCATCTTCATCCCGGCCCTGTTCCTGCTCGCCGTGGCGCTCAACCCGCTGACCTCAAGGATCCGCTTTCACGCGGCCGAGGTCGCGCTCCTCGCCTCGGGCCTTGCGCTCTTCCTGGTGCTCAACCTGGCGCCCGGCGACACCGGGGGCTGGGAGATGAGGGGAACATGGATATCGCGCATCTACCAGCCCGTCTTTCCCGCCCTCGTGCTCTTCCTCGCCAGGTGGTGGCAGGGCCTGCCGCCGCCGTCGCGGGCCATGCGGGCGCTCGTCGTGTCCGCGCTGGCCGCCGCCACGCTTGGCGACGCGCTGATCGTCTTCGGGCCGATCCTGTTCAATCCGCTCGGGGTGTCCGGGACGGCCTTCTACCGGTTCTACGACCACACGGACGCCCACTTCTTCTACGAGGGCAACCTCAGGGATCTCGGGCGCAGGCCGCTCGGGTTTCCCAGGAGGATGGCTGCCCCGACCGAGAAGGAGGTCTGGGATCAGAGGGAGGAGCAGCTGAAGACGGCGATCCGCGCCCTCGAGAGCGTGCGCTCCTCGGTCGCGGTGAACCGCGCGGCCCTCGCCGGCGTCAGGAGGGACTACCGCGAGGCGGGGCGCGCCCTTGCCGCGGCGCAGAGCCAGCTCTTCTCAAGGCAGCTTGAGCGCCGCCTGGCGAGGGGCGAGATCTCGGCCGACGAGGCGCGGCGCCAGGCCAGGACGGCCGACGATTTCACGGGGCCCCCGCTCAGGGCGGTGCTGGACGACCGGTCGCTCGACTCCCCGGAGGCTGGGAGCGGTGCGGAGCCCGTGCCGAGCGGCCTCGGGGACGTCCAGGCCGCCATCACCGCCGAATCGGAGAGGCTGAAGGCGCTCCAGCGCGACATCCTGCGGACGCAGGACGAACTCAGGGCGGCGGTTTCCGGCCTGACGGAGGCGCGGGAGGAACTCAGCCGGCCCGAGGGGCGGGAGAGCACGCCCGCGCCGCGTTAGCGGGCCTCGGGGTATTTCTTGCCAATTGCTGTCAATTCGGACAATCAGGCCTGCGTCCACCTCTGCGGGAAGTTCCTGATCTGGCAGCCGGTTACATGGCCCCTTGGGGCCGGCTGAGAGTTCCGGTCCCCTCTCTGCATCCGCAACAGCAACCACCCACGGTTCAGCCATGAAAAAATACGCCGTCATCGCACTCGCCGCCTCGTTGATCATGCCTTCGGTCGTCCTGGCCGACGGGCCCGCCGCTCCCGCGGACGCCGCGAGCGGAGGCCTCAGGTTCAGCATCGCGGTCACCAAGTTCGAGAATCACGCCAACTACAGCGGCCAGTTCGCGCTGGCCGACACCTGGGGCTCCATGCTGACGGACACGCTCCAGCAGTCGGGGCACTTCATCGTGCTCGGCGAGGCGGACATGCGCGACGCGGCGATGAAGGAGCAGGACTTCGCGAAGAGCGGGCGCGTGGCGGGCGGCGACAAGGCCCCGGCCACGGGCTTCATGACCCCGGCGCAGCTCCTGATAAAGGGCGAGATCACGAACTTCCAGACCACCTCGGGCCAGCACGGGGGCGTCGCCTTCGGGGGCATCCGGGTGGGAGGGGGCGGCGACGAGGCGGAGATCAACGCCGTGGTCTACGTCGTCGACTCGACCACGGGCCAGGTCGTGGCCTCCAAGAAGGTGCTGGGCAAGGTCAAGAGCAGCGGGCTGTCGGTCGGGTTCACGGACCGCAACTGGAGCGGCGACATGGGCGGCTTCAAGAAGACGAACGTGGGAACGGCGATGGAGCACGCGATCGACGACGCCGTGGCCTTCATCGTGACCCAGATCCCGAGCCTGCACTGGAGCGGCAACGTCATTCTGGTCAAGGGCACCCAGGTCTACGTCAACCGCGGCTCCCGCGAGGGCGTCGCCGCGGGCCAGGTCTTCAAGGTCGGCTCCTCGGAGACCCTGCGCGACCCCGCCACGGGCGAGACGCTCGACGTCGCCTTCACGGAGAAGGGCCGCATCCGCGTGGACTCGGTCAAGGAGAAGATCTCCATCTGCACCGTCATCGCGGGAGACGGCATCGAGAACGGCATGTCGGTGGTCCCGCCTACCCCCTGACTTTCCTGGCGGCCCCGGTGCCCTTCAGCACGAAGGGCTCCAGGAGCCCGGCCTGTGAGGGCGGGAAGCGCCCCGTGACGAGGACCCCGTCGTCGCGGTGCTCCTGCGTCTGGACGTGGCCCAGCGCATGCAGCTTGGCCACGATGTCATAGCGATCGTGGGGCACGAGGAGGCGCACGGTTCCCAGCCCGTGGGCGATCATCTCGCGGCAGCGCTCCTCCAGGGCCTCGATCCCCGCGCCCGTGCGCGCGCTGACGAGGAGCGCGTCGGGCACGCTGTGCTTCGCGGCCCGCTTCTCCAGCGCGTCGGCCAGGTCGACCTTGTTGAACACGTTGACGACCGGCCTGTCGCCCGCGCCCAGCTCGGCGAGCACCCCGAGGGTCGTGGCGCGGTGCTTCTCGAAGTGGGGGCTCGTGATGTCGACGACGTGGATGAGGAAGTCGGCCACCAGCACCTCCTCGAGCGTCGCCTTGAACGCCTCGACGAGCCCGTGCGGAAGGCGCCTGATGAAGCCGACCGTGTCGGTGAGGAGGAGCTTCTGGTTCCCCGGGAGGACCAGCTGGCGGGTCGTGGGATCGAGCGTCGCGAAGAGCTTGTCCTCCACCAGGACGGCCGAGCCCGTGAGCTTGTTCAGGAGCGACGACTTTCCCGCGTTCGTGTAGCCGACAATGGAGGCGGTGGGCAGGGGGACGCGCACCCTCCTCGTGCGCTGGACCCCGCGCTGGCGCACGACCTGGGCCAGCTCCTCCTTCAGGTGCGCGATCCGGTTTCGCACGACGCGGCGGTCCTGCTCGAGCTGCGTCTCGCCCTCTCCGCCCAGGGCGCCCTTGCCGCGCTGCCTTGAAAGGTGGGTCCAGGCCCGCGTCAGGCGCGGGAGCGAGTACTCCATCCGGGCGAGGGCCACTTGGAGCACGGCCTCGCGGGTGTGGGCCCTGTCCGCGAACACCTCGAGGATGACCTCCTGGCGGTCGATGACGGCGATTCCCGCAAGCTCCTCCCAGTTGCGCTGTTGCGCGGGGGAGAGGGCGGAGTCGAATATGATCACCTCGGCGTCGTCCGCCTTCGCGAGCTCCGTCAGCTCGCCGGCCTTGCCCTTGCCGACGAACAGGGCCGGCGAAGGGGCCCTGAGCTTGACCAGGGTGCTCCTGACGATCGACAGGCCGAGGTTCTCGACCAACTCCGTCAGCTCCGCCAGCAGCTCCTCCCCCTCGCCAGCCGGCATCTCAGGAGTCTGGACCCCGACGAGGAATGCGCGCTGGGCCTTCGGAAGGGTCGGCAGGAAGTCGGCCATTGAATATGGTTGCGGAAAGGGTTCAAGACACATGGGCTTGGCCACGCGTCTGCGCACACCCTACCGCGTCCCACCAAGATGGCAACCCAATGCCCGCCTGCTCGATTCTAGTCGTCGATGATGAACCCGGTATCCGGGAACTCCTCTGCCTGATGCTGGCGGCCGCGGGGCACACCGTCCTGGCGGCCGAGGACGGCGTCCAGGCCCCGAAGATCCTGGCGGCCAACCCGGTTGACGTGGTGATCACGGACCTGCTGATGCCCGAGAGGGACGGCCTCGAGTTCATCACCGAGGTCCGGACGAAATTCCCGCAGGTGAAGATCATCGCGATGTCCGGCGGCGGGCACATTGCGAGGGACTCGTACCTGAGGATCGCGAAGAACTTCGGCGCCCACGTCCTGCTGGAGAAGCCCTTCAGCCAGTCCGGAGTCCTGGAAGCCATCGAGAAAGTCCTGGCCCAGCCTTAGGCGGCGCCGGCGTCACCCGAGAAAAAGCGCGCACACCGGCATCGACACGGACACGGCGCCGGGGACCCTCCGCAGGCGGCCGGTCTCCGGGTCGACGCGGAAGGAGCAAAGCGTGTCGGAGTCCTGGTGGGCGCAGACGAGCCACGCCCCGTCCGGCGAGATCGAGAAACTCCTGGGACCCCTGCCGCCGCAGGGGACGATCTCCACCGGCGAAAGGGAGCCCGAGTCGCCCTCCGCCGCGAACACCGCGATCGTGTCCGGGCCGCGCGACGAGCCGTAGACGAACCGCCCGCTGGGATGCACGCGCACCTCGGCCGCTGTGGCGTCTCCCCGGTAGCCCGGCGGCAGGAGCGCCACGGAGCCGCGCGGGGAGAGGCCGCCGCTCGGGGCCGTGTAGGCGTAGGCGACGATCGTGTTGTCGAGCTCGTTGATCGCGTAGCCGTGGCGCCCGCCCGCGCCGAACGCGAAGTGGCGGGGGCCGGCCCCCGGGCCCGCGGCGGCGAAGGGCGGAGCCGCCGGGACGAGCGCGACCGCGTCCCTGTCGATGCCGTAGGAGTAGATCCGGTCCAGGCCGAGGTCGCACACGACGGCGAACCGGCCGTCGGGCGAGAAGTTGGCCGAGTGGACGTGCGGGGCGGCCTGGCGGGTCGGGTGGGTGCCGCGGCCGGCGTGCGAGACGACCCTCGGTGTGCCCATCGACCCGTCGGCCCCGAGGGGAATGGCGGCGGCCAGCCCGAGGTGGTAGTTCGCCGCGACCGCGATCTGGCCCGATCCGTCCACCGCGATGTGGCACGGCGTCGGGCCGTCGCCGGCGGGCGCCTGCCGGACGGGAGCCAGCCTCGGGGAGGCCGGGTCGACGCTGAAGGACGAGGCCCACCCGTCGTTCGCGCAGACGGCGTAGAGGAACCTGCGGTCGGGCGAGAGGGCGAGGAAGGTGGGATTGGGCGCCTCGGCGGCAAGCTCGGGCGCGCCGAGCGCCCCGGTCGCCGGGTCCAGGTCGACGGCATAGATCCCGCGGCTCGTCCGCCTCGTGTACGTCCCTATGAACAGCCTCTGGCGGCCCGGGCTCTCGCGCATCCCCGGTAGGAAAGGGCGCGCCCGCGCGAAGACAAGCCGCTATCCGGGCGGGCCTGGCGGGGCGTCGCCCGGAAGCCGCAGGGTCCAGGCGGTCGCCGCGAGGACGAGCCCGCTCGCGCACAGAAGCGCCACCCGGTAGTCCCCGACGGGCGCCACCCATCCGAAGACAAGGGACGCCGCCGCCGCGGCGAGGCGGCCGATGTTGTAGCAGAAGCCCGCGCCCGTCGTGCGCAGGAGCGTCGGGAAGAGCGGCGGCAGGTACATCGTGAACAGCCCGAAGACCCCGGAGAAGAACCCCACGAGCGGCAACCAGAGCCAGGCGAGCTCGGCGAACCCCCTGGGCACCAGGAAGGCCCCCGCCATGGACGCGAACATCCCGGCGAACATCGCGGTCATCGCCCGCCGGTTGCCGACCCGCGCGGCCAGCCAGCCGGCGGCGAAATTGCCGGCGATCGCCACGATGTTGAGCCAGAAGAACGCGGCCGACACGGAGCGGGTGGCCGCGGCGGGCGCCGAGCCGGACAGCTCGAGGATGCGCCGCAGGTGCTGCGGGTGCCAGAACTGGAAGAGCCACCATCCCGAGAGGCTGAGCGCGCACACGGCGCTCGTGTGGAGCGTCACGGGGGCGACGTCGCCGCGGAAGAGGTCCCGCAGGCCGGGCTTCCTCGCGCTCTCGGACTCGGCCTTCCGCCAGGCGTCGGACTCGGGCACCTGCGAGCGGATCCAGAACACGAGGAAGGCCGGGCCGACCCCTATCAGGAACACCCAGCGCTCGGAGGGCGGGTGGGGAAGGAAGGACAGGAGGGTGACGAGGCCCGCGGCCACGACGATCCCGAGGTTGACCGCCGTCTGGAGGACGGCCGACAGCCAGGGCCTCCAGGCGCCGGGCCAGGTCTCCGCGAGAAGCGAGGCCCCCACGGCCCACTCGCCCCCGATCCCGAGCGCCGCGAGGAAGCGGAACAGCATGAGCTGCCACCAGGTCTGCGACGCCGCGCAGAGGCCCGTGCAGAGCGCGTACGTGAGGATGGTGAGCGACAGGGCCTTGCTGCGGCCGATCCGGTCCCCGAGCCTGCCGAAGAACGCGCCCCCGAGCGCCCATCCGACGAGGAAGGCCGCCTGGATGCAGGCGCTCTTCTGCTTTACGGCCGGGCCGCTGCTGGCCGCCTCGCCCAGCAGGTGGATGACGAGCGGGGTCGCAACGAGGGTGTAGAGGTGGAGCTCGAGCCCGTCAAAAAGCCACCCGAGCCAGGCGGCGGTCCCCGACTTCCATTGTCGGGGGGTCACGCCGCCTAGGCGCTCGGGCAGGCCGGTCACGCCTTGGCGCCGGTCACTTCTTCTTCGCCTGCAGGTCGGCCACCGCGGCCTGGGCCGCGGCGAGCCGGGCGACGGGGACGCGGAACGGGCTGCAGGAGACGTACGAGAGGCCGATCCGGTGGCAGAACTTCACGGAATCCGGATCGCCGCCGTGCTCGCCGCAGATGCCGAGCTTGATCCCCGGCCGCGTCTTCCTGCCCTTCTCGATGGCGATCTTCATCAGCTGGCCCGTGCCGGTCTGGTCGACCGAGGCGAAGGGGTTCTTCTTGAAGATCTCGGCGTCCTGGTAGGCCCCGAGGAAGGAGCCCGAGTCGTCGCGCGACATGCCGAGGCAGGTCTGGGTCAGGTCGTTCGTGCCGAAGCTGAAGAACTCCGCCGTCTCCGCGATCTCGTCGGCCGTGAGCGCGCCGCGCGGGATCTCGATCATGGTTCCCACGGAGTACGCGATCTTGGTCTTCGTCTCGGCGACGACGGCCTTGGCGACCTCGTGGACGATGGCGACCTGCAGGTCGAGCTCCTTCTTGAAGCCGACGAGCGGGATCATGACCTCGGGCCTGGCCTTGAAGCCGAGCTTGTTGGCCTCGGCCGCGGCCTCGAACACCGCGCGGGCCTGCATCCTCGTGATCTCGGGATACTTGATCCCGAGGCGGCAGCCGCGGAAGCCCAGCATGGGGTTGAACTCGTGGAGCTCGTGCACCCGCTGCGTGATCTTCTCGACCGGGATGTTCTGCTTCCTTGCGAGGTCGAGCTGCGACTCCGGCGTGTTGGGCAGGAACTCGTGCAGCGGGGGGTCGAGGAAGCGTATCGTCGCCGGAAGCCCCTTGAGCGCCTTGAAGATGCCGAGGAAGTCGGCCTTCTGGTAGGGGAGGAGCTTCGCGAGGGCGGCCTCGCGGTCGGCGACCGTGTCCGCGAGGATCATCTCGCGCATGGCGTCGATGCGGTCTCCCTCGAAGAACATGTGCTCGGTGCGGGTGAGCCCGATCCCCACGGCGCCGAACGCGATGGCGTTCTGCGTCTGCTCCGGGGTGTCGGCGTTGGTGCGGACCGACATCCTCGTGGCCTGGGAGCACCACTTCATCAGCTGGCTGTAGTTCCTGAACTTCTCCGTGGCGCGGGCGGCCAGGTCGCCGTGGATGAGGCCGGCGACGATCTCCGACGGCGCCGTCTTGATCTGGCCGGCGTAGACCGCGCCGATCGTCCCGTCGATCGAGAGGTAGTCCCCCTCGTTGAAGGTCTGGCCGGCGACCGTGACGGTCTTCTTGTCGTAGTCGACGTGGAGGGCGGACGCGCCGCAGACGCACACCTTGCCCATCTGGCGGGCGACGAGGGCGGCGTGCGAGGAGACGCCGCCTCGGGCCGTGAGGATCCCCTCGGCGGCGATCATGCCGCGCAGGTCCTCGGGCGAGGTCTCGACGCGCAGGAGGATGGCCTTCTCGCCCTTCTCGGCGGCGGCGACCGCGCGGTCGGCGTTCAGGTAGATCCTTCCGGTCGCGGCCCCGGGGCCTGCGGGAAGGCCGGTGGCGATCACCTTGGCCTTCCTCACCTCGGCGAGGTCGAACACGGGCGCGAGGAGCTGCTCGAGCTGGTCGGCCGGGTTGCGCAGGATGGCGGTCCTCCAGTCGATCAGCTTCTCCTTCACCATATCGATCGAGAACTTGAGCGCGGCCATGGCCGTGCGCTTCCCGTTGCGGGTCTGGAGCATGAAGAGCTTCCCGTCCTGGATCGTGAACTCGATGTCCTGGACGTCCTTGAAGTGGCGCTCGAGCGTCGCGCGGACCTTCAGGAGCTCCGCGTACGACTTCGGCATCTCGTCCTTCAGCCTGAGGACGGGCTCGGGCGTGCGCACGCCGGCGACCACGTCCTCGCCCTGGGCGTTGATGAGGAACTCCCCGTAGAACTCGTTCGTGCCGTTGGCCGGGTTGCGGGTGAAGGCCACGCCGGAGCCGGACATCTCGCCCGTGTTGCCGTAGACCATGGCCTGGACGTTGACGGCGGTGCCCCATTCCGTGGGGATGTTGTACTTGCGGCGGTAGACGATCGCCCTGTCGTTCATCCACGAGCCGAAGACGGCGCCCGCGGCGCCGCGCAGCTGGTCCCACGGGTCATTCGGGAAGCCCTTGCCCGTGCGCTCGAGGACCAGGGCCTTGAAGCGCTTGACAAGCTCCTGCTGGTCCGCGGCCGTGAGCTTCGAGTCCTCGATGTTCGTGCCGTACCTCTCGTGCTTGAAGGCCTCGATCGCGACCTCGAACGGCTCGTGGTCCTCGCCCTCCTTCTTCTGGAGCCCGAGGACGACGTCGCCGTACATCTGGATGAACCGGCGGTAGCAGTCCCACGCGAAGCGCTCGTTCTTCGTCGCCGACGCGAGGGAGAGGACGGTCTGGTCGTTGAGGCCCAGGTTGAGGATCGTGTCCATCATCCCGGGCATGGAGTCGCGCGCCCCCGAGCGGACGCTCACAAGGAGCGGGAGGCCGACCGAGTCGCCGAACTTCGTCCCCATGATCCTCTCCATGTTCGCGAGGCCCGCCTCCATCTGCGCCTGCAGCGCGGCCGGGTACGTGCGCCTGTTGGCGTAGTAGTGGGTGCACACCTCGGTCGTGATGGTGAAGCCGGGGGGCACGGGCAGCCCGATGCGGGTCATCTCGTGCAGGTTCGCGCCCTTTCCCCCGAGGAGATTCTTCATGCCGCCGTCGCCGTCGGCCTTCCCTGCGCCCCACTGGTACACGTACTTGGGAGCCCGCTTGGGAGCTGATTTCTTGGAGGAAACCGCGGATTTGGCGCGGCTCGCCTTGGTTTTGGATTTGGAGGCCATGTTGATGGGTGTGAGTTTGGGAAGCGGCCGATACGCGGCGTGCGCAAAACGCTGATTCAATCTTGTGGCGCGCGAGCCTGTCAATGGTCCAGCTCGGCCCGAGAAAAATGTCGCCTCCTCGGGCAACCCATTCCAACACTTCGATCCGTGCTTCCCGACGCCGATCCCCGCATCACGCTGCAGGTCTTTGAGGGGCCGCTCGACCTTCTGCTCTTCCTGATACGCAAGAACGAGATAGACATCTACGATATTCCGATCGAGTCCGTGACAAAGCAGTACGTGGCCGTCCTGAGGGCGATGCAGCAGCTCGATCTTGAGGTAGCAGGCGAGTTTTTCGTCATGGCAGCGTCGCTAATGGAGATCAAGAGCCGGATGCTCCTGCCGAAGGGGCTGCACGCGGTGGACCCCGACGCCGAGGGCGACGACGATATGGATCCTCGCTGGGAGCTGGTCCACCAGCTCCTCCAGTACAAGAAGTTCAAGGACGCGTCCCTGGGCCTGGCGGAGATGGCGCGCCTGCAGCGCGACCTCATGGAGCGGCGGGTCTCCGGCCGGCCCACGGACACGCTCGACCGCCCGCTCCGGGGGGTGAACCGGATCGAGCTCTGGAACACGTTCAACCAGGTCCTGCGGCGCCTGGCGGAGAAGCTCGTGGTCGGCGAGATCCACGACGAGACCGTGACGGTCGCGGACCAGATGGAGTGGCTCCTGGAGCGGATGGGCCGCGAGAAGTCCTTCGTGTTCTCGAACCTCTTTGAGACGGGCGTGTCGCTGAGGAGGCTGATCGCCACGTTCCTGGCGGTCCTCGAGCTCACCCGGCTCAGGAAGATGCGCCTACGCCAGGATGACGCGTTCGCGGAGATCGTCTGCGAGACCGCCGACGAAAACCCGCTTGAAACTCCGGCCGACCCGGCCACGGTTTAGCTGTGACCAAGAGAAAGCCGAAACGAGGGCCCGGGGCCATTCTGGGTCTCGGCCTCGACAACGACGACGGCCACAAGCGCATCACCACGGGCGAGCAGTTCGCGATCCTCGGCGGCTCCGCCGAGACCCACGAGCGCATGACCGAGACGGTCGTCAAGACCTTCGAGGAGCTCAAGCAGCGCGGGAAGCACCTGAGCGAGGTCCGCCCCGTCGAGCTCGCTGACATCATCAAGAAGGCAGCGCCAAGATAGACGCCGCGTTTGCTTTTGGGCTCCCCCCGGTTTACTTAGCCATCCTAAAGCCATGTCCGACAAGATCACCCATCTCACCACCGACACCTTCAAGGCCGCCGTCTCGTCGTCGGCCACCCCGCTTCTCGTGGACTTCTGGGCCCCCTGGTGCGGGCCCTGCAAGGCCATCGCGCCGGTCCTCGACGAGCTCGCCAACGAGTTCGACGGCAAGATCACGATCGCCAAGGTGAACATCGACGAGAACGAGGCGATCGCCGCCGAGTTCGGCATCCGGGCGATACCCACCATGCTGCTCTTCAAGGAAGGGCGCGTGATCGAGCAGATCGTGGGCCTCCTGCCGAAGGCGGCGCTCAAGACGAAGCTCGCGGCCCAGATCTGAGGGGCCCCGCCAGAGGCCCCGGCTCAGAGGAGCACGCCCGCCGAGAACAGGGCGGCGTAGAGCGCGATGAATTTCCCCGTGTCCCCGAGGAGGGCCACGTGCTCCTGCGCCGCGCGCGCCGCGGCGAGGCGGCGGACATGCGACAGCGCAAGGGGGGCCGTGAGGAGCGGCAGGAGGCACCACGGGCCGAATCCGGTCGCCTTGAAGAGGAGCGGCACGGCAAGGGCCCCGCAGAGCGCGGCCGTGAACTGCGCCCGGGCGAATCCGCGGCCGAAGCGGACGACGAGCGTGCGCTTGTTCGCGGCCGCGTCCGTCTCCGCGTCCCGGTAGTTATTCACGAGCAGGATGTTCGCGGCCAGGAGCCCCATGGCCACGCCCGCGAGGACCGCGTGGCCCGATATCCTCCCCGCCTGGACGAAGAAGGTGACCGTAACCGCGACCAGCCCGAAGAAGACGAATACGAAGGCGTCCCCGAACCCGTGGTAGCCCAGGGGCCAGGGGCCCCCGGTGTAGGCGATGCCGCAGAGGATGCTCGCAAGGCCGACCGCCAGCATCCAGGGACCGCCCCAGTGGATGAGCCCGAGGCCGGCGGCGAGCGCCGCCGAGAACACGGCCGCCATGGCGCGCCGCATGGCCGCGGGCGGCACCAGCCCGGACGCGACCGCCCGCCTGGGGCCGACCCGCGCCTCGGTGTCGGCCCCGTGCACATAGTCGTAGTAGTCGTTCGCGTAGTTGGTGCCGATCTGCACGAGGAGCGCGAAGGCGAGGCACAGGCCGGCGGCCGCGGGAACAAGGCGGTGGTCATGGCCCGCCAGGGCCGACCCCACCACGACGGGCGCCACCGCCGCCGGGAGCGTGCGGGGCCTCGCCGCGGAGACCCACGTCCTCCACGGGGCGGGCGGCTTGGATTCGGCCGCGCCCGTCACTTGATTGAAAACCCCGAGAACTGGGGGGACCTCACGGCCGCCAGGCGGTCCAGCTTCCTCACGTACCCGTGCATCCGCTCCTCCAGGGCCGTGATGTACGCCTCGACCTCGTCCCGGGTCCCCTCCACCTCCACGACGACCCGGCCGTCCGGCAGGTTGCTCACGTATCCCGACACCTCGAATTCCCTGGCGACCTGGAGCGCGCAATACCTGAATCCCACGCCCTGGACGCGTCCCGTGAAAAAGGCTGTTCCGTGGTGAACCTCGGGCATCGGCTCAGACTATGAACCCCCGGCGGGCCGCCCTTCAATCCGCAAAGTCCCGGAGGGGTCTTATGACGGTGCCGCGGGCGGGAATTTATTTGCCTAACGAGCCTTTCTGGCGAAGCGTCGCCGCCAACAGATGAGCGATTTCGATTCTGACAGCCTCTCGGAAAACGAGTGGGAAGAGAACGGGGATCTGGCCTGGAACGAGTTCGATTGGGAGGTCTATCTCCGGGAGCAGGACGGCGCCATCCACCGCTATCTCGGGTACTACGAGTCGATGGCCCCCGGTCCCGAGCGCATCGACGAGGTGGCCGACAAGATGGGCTGGGACCGCGCCGACTCGGAGGAGACCGAGGACCGCGAGAACCCGGAGAAGGTCCTGTTCTCCGACGAGATCTACACGCTCCAGAAGAATCCCGTCTTCATCGCGACGAAGGCCCTCTTCCTGAGCCTGCGGCGGTCCTGGGAATCGGCCGCGTCCGAAGCGGGGAAGATTCCGCAGCCCCTCGCGATCGGCTACCTTTCCGCCCTGAACCGCTGCGAGGAGCAGGCCGTGATGGCGATCCACGCCCTGGACTTTGGCGACTACGCGATGGCGATCTGTCTTTTCAAGAGGGCGCTCGCAGCCCTGAACGAATGCTTCGAGCACGTCGGATCCGGGGCGGCCGACCGGCTTGCGGCGGTGCGTGACTGCCGCGGTGACATCCGCCACAAGCTATTCGACCTTAGGGAGATATGGCTTAGGGTCATCAGCGACTGCCGCGAGGACACGGAGCGGCAGACGGACGACGAGACCTGACAGGCTGATCGGGCGGGGCCCGGGAGGCCCCTCACACGCCCTTGTCCTCGGACCGGGCCTCGGGGGGAGGGGAGAAGTTCAGCCGATGGGCCACGAAGAAGCACGCAAGGGATCCGCCGACCGAAAGAAAGGTCAGCGTGCCGGCGAGCCTCCTTCCGTGCCAGAGGCTGCTGAACCAATCCCTGAGCTCCGCCGCGAACAGGTTGGCCTTCCCCCCGATGACCTCCATCTCGTACTCGTTGCGCTTGGTGTTGTTCAGCACCTTGACGTATTCGCTGTCGCTAT
>Ga0265318_10000831_pt1 | contig 20308 bp, 10 predicted proteins | sample 4821metaG_FD_192431 | JGI IMG/M metagenome (GOLD analysis project Ga0265318, IMG submission 192431) | Rhizosphere microbial communities from Carex aquatilis grown in University of Washington, Seatle, WA, United States - 4-8-21 metaG | ecosystem: Host-associated > Plants > Roots > Rhizosphere >... | reverse complement strand
ACGCGATCGCGCACCCGTATCGCCGCTGATGGATCTGGACCCGCAAGACCTGGATCCGCTGGACCACCTGGGCCGGGCTCCACCGCCGCGTTTCGATCCCGGGCCGATGCAGTCATCCGTGCTCACCCAGGGCTCGGTGCTGAATGATCATTTCCGGCCCCCCGCACCCGTGAGCGCCCCGGGCGGCGGCTCGTTCATTCCCGACGACTGGGAGCGCACCAGCATGGCGCGCGCCAGCCAGCGGCCGGCGGCCGCGCCGCCGCCGCCACCTGCACCGCCGCCGCCACCTCAAGCCCCGCCCGCCCCCGCGTACCTTGCGCCGCGCCCATCGCCGCCATCGATGCCGGCGCCGGCAGCGCCGCCGCCGATGCCGGGCGGTGCCATCGGGCTGCCGGCCGCGATCACCGCGATGAGCACTCCGCTCGGGCTGCACCCCGGAGAGCTGGGTGCCCCGGATCTGGAGCCGATCGGGCGCGCGCTGCGCCACGCGCTCGCCGGCAGCGTCGCGCTGATGCAGCAGCGGGCCGAGATCCGCACGCGCTTTCGCGTGAAGCAGGGCCGAACGGGCGCCACTGAACCCAATCCGCTGCGCGGCGCCGCCAATGTGGAGGACGCGCTGCACGAGTTTTTCAGCCGCCGGCGTCCGGGCGCCTATCCGGTCGACGTGGCGGTCGCCGATGCGTTCGAGGAGGCCAGGCTGCACCAGCAGGCGGTGCTCGAGGCGATGCGGACCGCGTTCGACGCGTTGCTCGCACGGCTGGATCCGGAAGCCGCGGGCGAGCGTACCGAAGCGACCGGCCGGCGCCCGGCGATGATCGGGCTCGGGCGGTCCCGGCGATTTGAGGAATACCTCGAGTTTTTCCGCGCGCAGGTGGGTAATGATCGCGAAGAGGCGTTCCAGCGCCTGTTCGGCGCCACCTTCGCCAGCGCCTACGAGCAGGCCCTCGAACGCCTGCGGACGCTGGCGCGTCATCGGGTCACCGGCTGAATATTGAGGGGAGCGCAGCATGCAGCAGTCACTGTGGAGAGGGATGCGCGTGGGCGCGCTGGCGGCGCTGGGCATGCTGCTGCTGGCGGCGTGCACCTCGACGCCCAAACCGGCACCGCCGGTGACGCTGCACGTGCGCCTGACGGCGAGCGATGACATCAACCCTGACACCACCGGACGCGCCTCGCCGGTGGTCGTGCGCGTATTCCAGCTGCACGACGCGGCGAACTTCGGCAATGCGGATTTCTTCGCGCTGTACGATCACGAGAAGGAATCGCTTGGCGCGGACCTGGTCGGCAGCGCGGAGTACGTGCTGCGACCGGGAGAGACCCGCGATATAGAGCTGCAACCCGATCCGAACGTGAAGGCCTTGGGCTTCCTGGCCGCATTCCGCGACCTGGCGGTCTCCCAGTGGCGCGCCAGCTGGGCGCTGCCGCCGGCTGCGAAGAAGCCTCGCAAGGTACCCCCGGGCGTCGAGCTCAAGCTCGCGCACACGGCGATCGCGATTGCTGCGGCCGCCCCTGCTGCGGGCCACTGATCCGATGGGTATCCACAACAAGGTCGTCTGGTCGGAGGGGCTGTTCCTGCGACCCCAGCATTTCCAGCAGCAGGAGCGCTACCTGGAGCGCTATATCGAGGCCCGCAGCTTAGGTCTGCGCAGCCACGGCTGGGGATTTCTCGAACTGGAGATCGAACGCGACCTGCTCGCGACCGGCAAGCTCTCGCTACGGCGCGCCCGTGGCGTGTGGCCCGATGGCACACCCTTCACGATGCCCGAGGACGATCCGCTGCCGATGCCGCTGGAGATCGCCAACGAGCTGCGGGACGAGATCGTCTGTCTGGCGCTGCCGATCCGCCGCCCCGGGGCGATCGAGACCGATCGGGCGGAGCGCCCTGATTCCCTCGCGCGCTACGGCGTGCGGATCGAGAACGTGCGCGACGTGATCGCAGGCTCCGAGGCCGACGCCGCGCTCGAGATCGGAACGCTGCGAGCGCGCCTGGTGCCGCAGAGTCAGCCCTCGGAGGGCTATGCGAGCATCCCGCTCGCGCACGTCACCGAGCGGCGCGCGGACGGCCAGGTCGTGCTCGACGACCGCTTCATCCCGACGGCGCTGGTGGCACGGGCCGCGCCACGACTGGCTTCCTTCCTGACCGAGCTGCAGGGGCTGCTGCACCAGCGCGGCGAGGCGCTCGCGCAACGGGCGGTGGCCACCGGACGGGCCGCATCGGCCGAGATCGCCGACTTCCTGCTGCTGCAGTCGGTGAATCGCTACGAGCCGCTGGTCGCCCATCTGGCTGGGGGCGGTACGCTGCATCCCGAGGACGCCTTCGCGCTGCTCGCCCAGATCGCGGGGGATCTGTCGACGCTGACCACGGCGACCCGCCGTCCGCCATCCTTCGGCACCTACCGCCACGACAATCTGCGCCAGAGCTTTGAGCCGCTGTTCACGGCGCTACGCGCCTCCTTGAGCGCGGTGCTGGAGCAGAGTGCGATCGCGATTCCGCTGCTGCAGAAGAAGTTCGGGGTCAGCGTCGCGACCGTCGCGGACAAGTCCCTGTTCCAGGGCTCCGAATTCGTGCTTGCCGTGCGCGCCGAGATCGCCGCCGAGGACGTGCGGCGCATGTTTCCGATGCAGAGCAAGATCGGACCGGTGGAGAAGATCAAGGACCTGGTCAATCTGCAGCTGCCCGGCATCGCGCTGCGCGCGCTGCCGGTCGCACCACGGCAGATTCCCTACCACACCGGATTCGCCTATTTCGGACTGGACCAGAGCGCCGAGCTGTGGACGCAGCTGCGGGCCTCGGGCGGCATTGCGGTACACGTGTCGGGCAGCTTCCCCGGGCTTGCGATGGAGCTCTGGGCCGTGAGAGGGCAGTAAAGCACCATGGCCGCGCCAACCGATGACCCGATGGGGGGTGGCGATCGCACGATCCTGCGCCCGGGAGGCGCCGGCGCGCGCCGCGCGCCGCAGCCGCTGCCGGCGGGCGCGCCACCGCCACCGCCCGCCGCGCCTCAGGCCGCGCCGCCGCCACGTCCGGCAAGCTCGCCGCCACCGGGCCTGGCGCCCAGTGCGCTGCCCGGCGCGTTGAGCGATTTCCTTTCGGGCGGCTCGAACGCGCTGCTGCAGGCCGCGACACCGCTGCTCGTGCTCGCGTTGCGCCTGCGCGGAACGGTGAGCGTACCGGACGTCGGCGGCCTGCGGCGCCAGGTGTTCGAGGAGGTCCGCTCGTTCGAGAACCGCGCCCGCGCCGCCGGTGCAGCGGCCGAAGACGTGCTCGCGGCACGCTATGCACTGTGCACGGCGCTCGATGAGGCCGTGCTCAATACGCCGTGGGGCGCACAGAGCGAATGGGCGGCCCAGACGCTGCTGGTGGCGTTCCACCGCGAAGCCTTCGGCGGCGAGAAGTTCTTCCAGATCCTCGAGCGCATCATGGCCGATTCCCGGCGCTACATCGATCTGATGGAGCTGCTGTACGCCTGCCTCGCGCTCGGCTTCGAGGGACGCTACCGGCTCGAAGAGCGCGGTGCGGCCCGGCTGCTCGAGGTGCAGCGGGATCTCTACCAGCGCATCCGCGCCGCGCGCGGGCCGGTACCGGCCGCGCTATCGCCGGCCTGGGCCGGCGTGCCCGATGCTCGCAATCGGGTCGCGCGCTACGTACCGCTGTGGATCGTGGCGCTGGGAGCGCTCGTGATCCTGACAGTCACTTTCATCGCGCTGTATGCGAGCCTCGGCCATCGTTCCGAACCGGTCATGGGCGCGCTGGCCGGTATCGGCATCGAGCCGATGTACGCGGGCAACGCCATACCGAGCAACGCGCCGCGGCTCAAGGCGCTGCTGGCGCCGCAGGAACTGGCCGGAGCGGTGCAGATCGAGGAGCTCGGCGACCGAACCACCGTGACGCTGCCGGCCGGGGACCTGTTCGCCTCCGGCAGCGCATCGCTGACAGCGCGCTACGAACCGGTGATCACGGCGATCGGTGTCGCGCTCAACAAGGTTCCCGGACGCGTGACCGTCATCGGGCATACGGATGACCAGCCGGTGCATTCGCTGAGTTTCGCGAACAACAACGATCTCTCGCGCGCCCGTGCGCTCTCGGTGCTGGCGCTGCTGCGCGCCCAACTCGAGAGTCCCGGTCGGCTGGAAGCGGTCGGTCGCGGTTCTGATCAGCCGCGCTTCCTGCCGCCTGACCGACCGGAAAATCGGGCACGCAACCGGCGCGTCGAGATCATCCAGTGGCTCCGCTCCTGAGGCGCGCGCGATGTTCGCTGTCCTGAAGCAGAAATGGTTCCTGTCGCTCGTCGTGCTGCTGCTCGGCTGCCTGATCCTGTGGTTCCTCGGACCCTATGTCGCGTTCGGCGACGCGCGGCCGTTCGACTCGCTGGTCGGAAGGCTGATCGGCGTGCTGGTGCTGGTGCTGATCTGGGGCCTGTGGCTGCTGCTGCGCTCGGTACGCGCGCAACGTGCGAACAAGGAGTTCGCCGGTGCGGTGTCGGCCCAAGCCGATGCACCCGCGGTCGCCAGCCGGGGCGCGGCCGGGGATTCCCAGGACAGCCGCGCGCTGCGTGAGCGCTTCACCGAGGCGATGGAGGCACTGCGCAAGTCCCGGCGCGGCAAAGGTGGACTGTACGACCTGCCGTGGTACGTGATCATCGGGCCGCCGGGTTCGGGCAAGACCACCGCGCTGGTGAATTCCGGACTGCACTTTCCGCTGTCGCAGAAGTTCGGTGCCGGAGCCCTGCGCGGGGTCGGCGGCACGCGCAACTGCGACTGGTGGTTCACGGACGAGGCGGTGCTGCTCGACACCGCCGGACGCTACACCACCCAGGACTCCGATGCGGTCGCGGACGGCGCCGGCTGGAGCGAATTCCTGCGCCTGCTGCGCCGCTACCGCGGCCGCCGGCCGATCAATGGCGTGCTGGTCGCGATGAGCGCCTCGGACCTGATGCTGCTGGATGAGCGAGCGCGCCTCGCGCACGTCTCGGCGGTGCGCGCCCGTATCGATGAGCTCAACCGGCACCTGCGCATCCGACTTCCGGTCTACCTGCTGATCACCAAGAGCGACCTGATCGCGGGCTTCAGCGAGTTCTTTGATGATCTGGCGCAGGACGGCCGCGCGCAGGTCTGGGGCACGAGCTTTCCGATCGAAGCCAGCGAGGAGGGTGGGGGACCGGCCGCCTTCGGCCCCGCATTCGACGCCCTGGTGGCACGGCTGCAGGCGGGCCTGTTCACGCGGCTCGAGGCCGACCGTGATCCGCGCCGGCGCGCCGCGATGCTGGCCTTTCCGCAGCAGTTCGCCGCGCTCAAGCCGGCGCTGGCCGGATTCGTCAGCGACACGTTCACGTCGACCGGCTACGACACGCCGGTGCTGCTGCGCGGCGTGTACTTCACCAGCGGCACCCAGGAATCCACGCCGATCGACCGCATGATGGGCGCGATCGCCCGTACCTTCGGCATCGACGTGCAGTCCGTCGCGGCGCCGAGCGCGACCGGCCGTGCTTACTTCATCGAACGGCTGCTCAAGGACGTCATCATCCCCGAGGCCGGACTGGCCGGGGTCAACCGGCGCCTGGAACTGCGCCTGCTGGCGTTGCAGTACGGCGGATACGTCGCGTGCGCACTGCTGGTTGTCCTCGGACTCGTGGCGCTGGTGCGCAGCGAGTTCGCGAATCGCGCCTACCTCGATCAGGTTGCTGCGAGCGTGCAGGCCTTCCAGCAGACACCGGCGCCGCCGGTCGCCGTCACCGCGACGGGCCTCGCCGATACGCTGCCGCGCCTGGGTGCGCTGCGCGACGTCGTCGACACGGCCGAGCAGTACCGCGAGCACCACCCGTGGAGCATGAGCTGGGGCTTGTACCAGGGCAGGGCGGTCGGTGAGGCTGCGCGCGACGCCTACGTGCGCGAGCTGAGCGGTTCGCTGCTGCCGGCGCTCGGCGATCAGCTGCGCGCGCAGCTCGTCAATGCCAGCGCGGACCCCGAGCGGCTGTATGAGCTGCTGAAGGCCTACCTGATGCTCGCCGAGCCAAAACATCTGGATGCGGACCAGATCGGCTACCTCGCGAGCATCGAATGGCAGCGTCTGTACCCGACGCAGCCCAGCGTGCGCTCGCAGCTGCAACAGCATTTCACGGCGCTGCTGCAGGAGCCGGAGCGTCTGCATCCGCTGACGGCCGATGCCGACCTGGTCGCGCGCGTGCGCGAATCGCTGCGGGCGGCCTCGCTGCCGTTGCTGATGTACAGCCGGCTGAAGCTCGGTTATGCGAGCGATACCAAGCGCGCGCTGCACCTGGACGTGGCCGCCGGGCTCGGCAGCGACAAGGTGTTCGTACGCCGCAGCGGCGCGGCGCTGTCCGATCCGCTGCCGGCGCTCTACACCAAGGCGGTATTCGATGAATACCAGCGCACCGGGCGGCTCGAGCTCGTCAAGCAGTTCGCCGATGACCGCTGGGTGCTCGGCGATGCGGCGCCCTCACTGGCGCAGATGTCGGGGATGACCGATCAGGTCAACACGCTGTATGAGGCGGACTACATCCGCGCCTGGGATGCCGTGCTCGCGGACGTGCGCGTGCGCCCGACCAGCGGTAGCCGTGACCTCGCCGACCTGCTGCTGCTGCTCGCGAGTCCCGCCTCGCCGCTCAAAGGCTTCTACCAGCTGGTCGACAAGCAAACCAACCTGCTGAAGAAGGACGACAACCCGGCGCTGGCCAAGGCCGAGGCCGCTGCCGGAGCGCTGGCCTCCGGAGCCGCACGCCTCTCGCAGCTGTTTGGCGGCGCGCAGCCCTCCACCGACCCGGCGGACCAGCCGGGCGCCAAGGTGACGGCGCACTTCGATGCGTACCACAAGCTCGTGGATGCCTCAGCGGGTGCAGCCCCGATCGACCGGCTGCTCGGCGCGCTGGGCTCGGCGCAGCAGCAGCTCGACCGCGCGGCGCAGGGCGGCGCCGGCTCGGTCGGTGATCTGGCCAACGCGAGCCAGGCCGACGTGTTCCGCCAGCTCGGCACCGAGGCCTCGCTGCTGCCCCCCGCGATCGGCGATCTGGTCGGCCAGATGGGCCAGCGCACCGCGACTGTGGTGACCGACCAGGCCAAGAGCGAGCTTGGTCGCCGCTACGAGCAGCAGGTGGTCAGTGCCTGCCGCGAGGTCGTGCAGGGCCGCTATCCATTCGAACCCACCAGCGCAGTCGATGTGCCTCTGGCCGACTTCGGTCGCCTGTTCGGCTTCGGCGGGGTCTATGACGGATTCTTTCACAGCACGCTCGAGCCGCTGGTCGATACCTCCAGTTCGCCGTGGCACTGGCGCGAAGGCGCCGGGTCTGCCGCCGCGATCCCGGGGGCGCTCGAGCGCTTCCAGGCCGCGGCACAGATCCGCGACACCTTCTTCAAGGCCGGCAGCCAGCAGCCCGAGCTGCACTTCACGCTGACACCGGATTACCTGGACCAGGACGTCACGCGCTTCGTGCTGAACCTCGACGGTCAGATCTTCGAATACCGCCATGGGCCCTCGCGCGCCGTCGCGATGAGCTGGCCGGGCGCACCCGGTGGGCAGGGTTCCGTGAGTTTCGAGTCGGGCACCGACGTCGGCGCCAATGTCGCGTTCCAGGGACCGTGGGCGTGGTTCCGGCTGCTCGGACGCAGTCAGCTGCAGCCGCAGTCGGATGTGCGCTATCAGATCAGCTTTTCGGCGGGCGGCAAGAGCGCGCGGATCATTCTGGACGCGGCCAGCATCCGCAACCCATTCGCGCGCGTCGATCTGCTGAAATTCCGCTGCGGATGAGGGCCCCGATGAGCAGTGCGCTGCAGGTGGGCTTCTTCGGCAAGCTGCCGGTACTCGGGGATTTCCTGACCCGACGGCTCGGCAGCGATTTCCTGACGCCGTGGGACCTGTGGCTGCAGCACGGCATGACCGCCGCGCGCACGCAGCTCGGTGCGGCCTGGACGCAGTACTACCAGAGCTCGGCGCCGTGGCGCTTCGCACTCGAAGCCGGCGCCTGCGGGCCCCAGGCCGTGATCGGCGTGTGGATGGCCGGCAGCGATCGCGTCGGCCGGCAATTTCCACTGACCATCGCGTGCGCGCTGCCCAGCGAGCGCGGCGCGCTCGAGACCGCGACAGCCGCGGACGCCTGGTTCGCCGCCGCGGAGGCGCTCGCTGCCGACGGCGTCGGCGGCCAGCTCGCGGCCGACCAGTTCGATGCCGAGGTCGCCTCCCTTGCCGGGGTGCTTGAGGCCACCGCGCTGGCCTTCGCCCCGGCCGCGGACCTGGAGGCCTGCGCGCAGTACCTGCGTGCCCATGGCGCCTTCCGGCTGCCGCTGACGCCAGGCGGATTCGGGGCTGCCCTCAATGGCATGTGCGCGGCGCAGCTCGCGCGATTTGCACCACCCTTGGCCGCCTTCTGGTGCGAATCGACCACCGCGGAGCCGACGCTGTATGCGAGCCGCGGCCTGCCGGCGCCGTTGCTGTGGGCCGAATGGCTGCGCCTGCCGCGCGTCGCGGCCAGCGCGCTGATGGCCGCCGCACCGGTGGCAGCCGCGGTGGCGCCGCCCGCAGCCGCGACCGCTCCGATCAGTACGCGAGCGGCTGCGCTGTCGCCACCGTCCTCGGGACTGCTGAGCAGCCTGATACCCGAGGCGCCGTCGAGCCGCTGGCAGCATGCGGTGATGGCCGGAGCGGCACCGGGGGCGGCGCTCGCCGTCGCCGCGATCGCCGGGGACACCGATGCGCGCGTGAATGACCAGCTCGGGCGCGTCGGCGCATTGCTGCGCCAGTGGTCGACTGACACCGGCGATGGAATGATCGAAGGCCTCGAAGCGCTGCTCCGATCGCCGCAGGAAGGTGCGATCCACCTGGCCGCGTGCCTGCCGCAGGGCGGCGGGCACGTCTTCGTGTGGTCCGGTGGCGGATCGGTGTTCCGCCTGCGGGCCCGCAAGCTCGAGCGACTCGTCCCCGATGACGTGCCGGAGGCACCGCTGGAAGCCGGATCGCTGCTCGATCTGCTGCAGCCCACTGGCGAGAGTGTCAGCGAGGACCAGACGCAGCAGCTCAAGGTGGCGCGCGTTGCAGTGACGCAGCTGCAGGACCGCTACCTGCTCTGTGCCGATGCCACCTACGCGTCCCTGTCCTGGGGCCAGCTCGTGTCGGCGCTCGAGGAATCAGCCCCCGAATTCGCTGCCGAGCGCTTGCGCGAGGCGGCCGGCGTGCGCATCGAGAGCGCGGCGCCGGCGCTGGTCCTGATGTTCGAAGGCTCCCCGGAGGCCCCCGCGGCGCGCGTTGCCAATACGCTGCGCTGCGAGGTGGCCGCGATGGCGCAGGGTGGTGCCGCGTGCTCCTAGCCCTGAGTGTGATCAGCGCGCAGGGTGCCTCGCTCGGTGCGGCGAGCTACAAGGTATTCGATGCGCGCGGCGGCACGATCGGTCGCATCGACGGCAACGACTGGATCCTGCCCGATACCGAACGCCTGGTATCGAGCCGGCATGCGGTCGTGCGCTGCGTCGATTCGCGTTTCTACCTGGAAGATGTCAGTACCAATGGTACCGGGCTGAACGCACCGCAGGCCGTGATTCCGCGCGGGCAGCTGCAGCTGCTCAACGACGGCGACCGGTTGTTCATCGGCGATTTCGAGGTGCTGGTCCAGATCCTGGCCGAGGCGGCGGCGCCGTCACCGATGCCGGCCGCGGTTCCGGCGCCAGCGCCGTACCCAAGCGCGAACCCGTATGCGAGCCCGATGCCTATCCCGGCCACTCCACTGGCACCGCCGATGCCGGTTGCGGCGCCTGCCCCGGCGCCAATACCAATGGCGCCCTCGGTGCCGATGCCGTCGGCTGCGGTTGGCGGCACGCTGGAGGATCTGCTCAGTGGCGCCGGCTCCGCCGAACCACCGTACGCGGCACCCGCCGCAGCCCCTGCAGCCGGGGCACTGCCGGAACATTGGGACCTGACAGGCTTCGCAGCCCCGCGTGCCGCCGTTGCCGCGCCGGCGCCGATCCCTGCGATGCCGATTCCGCCGGCAGTGCCGCCGCCGCCGGCGCCACCTCTGGCCGCGCCGGTAGCGCCCATTGCGCCCATTGCGCCAATGGCCCCTATGAGTCCGATGGCGATGCCCCCATCGGCCTATGGCGCGCCGCCGGGTTATGGCGCGGCGCCCGCCGCCGCCGGCGCGGATGTTACGAGCCTGCTCGCCAGCTTAGGTCTGCAGCCCCAGCAGGTGCCACCGGACACCTTGAGCCAGCTCGGGCAGATCCTGCGCGGCATGGTGCAGGGCTTGATGGACGTGCTGGTAGCGCGCAAGCAGGTCAAGGACCACTTCCGGATGGCGATGACGATCATCCGGCCGGTCGAGAACAATCCTCTGAAGTTCGCACCGAGCGCGGAGGAGGCGCTCTATACGCTGTTCGTGAAGCGCAATCCGGGATACTTGGGTCCGGTCGAGGCGTTTCGCGAAGCGTTCCAGGACCTGTCCTTCCACCAGCTCGCGGTACTCGCCGGCATGCGGGCGGCGTTTTTCGCGACGCTGACACGGTTCGAGCCCGGAGCGCTCGCCGTCGCGGCCCAGAATGCGGCTGGCAAGAAGGGCGGCGGGCTGTTCGGCGGCGGCAAGGCCGCCTACTGGGACTTCTACCGTCAGCACTACGAGAAGCTGACCCGCGATTCGGAGGCCAATTTCCAGCAGATCTTCGGCGAAGCCTTCGTGCGCGCCTATGACGACCAGATCCGCAAGCTCCAGGACGCGAATTCGCGTCGCGGCTGAGATGGCAAGCTCCACACCCTTCCGCTGGAATTCCGCGAGCCTGTCGATCCCGGGCAACGTGCGCGAGGTCAATGAAGACTCTTGCCTCGACATGCCGGCCTCGGGACTCTGGGTGGTTGCCGACGGCATGGGCGGTCACAACGCCGGCGACGTCGCGAGCCGCATGATTGCCGAGGCGCTCGCCGCGGTACGTCCGCACGAGCGGCCGAGCGTGCTGGTCGACGAGGTCGAGGACCGCCTGATCGGCGTGAACACGCGGCTGTACCGGCGCTCGATCGATGAGCCGGGCGCGGGCTTGAGCGGCAGCACGGTCTGCGTGCTGCTCGCCTTTGACCGCTACGCCGTGTGCCTGTGGGCCGGCGACAGCCGTATCTATCGCTGCAACGGCACCTCGCTCGAGCAGGTCACGCGCGATCACAGCGAGGCGCGCGAAGCGGCCGACGCCGGCGTGAAGGGAGTCGAACCGCCCTCCAACGTGATCACGCGTGCGGTCGGCGGCACCGAGCGGCTCTACCTGGATCTGGAAATGCGCGAGCTGCGCGATGGGGATCACTACCTGCTGTGCAGCGACGGCTTGATGAAGGAAGTCAGCGATGCGCAGATCGCGGCCTATCTCGGCCGCTACGAACCGCGTGCCGCGTGCAAGGCGATGATCGAGCAGGCCTCGTCCGGTGCCTGCATCGACAACGTGACCGTGGTCGCGGTGCAGTTCCGCGCCGGCGCCTGACTTCAAGCTCGCAGCCATGAAGGAATTTCGCGCGGCATTGGACCGGCTGATTGCGGGGGAACTGGAACCCGGACTCGCCCAGCAGCAGCTCGCCGCCGCGGCGCGCGCGGCCCCCCAGCTCAGTTCGGCAATGCTCGCGACGCTCGAAGCCTACGAACGCAGCGGCCGTGTCAGCCCGGAACTGGGCGCGATGCTGCGCACGCTGGTGCAGGCGAACGCCAAGGCGGGTGCTGCCGCCGCGCCGGCACCACCCGTACCCGCGCCGACGCCGCCCGCACCGTCAGCCGACCGCACCCAGTTTCGTCCTGCCGGCGGCGCCGATCGCACGCAATTCCGGCCGGCCGCCCCGGGTGCGGCGCCAGCGCCATCGCTTCCCGCTGGCGATCGGACGCAGTTTCGGCCGCAGGCCACGCATACCGGCGCGCCGGCGCCCACGCCCGCGGCTGCTTCGCCCCCCGCTGCAGCTGCCGATCGCACCCAGTTCCGGCCGCGCGGCGCACCCGCGGCACCCCCGACCGGCAGTGAGCCGGTGGATCCGTTGGGTGCCTTGGCGGCTGGTCCGCCGACTTCGCGCTCGGTGCCGATCACCGGACTGGGTGCGGCCACCGGCTCGACCAGCGGAACGGCGGCCTCTTGGACCGACTTCAACCGCCTTGCCGGTACTCCGGCGGCGCAGCTGTCCCTCGGCAGCGTGCTGAAGGGTCGCTTCGTGCTCGAGAGCATCGTGGCGGGCGGCGACAAGGGCGGCATGGGCGTGGTCTACAAGGCGCGCGACCTCATCAAGGAAGAGGCGCAGGACCGCAATCCCTTCGTCGCCATCAAGGTGCTCAACGAGGACTTCAAGCGCCATCCGGATTCGATGAAGGCACTGCAGCGCGAGTCACGCAAGGCCCAGACGCTGTCGCACCCGAACATCATCAACGTGCATGACTTCGACCGCGACGGCGGCAATGTCTTCATGGCGATGGAGCTGCTTGAAGGCAGCCCGCTCAACGACGTGATCCGCACCGCGCGCGAGCAGGGCGGTCTGCCGCCGCGCGAGGCGCTGCGCATGATCGACAGCCTCGGTCGCGCCCTCGGGCACGCGCACGCCAAGGGCATCGTGCATTCGGACTTCAAGCCGAGCAATGCGTTCCTGACGCATGAGGGTACCGTCAAGGTGCTGGATTTCGGGATCGCGCGCGCCGCCAAGGTCGGCGGAGCCGGCGGCGGCGACAAGACGCTGTTCGATGCCGGCACGCTCGGGGCACTCACGATGCCCTACGCGAGCTGCGAGCAGATCGAAGGCAAGGACCCCGATCCGTCCGATGACGTGTACGCGCTCGCGGTGGTCAGCTACGAGCTGCTGACCGGGAAGCATCCGTTCGAGCGTTCCCTGCCCGACAAGCCCGGCCAGGTCGAGCGATGCGACGCGGTCACGGCGCGTACGGCGCGGCTGACCCCGAAGCCCGTCAGCGGCCTCTCGCGCAGCCAGTGGCGCGCGCTGCAGAGCGGGCTGGCCTTCGAGCGCCGCGACCGGCCGCGCAACGCGCTCGCATTCGTCGAGTCGCTCGCGCCGCGCCGCATGCCGCTCGGCACGCTGATCGGCGTCGGCGCCGCGCTCGTGCTGCTGCTGGTGCTCGCCATCGTCGTCGTGCCCTCCTATATCCAGCGCTCCAGACTCGCCGCGCTCAGCGAGCGCCTGCAATCCTCCGATCCGGCGACCGTCGCGGCGGCGTTGAAGTCGCTGCACGACTTCTCGCCCGATGCGCGCGCCTCGGTGCTGGTGAGCGACGCAGTCCAGACTGCGCTGTTCGCCTACTTCAACCAGCGTTCGCACGCCGCGTTCGACCCGGCCAGCGGTCACTATGACTACCGCGGCGCGCTCGCGGGCCTCAAGGAAGCCCAGTCCCTGAGCAAGGTCTACGAGGATTCGCGCCAGCTCACCGACTACGTCGATCAACTCGAGAGCGCACGCAAGGCCGAGATCCTGCGCCAGGCAGATCGCTTCGAGGCGCGCCTGAAGGACGGCGTGCTGATCGCGGCGCAGGGGCCGGACAATGCCCAGGCCGCCCTGGACACCATCGCGCAGCTCGATCCGGCCCATCCGCTGCTCAATGACCGGCGCCTGCCGATCGCCTTTGCGACGCAGACCCGAGCGGCACTCGATGGCGGCAACGTCACGCTCGCCGGCCAGTTGCTCACGGCGGGTCTGCGGCTCGCGCCGCAGGATGCGAATCTGCGTGACCTGCAGGATCGGGTCGACCGCCAGCGCAGCAGCGCGCAGCTCGCCGCACAGATCGGTCAGCTCGAAGGCCAGATCGCCTCGCTCGGGCTGCCGGCGGCGACGCTGCAGGATTTTCGCGCGCACCGCGACGCGCTCGATCAGCTGCGGCGCGCGGCACCGGCGAGCCGGGCGCTGGTGGCCGCGCAGAACCAGCTCGCGAGCCTGGTTGGCGCGCTCGTGACCGCTGCGGTGGCGCAGCGCCAGGTGGCCGACGCGCAATCCTTGGTCGGGGAGTTCGCCGATCTGCTGCCGGCACCGTTCATCACCACGCAGCGCAGCGCGATCGCGCGTGTCGTCGGCGAGGCCCAGGCGCGCGACACGGAAGCACAGCAGCTGCGCGCCGCACTCGGCCGACTCACCGCCTCGCCGCAGAGCACCGATGCCTGGGTCGCGGAGGCGCGGCGCGATCTGGATGGCCTGGAGGCGCTGGTCGGCAAGAACGATACGGCGGCGCGCGATGCGCGCAGCCGCAGCAGCCAGGCATTCCTCGCGCAGGCACAGGGGTTGCTGGCCGATCGTCGCCTGACCGAGGCGCAGCGCGTGCTGGATCTCGCGCGCGATTTCGGGCTTTCGACCGAGCAGTACAGCATGGTGGCCGGTGCACTCACGCAGGCGCGGGCGCAATTGGAGACCGAGAATCGCGAGCGCGAAGCCACTGCCCAGATCGCCGCCGGCAAGCAGCGCGTGCTCGACCAGGCCTTGGCCGATCGCATCGATGCCGCCGAAGCGCAGCTCGCCGACCTGCAGAAGAAGCTGCCGGCGACCGACACTTTCGTGATGACCGACGGTCCGCGCGCGATCGGTACCGCCTATATCGCGCGGGCGATGCGACTGGCCACGCAGCAGCGCTTCGACGATGCGCTGCAGTCCGCGGCGGCCGCCGCGCGCGCGGCACAGCGCGAGGCGCAATTCCAGGCGGCACTGCAGCGCCTGCAGCTCGGTCGCGAGCTCTCCGCAAGCCTTGCCAGCGCGACCGACCTGGTGGTCCTCAAGCCGCAGCTGGATCGGCTGCGCAGTGGCGATCGCGCCGACTATGCGCCGATCGATGCGGCGCTCGGCCGCCAGCTGATCGATCGCCTCAGCCGCCTCGGCGCCCGCGATCCGGCAGCCGCGATGCAGTTGCGCGCGAACGCCAGCCCGCTGTTCCCGGGCTTAAGCCTGCCGAGCTTCGCGCCGCAGGCGGCACCTCCGGTCCGCGCCGCCCCGCCGCCTGCGCGCGAATCCGCTCCGGCACCGCAGAGCGTCGCCGGGCCTGCGCCGCCGAGCGCGCCCCCGGAAGCTGCGGTGACGGCGAGCGCGTCCAGCACTGCGGCGCCAGCCCCGGCTCCGGCCGCGGCTCCCGCAGCGCCGACGGCCGTCGCCGTTGCGGGGCCAGGGCCCGCGCTGCGCCCCTGCACGGCCACGTTGGCTGGCCTCGGCCAGAACCCGCGCGCGAGCTGCCGCGATGCGCTGCCCACCGGCGGGCGCGGGCCGGAGCTCGTCGTCATTCCGGCCGGGGAGGGTGTCAGCATGTTCGCGATCATGCGCGATGAGGCCACGGTTGCCGACTACGCGGCGTACTGCAGCGCGACCGGCTGCGCCGCACCGGTCGGTGCGACGCCGGAGATTCCGATCACCTCGGTGTCCGTGCTCGATGCGGAGAAGTACGCCGCGTGGCTCAGTGCGCAGACCGGAATGGAGTATCGACTGCCGACCGAACAGGAGTGGCATCGCGCTGCCGGCAGCGCCCCGGATCCGAAGGCCAATTGCCTGGTGACGGTCAATGGCCAGATCATCCGCGGCTCCTCGCTGCGGCCGGCCGACGTCGGTGACCTCAGTACTCTCGGCCTGCGGCATGTCATCGGCAATGCGCAGGAATGGGCCAAGTCGAGCGGCGGGTCGTGGAAGGCGCTCGGTGGGGCGATCGGCGATGCACTCGATCTGTGTTCGCCACAGCTGTCGCGACCGCATACTGGAGCCCCCGATGGACGTACTGGCTTCAGGCTGGTCCGTGAGATGCGCTGAGACGACACGATGAGCGAGGCGGTCCAACAGCAACTGCATCAGCTCGCCACCGCGTACGCGGCGGGCGAGCTGCACCAGAGCGCCTACCGCGCTCGGCGTGCGCACCTGCTCGATGAGCTGGTCGGTCTGCCTCCCCTCAGCGATTCTCTGGAATCGACGCGTCCGCGGGTGATCGCGCCTGCCGCGGCGAAGTCGCTCCCGGCCGCCAAGGCATCGCCGGCCGTTCCAGCGCCGACACCTGCGGCGGCAACAGTGGCCGGCCCGGAGGGCGGCGGCCGATCAGGACTCCTCATCTGGGTCGCGTTGCTCGTCGTAGTCGGGGGCGGGCTTGGCCTGTGGTGGTTCTCGCGCGCAACTCCAGGCGCTGGCGCGGCATCAGCGGGCGGCCACGCGGCAGCGGGCGCTGCGTCCGACACCGCGGTCGATCCGGCGACGCTGGTCGCCGGATTTCTGGCGCAGAACGACTGGTCCGACGCGGCGCTGTCGCGCTTCAACGCCAGCTGGTGGCGCTTATCGGATGCGCAGGTCGCGACGATCCTGACCGCGCCGGGCACGCAGCCGATGCGCGATGCGATCGCCGCGCTGCTGCGCGATCGAGCCGCGCTGGATCCGAGTGCCCCGATCGTGCTGCTCGCGCACAACCTGAACGTCGAGATTCCTGCCGGCGCGGTCAGCGGCTACACGGCCGAGACCCGCAAGAACGCGGCCGGCACGACCGAGGGCTCCGGCGCACCGACGAACTCCCCCGCAAAGTCCTCGAGCACCAGTGCTCCGGCCGCGGAATCGACGACGGGCTCAGCAGCCCGTAACTCAACGGCCGTAGCCACGGTGCCTAAGCCTGCGCCTGCTGCCACTGCGACGGCGGCCGCCGTCGGATCGACCAGCATCACGGCCGCCGCCACTGCACCGCAGGCGACGGCCGATCCCTGTCGCAGCGCGCGTCGCGGGCTCTGTCACGACACGTTGCCGGGTGGAGTCGAGGCTCCGAAGCTCATCGTGGTCGCGGCCGGCTCGTTCGCGATGGGCAGCACTGCGCACCCGGAAGAGCAGCCAGTGCACCAGGTCACGATCGCCCGGTCCTTTGCCGTCACGATCAACGAGATCAGCGATGCCGAGTACCGTGCCTTCTGCACGCAGCCCGGCCACGAGTGCCCGAAGCAGCCATGGGACGGCGAGCGGCGTCCGGTGGTCAACGTCAGCTGGGGTGACGCGGTGGATTATGCGAAATGGCTGTCGCAGGCAACCGGGCAACACTATCGGCTGCCCTCCGAGGCGGAGTGGGAGTACTTCGCGCGCGCCGGCACCAAGGGCGATTACTGGAGTGACAAGCCGCTGGACTTGAGCCAGGCCGACTTCGCCAGCGCGGCGGCCGCACCCGAGGCGCCGGCCGAACTGAGCCAGGGCGGCTATAGCGCCAACCCGTGGGGACTGCTGCATGTCGCGGGGAACGTGCGCGAGTGGGTCGCGGACGCATGGGCTCCGACTTACGACTCGGCGCCCACGGACGGCAGCGCACGCACGGACGCGGGCACGCTGCGCGTCGTGCGCGGCGGTTCCTACCATGACGCGCTGCCGAAGCTGCGCTCGGCGGCGCGCGACAAGCTGGACGCGCAGACGCGCGACGCATTTACCGGAATCCGGCTGGTGCGCGAGCTTGCGCCTTGAGTTTGGTGCGGCGCCTTGAGTTTGGCGCGATGGTTGGCTAGTCTCCGGTGCTCGAAATCGGGAATCTGCTGCGGATTCAGCCCTATTCAACTTAAAGCTAAAGCAGCAGCGTACCCGCAGGGGAGATACGGACGGTGCGTGAGTCAATGCTGAGAATTCCTGGCCGCCTGCGTTGGGCGGCCGTCGCGTGCGTGGCCATCGGTGGCGCACCCGCGCTGGGCCTGGCACAGGCGGCGCCCCAGGTGGGCCCCGCGAGCGTGCCCCAGGCCTCGCCGGCCGCCGTGCAGCCACAGGCGCCTGCCGCGCCGTTGCCATCCGCGCCGGCAGCGCCACTGCTGTCGATCCCGCGCATGCTCGACCGGCCGCTCGGGCTCGAGGAGGGCCCGCGCGTCCTGGTCCGCAGCTTCCATCTCACCAATGCGGTGGACCATCCGGCACTCGGGCTGCACATGGCCACCCTGAACGCGAAGCTCGATGCTGCGATCAAGGCCCAGCCGGCCGACGGCTACACGATCAATCAGCTGCAGCAGATCGCGACCGGATTGGCCGATGACTATCACCACGCGGGCCTGATCCTCGCGCAGGTCGTCGTGCCCGCCCAGGAGATCCACGACGGCGTGGTCGAGCTGCGGGTACTCGAAGGCACGCTCGCGAAGGTCCGCGTCGAGGGCAACCACCACAACCGTAGCTCAGCGCTGGCAGCGCCGTTCGCAGGTCTGGTCGGCAAGTCGTTCGAGCAGCGCGCGACCGATGCCGCGCTGCTGCGCCTTACGGAATATCCGGGGTTGTCGGTGTTCGGCGTCGTGACGCCCGGGACCGCCGTCGGCACCAGCGACCTGGTGCTGCGTGTACAGCGCGAGCAGCCGATCGAAGTGAACCTCGGCGTCGACAACTTCGGCAACAAGCTCTCGGGCGAGGACCGCGGCAACATCGGCCTCAGCTGGAACTCGCCGCTTGGGCTCGGCGACCGCCTGAGCCTCTACGGCCTGCACGCACTGACCACTGGCGACAGCAATGCCCACACGACCTATGGCGGCGCCGATTACCGGATTCCATTCTTTGAGGCCCGTTCCGCGCTCGACCTGTCGTACTCGTTGAACGACTACGCGGTCGGCCAATCCCTCGGTATCACCGGCAGGGTTTACACCGGCATCTTCACGTTTCACCAGGAGTTCTTCCGCTCGCGCGCCGGCGTCGTGTACGGAGAGCTGACGGCTGCCGACAAGCGCGCGCACATCGCGTTTCCGACCGGCGGCCCCGGCACCGAGCACGTGGATGACATCTCAGCGCTGTTCGGCACCCGCTTCTCGGATGCTGCACGCGGCTTCAACGACCTGGAGGTCAGCTACCTGCACGGGACGGTCGGAAGTCCGGGCGCCGGTGAGGTGCTGCCACGCAAGGGCGAGGACACCTCGTACAGCGTCGTGGCCTACCATCTGCAGCGCCAGCAGGCCCTGATCCGCTACATGACCCTGGTCGCGACGATCGGCGGACAGTGGTCGAGCAATGCGCTCTCCACGCTCGATCAGCTCGCCCTCGGTGGTCCGACCAGCGCCCGTGCCTACGAAGTGGCCGCCTACGTGGCCGATGAGGGCACCTACGGCTCGCTCGAATGGCTGATTGGCGCGCCTGGATTCGCCTCGCGCCCGGGATTCGCGGGCAAGACCTGGGGCGAGCTGCTGCAGCTGTCCTTTTTCGGCGATCTCGCGCACGGCCAGACCAATGCGGGCTCCTCCGGCCAGGCGACCGTATTCGCACCCCAGACCATGAAGGACTGGGGTGTCGCGCTGCAATTCAATCTACCGAACCGGGTCTACGCCCGGGTGAGCTGGGCGGATCGGATCGCTCCTTCTGCGTTCTTCGTGCAGCAGGATTCCCGATCAAGCCGCGTCTATGCCTCCTTGGGGCTCCACTTTTGAGGCTACGCATCATGGATGGATCCGACCGCAACACCGCCCCGCAGGACCTCAGCACTTCGCTGGTCTGGCGCACGCTGCACCATGGGGCTCCGGGTCTCGCGGCCGGCGCAGTGCTCGGACTGATGGGTGTCAGCGTCGCGCAGGCACTCCCGGTCGGCGGCACCGTCGCGCCGATTGCCGGCAATGGCTCGGCGACGATCAGCTCGACGCAGAACGCGACCACCGTGGTCCAGAGCGGCAGCAAAGTGGTGCTGGACTGGAACAGCTTCAACATCGGCGCTGGCCAGTCAGTGACCTTCGTACAGCCGGGCAGCCGCGCGGTAGCCTACAACCGGATCAATGATCCGGGTCTGACCAGCATCGACGGCGCCCTGAAAGCCAACGGCCAGGTCTGGCTGTTCAATAGCAACGGCATCGCCTTCGGCACCCACGCTACGGTCAACGTCGCGGGCCTCCTGGCCTCGACGCTGCAGGCCGATCCTGCGGCGTTCCTGCGCGGGGACACCCTCACGCTCACCGGCCGGGCCGGTGACGGGTCAGTCACGAATGCCGGCTCGATCAATGCGGGCAATGGCGCCGACGGCTATGCGGTGCTGGCGGGCAACAGCGTCGGCAATGCCGGCACGGTGGATGTCGCGTTCGGCACGGTCGAACTGGCCGCCGGGCGCGTTGCAACCATCAGCTCCTACGACACCGGCCTGCTGAACTTCGCGCTCTCGAGCGCGAGTGGCGATGCGTCGACGAGCAATACGGCGGCGGCGCTCAGCGCGGTCGCGAATTCCGGTTCGCTGAAGGGCGGCAATGTCCGGCTCGATGCGAACGTCGCGGGCAACCTGTTCGCGAATGCCGTCAACACCAGCGGCATCGTGCGCGCGCAGCGCATCGACACCTCCGGCGGCACGATCCGCCTGGTGGGCGAGGGCGGCGGCGTCACCGACACCGGTACGCTCGATGCCTCCGGCTCGACCGGCGGCGATGTGCAGGTAGTCGGCAGTAA
>Ga0265318_10000828_pt1 | contig 20419 bp, 19 predicted proteins | sample 4821metaG_FD_192431 | JGI IMG/M metagenome (GOLD analysis project Ga0265318, IMG submission 192431) | Rhizosphere microbial communities from Carex aquatilis grown in University of Washington, Seatle, WA, United States - 4-8-21 metaG | ecosystem: Host-associated > Plants > Roots > Rhizosphere >... | reverse complement strand
ACCTGCACGCGGCGCCACTTGACGATGCCGCCGCCGCCCCACTGCAGCGCGATCGGACCGCGGTGATACGTGGCATCGTCGAGCACGACGGTCTGCCTGCCGTCCATCAGCACGCGCATGTGGGTGCCCTTCGCGGTGATGTCGAAGGTGCTCCATTTGTTGCCGGCCTTCGGCACCGGGTCGACCTTGGCAAACAATGCGATCGCGCCGGTCGCATAGTACGGGACCCGGTACGTGTCCCAGATGTTCATCTCGTAACAGTTGCGGGCACTGATTGAAGCGGGATCCGAGCAGCGGAAGAACACGCCGCTGTTGGTGTCGGGCGTCACCCATACCTCGGCGCGGATTTCGACGTCGGTGTAAGACTGCTTCGAGACCAGATAGGTGCTGCCCGGCACCTTGCTCGCGTCTGCCACCACGGCACCATCCTCGATGCGCCAGTTGTCCTCGCCGACCCGCGCCCAATTCGACAGGGTTTCCGGGTGCCTGCCGTCGAACAGCGTGACCCAGCCTGAATCGCGTGTGGTGGTGCAGCCGCACAGTGTGGTGCCCAGCAACGCGGTTGCGAGCACCGCCAGTTCACGCGGTTGCATCGCTCGTCAGTAGCGGTGCGTGAGCACCGGACAGCCGGGAATCGGGACCTCAAGCGTCTGCTGCCGTGCACACCGCTCGCGCAGGCCCTGCACGCCGGCCTTGATGAAATCGATGGTCTGCTGCTGCGTCATCGGCGGAAAGTGGATCGGCAGCACCTCACGGACATCCAGCTTGTAGTACTCGATGTCATCCATGTAGTTGTCCGCCCATGGCTGGTAGTCGCGCGCGGCGAACGCCACATCGGCATCCGACAGCACCTTCTGGGCGGGTGCGTATGCGAACAGGCCGTCGGCCATGTGCGAGTTGGTGCGGGCCCAGTACACATCGACCGTCATCATCGAATCGGACAGTCGCAGGTGTTCGTCCACCGGAATGAATTTCAGCGGCATCGGATGCTGGCTGAGGGCGTCCGGGAAATCAGGCGCCAGGTGCGAGGTCATGTCGTGAATGATCAGCTCGTTCTCGCGCCGCGCGATCACCGCCAGGCCCTCGGCTACCGCCACCCGGATGCCGTCGATGTGATCGGTGTGCGCGTGCGAAGTGATCAGCATCGTCGGGACCTTGCCCGGCACCAGCGTCTTGGCGGTATCGATGATGGCCTTGGCCATCAACTTGCTGTTGAGCTCGAAGATCACGAGGTGATCGGCGAATTCGTACACGGTGGAACCCTGTGGCGCGGCACGGTTGTCGGTAACCGGTCCGCCGGCGAGATACCAGATGTGATCGGCGATCTTGGTCACCGTGACTGGCGAGGCCTGCGGCACGTCCGGCATCGCGCGCACCGCAGCCGAGGCCTCGAGGTCAGGTATCGGACCGTCGATCTGGTAGCCGTCGACTGCGATCTGCAGCTCGCTGATGTTGCGCCAGTCGGTCTTCGTGTTGTAGCTCGTCGGCAGCAGCAGCCCCTGGTAAGGCTCGTAGCCCTCCAGGTAGGTCGTGAAGGTGAACTCGCCGAAGGTGTTGTGCGGATTGTTCCAGCGGATCCAGGCTGGCAAGTGCGTGCTCGCGGACAGCGCCAGCGTGAACTTGTCGCCCTGGCGCAGCGTCACGTCGAACACCTGCTGAGGGCCCTGGATCCCCGCTTCGCTGCGCACTGCGCTGAGGCTGGTCGATGGATCGAGTGCCGCGCGCACCAGCGCGACCGGATTGTTGAGCATCCACATGCGCCGCATGTGCACGCCATCGACATACCAGGCACTCGCGTCCCAGCGCTGAACGCGGTGCGCCTTGCCCTCCGGACTCACGTCGAAGGCGACATCGCCGTCGAGTACCAGGTTGAACGGTTGCCACAGCGTCGGGGCCGCCCGTGCGAACGTGAACAGCATGTCGCGGCGCTCCGCCTGCTGGAAACGGTCGTGCTCGAGGTCGTAGACGCGCCGCAGATCGTTGGCGGCGAGGTAGCGCTGCACCGCCACCGGTGATGCGGTCACATTGCCACCGCCGAACTGGTAGGCCCACATGCCGTAGCCGATCAGCGTGATGTTGCGGACCGCGCGCACCCGGTCCAGTCCGCCGAGCGCCTCTGCGGCCGCGGCAATCACCGGGCGGTCCTTGGCGGCGTCAGTGTCGGCGGCCCGGCTCCGCGCCGGTGCCAGCGTGAGCAGCACCAGCAGCACCAGCGCGCCTGCCGCGCCTGGCCAGATAGTCCTGTCCCGCCTTCCCTTCATGAGGCAGCTTGACTCATGTCAGGAAAGCGGGACAGGGGGGGGACGAATCGGTCCTCGGTCACTTGAACATGTAGTTGAACGTGATCCCGAACATGCGACGGATACCGACCGTCGCGGCGCTCAGGTTGCCGAGCGGCGGAATGTTGTAGCCGCCCAGCACGTAGTACTTGTCGGTCAGATTGGTGCCGTAGAGCCGCGCGTTCCAGTGCTCGTCGGACGGCTGATACAGGATACTCGCGCTCAGCAGGCCGTACGAAGGGATGTAGATCGAGCTGCTGTCCACGCCGGTGTTGGCCCAGCTGGTCCAGCCTTCATCGGCGCGCAGCGTGACGCTGCCCCCAATCGCCAGCGGTATCTCGTACTGCGCACCGAGCGTCGCGGACTCCTTCGGAGCATACGGGAACGGGGTCCCCGAGGTGATGCCGCTGCTCGCCGGCACGACGGTCAGCTGCGATGCCAGGTAGCCCAGCCCGAGGTTCACGCTGAACTGCTTCGAGGCCACCCACTGCGACTCGACCTCGACGCCGCGCGCGACGCCCTTGCCGCCGTTCGCGGTCACGGATTGAAAGTTGATGTCCTCCGTGACCTGCACGTTGTCATAGGCGTTGTAGAACGCGGAGGCGTTGAACAGCAGCGTCTTGTCGAACAGTTCCGAGCGCAGGCCAACTTCGTAGTTCTTCAGCGTTTCCGGCGAATAGGGGTCGATGGAGAAATTGGGAGACTGCCCGACCTGGGTGCCGCCGCCCTGGTTGAAGCCCTGCGAGTAGGTCACGTAGGTCATAATCGAGGGCGTCCAGTTGTACTGCGCCGAGAAACGCGGCGATGTATTGGTGAACGTCAGGTTGACGTCGGCCTGCAGCTGTCCGGCCCTGAGGCTGGTCGAGGGCACGCAGCACACGTTCGGGATCGGGTCAGCGGGTGTATAGCCCTGCGTGTCGTTGTAGTCCTTGTTCCAGCGCACGCCCGCGGTCAGCGCGAGTCCCGGTGCAAAGGCCGGCTTCCAGGTCCACTCGGTGTATCCGGCGATGCCGTGGATGCGGTAATAGGTCAGCTGGTCCGGATCGGATGGCCCGAACTGCGCGACGGTACCGGGCGGCAGGCCGATCGCGGCGTTGGCCGCGGCGTTGTCGGCCGGATTCACCGACAGCTTCAGTTCGTTGAGGAACCAGTTGTTGCGGCGGAAATCGCGATAATCCTTGTAGTAATACACGCCGGTGGTGCCGCTCAGCTGGTCGCTGTTGAACAGCAGCTGGCCTTCGCCGGTGGTCTCGAAGATCACGTTCGTGTTCTCGCCCTCGAACATGTTGACGCCGGCGGTGGCAAAGTCCTCGAAGTGCTCGCTGTACACCGCACGATAGCTGCCGATGCCCTTGAGGGCCCAGTTGCTGTTGAACTCGAGGTTCGCGATCGTCGTGTAGTTGGTCGAGTCCGTGAACATCTCCGGACCCTGATAGTTGGACGCCGTCTTCCACTGCTCGCTCTGGGCGTAGACAATCGAGGTCGGCACGGCCAGCTGCGGCGCACCGTGCGTGGCAGCGCCGTTGTAGGTGCAGGCCGGGCCTGGATGGTTGCCGGCCGACGGAATCGGCGCGCACGAGAAGCTCAGGTTCTGCAGCGTTGCGGCATTGCCGTTGGTGCCGATGTTGTCCTGCTCGAGGATGAAGCGCAGGTTGAACTTGTCGTTCGGCCGGAACAGTACGTCGGCCCGCGCGATCGTATTGTCCTCGCTGCCGAACACGGCATTGACTGTCGTACTGGGCAGGTAGCCGCCGCGCGTGTTGCGCGCGAGCGTGAGCTTGGTGTAAATGCCGTCGCCCAGGGGCAGATCGGCCGCCGCGGATACGTTGAAGCGGCCATAATCGCCGACGGTCGCGGAACCTATCAGCCGAAAGTGGTCCGCCGGCTCGGCGGTCACATACTGCACGGCGCCCGCCAGGCTGTTCTTGCCGAACAGGGTGCCCTGCGGGCCGCGCAGCACCTCGACGCGTTCCATCTCGACCAGGTCACCCAGGAATCCGAAACCTTCCTGGTGAGCGACCCCGTCGATATAGACGCCGACGTTCGGCAGGCCGCGGATGCGGAAGCTGGCCTGCTCGAGACCGAAGAAGGTGCTCGGCGCCGGCGCAAAATTGACGATCGCGTGATTCAGGCCCTCGGTGGTCGTGATGTTGCGCACGGCGAGATCTTCGGCGCCGAGGCTCTCGATCGAGATCGGCACTTCCTGCAGGTCCTCCGAACGACGTCGCGCCGTGACCACCACTTCTTCCAGGGTGCCAGTGCTTTCAGGGGAGGCGGCGGAGGCGGTCTGCGCTGCGGACGAAGTCGCGGCCGGATCGGCGGCAACTGCCGCGCTCGCCCCTGCACACCACATCGCGGCCCCGAGTATCACGGCCGCGCCGAGTACCTGAATGGTCGGCGCACAGTTCTTGATCTGTCGCATGTCGAATTCCCCCACTCGTTCAGACAGCATTCCGGATCAGACAGCAATCCGGATGCCGCTGTTGGTTACTACGCACTGCCGGGATAAATCCTCAGCAACACGAGATTACTGTCAATGCGCGGTCGCTTCCACCTGTTGCGTTTGCGAGACAACTTCAGTTGTCCCGTGATCGCGCAGCCAAAGTGTCCGGTCCCCCGGTGAACCGCGACAGGTGCGTCATCGCGCGCACCAGGTGCTTCTCGACCGAGCTTACTGAAATCCCCAATTCGCGCGCGATCTCGGCATGCTTCATCTGTTCGAGCCGGCAGCGCAATAGCACCTCGCGCGTGCGGTGCCCAAGTTCCTGCACCGCACCGAGGACACGGTTGAGTTCCTGCTGCGCGCCGACCAGGCGCTCCGGCGAGAAGCCGTCGCTGACGGCGAGCGCCGATTGCTCGTCCCAGGGCACACAGTTGCCGTGCGCAACGAGCCTGCGGCCCCGATCGCGCCAGCGGTTCACGGCAATCCGGAAGATGTAGCCGCTGGCACGGGCCGGTGACAGGGATTCGCTGTGCGCGAGTGCGCGCACGACGACGTCCTGTGCCAGGTCTTCGGCTTCTGCGGCATTGCGGCACCGGCGCCTGAAGAAGGCCACGAGCGCGGGACGCATCTGTGCCACCAGGAATGCGTTCGACGGCGGTGTCCCGCGATCGATTGCGGCGGCGAATGCCATCAACGCGGTCCCAGCCGGTGGCGGCAGTACTCCCGCACGCCACTGATGTCGCGTTCGACGGTCTTGGTGCTGATGCCGAGGTATCTGGAGATCGCGCGGTAACTCATCTGCGCCTCGACGTGCAGCGCAAAGACCTTGCGATAGCGCGGTGGCAGGATCCGGAGTGCATGGCTGATCGCCCGCAGCGCGAGCTGGCGCTCGACGATCTCTTCGGGCTGTTGACCCTGGCTGACCAGCTCGACCGTGTCGTACGGGACATGCGCCGCGTAGGCGCAGGCACGGCGGCGGCGCAGTTCATCGCGCGCGAGATTGGTCGCGATCTTGAACAGGAAGGCGCGAACCTGGCGCTCCCCACGCCAGAAGTCCTGCACGCGCATCAGGCGGATGCACAGGTCCTGCACCACGTCTTCGGCGTCTTCGGCACGACCAAGGATGCGCTTGACGTGGCCTATGAGGGCCGAGCGATGCTGCGAAACGAGCTGCTCGATCAGCCGCAGATCGCACGAGCGCGCATCGTCCCCGGCGGGCACCTGGTGCGCAGCGGCGGTTTCGGTCGACTGCCAGCCGTCGTTGCTATCCATTGCACCCCCCAAATCCCCCGAAACACCACTGTGTGGATTATCGACTATCTTGTCAACAATAATGATGATAATTTTTATTTGAGCTGCTCGCGCTCAAAAATGCGGTGCGGCGCGCGAACTCCGGTGCATATTCCCTGCTGGAGAACTCGGCGCCCGGAATCCTCCCGAGCCAATGGCGGAGCTACAGGAACTGGGGATCCATAAATGAAAGTCGTCGCCTGTTGCTGGCTCCGCCGCATGGCGCTGCTGTGCTGCCTGTTCGGCGCCAACGCCGGCGCCCGTGCGGCCAACGCGCCCCCCGCCACGTCCGACGCACCGGCGCATCTCGAGCACCGAGGACACGCGACGCAGCTGATCGTGAATGGCGCTCCATGGCTCGTGCTTGGTGCCGAACTGCGCGGTACGGCATCCTCGAGTCTGGTGAACATGGAGCCGATCTGGCCGGAACTGGTCCAGCTGCACCTGAACACCGTGCTGCTGGCGCTTGGCTGGGACTGGATCGAACCGGACGAGGGCCGGTTCGACTTCCAGTTGCTCGATGGCCTGATAGCGGGGGCCCGAGCCCACCAGCTGCACGTCGTGCTGCTGTGGTTCGGAAGCTGGAAGAACGGCATCTCCAGCTTTGCGCCTGGATGGGTCAAGCGCGACCCACAGCGCTTCCCGCGCGTGCGCCTGGGCAGCGGCCGCCCGGTGGAGATCATCTCGCCATTCAGCACCAGCGCGCTCGATGCCGACACGCGCGCCTATTCGGCGCTGATGCAGCACCTTAAGGACACCGACCACGAGCGCACTGTGCTGATGGTGCAGGTTGAGAACGAGGTTGGACTGAATGGGGATTCGCGCGACCACGGTAGCGCCGCATCCGCAGCCTACGCGCAGGCCGTGCCGGCACCTTTGATGCAGTACCTCGCACAGCACCGTGAAGCGCTGTCGCCGGAGCTCGTCGCACGCTGGAGGGCCGCCGGCATGCGGCCGACGGGCACCTGGTCCGAGGTGTTCGGCGCGGATGCGGCAGGCGATGAGATCTTCATGGCCTGGCACTACGCGCGTTACCTCGAGCACATCACGGCGGCCGGCAAGGCGATCTACCCATTGCCAGCGTTCACCAACACCGCGCTCGCCGAGCCCTGGTCGACGCGCACCCGCATCTACAACTCTGGCGGTCCGCAGTCCTTCCTGCTGGATATCTGGAAGGCCGCGGCGCCCTCGATCGATTTCAATGCCCCGGACATCTATCTGCCGGCTTTCGATGAGTTCGCCGGCCAGTTCCACCGGCCCGATAACGCCCTGTTCGTGCCAGAATCCTCGGGCGACCTGCACGGGGTCGCGAATGCGTTCTATGCGATCGGCGCGCAGGACGCGCTCGGGTATTCGCCGTTCGGCATCGACGACACCGCTTGGCTGGTCAGCTTTCGGCCCGACAAGGGGAATGCGGGTACCGACGACGTGGCGCACACGGCGCTCGCACAGGGCTATGCGGTGTTGAGCAACCTCGCGCCGGCGATCCTCGCGCACCAGGCGGCCGGCACGATCGGCGCCGCGTGGCTGAACGCGTCACACCCCTCGCAGCAGATCACGCTCGGGGATTACACGATCGACTGCGAGCTGCGCCGATCGACGCGCGACCAGGGCGTGCTGGCGGAATTGGGCTACGTACTCGTGATGGCGGATGGTGCCGACACGTTCACGGTCGCAGGCGCGGACGTGCAGCTGACTTTCAGGCCCCGCACACCCGGACCGGCGATCGCCGGTCTGGCGGATGCCGAACTCGGCAGCTTCGTCGATGGGCAGTGGGTCGCAACGCGCAAGGTCAACGGCGATGATGTGCTGCTGAACTACGACCTGGCCGGCCAGGCGCGCATGGGCCAGTCCGGAAGCGGTCTGCGGCTGCTGCCGGGTGCGCCGCAGATCCAGCGCGTGCGCCTCTACCGCTACCAGTAGGCTGGTGGCGGGCGGCGCTCAGCGCGGCGCGCGCCAGCGCAGCAGGCGTGTCTCCAGGGCCGACAGTGCGAGGTTGCTCGCGAGGCCGATCATGCCGAGCACCAGCACTCCGGCGAACAGTTCCGGGGAGCGATAGGCACGCGAGGCTTCCAGGATCTGCGAGCCCAGACCGCCCTGGAATGCCAGGATCTCCCCGACCACCGACAGGATCAGCGCAGTGATCAAGCCGAGACGCATCGCGGCGAGAATGTCCGGCAGCGCGCTCGGAAATGCGATCTGGACCATCACCGCGCCGCGCGAGAGCCGCAGCATGCGGGCGACCTCGATCAGCCGCCGCTCGACCGCGGCAAAGCCGTGGATAGTCGCGAGCAGCGTCGGCCAGAGGCTGCCGAATGCCACCACGCCAATGACCATCGCGTTGCTCAGGCCGAAGAACGCTATGCCCACTGGCACGATCGCCGAGGACGGCAATGGGCGCAGAAATTCCAGCGTCGGCGCCAGGTAGTCGCGCGCGCGGCGCGAGGAGCCGATCGCCGCTCCCAGGCCGATCCCGACCAGCGACGCCACCACCCAGCCGTACAGCATGCGCTGCACCGTCGCGAGCGTGCGTTCACCCAGCATCCCGGTGCGAAAACCGTCGAGCATCGCGTTCCAGGTCTCGATTGGTCCGGGCAGGAACACCGGATTGACGAACCTGCGCCAGGCGACGAACTGCCAGAGCCCGAGAAACCCTAAGCCGACGGCGACGCTGGCCGCGCGCCAGCCGAACTCCCGCAGGCGCTTCATGCCGCCTCGCCAGGGACGGCACCCGGCAGGGCGCCGGCGCGGCCGAACAGCCGGCGCTGAGCCAGCAGCAGCGCAGCGTTCACGCTCCAGCCCGTGACGCCGATGTAGAGCAGGATCGCGAACATGACTTCAGGTCGCAACGAACTCTGGGCCGACATCAGCTCGTAGCCCATGCCCTGCGGATTGAGCGCGATCTCGACGGTCACTGCGACGATGAGTGCGACCGAGGCGGCGAGTCGGAACGCCACGAACAGGCGCGGCAGCGCGGCCGGTATCACGATCTTCGTGATGCGCCCCCAGAACCCGAGGCCCAGTACGCGGCTCACCTCGAGCAGCCGTGGCTCGATACCGCTGATCGCCGCCTGTCCGATGATCAGGCTCGGCCAGAAGCACGCGAACGAGACATTGGCGATCTCGAGCCGGTAACCGAAACCAAACACCATCAGGAATACCGGCAGGATCGCAATCGAAGGGATCGGCCGCAATGCCTCGATCGGCAGCCGCAGCAGCCTGGTGAGTACCGGCGAGAGGCCGAGCACCAGCGCCAGCAGCAGTCCGGCACCGCCGCCGATCAGCAGTCCGCCGAGCGCGGACAGCAATGTCTGGCCCAGCATCGCGAACAGCGATCCGTCACGCAGCAGGCCCCAGGCAGCCACGAGGATCTGCGACGGCGCTGCGAGCGAGTCGCTCTGGATGCCGAAGATGCGGGCGCAGGCCTCCGCCAGCACCACGGCTCCGGCCGGCAGCACGAGGCCCTTCCACCTCAATGGCCGGTTTCCTGGATGAAGTCGAACAGCGCCCGGCGCAGCTGCAGGAATTCGCCCGCCTCACGCGTGACCAGCTGATCACGCGGCCGCGGCAGCCGCACGTCGAAGATCTCCGCGACGCGCCCGGGGTTCGGGCGCAATGCGAGCACACGGTCCCCGAGATAGATCGCCTCCTCGAGATCATGCGTGACGAAAAATACACTGGTGCCGCCCGAGTCCGCGATCCGCAGAATCTCGTCCTGCAGCACCTGCCGCGTCATCGCATCGAGCGCGCCGAAGGGCTCGTCCATCAGCAGCACGGTCGGGTCCTGCGCGAGACAGCGCGCGATCTGCAGGCGCTGCTGCATGCCGCCGGAGAGCTGGGAGGGATAGTGCCCGGCGTACTGCGCGAGCCCCACTTTCTGCAGCAGCGCACTGATGCGCGCTGGACGCTCTGCCTTGGGGCTGCCGATCGCCTCGAGTGCCAGCGCGACATTGCCGGCGGCCGTGCGCCACGGCAGCAGCGCCTTGCTGTAGTCCTGGAAGATCAGCGCGATGTCGCTGGCCGGCTGCCGGACAATCTGATTGCGGTAATGCACCGCGCCGGAGGTGGGAAACATCAAACCCGCGATCAGGCGCAGCAGCGTGGTCTTCCCGCACCCCGAAGGGCCCACCACGCAGACGAATTCGCGCTCCTTAAGCTCGAAGCTGATGTCCTCGAGAATGCGTCGTCCGGACAGCGTCAGCGAGACGTCCCTGAACGACACCAGCGCTTCGCCCGCCCCGGCGGGCTGCACGTCTCCCCCCGCGGTCTGCCGATTCATCGCCGGACCGCTTCAGTCCACGACCAGGCTCGCGACATCCGGCGGCGCCTTGATCATGCCCTGCGCCAGCAGGGTGTCGGACCAGTACTTCACGTCACTGGCGGTAACCTTCAGGCGCACGGTGGGCATCGCGATGGAGGCAACCACTTCCGGCGGCAGATGCGTGTACTTGCCGATGATCTCGCGCGCCTTGGCCGGATTGGCCGCAAGGAAAGCGGCCGATTCTTCCATCGCCGAACGAAATGCGCTGATGACCGCGGGGTTGGCCCGGGCCCAGCTGCGCATCGTGCTGAAATACAGCATGAACAGCCCATCGGGCATCTGGTTGAAGAACGGCGCCACCAGGACGCCGCTGCCGGAGGAGATGATGCGACTGTAGAACGGTTCACCGGATATCACGACGTCCACATTGCCCGAGCGCAGCAGATCACGCTCCTGCGCCAGCGGGACCTCGACGAAGTTGACCTTGTGCACATCGGCGCCATGCTCGACCAGCCAGCGCCGGAACAGCACGTCCATGAACGCCCCGAAGCCTGGCACGCCGACGCGCTTGCCCTCGAAATCCCGTGCACTCCTGATCGTGCTGCCTGGCCGTGCCAGCGCGCCACCATAGGCCTTGTGCACATCGTTGACGGCACCGCCGCCGATCACGACCAGATCGAGTCCGCCGGTGACGGCCTGCACCAGCACCGAAGGCGTCGCGGTGCCGATCTGGATGCTGCCGCCAACCAATGCTGAGGGAATGTTGGAGTTCAGCGCCAGCAGGGTCAGCCGCACGTCCAGTCCGCGCTTCGCGAACATGCCCTGCTCCACGGCGATGAACAGGCCGGTGCAGCTGGTCGTGTTCGTGTATCCGACCTGCAGCTGCACGGGAGCAGCGGCCTGTGCCGGATCGCTGGCGAGGGCGAACCAGCCCGCCCAGATCACGAAGGCGAGGATCTGCCTCATGGTGGCTGCCCGTAGAGATTGCGAGCGGGCACGATGCCGGCTATCAACTTTCCTGTCAACAATATTGATAATTAAACTCCACACGGACAGACTACCTCAGAAATATTGCAGCGGAGAATCCAGATGGGCGTGGGTGTACGTCGCGTCGTGACCGGCCACGACAAGGATGGCAAGGCGATCATCGTCTCCGATGGTACGCCGCCCGTAGTGTTCGCGATTCCGCAGCGGCCGGGTTATTCGGCCAGCGAGCTGTGGGTGACCGATTCGACGCCTGCACGCATCAACCAGGAAGGGGAACCGACGCTCGGCCCGCGCCGGCTCGAGCCGCCGCCACATGGCACGCGCTTTCGCATCGTGGTGCATCCGCCCGAGGCCAGCTACATCCACACCCTGGACCGCTCGGCAGCGCGAGCTGCCTTCGCGGCCTTCGGCTCCGAACACGCCTCGACCCATGAAGATCCGGAATCCCCGCATCCGCTGATGCACCGCACGCGCACCGTAGACTATGGGCTCGTGCTGTCCGGCGAGGTCTACCTGGTGCTGGACCGGGAGGAGACCCTGCTGCGCGCCGGCGATGTCGTGATACAACGCGGCACCAATCACGCCTGGGCCAATCGCTCCAGCGCACCGTGCACGATGGCATTCATCCTGATCGACGGCGTGGCGTGAGTCCACGGCATGGCGTGAGTCGATGACGTGACGTGGGCCGGAACCGGGCCCGCGCCCGCGCCCGCGCCCGCGCTCAGAGCGTGCGCTCATTGGTGAAGATGACCGTTCCGGCGGCACCGAACATGTCGCCATTGCCGTGGCACACGGAAATACGCGCTCCGGGAACCTGCGCGCTGGCGGTGCCGCGCAGCTGGCGCACGCTCTCCTGCAGCGCGTACATGCCGTACATTCCGGAGTGCATGTAGCTCAAGCCCCCGCCATTGGTGTTGAGCGGAAGGCTGCCGCCGGGCGCGGTGTGGCGCTCCGCAATGAATGGGCCGGTCTCCTCCGGTGGCATGAACCCCAGGTCGCAGAGGCCATAGAGCGGCAGGTGCGCGAACGCGTCATAGACCATCAGGTGATCGACATCATCATGCGTGATGCCGGCCTCCTGGAAGGCACGCGCGCCCGACACGCGCCAGGCGCGTGAGGAGTTGAAGGTCTCCATCTGACTCACGATCGGTGTCTCGACGCTCTCTCCGGTGCCGAGTACGTAGACAGGCCGCTGCGGAAAATCGGACGCCCGCGCGGCGCTGGTCAGGATCAGCGCACCGCCGCCGTCCGTGACCAGGCAGCACTGCAGGATGCGCAGCGGATAGGCGATCATGCGCGAATTGAGTACCGCCTCGACCGTGAGCGGATCGCGATAGCTCGCCCGTGGATTGAGCGACGCCCACTCCCGCTGGACCACGGACACCATCGCCAGCTGTTCCTGCGTGATCCCATAGGTCTTCATGAATCGCAGTAGTGGCAGTGGGAATTGGCTCGGTCTGCCGGCGGTACCGAACGGCGCCTCGAACTGTCCCTCGAGCGTGTCGGGGCGCACCGCACGTGGCTGCTTGCCAATCAGCGAACGCCCGCTCTCGCCATGCACGATGAGCACGGTGCGGCACAGTCCCGCCTCGATCGCGGCCGCGGCATGCCGGACGTGAATCATGAACGAACAGCCACCCACGTGCGTGCCATCGACCCACTGCGGCGAGATCCCGAGCTGATAGGCGACTGCGGTCGGCGTCTCCGCGGCACAGGCGATGCCGTCGATATCCGCGGGCTTGAGCCCCGCGTCCGCCAATGCATTGAGCGCCGCATCGGCGTGCAACTGCAGCTGTGACATGTCCGGAATCACACCGAGCTTCGTGGTCTCCGACGCCCCCACCACCGCGACCGCGTTCCGGCGCATGGCTCAAGTCCTCCGGACAGGCCGGAACACCGGCAGCGTGATGCGCTCGTCGAGCTTCTGGAACGTGACCTCGAGCGGCATGTCCAGCTCCAGCGCTTCCGGGGTCTGCGGACAGTCCACGATATTGCTCATCAGGCGCGGGCCCTCGGCGAGTTGCACCACCGCGATCGCGTACGGCGGCGTGAAGCCGGGCACCGCTCGGTGATGGATCAGGTAGCTGTACAGCGTTCCCAGTCCACTGGCCGCGAAGCTGCTGACCTGGCGCGAAGCGCAGGCCGGACAGAATGGTCGCGGCGGGAAATACACATGGGAGCAAGCCTCACAGCGCTGCAGACGCAGTTCTCCAGCGGCCGTGCCGTCCCAGAAATCCCGGGTCTCTGGCGTCGGTTCGGGCAGTGCGCGTTTAGATTCCGCCATCGCTCAGGTCTCCTTCAGGGCGCCTTGATTTCCTGCAGCAGCGCTTCGCTGCGCCGCGCGACGATCGCGCTGTCCGAACCGACGGCGATGAACGTGAATCCGTCCTTCAGGAATCCGCGCGCCTCGGCGGGGACGAAATTCAGGATCCCGCTGCCCTTGCCCGTGGCCTTCATGCGCTCGAGTGCCCTGGCAATCAGCTGCTGGACTTCCGCGTGCGTGGTTCTGCCAACCAGCCCTAAGCTGGCGGCCAGGTCGTTCGGGCCAATGAACAGGCCGTCGATCCCGTTGACCGCGCCGATCTCCCCGATCGCGTCGACAGCGCGCAGTGTCTCGATCTGCGCGATCATGCACATCTCCTCATGCGCGTGCAGCATGTAGGTCGGATTGCGTGCGAAATTGCTGGCGCGCGTATTGCCGGCGGCGCCCCGGATCCCGTCTGGTGGATAGCGCGTCGCCGCCACCGCAGCGCGCGCCTCCTGCGCGGATTGCACCATCGGCACCATGAACGAGCGCACGCCTGCGTCCAGCAGCCGCTTGAAGATGACCGGTTCATTCCACGGCACGCGCACGACCATTTCGGCCGTGCCGCCCTTGGCCGCGCGCAGATGATCGAGCACGGTGCCGACATCGATCGTCGTGTGCTCGAGGTCGAGCAGCAGCCAGTCGTAGCCCGACCCGGCGATGATCTCCGTCGACGTCGGACTGCCGAGTGCGAGCCACAGGCCGATCTGCGGTTTGCCGGTGGCGAGGTTCTGCTTGAAGTGGTTGGCCGTGGCGGACGGTCCGGCGGACATCAGCCTCTCCAGGGCGCGAGCGCATAACGCTGCACCGCGGCGTCGTTGAAGTCGAAGCCGAGGCCGGGGCCCTGCGGCAGCTGGATCCTGCCCTCCCGTACTTCGAGCTGACGGCTCACGAGGCGGCGGAAATTCAGAACCTGATCGTCGGGAAAATACTCGACGAAGCGCGCGTTGGGCGTGGCCGCGACGAGGTGAGCGTGCAGATCGTGGAACCAATGCGGGCACAGCGTGATGCCGAAGCTGGCCGCAGTGGCCGCGATCCGGCGGAATTCGCTGACGCCGCCGCATACGGCGGCGTCCGGCTGCAGGATCGCCGCGGCACCGGATTGCAGCAGTTCCTTGAAGCGCCACCGGCCGGCCTCGATCTCGCCGGTCGCGACCAGCACGGGCGTCTGCGCCGACAGGCGCTGATGATTCTCGATGTCATCCGGGCTGAAGGGCTCTTCGATGAAGTGCGGGTCATAGCGCTCGTACATGCGCACGAACGGCAGCGCCGTGGGCAGGTCGGCCCAGGCATTATTGGCGTCCAGCATCAGGAGCGGATCCGGGCCGATGCGCTCGCGCACCGCAGCGATGCGCGCCTCCTCGGACTTCAGGTCCAGCTTGCCGACCTTGATCTTGACGGCGCCGAAGCCCTCGCGCACATAGCCTTCGATCTCGTCAGCCAGCAATTCCGGTGTCTTGCCGGGCAGGTAATAGCCTCCGCTCGCGTAGGCGGCAACGCTGTCGCACTGCACGGCGCCGAGCAGCTTGTAAAGCGGCAGTCCGACGGCGCGCGCGTTGTGATCCCACAGTGCCGTATCCAGCGCGCTGATCGCGCGCATGACCGTCCCGGTACGGCCCTGCAGCAACGCCTCCTGGTACATGTCGCTCCAGAGACCCTCTACCCGGTACGGATCCTGTCCCAGCAGCAGCGGGGACAGCAGGCTCGTGACAGCCTCGGAGAACAGGCTGCCGCCGGCGCTGCCGACGTAGCAGAAGCCAATGCCCTTGAAGCCGTCGCTGGCTTCGACCTCCACGATACCGTAATGGCGCCGGTTCACGACGCGGCTGGAAAACGATGTCGCGGAATCGAGCGGAATGCTGATATCCCGCGCTCGTATCGCAGAGATCATGGGCATGTTGATTGAGCCTTCTGATAGACCTTGGGAGTGACGCGCTGCAACACACGAGGCATCCAAGGATTCGCGGGGCGCCTCCCAGGGGAGGTCCTTACTGCCGCTGTGGATATTATCAATTTTCTTGTTGACAATATTGGTAAAGAACTTGCCAAGGGCGCCCGCTCCAATGCACTCTGCGCCCATTGCGGAGGGCAGATGGCGCAGGAATCGACAGCACTTGAGGAACGGCCGCTGGGAGCCGCGGGCATCGCAGCCAGCCTGGAGGAAGACATTGCCCTGGGCCACTTGGCGCCGCGCGAGCGCCTGCTCGAGGAAGATCTCGCCGAACGCTTCCAGGTGAAGCGCCACGTGATCAGGCAGGTACTGCTGGAGCTCGATTCAATGGGCATCGTCGTGCGCCAGCCCAACCGTGGTGCCGCGGTCAAGGATTTTTCTGCGATCGAAGTGGAACAGCTCTATCTGGTTCGCACGCTGCTCGAGACCTGCGCCGGCAAGCTGATTCCGCTGCCCGCCCCCCGATCGCTGATCGAGGCGCTGCTGCTCATCAATGAGCGCCACTGTGCGGCGGTGGCCCGGGGCGACCTGCGGCGTGTGTTCCGTGAAAACCTGCAGTTCCACAAGACCCTGTTCGCCGCCTGTGGCAACAGCACGCTCACCGAGGTGATCGAGCAGCTGCAGTTCAAGACCCACGCGATACGCTCCTACAGCATCGGCAACCCCGAGCTGCTCGCGACAGTCTGTGCCCAGCACCAGCGCATGATCGACCTGCTCCAAGGCATCGAGCGCGACGAGTTCGTCGAACTGCTCGGCAGGCACATCCAGCCGGCCAAGCAGGCCTACCTCGACCAGACGCGCCACAAGACAGCCGGCCCGCTGGCCGCCGTAACCACGCGCTGAACACTTAACCGGTCCGTTCACGGCGCCGAGAGGCTGCGGCAGTCCGGCGCCAGGCTCAATGGTGCCTCGGTACGGGCCTGAAGTGCCGCCAGGTCCAGGTCCGGCACCAATTCGCGCACCACGAGTCCCTGCGGCGTGACGTCGATGACCGCGAGGTTGGTGTAGATGCGACGCACGACCCGCGCTGCCGTGAGCGGCAGCGTGCAGCGCCTGCGGATCCGCGGCTCGCCGCTCTTGCTGGTATGTTCCATCACGATCCGGATCTGGCGCGCACCGATCGCAAGATCCATGGCCCCGCCGACCGCCGGTGGAAATCCAGGATCTTCGGTCGTCCAGTTCGCCAGATCGCCCTGCTCGGAGACTTCGAAGGCACCCATGAGACTCACGTCCAGATGTCCACCGCGGACCATGATGAACGAATCCGAGTGGTGCATGTAGACACCGCCGACGACCAGTGTCGCAAGCCCTCGCCCCGCATCGATCAGATCCGGGTCCTCCTCGCCGGCCTGCGGTTTAGGCCCCAGTCCGAGCACTCCGTTTTCGCTGTGGATGATCACTTCCCGTCCGACGGGAATGTGGCGCGGTATCAGCGTCGGAATGCCGACGCCGAGGTTGACATAACTTCCGTCCGGCAGGTCCTGCGCAGCCCGCCAGGCCATCTGCTCACGCGTGAGCGCACTCATGTCGCACCCCCTGGAACGAACACGCGATCCACGAAGATGCCCGGCGTCACGACCGCCTCCGGATCGAGTGCACCCAGTTCCACGAACTGTGTGACCTCCGCCACCGTGAGCTCCGCCGCCATCGCGAACACAGGATTGAAATTGCGGGCTGACTTGCGGTACGTGAGGTTGCCCCAGCGGTCGGCCTGATGTGCCTTTATCAGCGCGAGATCACCTTTGATCGGCTGCTCAAATACATGAAGCCGGCCGTCGATTTCACGCGTTTCCTTGCCCTCGCCCAGCTTCGTGCCGGCCGAGACCGGGGAGAAGAAGCCGCCCAGGCCGGCGGCGCCGCAGCGTGCACGCTCGCTAATCGTTCCCTGCGGCACGACCTCGAGTTCGATACGGCCCGCGTTATAGGCCTTCACGAACTCAGCATATTCGCCCGAGCGGGGAAACGAGCAGATGAGCTTGCGCACCTGACCTGAGATGACCAGCCGGCCCAGGCCCCAGTTGCCGTTGCCCGTGTTGTTCGCGACGACCGTCAGGTCACGTACGCCGCGATCCTGCAGGGCCTCGATCAACGTGTTGGCGATGCCCACGTCGCCGAATCCCGCCACCAGCACAGTCGAGCCATCGCGCACTCCTGCGAGCGCATCATCGAGGCTCGCCACCCGCTTGTTGATCACCGTCGCAACTCCTCGGTTGTAGACCCGCTGGTACCGCAGCGATGGGTCAGGCGTGCGACGCGAGCCGTGGGAACAGCCGCTGCGCGTTGCCGGACTCGATCGCGTCCGCCTCGGCCGCCTTCAGGCCGAAACGCTGCTGCATCGCGCGCAGCTGCTGCAGGCAGCTGCTTTCCGTCGCGTTCGGAAAGTCGCTGCCGAACAGCAGCCGCGCGGGCGTAGTGAAGTTCATCAACGCCGCCCAGTCCGCAGGATTGGTGACGCCGGCGGTGTCGATGGCGAGCCTGCCGAGCGCGGCCTGCAGCGCCTCGGGCGCAAAATAGGCCTGTTGCGGCTCCGGTGCGGCGCGCCCCGCCTGAATCGCGGCATTCAGCATGCGCTCCCCGACGAATGGCAGCGTGCCGCCACCGGCCGCGATCACGAGCCGCATGCCGGACAGGCGCGAGAGCGTGCCGGTGACCAGCAGGCTCTCGACCGTGCGTGCGGTATCGGTCGGGGCCTCGAGCGTGCCGGGACCCACGCCCGGCACCAGCATCGTGCAGCACGCAGGCGCCATCGGATGCACGTACACGATCGCGCGGCGCCGGTCGAGTTCCTCGAGCACCGGTGCGAAGCGCGGATCACCGAGGTACTGGCTGTCGTAGTTCGAGAGCACGCCGATCGCGTCGGCATGCAGCACGTCGAACGCGTAGCGAATTTCCTCGAGGCTGGCGTCGACCTGCGGCAATGGCAGCGCGGCGATCACGCCGTAGCGGCCCGCGTGATCGTGCGCCGTCTGCGCCATCTGCTCGTTGCAGCTGCGCGCAAGCCTGACCGAGCCGGCGACGTCGCTGCCTTTCCAGATGCCCGGCATGGTGACCGACAGCATCGCCGTCGTGACGCCGGCCTCGTCCATCGCGGCTAGCGACGCTGCGGTGGTCCAGTTCGGGTCAAACCTGTCGCGGCCCCACCAGTGTTGCAGCTCGGCGCTGTACCAGTGGTGGTGCACATCCACGAGCGCTCGACGTGCGGGCTGCGCGCGCAGGCTCGACCACGGCAGTCCGGCGGACAGGCACGTGCCGGCCATGCCGCGCAGTACCGCGCGACGCGAGCGCAGCGCAGGGCGGGGCAGCAGGTCGTACATAGGGACTTGAAGGCTCCTTCGGCTGCATCCGCATCAGCGCTGGTACAGCGTTCCGGCGTATAAACGGACCACGGCGCGGGTCGTCGACATCTGGTGCCGCGAACGCCGCGTTCGACCGTCTTGTCAATGATTCTGATCGCGCTATTGTTGCACTTTTGACGGGAAGAAAAACCCATGTCGAGCTGCCTTCACACATGTGGAATTGCGCAGGTTCTGCGTAGTAATGCCTGGGATTGCCGGATCAGGGCAGCGCAGTGGCTGGAGTTCCGCCGTGGTGCGACCGTGCCGGCGCGCACCGCCGGACCGGGAGAGCAGACTGTGAAGCACAAGGCCACGACCGGACGGTTCCGTCCTGCCCTCCGCTGCGCCTGGCTCGCGGTGTCGGCGGTGTTCGTCGTTGGCGTTGCACACGCGCAGATGGACCTTTCGGGCGAATGGCATCAGAAGGTCCATCAGGACGCCCCCGAGCGCGGCGATGGCCCGGACATCGGCGATTACACCGGAATTCCCATCAATGACGCGGACCGCCTGCGCGGCGACAGCTGGGATTCCGAGAAGTGGGGACAGATCGAGCACACGTGCGAACCACACCCGGCGGACTATGGTCCGCGCGGCCCCGGCAGCATCCGCATCTGGGCCGACATGAACCCGCACACGATGCAGATCACCGCCTGGCACACCGAGATCATGTGGATGCAGCCGGAGCGCACGATCTACATGGACGGCCGACCGCGGCCGCCGCCGTATGCAGCCAGCACCTGGCAGGGCTGGTCGTCCGGTGAATGGGTGGTAGACATGCTCAAGGTGCGCACCGATCATCTGAAGGAAGGCTGGATCCGGCGCAACGGCCTCGCGCGCAGCGAAAAGTCGCACCTGACCGAATTCTTCCTGCGCCACGACGAATATCTGACACTCGCGACCATCGTGCACGATCCGGTATACCTGACGGAGCCCTACGTCCGCACCTCGAACTGGGTCCTGGATCCGGGCTACAAGCCGACGCCTTCGACCTGCGTGCCGACCGTCGAGGTCGAGCATCCGAAAGGCTGGGTCGCGTATCAGCTGCCTGGGCAGAACCAGAATCTCACCGAATACGCGGCCCACTACGGGATACCGATCGAAGCGGTGCGCGGCGGCGCCGAGACGATGTACCCGGAATACCAGCTGAAGATGGAGCGCTTGCCGGCGCCGCCAGCGCAGCAGGCCGCGGGCGGCCCGACGGGAGGCAAGTGATGCGTGCGCCGAGGCCCGGCCGCGTCCGTGCGGCCGGCTGGAGGATCGCGTGGGCCGCGTGGGCCTGCATCGGCGCTGCGCCGGCACTCGCGCAGCGCTCGACTGCGCCGGTCCCGCCGGCGGCAATGCCGTCGGGCAGGCCGGCCGACTCCGCAGCCGCAGCCGCAGCCGCAGCCGGCAGCGTGCACACCTGGCACGTGCAGGGTCGCGTCTACATGCTGGTCGGTGCCGGTCCCAATATCACGGTGCAGGTGGGCGATGAAGCCCTGTTCGTCGTCGATGCCGGGCGAGCCGAGTACTCGGACGCGGTGCTCGCAGCGATCCGGCAGCTCTCGGACCGGCCGGTCCAGTACGTC
>Ga0265318_10000827_pt1 | contig 20428 bp, 26 predicted proteins | sample 4821metaG_FD_192431 | JGI IMG/M metagenome (GOLD analysis project Ga0265318, IMG submission 192431) | Rhizosphere microbial communities from Carex aquatilis grown in University of Washington, Seatle, WA, United States - 4-8-21 metaG | ecosystem: Host-associated > Plants > Roots > Rhizosphere >... | reverse complement strand
CCGGCGGGGCACTTACCCCCTCCGCCTCGCTGCGCTCGGCACCTCCCCCGCTGAAGCGGGGGAGGATGGCATTCAAACCGGCAGCGGGTCGTTGCGCTTGACCCAGCGATAGACGATCGACGACGACAGCGACATCACGGTCGGAAGGCCGAGCAGGCGGCGCAGCGTGAGCTCCGACAGATCGTCGATGTCGGCGACCTGCACTTCGAGCATGAAATCGTGGCTGCCCGAGATCGCGGCACAGGTGACGATCTGCGGCTCCCTGGCGATCGCGTCCAGGAACATCTCGCGGTCGGTCTCGGTGCGCTGGTTGGTGGCGACCATCACGATCGCGGTGATGGGAAGGCCCACCTGACGCTGGTCGACGATCGCGCGATAGCCGCAGATGACGCCGGCCTCTTCCAGCATGTGCATGCGCCTGAGGCAGGAGGACTCGGCCATGTTCGCGCGCCGGGCCAGTTCGGAGGCCGAGATCCGCCCCTCGCGCTGCAGGAGCCGCAGGATGCGGCGATCGGCGTCGGTGAGCTGCATGGCGGATTGCCCCGGATTAGCGGCCCGATCTTGGCGGATTCCTTCAATTTCGTCGAGAAATCTTGTTGGATAGACGGAAAGCGTGCGCCGACTACTGCTAAAAGCGCATAAGGGAACTTGTCAGGCCGGCCTAAGGGGCAGGCCGTCATCAGGAGGGTATCGTATGAATAAATCCGCGTTTCTCGTCTCCACCGCCGTCGGCCTGACGCTGGCCGCCTCCGGGCCGTCGCTGTCGCTGGGCGTCGGCAAGAAGCTGCCGCATACAGGCCAGCTGAAGCACGCCAACGCGCAGCGCGCGCCGCACGCGCCGGGCAAACCCACGCGCAATCCCGGTTCCAGGCATCACAGCGGGCTCAAGATGACGTCGACGGTCATTTTCTCCAGCGACACGAGCGAGGCGCTTCCCGGCGGCTTCTTCCTCGACAGCCAGACCACGGTCAATTGCAACAACAATTGCGTGATCGAGTTCCAGGGCCTGTTCGATTTCCTGTCGTATTATTCGTACAACCAGGTTTCGCTCTGTCCGATGGTCGACGGCTACTTCACCAACGGCTCCTGCTACTTCACGCAAACCACGGGGCCGAGTACCCAGCCGATAGCGATGCTGACGAGCCAGGAAGCGGGCGCGGGCACGCATGTGGCGGCGGTCTATCTCTACACCATCGCGCCGGCCTATATCGGCCCGCGCCAGACGGACTATCACGTTTATAAATAGACGGACTCGCGGCTCTCACCCTTCGACAAGCTCAGGGTGAGGGGCGGTGAAAACGGCACACTTGAGCAGTCCCTCATGCTGAGCTTGTCGAAGCATGAGGGGCAGCACCACTACCCCGCGGGCGTGCCGGAGAGGACTTCCTTCACCTTGGCCGCCAGCTGCTTCAGCCCGAAGGGCTTGGGCAGGAAATGGAGGTCCTCGGCCTTCTCGTCGTTGCGGCGGAAGGCTTCCTCGGCATAGCCGGACATGAAGATCACCGCGGTCTCGGGACTGAGACGCTTGAGCGCGCGCACCAGCGTCGGTCCGTCCATGTTGGGCATGACCACGTCGGTGACGAGAAGGTGGATCTTGGATTTGTGCTCACGCAGGATCTCCAGCGCTTCCTCGCCGCCGGACGCCTCCAGCACTTCATAGCCGCGCATGCGCAGCGCGCGCGCGGCGAAGCTGCGCACGGCTTCCTCGTCCTCGACGAGCAGGATCGTGTCCTGTCCGGTGACGTCGCGCGGGCCGGCGCGCTCGGGCTCGGGCGCAGGCGCGGGATTCGCCTCGGCGCGGTAGCGCGGCAGGTAGATCGAGAACGCCGTACCCTTGCCCACCTCGCTCTCCAGCGTGATGAAGCCGCCGGTCTGCTTGATGATGCCGTAGACGGTGGCGAGCCCCAGTCCCGTTCCCTGTCCGACCGGCTTGGTGGTGAAGAAGGGGTCGAAGATCTTGCCCTGATGCTCCTTGGGGATGCCGATGCCGGTGTCGGCGACGTCGATGCGCACATAGTCGCCCGGCGGCATGATCGCGGTGCCGAAGGCGGCGGGCGCGGTGACCGTCTCGTTCTGCGTGCGGATCGTGACCGTGCCGCCCTTGGGCATCGCGTCGCGCGCGTTGACGACGAGGTTGATGATCGCGTTGGAAAGCTGCACCTCGTCGGCATGCACTTGCCAAAGATCGGCGCCGTGATCGAGCTCCAGCTCCACCCCCTCGCGCAGCAGGCGCTTGAGCATCACCGCGAGCTCGCCCACCACGTCGCGGACGCTGAGCACCTTGGGTTGCAGCGTCTGCTTGCGCGAGAAGGCGAGGAGCTGGCCGACCAGGGTCGCCGCGCGCAGCGCGTTCTGGTGGATCTCGTTGATCTCCTTGAACGACGGGTCGGCGGCCTGATGGCGCATCAGCAGGAACTCGCTGTTGCCGATGATGACGGTGAGCAGGTTGTTGAAGTCGTGCGCCACGCCGCCCGCGAGCTGGCCGACCGCCTGCATCTTCTGCGACTGCGCGAACTTCGTCTCCAGCGCTTTCTGCTCCGAGACGTCGAGGAGATAGAAGATGAGCCGCCCGTCCTTCGCGGGATGCACGAACAGCTCGGCGGCGCGCTCGGCGTTGCCGGCGGCGCGCACCTCGCTGGATCCGCCTTGGGCGAAGAGCTCGCCGATGCGGTCCGAGGCGTCGACGAGATCGGCGAGGCTGCGGCCGGTGAGCGAGTGCGCGCCGAAAAAAGCGGCGAAGGCGCGGTTGGCGTCGGTCAGCCGTCCGTTCGCGTCGGCGACCGCCATGCCCATCGGCGCGTCGCGGAAGAGGTCGCTCGTGCCGACCGGCTCCGCGGGCCTTGTCTCGGCAGGGGCCTGCGGTGTTGCGGCATGCTGCGGCGCGAGGCGGGGCGTGAACCACCACGCGGTCTGATTGCCGCTCAAGGGGCGGACGGCCGCGACGATCTCCAGCCCCGGCGCCACCTGGAACGATTCCTCGCGCGCCGCCCCTTCGGTGGCCGCCTTGGTCAGGCGGTAGAGCACCGCCGAGGACGGCTCGCCCGCGAGCGCGAGCTCGGGCGGCGGGGGGGCTTCGCCATCGCCTGAGCCCGCCATGCGGCGATAGACCGGATTGCAGTCGAGCACCGCGCCGTCGGTCCCGGTGATCGCCCAGGCGACGTTGGCGCGCGCGGCGGCTTCGGCGACACGGCGCGCGTCGGCGGTCGAGAGCGTCTCCTTGGGCCAGATCGCATAGAGGAAGATCGACGCCACCGCGCCGATGCCCGCCAGCAGCATGACGCCCGCCCAGCGCGCGCTGTCGGGCGTCGCCAGCGCCAGCGCCGCGGCGGCGATGGCCAGGAAGATGAAGCCGAGCGCCGCCCAGCGCCACATCCCGGCCGGGAGGCCCGCATTGCCTAAGCTCAGTCCCCGCGCTGCCGTCATGGGGCGACAATATCCCACGATTCGCCGGGGTCTGTACGCAATTGAAAATTCACGTCATCGCCCGCTTTATGCGGGCGACCCACGGCAACCCCGCGAGATCGAGAAGATGTCCGTGGGTGGCCCGGACAAGCCGGGCCATGACGGTGTGTTTTCAGCTGAGATTGGAACCTCAGTTCGCCCGCATTTTCCCGTTGAGTTTCAGGACGTAGCCGATGACCTGGGCGACGGCCTTGTAGTGCTCGGCCGGGATCGCCTGGTCGACCTCGACGGTGGCGTGCAGGGCGCGGGCGAGCGGCGGGTTCTCCACGATGGGCACGTCGTGCGCCGCCGCGACCTCGCGGATGCGCAGGGCCAGCGCGTCGACGCCCTTGGCGACGCAGACCGGCGCGGCCATCTTGCCCGATTCGTATTTGAGGGCGATCGCGTAGTGGGTCGGGTTGGTGATGATCACAGTCGCTTCCGGCACCGCGGCGATCATGCGCCGGCGCGAGCGCTCCATGCGCAGCTGGCGGATCTTGGCCTTGACGGCCGGGTCGCCCTCGGTCTGGCGGAACTCCTCCTTGATCTCCTGCTTGGACATGCGGTTGCGCTGGACGAAGCGGTAGCGCTGCATGAAATAGTCGCCGGCCGCGATCACCGCGAGCGCCGCAAGGGCTGCGATCAGCACCTTGAACAGGAGATGGCTCATGTCGCCCGCCACGCCCGCGGGCGAGGTGTCGAGCACGTTGCCGATCGCGCTGCGCTCGGGCCAGACCTGGGTCCAGATCGCGGCGCCCACGATGACGATCTTCACGACGCCCTTGGCGAGGTTGGAGAGTCCCTCGACGCCGAACATGCGTTTGAAGCCCGCGCCCAGGGACAGCTTGGAGAGATCGGGCTTGATGCGCTCGAAGGTGAAGACCGGGCGGTGCTGGATCAGGTTGCCGCCGAGGCCGAAGAACATCAGCAGCGCGAAGACGGGGCCCAGGATCGCGGCGAGCTTCCACAAGAGCGCGCCCATCAGCGCCTGCAGGTCGCCGCCGCCGACCGCGAACTGGTCCGGCTGCTCCAGGAACGCGCGCATCGTGGTGGCCAGGCTCACCGCGACGGAGCGTCCGAAGATCGCGATGGCGAGCGTGCCGCCCGCGAGCACGATGAAGGTCGAGAGCTCGGTGCTCTTGACGACGTCGCCGTGCTCATGCGCTTCGGTCAGCCGTTTTTGTGTCGGCTCTTCGGTCTGTGAGGATTTGTCCTTCTCGTCGGCCATCTAGAGGAAGTTCCCCATCTGGCCGGCATAGAAGTTCAGGAACAGCGACATCATCCCGCCCAGGATCAGCGCCATCAGAAGGAATCCGACCAGGATGTTGACCGGCATGGCGACGAAATAGATCTGCAATTGCGGCATCAGCCGCGCCAGCACGCCGACGCCGACGGACAGCGCGAAGCCGAAGACGATGAAGGGGGCCGCGAGCTGGAAGCCGAGCGCGAAGGAGCCGCTGACCAGCCGCGTCACGAGCTCGGCCATGTCGCCGGTGGGAAGCGTCGCCCCCGGCCCGATCAGGTGATACGAGCCCGCGACCGCGGCGATAGCGAGGTGGTGCAGGTTGGTGGCGAAGATCATCACCACGCCGATGAGCGAGAGGAAATTGCTCACCACCGCGCTCTGCTCGCCCGACGTCGTGGGATCGACGGTCTGCGCATAGGCAAGGCCCGTCTGCGTCGCGATCAAGGTGCCCGCGACCTGCAGCGCGCTCATGATGATGCGCGCCATGGCGCCGATCAGAAGTCCGGCGGTGATCTCCTCGGCGATGAGAAGGCCCAGCGCCAGCATGCCGGCGGGCTCGGTCTGCGGATACTGGCCCGCGACCGTCGGCGCCAGGCACAGCGAGATCGCCAGCGCCAGCACGAGCCTGACCATCGGCGGCACGCCCGCCTCGCCGATCGCGGGCAGCATCATCACCATCGCCCCCGTGCGCGCGAAGACGAGCAGGTAGACGAGGACGGTGCCGGCCAGCGCGGGGAGGTGGATGTGCATGGTGGCGCTCTACAACCACGCTCCAACTGTCATCCCCGGCGAGCGGCGCACGCAACGCGTGCGCTGTGAGGGAAGGGGACCCAGGTGGATCGACCGTCCCCGGTCTTCCCACCTGGGTGTTCGTACGCTGTCGCTACGAACTCCCCTCGCGACGCATTCGGCGTCGTTCGGCCGGGAATGACAGCGGAGTTTCATTGTCAGTAAGCCGCGATGCGCCGCGCGATCTCGGTCATCAAGCCGCTCATCGCAGCGCCCGCGAAGGGCAGCGCGAGGAGGAGCACGACGAAGATCGCGATGATCTTCGGCACGAAGACGAGCGTCATCTCCTGGATCTGGGTGAGCGCCTGGAGCAGGCCGATGCCGAGGCCCACCACGAGCGCGGTCAGCATCGCAGGCGTGACGACCTCGAGCAGGACGTAGATGGAAGAGCGGGCGAAGTCGATCGTGTCTGCGGGGGTCATGGTTTCTTTCCGTGCTCTCGTTCCTCGACAAGCTCACCCTTCGACAAGCTCAGGGTGAGGGTCTGAGCTGTTTGCATTCCTTCATGCTGAGCTTGTCGAAGCATGAAAGGCATATCGATCAGATCGGCATGTTCATGATGGACTGATAGGCCTGGACGACCTTGTCGCGAACGGCGACGACCGTGTCCAAGGTGAGTTCGGCCGAGTTCACCGCGTTGACGACGTCGACGATGTTGGCGTTGCCCGCGACCTGCTGCGTCGCCATCTGCTCGCCGGTCTTCATCGTGGACACGCTGTCCTTGATCGCGTCGCTCAGGAAATCGCCGAAGCCCTGTTGCCCGGCGGCGGGGATGGCGGACTGCGCGGTGCTCGCGGTGCCGATCTTGGCGATCGACTGATAGGCGGCGGCTGCGGCGGCGGGGAGGGCGGCCATGGTCTATCCTCTAGCGGTTCAGCAGGCCGATGGTGCGCGACATCATCGATTTGGTCGCGTCCATCACGGTCAGGTCGGCCTCGTAGGAGCGCTGCGCCTCGCGCATGTCCATGATCTCGACGAGCGAGTTGACGTTGGGCAATTTGACGTAGCCGGTCTTGTCGGCGGCGGGGTTGCTCGGATCGTATTGGCGGCGGAACTCGCTCATGTCGGCCTGCGGCGTGCCGGGGGCGACGAGCGTGGCGCCGAGCTCGCGGTCGAACTGGCTGTTCACGGTCGCGATCTTGCGGCGATAGGGATCGCCGCCGGGTGCGCTCGCGGTCGAGCTGGCGTTGGCGATGTTCTCCGAGATGACGCGCATGCGGTCGGTCTGCGCGCGCATGCCGGACGCGGCAATGAGCATCGAGGCGGTGAAATCCATCGCGGTTCTCCTAGCTGGTCGACTTGCCGAGCGCGGTGCGCATGAGTTGCATCGCCTTGGTGTAGAGGTTGGCGGCGGCCTGGTACTGGCCCTGGGTGTCGGAGACCTTGATCATCTCCTCCTCCAGCGAGACCGAGTTGCCGTTGGGGCTGGCCGAGGCGTCCGGCGTCTCGGCGCTGTCGAAGCCGCCGCTTTGTGGCGTCACCGCGATGTGGCGCGGATCGGTGACCATGAGGCCGGACGCCGTGCCCGTCGCGCTCGCCTTCTTGAGCAGGCTTTCGAAATCCATCGGCTTGAGATCGCGCGCGGCATAGCCGGGCGTGTCGGCGTTGGCCACGTTCTGCGAAAGGACGTCCTGGCGCGCCTCGAGCCAGCTCATCTTGCTTTTCAGCATCGACATCAGCGGAACGTCGGGCAGGTTCATCGCGCTTCTCCGTACACGGAAAATTAGCCTTAAGAACGGCCATGCTGCGCGCGAACGATTAAGCCGCGCTTAACGACGTGGAAGTTTCTGCCGGGGCGTTTTTTCCCGTTCTTAACCGGCGATTAAGGTTGACGGTTTTTGATGCGCGCATGGATATGGTCGACATCGGACGATATTTCGCGGCACTTCTGATGGTGCTTGCGCTGGTGGGTTTCGCGGGCCTCGCGGTGCGCCGCTTCGGCATGCCGGGCTTCGTCAAGCCCCAGGGCCTGCGCAGGCTCACCGTCGTCGAGACCTTGATGATCGGCCCGCGCCAGCGTCTCTATCTTCTTCGCCGCGACGGCGTCGAGCATCTCGTGCTCGCGGGCCCCGACGGCATGAGCGTCGTCGAAACCGGCATCGAGCCGCCGCCGGAACCCGCGCTCGCCCAGGTGGCGGCATGAAATCGCGCCTTCTGATCGCAGGACTCATCCTCGTCGCGCTCGTCGTGCCCGAAGCCGCGTCGGCGGCGGCGGCCGCCGCGCCGACTGCGGGAAGCGGGCTTTCCATCGACTTCAACGGCTCGGGACTGTTCACCGACCGCTTGATGCAGATCGTGGCGCTGATCACGGTCCTCTCCGTCGCGCCGTCGATCCTGATCATGATGACGAGCTTCGTGCGCATCGTCGTGGTTTTGTCGCTGCTGCGCACCGCGATGGGGTTGCAGCAGAGCCCGCCCAACAGCGTGATCGTGAGCCTGGCGCTCTTTCTCACCCTGTTCGTGATGACGCCGGCGCTGAAGGACGCCTACAACCAGGGCATCGTGCCGCTCAGCAACAACCAGATCACGACCGAGCAGGCCTTCGACCGCACCACCGCGCCGCTCAAGAAATTCATGGCCGCGCATGTGCGCGAGGCCGACCTCAAGCTGTTCATGGACATGAGCCATGCCAAGCCCGCCTCCTCGCCGGACCAGATCGCGCTCACCACGCTCGCCCCGGCCTTCATGCTGTCGGAGCTCAAGCGCGCCTTCGAGATCGGGTTCCTGATCTTCGTGCCCTTCCTCATCATCGACATGGCGGTTGCCTCGATCCTGATGTCGATGGGCATGATGATGCTGCCGCCGGTGGTGATATCGCTGCCATTCAAATTGATCTTCTTCGTCCTCGTCGACGGCTGGCGCCTGGTCGCCGGATCGCTGGTCGAAAGCTACCTGCACTCGCCGCCGCCCACCTGACGCGGCGATCAGAAGCCTCGCGACGGATCGTCGTGACGCGTGCTCTGGCGATAAAGGAACAGCAGCGCTCCGACCGGCACAGACAGGCCGATGAGCCAGGGCTGGTACGGGCTCGCCCGCAAGACGCTGATGCCGAGCAGTTGCACGCTGAGCGGCGATAGAAAAAAATGTCCGGTGGTCCAATCGAAGCTGAGCTTGAAGAAGCCGATCAGGATGAAGATGGTCCATGCCCAGCGCCAGCGTGCCGTCTTGCTGCGCCATAGCCTGACCAGGGCATAGATCATCACCAGCGGAATCGCGATCGCCAGAAGCATCACGACGTAGTGGAGCAGCCCCTTTCCCGTGAACGAAAACGCATTGTCCGCGATCAGGCTGTGCGGCAAAGGCTGGAAATAGACGTTTTGAATGACGATCTTTCCGTTTTCCCGCGTGGTCTCGATCCGGACGTCGAGATCGCCGGGACCGTCGAACTGATAGAGCAGATTGATGAACACGAGCCGCTGCGACCCGCTGCTTGTCGAGCCCTGAAACATCTCATTCCAGGTCACGGTGACGTTCTTCAGCTTGCCCGGCGGATACATCGCGATCAGCTTCGGGATTGCCGAGCTGAGCGCGCCGGGATCCGCGCTCGTGGTGAACTCCTTCTGGATTTCAGCGGAGTTGTGCTGCGGAAACAGGGAAACGAAATGCTTGGCGAATTCGATGTCTTGGCGCGGCTCGACCGCGGAGCAGGCGAGCAGGGGCATCAATAGCGCAAGGATCGCAAGGACGCGCAGACGCAAGTTCAATTCCCCCTCGAGATGTCCTCTATTCCGCGGCTTTCGCGGCCGCCTGCATCCGCGAGCGGTGATAGGGGCGGTCGCCCAGGATCGTGGCGCGGTGCATCACGCGGCGGTTGGGCAGGTAGTCGTTCACCGCGTAGTGCTGGGTGACGCGGTTGTCCCAGAAGGCGATCGAATTGGGCTTCCAGCGCCAGCGCACCTGGAACTCGGGCTTCTGCACATGCGCGAAGAGCATGGCGAGCAGCGCGTCGCTCTCGTTGCGGCGCAGGCCTTTGATCCGCGCGGTGAAGCCGTAATTGACGAACAGCCCGTCGGCGCCGGTCTCGGGATGGGTGCGGATGACGGGATGGACGACGGGCGGATGCTCTTCCACGGCTCTCGAATATTTCTGCTCGCCGGCGGCCTGCGCGACGGTGAGCTTGGCCGGAAAGCCGCGCGCGAAATCGTGCACCGCGTCCAGCCCCGCGAGGAAATCGCGCATCGGCGGCGACAGCGCCTCATACGCCGCCTGCATGTTGGCCCAGCAGGTGTCGCCGCCGTCCTCGGGCAACAGCTTGGCATAGAGGATCGCGCCCAAGGGCGGTGTCTCGATGAAGGTGACGTCGGTGTGCCAGGCGTCGTTGTCGGTCGGGTTGCTCGCGTGGTTGTCGAGCACGAACATCTCCGGTGCCTCGGGCACGCCGGGATAGAGCGGATGGGTGTGCAGCCCGCCGAAGCGCGCCGCGAAGTCGCGATGCTGCACGGCGGAAAGATGCTGGTCCTCGAAGAAGACCACCTTGTGCTTGAGGAGCGCCGCGCGGATCTTCGCGATCTCCTCGTCGTCCAGCTTCCTGGACAGGTCGGCGCCTTCGACGACCGCGCCGATGGTCGGCGTCAGGGTCCGCACCGTGATCTTGGTCATGAGTCGCTCCCTTGGCCGGCATTCAAGCCGATTGCCGCGGCGCGGGCCAGCGGAGAAGGTCGAATCACCATGCTGCACTGCACCCGAGATACCGGGCGTAGTGCGCCTTTTTGGCCTTTCAAGCTTTGCGCAGGGGGGTATGCGCGGCGCGCTCGGTCCACAGTCCTTTGAAAAGTCACGATATTTTTACCAGCGCCATGGGCGGCCCGAAAAATTTTCACGTCCCGACCCTTGGCAGACTGCCTTCCTGATCATATTGTTCTGAACAAGAAACGTTGAAGGATTTATTCACATGACCAACCTCCGCTCTCTCCTGATCGCCTCCGCCGCCCTCGCGTTGAGCGCGGTTTCCGCCCAGGCCGACGGCGCCGCCGGCGCCTACAAGCTCGCCATCGGCGCCAAGACCACCTGCGCCGTGAACCTCGCGGCCGACGGCTCGGCCGTTTACACGGGTGACTGCGCCCAAGGCGGCGACGTCGCGCGCTGGCAGGCCAAGTTCAACGGCGTCGAGCTGAAGACTGCCCGCGGCGAGACCGTCGCCATCCTCAAGGGCAAGGACGGCACCTATACCGGCACGCGCTTCTCGGACGGCAGCGCGCTGACACTGAGCGCCGACGGCGCCGCGGTGGCCAGCACGCACTGATCCTCAATTTTCGGTAATACGGGAAAGGGCCGTGCTTTCGAGCGCGGCCCTTTTCGTTTCGCATGGTAGATTTGCGCGAGCCATGAGCGACCAAGCGCACGACCACACCTGGACGCACGACCACGTCTATCTGGGCGCGGGCCACGGACATGCCGAGCGGCGCACGCGGATCGCGGCCGCCGTCACGGCCGTCTTCATGGCGGTCGAGATCGCCGCGGGATTCCTGTTCGGCTCGATGGCGCTGCTTGCGGACGGCGTGCACATGGCGACCCATGTCGGCGCCTTGGGGCTCGCGGCCGGTGCCTATTTCCTGGCGCGGCGGCACGCGCAGAACACGCGCTTCACGTTCGGTTCGGGCAAGTTCGGCGATCTTGCCGCGTTCGCCAGCGCCGTCGCGCTCGCGATCCTGGCCATAGGCGTCGTCGCGGAATCGGTCGAGCGCCTCTTCGATCCGGTGACGGTGCGCTACGGCGAGGCGCTGCCGATCGCGGCCATCGGCTTTGCGGTCAACATCATCAGCGCGCTGATCCTGCAGACGCCGCACAGCCATGGTCACGATCACGGGCATGACCATGACGGGCATGACGGACACGGCCATCATCACGACCACAATCTGCGCGCGGCCTATGTGCATGTGCTGGCCGACGCAGCGACGTCGCTGCTGGCGATCCTGGCGCTCGGCGCGGGCTGGCTCTGGGGCGTCCGGTTTCTCGATCCCGTCGTCGGCATCGTCGGCGCCTTCGTGATCGCGTCCTGGGCCTACGGCCTGATCCGCGCCAGCGGGCTGGTGCTGCTCGACGCCGAGGACGATCCGGAACTGGCGCGCGAGATCCGCGCCATGATCGAGACCGGCATGAACGCGCGCGTCGCCGACCTGCATCTGTGGCGGCTCGGCCCCGGCCATCGTGGATTGATCGTCTCGCTGATCTGCCCCGACCAGATGACGGTGGAGCGCATCCGCGCCGCGTTGCGCGCGCGCTATTCCGACCTCAGCCATGTGACGGTCGAGATCGCCGTCTGCGCCGATTGCGGGACGCCCTAGCGCTCCCGCAAGATCTCGACACCGGCGGCGATATAACCGAGCCCGAACAGCACGAAGGCCGCCATTGCGACCGGCCTGAAGGCGAGCGCGGCAATTCCGCTCGTCAGGCAAAGCAGCCACAGGATCGGCGCAAGCAACGGCTTGTCGCGGCGCCACAGCGCGGCCCCGCTCATGACAGCAAGGCCCGCCGCGAGCAGCGTGGCGGCCGCCTGATAGGTATTGGCGCCAAGCAGACCGGCGCTGCGGATCAGCAGGATCGCGCCCGCCGCCGTCACGAAGCCGATCAGGCCGATGCCCCCAAGCCTGTCCGCGCGCGGCACGTACCAGCCCACGAGACCGAGCATGAGCAGGACGTCGATCAGGAAATAGAACCGGGCGAGCGTCTGGGGCGCGAAGGTGCCGGTCGTGAATATCGCGATGATGCGCAGTGCGCCTCCCGTCAGCGCGGCGATGCCGGCCGCGATCGTGAACGGCCGGTGAGACATCACTGCTCCTTCGCGATGAAATCGCGCGCCTGGGCGGCGGTGCGCAGGCCGTGATGGCGCTTCTGCGGCGTGTGCAGCCAGCGGTTCATCGCGGCGCACATCTCGGCCCTCCAGGGCGCGTGCGGCGCGGCTTTGAGCTCATCTTCGAGCGCGAACAGCATCTTCAGGCGATGGCAGGCGATGATCGGCTCGACGATGCCGTGATCGTAGAGCGTCGCCATCTGGGACTCGATGAAGGCATCGGCGGCGTCGACGCGCCAGCCCGCCGTGTCCTGCGCCGCGTCGACGTAACCGCGGTTGCGCCCGACGAACAGCGCCATCTGCAGCAGCGCGCGGGGCCAAAGCTCCGGCCGCTCCTCGCAGATGTGGCGCGCGGCGTTGGCGAAGGTCAGCGCATGGGTGAAATCGAGCCAGCTCACATTGTCGGCGATGGCATTGTCGGTCGCGCGGTCGAAAGCGAGATCGAAGCGGGCGAGGTTCCAGGCCGCAGCACCCAAGAGCGCGTCATAGATCTCTCGCGGCGGACGCTGGCTTGAGGCGAGCGTGCGCTTGAGCGCGCCGTCGACGGTCAGCCCCAGGAAGTCCTTCGCCGCCGCGGGCTCGCGCCCCGTCCCGTCCCAGGCCGCGAGCGCTTTCGCATGGAAGCGGAATTCCGGCAGCCGCTCCTCGCGAGTCGCCTGCACCTGCTGGCGCACCAGCGCCAGCAGCACGGGCGCCTTCGCGTCGTCGCCCAGGCGCTCGATGAGCTGTCCGGCCTTGAGCGTATAGATCGTGCTGTGGCCGAAATCGGCATAATGCGCGAGCGCCGCCTCGCCGATGACCGGGCGCAGTGCCGCGTAGGGGATATTTTCGGCGATGGCGCCGCGCATGAGCGCGATCGCGGCCTTCTCATCCTCCGCTTCCATCGCGGCGAGGAACGCGTCCGCATCCCAATGCTCGATGTCCTGCGCATAGGCGAACTCGCCCGCGCCTTGCGTGTCCCAGGCCAGATGCGCGAGCGGCTCGAGCATCGCGGCCGCGCGCCTGTCCTCGTCCGGCGCACGTTCGGCGAGCGCGAGCCAGTCCGCCGCCGCGGCATGTGCATGGGTCATGCCGGTCTCCAGCCGGCTGCCGCGCACATTGAGCGCGTGGCCGAGCGCGACGCGCGCGTCGAAGCCCGCCCGCTCGAGACGCGCCACCTCGCGCGCCATGCGCGGCATGTCGCCGTCCTCGAGCGCCTTGTCCAGCCCTTCCAGCGCGCGGCGTTTCTGCGCGTCCGCCGGCGGATCGGCGAGGTCGAGGAATATCTCTCCATCGCGCAGGACGACTGGATAGGTGCGTACCGGATCGCGCCCGATGAGCGCCGCGCCGCTGCGAAGATCGAATTTCCAATTGTGCCAGTTGCAGGTCAGCACGCAGTCCGGGCCGAGCGTGCCTTCGCTCAAGGGATAGCCTTCATGCGGACAGCGATTGGCGACGGCGAAGATGCGCTCGCCGGCCGCGATCAGAAGGATCTGCTTGCCGCCGCTGCGCACGATCTTGCGGCCGCGGGCCTTCAACTCGTCGGCTTTGGTTGCGGTCGCGGCCAGCATGGCGCCCTCTTTTCCAAAGTATAGGCTTTATAAAATTAGACCGGCCGCTTGATTTTCGCAAGGCCGGACTTTAGAAAATAACGATGCCGCGAAACGCCTCGGGCCGCCAGGCCGTCCTCGACCTCGTGCAGCGCGACGGTCCGGTCTCGGCCGACGCGCTGGCGGGCAAGCTCGGCCTCACCACCATGGCGGTGCGCCAGCACCTTGCGGCGCTCGAAGGCGAGGGGCTCGCGGAATTCGCGGAAGAGGCGCGTCCGCGCGGCCGTCCGGTGAAGCTGTGGCGCACGACGCCCAAGGCCGCGGGCCGGTTCGCCGATTCCCATTCCGCGCTCGCCGTCGATCTCATCGCCCAGATGAAGAAGGCGTTCGGCGAGACCGGCATGGACCGCATCCTCAAGCTGCGCACCGTCGAGCAGGAGCGCACCTACCGCGCCGCGACCGGGGGCGCGCGCGCGCTGAAGGCCAGGCTCGACAAGCTCGCGAAGATCCGCTCCGCCGAGGGCTACATGGCCGAGGTCCGGCGCGACGGCGAGGGTTTCCTCTTCGTCGAGAACCATTGCCCGATCTGCGCCGCCGCGCGCCTGTGCAGCGGGCTCTGCCGCGAGGAGCTTTCGCTCTTCAAGCGCGTGCTCGGGCCCGGCGTCGAGGTCGAACGCACGAGCCACATTCTCGCGGGCGCAGGACGATGCGCGTATCGGGTGCGCGGAGCTTGAGAAAACGCAAAGGCCGCCTTCGCGGGCGGCCTTTGGCGGCATTCGAATGTCCGGCGGCGTTACTTCGGCAACAGGCCTTCGCGCTGGGCGCGCTTGCGCTGCAGCTTGCGATAGCGCCGGATCGCCTCGGCGCGTTCGCGTGCGCGCTTCTCGCTCGGCTTTTCGTAGTGGCCTCTCAGCTTCATCTCGCGGAAGATGCCTTCGCGCTGCATCTTCTTCTTCAGCGCCTTCAGCGCCTGGTCGATGTTGTTGTCGCGAACGATGATCTGCAAAGGCCGGCTCCCGGTGCATTTTCCGATAAGGCGCGGGTAGATATCAGAAGGGTTCTGGACTGTCCACCATGGCCGCAAAAGGCAAAAGCGGGCCGATGGCCGGACTGGAGCTGGCTGCGGCCGAACCGGGGTTCCTCAAGGACATGCTGGAAAGCCAGCACCTGAGCGGCTTCCTGGGGGCGGCCGCCGAGCAGACCCTGAGCCATCAGGCCCAGACCGGGGCTGCGGCGCCCTGGACCGGCTATTTCGCCCGGCAGGGGGTGGAATGGGTGGGAATCTGCGCTTTCGCCGGCCGGCCGGCCGGCGGCGAGGTCGAGATCGCCTATGGCACCGCGCCCCGGGTTCGAGGGCCGTGGCATTGCCACCGCCATGGCCTTGTGGCTGGTCGAGCGCGCCTTTCAGGAGGCCGAGGTGACGGCGGTGGTCGCCAACACCGCGCCCGAGTCCGATGCCTCCACGCGCATCCTTCAGAAGCCGGGCTTCAGGCGCGACGGCGTGATCCAGGACGCCGGGATCGGCGAGGCTTGGCATTGGCGCAAGCCGCGGGGATAGTGTCGCCATGGCCATCCTGAAGATCGCCCGCATGGGCCACCCCGTCCTGGCGCAGCGCGCCCAAGAGGTCGCCGACCCCTCAGCAGCGGAGATCCGCCACCTCGTCGCCGACATGATCGAGACCATGATCGACGCCAACGGCGCCGGTCTCGCGGCACCCCAGGTGCACGTCCCGCTTCGCGTCGTCGTCTTCCAGGCGCCCAGCGAGCGCACGCCCGACACGGGCGAGGAGCGCTTCGACCACACAGCCCCGCTCACCGTGCTCGTCAATCCGGTGATCGAGGTGCTGGACGGCGAGCTCGACGGCGGCTGGGAAGGCTGCCTGTCGGTGCCCGGCCTGCGCGGCTATGTCGAGCGGCCCGCCCATATCCGCTATCGCGGCTTCGACCACGAGGGCCGCGCGGTCGCGCGCACGGCGAGCGGGTTCCACGCCCGCGTCGTCCAGCACGAATGCGATCACCTGGACGGCATCCTATACCCCAAGCGCATGACGGATCTGGGCCAGCTCATCTTCGAGAGCGAGGCCAGGCATTGGGCCGGCGACGAGGGCTAGAAAAGGCGCCGCTTCTGGCGCAGCCTCCGCGGGGATTTCGAAGGGGGTGCTTCGCCATGATCCGATTGCGTCTCGTGTTGCCGTGTTCCGCCATCGCGGCCCTCGTGCCGTCGTTGGCGCAAGCGGAGCCACTCACCGTCGTCCAAGTCGCGGCACCCGCGATCCATTGCATCTTCAATCCAGCCTGCTTCGACACGTCCCGCAGCGACGCCGGCATCGTCAGCCTGCCGGGGGCAACCCGCCCCGGTTGGCTCAGATGGCGCACGTTTCGCGGCATGGGAAACGTGCCGGCCACAGGCAAGTATGGCTACGACTACCGCATCGACCTGACGGACATCAAACCGAACCCCGCGCAGACCTGCGTAAGCGCGCTGAAGATCGATTTCCCGTGGATCCAGACCTACGACTACAAGCCCGGCACGCCGGCGCAGGTCTATGTGATCAGTTCGGGCGGCGCCGGCTCGATCGGGCCGACCTCGGCGGACATGGAGGGCACCGCGGTGACCTTCACCTTCGCGACGCCGGTCTGCCCCGGCCAGAGCAGCTACTTCTTCGGCCTCGCCTCGAGGAAGCCGCCCGTCGAGTCCGAGGCGACCCTGACGAGTACGCAGGGAAAGGCCATACAGGTGCAGAACAGCTCGCCGACGCATTAAGCGGTTTCCTTGGCCGACCGATGGCGTAAGCTCGCGGCATGGACGAAAGCGCGAACGAAGCCTCGAAGAGCGCAATCCTGAACGCAGCGCTGCCGCTTGCCGCCGAGGACGGTTTCAACGACGCGGTGCTCGCGCGCGCCGGGCGAGAGGCGGGCGTCGGCGCGGAGATGATGCTGCACCTCTTTCCCGACGGCGCCTCGAGCCTGGTCGCCCGCTTCTCCGAACGTTGCGATGCGCAAATGGAGCAGTCTCTCGCGCGGCAGGACCTCGCGGCGATGAAGGTGCGCGAGCGGATCGCGTCCGCGGTGCTCGCGCGGCTGGACGCGCTGAGACCCAACAAGGAGGCCGCGCGCCGCGCTTGCGCGTTCCTGATGCTGCCGCCGAACGCGGCGCTTGGCATGCGGCTCGTCTACCAAACGGTGGATGCGATGTGGCGCGCCGTGGGCGACACCTCGACCGATTTCAACTTCTACACCAAGCGCGCGATCCTGGGCGGCGTCTATTCGTCGACGCTGCTGCGCTGGTTCAACGACGGAAGCGGGGACGAAGGCGACACGCGCGTCTTCCTCGACGCGCGCATCGAGAACGTGATGCAGTTCGAGAAGCTCAAATCCGGGATGCGCGAGCGCACCAAGGACTGGCCGTCCTTCGCCGATCTGCTCAGCGCGCGGCGGTCTTGAGGTGGTCCGCGCTGCCCCACCCTTCGACAAGCTCAGGGTGAGGGTCAGATCAGACCCTTCATCCTGAGCTCGTCGAAGGATGAAGGGGCGGCTCCACTCAAGCCGATTTAGGCCTCAAATACGTCACATGCCCCATCTTGCGGCCGGGGCGGCTTTCGCTCTTGCCGTAGAGATGCAGGCCGCCGCCGCCCGCAGCGAGCCCTCGCCAGTCATCCGCCTCGGCGCCGATGAGGTTGTCCATCACGGCGTCCGAGTGGCGCGCGGGATCGCCGAGCGGCCAGCCGGCGACGGCGCGGATGTGCTGCTCGAACTGGCTGACGACACAGGCCTCGATCGTCCAGTGGCCGGAATTGTGGACGCGCGGCGCGATCTCGTTCACCAGCAACGCGTCTTTGGTGACGAACAGCTCGACCGCCAGCACGCCGACATAGTCCAGCGCGTCCGCGATCTTCTTCGCGATCGCTTTCGCCTCGTCGGCTTGCGCTTCGGTGAGGCGCGACGGCACGATCGAGCGGCGCAGGATGTGGTCGCGATGGACGTTCTCGGGCGGATCGTAGGCTGCGAACGCGCCGTCAATGCCGCGCGCGGCGACCACCGACGCCTCGAACGCGAAATCGACGAAGCCTTCCAGGATGCAGGGTACCGATCCGAAGTCCTTGAAGCCCCGCACCGCATCTTCCGCGGCCGAGATCTTCATCTGGCCTTTCCCATCGTACCCCATGCGCCGCGTCTTCAGTACGCTGGGGGCGCCGATGTTCGCGAACGCATTCCGCGCGTCGTAAGACGATTCGATATTCCAGAACGGCGCTGTCCCAAGATCGAGCTTTGCGACGAAGCCCTTCTCCTGCAAGCGATCCTGCGTGATGGCGAGCGTGGCCGCGCTTGGAAACACCGGCCTGGAGGCCGAGATGATATCGACCGTGCGCGTCGGCACGTTCTCGAATTCGAACGTCACGGCATCGCACGCCGCGGCGAAAGCTTCCAGCGCGGACTTGTCGTCGAAAGACGCGCAGGTCCGCGCGGACGAGACCTGGAACGCAGGCGCGTCCGTCTCCGGCGAATAGATATGCGTCTTCAGGCCCAGCCGCGCGGCCGCAAGCGCGAGCATGCGGCCCAACTGCCCGCCGCCGAGAATGCCGATCGTGCCGCCGGGCGGAACCGCGTTCATGAATCGGTGGGCTCGTCGGCGACGGCGCCCGTCTGCTTCTCGCGCCAGGCCGCGAGCTTGCCGGCAAGCGCGGTATCGCTCAGCGCCAGGATCGCGGCGGCATGGAGGGCGGCGTTCTTCGCGCCCGCTTCCCCGATCGCGAACGTCGCGACCGGCACGCCGCCCGGCATCTGGACGATGGAGAGCAGGCTGTCCATGCCCTTGAGCGCCTTGGATTCGACCGGCACGCCCAGCACCGGCAGGGCGGTCATGGAGGCCGTCATGCCGGGCAGGTGCGCGGCCCCGCCCGCGGCGGCGATGATCACCTTGAGCCCGCGCCCGGCGGCCGCTTTGGCATAGGCGCTCATGCGGTCGGGGGTCCTGTGCGCCGAGACGATTTTGCGCTCGTGGGGGATGCCCAATGCGTCCAGGATCTGCGACGCGGGACGCAGGGTCGGCCAGTCCGACTGGCTTCCCATGATGAGGCCGACAAGGGGTGAGGTCATGCTTCCTGCCCGAATCCCGAGGAAGCGATGCACTATAGAGCCCGGAAAAGTCCAAGGAAAGGCAGCTTTGCCGGATATTAACCTTTCCGCCGGATTGATAAACGAATTGTTAAAACCCTTTGCCCTAGGTTGAGGCCGCTGGAGAAGCCAGGAGCCGGGGGCCATGAAGGTCGACAGGGTGAACACCCTGCGCGGATCGCGCGCAGTGGGCGCCGCAGCCTATGCGCGCCAGGTGACCGAGACCCCAGGCCTGATGCCCGTTACCGCCTCGGCCAGCGTGCTCGGCATTCCGGAAAGCGAGTTCACGCCGCGCGTGCGCGACGCGATCATGACCTTGATGGGCGAGGTCGATTCGCTCAGGCGCGAATTGCAGCAGATGCGCACCCACCTGGAGGAGGCCCAGAAGACCGCCGACCAGGACCATCTCGTGCCGCTGCTCAACCGCCGCGCCTTCGTGCGCGAGCTCACGCGCTATATCTCGTTCTCGAGCCGCTACGGGACGCCGGCGAGCCTCATCTATTTCGATCTCGACGGCTTCAAGCTCGTCAACGACACGTTCGGGCACGCGGCGGGCGACGCGGTGCTCGAGCATTTCAGCCGCATCCTGCTCGCCAATGTGCGCGACAGCGACGTCGTGGGGCGGCTGGGCGGCGACGAGTTCGGCGTGCTCTTGAGCCACGCCAACCAGGACCAGGCGCACAAGAAAGCCGACTCGCTGGCGCGCGACCTGAACGAGACCCATGCGAAGTGGCAGGGCCGCGAGATTCCCGCGAGCTTCTCCTATGGCGCCTTCGAGCTGAAATCGGGCGAGGACGCCGCCACCGCCATGGCCCGCGCCGACGAGGCGATGTACGCGCAGAAGCGCGGACGGTAGGACGCCCCGCCTTTGTGAACCTAGGGCCACGCCCGCCCGCTTGGCGCGCGCGAAACCGCAACATCTTGCGGTTCCCGGCACACGGCGCATTCGAACCGCAGTTTTCGCAGGGGGAGGGGGTCCGCGAAAATTTGCATTCAACCCGCGCCGTGTGCGTGGTTGGACCGCGGCCGCCGCTCGCATCCCGGAACGTTCGTTCCTTCTTCTGTACAGAACCGCGCACACCTTTTTTGCGTCCTTTCACGCAGACCTCGCCTTCGAAAGAGAAGTCGTGACGGCGCCGCGCACTTTCAACTGCGCAAGAACGCATAGCGTTATGCGCGCGCGATGAGATCGTAGGTTCTACGGCGGTCGCGTTGATGTTCGGAGCTTGCGGCACGTCGCCCTTCGAGGCTCGCCTTCGGCTCGCACCTCAGGGTGACGTGCCTACTGAAAAAGTAGCGTCATCCTGAGGTGCGAGCGGAGCGAGCCTCGAAGGATGGCGCGCTGGGCGATACAATCTCCGCGCAACAGACGTTAGGTTCTGCTTACGCAATTCACGCAGACCTCGCCTTCGAAAGAGAAGTCGTGACGGCGCCGCGCACTTTCAACTGCGCAAGAACGCATAGCGTTATGCGCGCGCGATGAGATCGTAGGTTCTACGGCGGTCGCGTTGATGTTCG
>Ga0265318_10000826_pt1 | contig 20436 bp, 16 predicted proteins | sample 4821metaG_FD_192431 | JGI IMG/M metagenome (GOLD analysis project Ga0265318, IMG submission 192431) | Rhizosphere microbial communities from Carex aquatilis grown in University of Washington, Seatle, WA, United States - 4-8-21 metaG | ecosystem: Host-associated > Plants > Roots > Rhizosphere >... | reverse complement strand
CCGAATCCGCAATTTCAGGCAGCTGTGGCCATCGCGAGTGTCGTCCCCCCGATCGTCGCACCGAGATTCCTGCGGCGTGCAGATACGCGCCGGCCGTCTCTCGACGAACACCAACCTCGCGTTCGATGCGCCTGAGCGACCACCCAAGTCGGCCAAGTGCCAGTATTTGCTCGCGTTTGTCTTCGTTCAAGACGTTCGTCATTCCCGCGGAAGGACCACATGGCCCTCCCACGCGTCAAACGTCTCGCTCCTGCCCCGTGATGGCCGGTTTTCAGGTGATCATTGGTGGCCGGTTTTGGGTGATCACCGAGGCGACCTTGCGAGCGAGCGTCCGGCGCCCGCGCGCCAGCTCCATCGCGGACAGCTCGGCGGCGGTGCGGGTCGGGAGCGGGCACAGGTTGGTGAGCGCGATCCCGAAGGTGCCGAGGGCCTGATCCTCGGAGAACGCCAGCAGTCGCGGCGTCAATCCAGACGCATGCAGGAAGCGCCAGAACGGATTGCCGTTGCCCGCGAAGTGATGCCCCTCGGCGCCCGATCGCAGGCCCGGGTTGATGCCCACCAGCAGCAGGCGAGGCGACCCGAGGCCCGGGCCAATTCCGGGGTGATGTCCGGGGCCAATTCCGGGGCAGGCACGACGTCTTTCAGGCGCGGCATGCTGCACCCGCAGTCTTGGCTGCGATCCGGGGAAACTCGAGCCTTCGACGCCTGGGCTGGCCAGACGCTCGATGCGAGGGCCGGCACGGCGTCGGCGTCTCGCTCACGGGCATTCGGGGGCGGTCTTCAGGAGACGTGCCCGCCCCGGGATGTCCGCGAGCTTCCCGGCTTCGAGGAAGATCTGGTGGCGACGAGCGCGGCAATCCAGCGCCTCGGGCGGAGTCGAACTCACGAGGCTCGGACCCTGCGGTCCCGAGATGGGAACCTCGAGCGCGAGCTCGGCCAGCACGCCTTCAATCGTGAGGGCCTCGGCTCGCCCGGACAGGTCATCGGCGAGCCCCGGAGCGACCTCGACCGCGCGGCAGGCGAGCTGCGGCGTGTCCCAGCTGCAGGGCTCCGTGCCGTCGAACGTGGATTTTCCGACCAGGCGGACCAGGCTGCCCCCGCCAGAGGGCGCGGGCGTGATCCACGCGTAGTACGCCGAACCGACCTGGTGCCGAACGGCCTCCTCGACCTCGGAGACGTAGATCCGGCGGTGCGGCCAGTTGATGAACTTCATGACGATCTGGCCAGGCAGGTCGGTGGGGTGCGCGTAGATGAGCTGCAGCCCGCGCACCTCGAACCGCCCCGCCACCTTCAATGCGGCCTCGTGCGGCGGGCTGGCCAGCTTCGTGCAGGATTGGTCCGGACCGAGGAAGCTGAGACTCGAGGTCCTGACCTCGGTCAAGCACCCAGCAAGGACCAGGCTGAACCACCCCGAGATTGTCTTGAAGCTCGCCATTCCCATCGATACCATCCTCCACACGCGCCGAACCAGGCCCGCGTCACAGGGCCTTCCCCGGATTCAGGATCCCGTGCGGATCCGGCAGATCCGCCGCTCGGATGAGTTCGATGAAGAACCTCGTTCGTGAGCTGCGAACCGAACGCGGTTGGAGTCAGGCGCGACCCGACCGGAAGAGGGATAGGAGAGTCGATCACATGACGCGAAGTAAGACGATGGTCACGATTGCAACCTTCGCGGGCCTGCTGTGGAGCGCCCGCGCGCGCTCAGAGGTTCGACGTTTTGACCCAGCACAACGATATTCACCGAAGCGGTGTCTACGCCGCCGGGACAGCCGTTCGACCGGCGACGGTCAACACGAGAAGCCTCAGCAGGCGTTCTCCCGCCGCGTCGTGGGCCAGATATGGGGCCAGCTGCTTCATGTTCGTGGCGTTCCCGTCAAGGGACGACCGCGCAAGAAATAGGTTTTCGCGAATGCGGGCCTCGCGCTCCCCGCCTTCCTCGGTCCGACTCACGAATACCTATCTCTTATCTCTACTGTTCTGGATCTCGCCCGAACAACACCCCCACCTCGATCTCGATGGCCTCGAACGGCTCCGCGCGCACACGCTCCCCGGCCTGAGCGGTGAGCGCGACCAGGTACCCCTCGGGGGTCCAGCGGAAGACGCGTAAGGTCAGCTGCAGCGGATCGGCGATCCAGTAGTGGGGGACGCCGGCGCGCCGGTAAGTTTCGAACTTGGTGATCTGATCGTCTTTCGCGTTCGACGCGGACAGGATCTCGCAAACCCAGTCAGGGCGCAGACGGATCGGAGTGCCCCCGGGCCGTTGAGGGGAGCGCTCGCGGCGCCAGCCGACCAGGTCAGGACGATAGACCTCATGAGTTTCGAATTCGATCTCAACCTCGGATTCGAACCACCATCCGCCGGGGAGGCGACCGCCGGGCGGGCGCGAAAATGATCCAAACAGGGTCGCCCCGAGCGCGACCTGGGCCGCCCCGTGCTCACCGGTCGGTGCGGCCTTCTGCACCAGCTCGCCCGCAACGATCTCATGGAAACGGGTCGCCTCGGGAAGCAACAGCAAGTCGGCTACCGTGGCGAGAGGGTGCGCGCGGGCTGGCTTGGACATGACCTGTTCGAGGATAGCGCAAGCGAAGGCAGGTCATGGCAGTCCCCCTTCACCAGAGTTCTCGAGAAGCCCCGAAGGCGGGGTGGGAGGGGGAGGGGGCGAAGCTAACGTAGTCTGCGGACTTGGACATGGGCACGCTACGGCATCGCCGATCCTTGGAAGTTGAGAGAACTGCTGACGCTTCTCCGGTTGCGGTAACGGGTGACGGTCGTAAACTACTGATTTTCCTTGGATCTGGTCAGGATCGCACTCAGCCTCGGACATTCTTGTTCCCGCAGCGGCCGTCGCTCATCTCGATGTCGCGTCATCCGGACAATGGGAACGCAGGGTGTCCACTCACGGGATCCACCCGCCGTGACCCTGTCCCACGCGCCGCGCCGCGCCCGCCACGGAAGGGGCGTGGTACAGGCCTTGCTCGGAACAAAGACTGAGGAGGCTGCCATGTCTGAGACATCGAAACCCAAAATCGAAGGCGAGGGGAGCTACGAAGCAACTCATCGGTACAACTCCGCCGTCGAAAAGCACGCGAAGGAAGGTGACGTCGACGGACTGGCCAAGAAGGCCGCCGATGCTCTCGACGGTCCGGAGGGCGACGAGCTGCGCAAAGCCGAAGCGGATGGAAAACGCGGACCACATCCGGAGCAGCACGGCGCGGCAGACGCCGAAAAAGCGGAGGTTCAAAGAAGGCGCTGAAGCCGCTCGACCGAGGCTGCCCCCAGGAATGGAAGGCGGGCACCGACGGAAGCCAGATGACGTCCACCGCGCCGTCGAACCACGATCGTCCCGGCGCTGAGGGTGCGCAAGGTGCTGCTGGCCACGGCGGATACGGCTCGCTGGCGTCCCGTGCTCGAGGCCGGCGCGGCGTTGTCACCGGTGCGATTCCCCCTCCCGGGGACGCCGCTCGCGGTGAAGCTCGAGGGCCTGTTCCACTGCACCTTCGTGATCCGGCGGGTCTCCGCGAACACGAGCTGCACGGCAGCGGCAAGCTCCCGGTGCCTTTGTTGCCGCTGCTTTCACCACCGCCTGGCTGGACGTCCTCGCTGTCGAGCGCCAGGGCCAGGGGGTGGGGGGCCTCTTACGATACCACGGTCGGTCTGCGCATCCACCCCGCCGCCGCCCACCAATCGCTTTGACCTGCGTTCCTCCTTCAGGGCGCGTTGCCGACCGATCCCCGATGCACCGAGAACCACAGCCGCTCAGGCGGCCCGGGCCAGGTCGCCGAGGAGCCTGGCCACGGCCGCGTCGAACCTCGAGACATCGCCATGCGAGCGCGCCAGCAGCATGGCTCCTTCGAGCGAGCTGACGAGGAATGCCGGGATGGGGGCGACCGGGCCGTCGAAGCGGAGGGTCTTGCTGCGGCGCCCCTCTTCCAGGACACCGGCCAGCCACTGCTCATTGAGGGCGAAGAAGCCCAGGACGCCGGCGCGCATCGGACGAGGCAGCGTCTGGAAGTCGGCCGCCAGGACCCCGCACAGACACATTCGCTTCTTTCGCAGCACCTTGCCGTAGAGCTCCGCGTAGACCCGGAGCCGGGTGGGTGCGTCGTCGGTGCTTCGGCTGATGGCTGTGAGGGCCTCGCGAAACCGATCCTCGTAACGGGCGATGAGGGCCCTGCCCAGTCGGGCCTTGGTCGGGAAGTGGTGGTGCAGGCTCGGCTTGCGGATCCCGAGCTCCGACGCGATGTCGGCATAGCTGAAGGCGTTGAACCCGTGGACCTGAACCAGTCGCTCGGCGACGTCGAGGATGCGGTCCGCCGTCTTGGCGCGAGGGATCGGTGGGCGCACGGGTGGGAGGTCTACCATCGACGCCACCTGGCTGCCGGGCCTTTCGACGGCTGAAGGCCGACCGAGGTCGAGGGCCTTTCTCAGCCGACCTACTAGATGGTAGACCGGGTCCAACGTCGCCCAGGGGCGTGCGCTGCGCGTGGCCCACTCCGGACTCGACCTTGCCTTTGCGGTCGGGGTCGCGCACGCGACAGGGCAGCGCGACGGCACTGTAGTGGGCGAGCACATCGCGGTACAAAGGATTGAGCGCCGGGGCGTAGATGTCGGGCGTGATGACGCCCTCGCGCAGATTGTCGAGCACGATGACGCGCGGGACGCCGCCGAGCTGGCGGAACGCGCGCTCGTGCAGCTCCGCCCACACGCGCGATGACGACTTCAAGGCCAGCAGGCGCACCGACTTCCGGCTGCACCCGAGCGTCAGCACGAACAGCCTCACGCGCTTGTACTTGCCGCTCTCGCGGTCGCGCACCATCGGCCCCTCGCCTTAGTCCGCCTGCGCCTCTGCGCCAGGCGCCGTCACGATCACGACTCGCGCTTCCGGCGGCGCAGTTGCGCGCAGTCGGGCCATGAACCGCTTCACGCTGGCGTACTTGCCCTTGAATCCGTGGTCGTCGACCAGGTCCGGCCAGATCGCCATCGCGTTGCGGCCGCGGGCAGCCGCCTCCTCGACCACCTCGCGGTACGGCTCGCACGCGCTCGCCGACGGCGCCCGGCCCGGCGCCGCCAAAGGGGCGGCCGAGTCGGTGGACACCCCCTCGCTGCTTCGGCGCCATGTCGTCATTCCAATACACCAGCATGAACACGCTGGCTTACGCCGACGTGCCCCTCGACCAGACCAGCATGACGAGCACGCTCACCAGCACCGCACACCAGCTCTCGATGAGCTTCGGGGTCGCGGCGGCCTCCCTTCGGCGGTGTTCTTCATCCCTCACCACCTCCATGCCGAGGCGCCCGAGATCATTCGTGGGATCCACCGGGCCTGCCTGACGCTGGGCGCGCTGGCCGCCGCGTCCACCCTGGTCTTCCGGACTCTCGAGAGCAACGACGGCGCAACCATCAGCCAGCACAACATCGCCATGGCAGGTCAGGCCAACGAGGCGCGCCTGCTGTCCTCGACCACCGACTGACCCGCGCAGTGCAGGCTCAGTGCAGGCTGGTGAAGAAGTCGTACATGGCGACGCTGGCGAAGCAGGGCCACCCGTGCATGTTGCCGTCGGTGAGGTTGTAGCTGTTGTCGTTGTGCGAGCACCAGACGGTGGGCTGCGAGCAGCCCTGGTAGGACACGCACCCGGGCGTCACGGGCTGATTGTCGAGCGTGCTGTTGCAGGTCGCCACGGCGTAGGGCGCGGTCGTCGCCGCACAGGTGTTGCTGCTGGAGAACACGTTGACCACGTCGATCCCGTTGGAGTTGCCCCGCCCCGCGTCCTTCTGGCCCTGAATGTACATGACCGGGATAGGAGCGACCTTGTCGCAGTACTTGGACGCCGCGACGGGCGCCACCGCCTTGAACCGCCGCTCGCCGGCCGGCGCACAGAGCATCTGCATCACCATCTGAGCCCCGGAGCTGTGACCCGTCGCGAACACGCGTCCGGTGTCGACGCAATAGTTGGCGAGCAGATCGTTGTAGATGGTCGTGACCCGGGGACCGTCAGTGCCGATGTCCCAGCCAGCCGCCACGCTCTTGGGAAAGGCGCGGATGAAGGCGGTCTCGAGGCCGGTTCCGTTGGTCAAGTTGAGCAGCTGGGTGTTGGGGTTGCCGTTGGCGTGAAAGGCCAGCAACAAAGGCACCGGGGTCTTGCCATCGTAGCTCTCGGGGAACGTGTAAAGGTGGTCGTTGGCCACCATGACCATGCCGCCGCTCGGGCGCCCGCTCTTGCCACAACCAGCGCTGGGACTGGGCGCCACTCCGCCGCCGGCGCCTCCTGCTCCTAGGGCTCCTGCGCCGCCACCCGCGCCGCCGACACCGCCGCTTCCGGCGGCGCGGCCTCCGACGCCAGCACCAGCTCCGCCTCCCTGAGCAGGAGCACCCCCGACCGTGCTCCCGCCGTTGTGACCCGCCACCCCCCCGGCGGCGCCGCTCGCGCCGCCACCTGGTCCGATTGCGGCGCTGCCGCCTGAACCCGACAGACTCGCACCGCCCGTCGAGTTACGTCCGCCCGAACCGCTCGCCCCGATACCGCCGTGGCCGCCGTTACCTAGGCCACTTCCTCCCGAGGCCTGTCCCCCCGACGCGCTCCGCCCTTGCTCTCCCCCCGTTGCGCCCGCTCCCAGGCCAGCTCCCCCCGATCCCGAAAGGGCCGAAGAGCCACCCTGGCTCGAGCCGCAAGCCGCCAGGAAGACCAATGCCAGGGACCCGGGGGCGCGCCTCATCTTCATGCGCTTCATCCTCGCACCACCCATACCCCGGCCGCCAGTTGCGCCGACGGTGCGTCAGGTTCCTGACGGTTGGCCCGATCGGGGCGACACCTTCATGGCGGCCGGAAGTGAGCGGCACACAGTGAGCCTCCAATCGCACACACACCTGCGGTCACTCTCGACCACAATAACTTCATGTTGGAAGCGAGGACCTGCCGGAAACCCGCATCTCCGGAGCGACCGGCATGAACGAGGTTCAAGAGTTCGACGGACGGGGGCGGTCTCAGATTTGCTTGACCGTCCCGCATGACAAGATTGCCACTAATCTTTTGCGCGCTCGCAGGATCTGCCCTCGTCGCACGCACCGCTTCCGCGGGCGTCTGCGTCGAGCTGGATGCCTCTCGCGACACGCTGTCGGAGGGGGACCGCAATGCGGCCCGCTTGTTATTGGCCCAGGTCATCCAGCAGCAGGGTCTGCAGGTCGTTCCAACAAACTGCGCAGGGACGTTCGTCGTCTACCATGTGAAGCTGGGCAACAGCATCACCGTCTTCATGCAGGCGCCTCAGGGATATCGCCAGGCGACGGCGCGGACGCTGGAAGAGGTTCCGCCGGTGTACAGCCAGATGGTGCGCTCGCTGCTGACCGGCCAGCCCATGAACACGATCAACGACACCGTGGATCGGACGAACGTGACTTCCGCCCAGCAGGCTCCGAACCGCGTCGAGGCGGACTCCCTGTGGTACGCCCGCCTTGGATATGGTGGCGCCATCGGACCGAGTTTCAGCCACGGGCCGGCCTTCGGCTTCGGCTACCGGTACGAGCTGGATTCGCTCGGAATCGATTTTTCGTTCCTCAACTTCATGATCGACAGCGGGTCCTCGAACAACGGCTCCTCGGTGGGCGCGACCGGCTCCTGGATCAAGCTGATGGCGCTGTACTTCCTCAACCCTCAGGCCAGCCGATCCAGCTACCTCGGCGGCGGACTTGGTTGGGGTGGGACTGCCGTGGCCCGTAGCCGCACCGACACCATGAACGGTACGATCAGCGGCGGCAGTTCCTACACCGGCAGCGGTCTCCAGGCCGAGCTGTCGGCAGGCTACGAGCTGCTGAGGGCCAGCACCATTCGCATCTTCATCCAGGCCGACGCGACCCTGCCCTTCTATAAGGTGACGAGCACCGGCTACAACACGACCACGTTCGTGAACACCACACTCGACACGACCTACGTGCCCAGCTTCGCGATCTCGTTCGGCATCGGGTGGGGCCGATCGATCACGCGCGTGCACGTCGTCGAGTAGGAGCCGCAAGGGGGCCTAGAGCCAAGCCCTCGATTTCATTCCTCTCCGGCCGCCAGGGTCGCGATCTCCGTCTCCAGTTGCTCCCCGTCCTGTCCCAAAGTCTGATCGGGGCTCGCTCAGATTTTGGGACAGGACGCCGGCGAACCGGCCCATGCCAGCCGCCGAGCGACAGTTCGGCTTTGCGGGGCGCGAAGCGGCCGGTGCGCCTCAATCGAGCGGCGGGCGCACCAGGTCGTCGCCGCCCATCGAACCGCCGGCTTGCAGAATGTTGAAGCGACGGACGATTTCGCCCCGCGCCTTCTTCCAGACGAGCTCGAAGGATCGCCCGAGCCGGTCCTGGGATTTCGGGTCGAGGGCCCAAGTAGTGTACACGTTGAATGACTCGGGCGACGCCTCCGGAATCAGGTCGAGCTGCACGACGGCCAGCCGGCCACCGTACCGCTGGTGTAGTAGTTCGAACATGCGGCGGTGCAGGCTCTGGGCGACGGGCTTCCGATCGCCGAGTGTCCCGAACAACGTTAGCAGCGAGCGGGGCGACTCGCTGTACTCGGGCATCTTCGACGCCTCCACCAGGATGACCAGGACGCCCCGCTTCTTCAGAGACTCCATGCTCTGAGGACGGCTGAGCAGCTGGAAGAGGGACCACATGCCCGAATTGCTGAGCACTCCACCATCAGTCAAATGAACGGTGGCCGGACCGTGGCAGCCGCGCGCCTTCCCCGCCTGAACGGCGACAGCCGTGCGCCGCACCGCCTCGGCGGTGGAGATGCCGCGGACGGGGCTGAGGAACAGGCTTTCGTCGCAGGTCTCCACGTCGACCAGGGGAAAGCCGAACGGAAAGTTCGCCGAAGCGCGCACGGCGCTGGCCAGGAGGACGTTGGCGTTCGGCAACAGATCCTCAAGCCCGTAGATGGCGTCGCGGTCGACCACCCAGGTCGGAACGGCCGCGGGCTGCAGGTCGTATTCGCTCCGCAATCGCCGCCAACGCTGGTCGCTGGCATCGGTGTAAAGCGTGCGGTCCAGAGGTGTGACCACCACGTCGTGACCATCCAGCGCGCATGTGTTGAATAGCGGTAGCGGGAACGGCGGTAGCGCCAGATGCCGATCCTTCGCTCGTGCCCACGCCAAGGCCAGGTGAGACATCCGCAGATCGCCCATTCCCGGCAGGTTCGGACCGGACTTGCGCCAGCTGTCCTCGATGGCCGTGCCCCGGGTCGACCAGGGCGCGAACGCGCCCACCAGGGTGGGCAACAGGAAGTCGTTGCTGACCGCGGCTTCGAGATCCGTGACCGGCAGGCCGGCGTAGCGGCGGGCGATGTAGGCCGCCGTCGCAAGGCTGCCCCCCGAGACGCTGCTGATCGCCTGCAGGCGATCCGCGACCTCCGGCAGGTCCGTCGTCAGGTGCATCAACGTCTTGGCCGTGTAGATCGCGGCGCGCGAGCCACCGCCCGACGCCGCCAGGACCACGACCGGATCTCCACTGTTGTCGAACGGCCACTTCGTGACGCTCACGTGGCGCAGTTCGGGGTCGCCCGGCTCCGAGGTATCCTTGTCGGACCAAGCGTTCGTGCTTCGGCTGAGAGCCGCCTGTAACGACGAGGCCGTCACCAGGACGGTGAGCGCCGAGGCGGCTCCCATCAAGAGCCGGGGCGCGCGCCGCTGCCACATCCGCAACACGATGGCGACCCCGATGCCCAGCAAGAACAGTCCCAGCGCCCAGAACCACTCGGCCAGGATAAGCGCCACCACGACGGCGCCCACCGAAAGGGCCCGCAGGCGAATCGGTCGCTCGTCCAGAAAGTCCCAGCGATCGAGAAAGGTGCACAGGCGTAGGAACACCAGCACCAGGGCCAAAGACAGGTAAACGGTCAGGAAGCTGGTCCATTTCGGGACATGCAGGGCGAAAAGCGCCAGCCCGAGGCCGATGACCGCGAAGCTGCCGATGAACAAGGCCAGGCTGAACGCGGTCTCGCATGGCATCCGGTAGGTGAAAGGGTTGCGCGGCGGCCAGCGGACGATCACCGGATCCGGCTCGGCGGTATGGCGAGAGAAGAACGCCCGCCGCCCCCAGTCGATCTTCAGTCGGCGCTCCGACCAGGGCAGGAACAAGAGCAACGGCAGCGCGCTCAAACCGATCGGCAGCAGGGCGCGGGCGCCCTGGTTCAGGATCAGGCTCCTCACGGCTTCCACCCCCAGCACCAGGCCGAGGCTGACCGTCACGCCGAGGCAGAAGGTGAAGCGCCGGCCAATGGCCTGCCGAGCGGCTGCCAGAATCGCGAGCGCACGCCCTTCCGGATCCGACGCCTGTGTTGCGTCGAGAAATGCCTCCAGGGCCGCCGTCAGACCCGCCGCGCAGGCCAGGACGGCCTCCAGCGCAGGTTCGTCGGCGCGCGGGTCAGGCGACATTTGTTCACCGCCCCCGCCTTCCACGGCGCAGACCCGCCAGAGGCTGTCCCGCTCGGGTCTCATCCGATTCGTTCGCTCCCAGATCTCATCCCGCCAGAACGCGATCGGCGCAGGGGCCGGCGGCAATGGTTCTTCTCGCACTGTCTGGGCGGCCTCGACGTTCGCGGGCAGGTAGTCACGCGATACATGAACGCTGTAGACGAGCGAGGCCACCTGCTCGAGCGCGAACGTGACGTAGGTGCATGCATCACCGACGATCCGCCGGCGTCTGCGGCTCCGCTGGCCCACGTCCTCGACCTCCTGGCAGATATTTCCCACGTGTAGGAGAAAGAACAGCGCGTACTCGGCCGTTCGTCGCGCTTTCAGTACGAACACCCGATCCCGGGCTGAAAGAGCTACAGCCATCGTATCCTCCCGGCCACGCATCTTAGCGTCGTTCGCCAGCGTTTGAACCGGTCATGCGGGCGCCTCGACGCTGCGTGTTCTTTTCTGGCGCCCCGCCTTGCGTTACGATTCGGTCGAGCGAGGCCGCCAGGGCCAGGAAAGGGCGATGGAGTTCAGTCTCGAAACAATTGTCGAACAATTACTGGTGGGGGCGCTGGTCAGCCTGCTGGTCTTGTCGCTAATCTTCTTCGCGTTCGGCCACATCTGGAACGTCTCGATGATGCGGCGGTTCTTCGACACGTTGTTCGGCGAACGACTGACCACGCCTGAACACGAGACGCACAGCGAGCCATCACCGCTCGTAACGCGGATCGTGCCCGACGAACGAAGCGAGGGCACCCGCTCGACCGCCCACAGCGAGCCGCGCCGGTCGAAATCCGAGGCCGGCGACGAAAATCACCTGAAGTTCGCGCTCATACTGCTGCTGGCCATCCTGTATGGGCTGGGCTTGATCTGGGAAGCAGGGTCGCACGACTACCACCACGAGGACAACGTCGAACAGAAGCGCGAGGCATTCTACAAGGTGGCCAGCGGAAAGCTGAACAGCGGAACCGCATCGCACCGCCTGGCGAGCTTCGTCTCTGACTACAACGCTTGCCACGCCGTGGTTCAGAAGGGGCAGCCCAAGGAAAGCGCACCTTCCCTTTGCCATCAAGTCGATGAGCGCGTCACCCAGTTCTTCTACAACGCCAAGAACGTTGTCTTTCAGCATCGCGAGTACTACGAAGAGCTGTCCCTTCTAGAGGCACGAATCAACTTCATGCTCTCGTTCAACCTGCTGACGAAGTGGTTCTTCCGGGAACTGTGCGTGGTGTTCGTCGTCGCTGTAATCGCGGAGGTAGGGAAGCGCAACAGGCCGGGCCTGTGGACAAGGTGGGTGAACCGCGTGTTCGGTACGTCGTCCCCCTCAGAGAAGAGCGAGCGCCACAAGGGCGAGAGGCGCTCGTGGCGAGAAGAGTGGAGAAACGGCGCCATCAACATGGGCGAGCACTGGGTCGGCATCGCGGCTTTCCACATCTTGTTGCTAAGTGGTGCCTGCGCTGGGTTGGCGGCGCTCAGCAATCAAGGTTGCGTCTACTCCGAAGACCAGTTCGCCAAGCGGGTGTTCGGATACTACCTAGCGTTGCAGTCCGAGCATCTGGGGGCCACGGAGAATGGCGAAGCTCGGCTGGTTGCAGAGCCAGTGGACCTGACGCCCGAATCACCTTATCACGTCTTCTCGCTACCGGGCGAAGGCGAACCCCACGAAGGCGAGCCGGCGCACCACCTGGGCAAGGCGTCGGCGCTCCCGGTGGTGGCGGCTTTCCCTCCGGCAGATGAGGACGCGCACCAGCCGTACGGTCCGGGCGCCGCCCCCGCAAAAGATGCCCACCACCACAAGCAGCGCCGACTGGAGCCTGCCGCCGTGCAGATCCTGGGGAATACCTCGGAGGTGCTGGTGGCCAGCGATCAGGGCGAGGATGAGCCATTCTGGCTGTTCACCCTCAACGAGGACGGGACCCGGATGGAGCACCCGCGAGCGCTGCACGTGGACGAGGCGAAGGACAGGTTCCTCCTGCGTTCTGTCGGAACGATCGAGTCGCTGGCCGCGTTCGAGGTCAACGGCGGCAACAACTATTTGCCTCCGGCCGGGCCTTGCAGCCCGGTGGGCGACCAGAAAGCGTTCCGCATCTTCGTCGGTCCGAACCGGTTCGGCGCCGAGCAGGCGCAGCTGTTGTCTTTCTGTCTGAAGATCGACCCTTCATTGCGCGACGAGGAGATTCTGCGCATCGCCGACATCGAGGCGCAGCCGCTGCCGTCAGTCTGCGAGGCAGCGCTGGACAAGAACACCGAGACATGTTTTGTCGAAGGGATCGCGTTCCGGAGCAACGGTCTACAGCCGCCCGAGTTGTTGCTCGGCGTCCAGCAAGTAGGAGCGCGCAAGACGGTCGTTATCGTGCGGATGACGTACCAGAAGGGCGCCTGGACGAATCCAGAGCGCATTTTTCCGGCGCGAGACAACCAGTGCTCGATGGATTCGAGCATCGTCGCCATGATCAACGACGGAGGCGGCATCTCGGACCTGGCCGCCGCACCCTCCGGCCGAATCTATGTCACCACCAGCGTGCAGGGGGAGGGACGTGCCGCGAAGAAGGGCTCGGCGGCGACGCCTCAGGTCGGCGGCGCGCTGTGGCTGCTAGACTTGGGCTGCAAGAAGGATGAGAAAGGAGATCCCTGCCATTGTTCCGGCCAAAAGGCGATGCTTCTGGAGAGGTTTATTCACAAGCCAGACGGTGTCAGTCACGATAACGGATCGGTCCTGGTCGTGTTTGATGACGAAGCGGGACTCAAGTCGTCTCAGTGGGCGCCGCGAACCTTCCCGCTGGCCCAGAACGAGTCGGTGTTCGCCGTGGTGCCCTCTCCGAAAGAGTCGGAGTAGGACGCAATCACGTCGTCAGCGCCCGACTGTCTCCACCCGCCCTTACGGCGTCGCCGCACTCCGTCATGTCAGAAGAACAGAACGGGGTGGAAAGTGTGCAATTCCCGGCGCTTGTCGGTACGCGAGGGCGAGCTTTACAGACGGGATCTCGGCGCCCAGAAGGGAGGGAACGGGACGGACGTTCTTGGCCGCGTGGATCGGGATGAGGTTGGGAGCGCATCAGGCTCGGTTGATCGGGTACCAGCGGGCGGAGAACACGGCGCTGTTGGATCGGCTGGGAAAGCACCGGCTCCGACTGACACACGGTGAGCGCCGACGGCTGGCGATGCTGGGCAAGGAACTAGGCCGGAAGGCCTTGCAACAGGTGGCGACGATCGCAACGCCGGACACCATCCTGAGGTGGTACCGCGAGTTGGTGGCGGCGAAGTACGACGGCAGCAAGAAGCGCGGACGGGGGCGGCCTCGGAAGGCCGAGGAGATCGTGCGGCTCCTACTCGAGATGGCGAAGCAAGACACGGGATGGGGCTATACGAGGCTGGGCGACGCGCTGAACAATCTGGGATGCGAGATCGGGCGAACGACGGTCGAGCGGATCCTGAGGGAGCACGGCATCGAGCCTGCGCCGGATCGGAAGCGACAGTGGATTTGTGCTCTCGATCAAGAGCGAATGCTTGGACCGGATCGTGCCGCTGGGGGAAAGACATCTCCGGCGGGCCATCGTGGAGTACCTCGCCCACTACCATGCCGAACGGAACCACCAAGGTCTTGGCAATGTGCTGCTGAGAGGATCGCCTGAACCGGCGAATGAGAACGGCCGAGTGCAACGGCGCGAGCGACTCGGCGGCCTGCTGAATTTCTATCATCGGACCGCGGCCTGATCGGGGCTCGATCAGATTTTGGGACACGACGAGCGGCGGCGGATCCTGAAGGCTATTTGCCAGCGCTGGGGGCTGGCGAGACGACCCCGCCCCCGGTCCCGGTCGCCATCCCGATCCCGCCCATGGTCGCAGTTCCGATGACTCCGCCGGATCCGAGCCCGGACATGTTCTGACTTTGGACAACATAGCTGTAGGACCCGGCGCAGATTGCCTGGCCACCTGGCACGCAGGTCGCCGCACCAGACGAATCGCCGGAATCAGACCTGCACACGAGCGAGGTGCAGGCGAAATCGGACGTGCAGGCTGCGCCGGCCCTAGACTTGCCCGGGAGCGCGCACTCGCCGGTGTCACCTTGTTGCATCAGGTAACACACGCCGGGGGCGGCGCAGCGCTGGTCGAGACCACACGGCGCCCCGATGACGGGCGGGGGAGCGCAGTGGCCGATACCCGCTTGGTCAGTGGCCGAGCCCGAGCCGGCGCCGCCGAGGCAGGCCAGCGAGCCGGCGCAGGGCGGGACCGCGCTCGGGCTTATCTCCGAGCTCATGGCGCACGCGTCTCCCACTTGACCGGGTCTCTGGCAGACCCCGGTACCGTTCACCCCAGCCCCCACGCAGACAATGCTGGCATCCGTGGACAGGTCACAGGGCGGGGTACTCGTGTCTGCTGCCAAGAGGCAGGGCTCACCGACCTGCGGCAGCCGGTGGCAATGGCCACCCCCGCACCGCAGGGCCCGGGGGCTGTCGGCACAGGCGACGGGAAAGGTCGGATTTTGAAACGAGTCCATCCCGCTATCGCACGCATCACCCTCGGCGGCCGGCTTGGCGCACACGGAATCGGCGGCCCGGCAGTAGAGCTCGGCCGCGCAGTCCAGCGAGCTCGCGCAGGGTGTCCCGGGTTGTCCGTCGGGTTGGCAGTGGCCTCGCAAGGTCGACATGTTGTCGCCGAGCTGCGACGGCGCGCGCAGCCCGCCGGCGCTCAACGTCCCCGCCGCGTCCCCGCCGCTCGTGCAGCTCTGACCGGACGCACACTCGGTTGGCAGGAAACACTCCGATCCGGTTGGAAGCTGGCCAATGAATGGATTGGGGCAGCTCGCATAGCGAGCCCACAGCAAGAGGGGGCTGTTTAACGGGAGGTTGGCCATGCGATTGGGCACGGGATTGCAGGCGCCCTCGGTGAATGTCTGAACGCACGCTGCGGCCACGGTCGAATCGAACGACAGGTGGTTGGTTTCGATGCCGATGCGCGCCTCCGACAGCTCTTCGGCGATGGTTTGGGTCAACACCGTCCTGCAGTCCGACTCCGTGAGGTAACGGGCCGAGCTGTCGCCTTCGATCTCGGGCAGCGCGCAACAACGAAACTGCCAGCCACACATCGCCGCGGCCAGCTGAGAGACAAAGGTATCCATGACGATCGGGCTCCGCGTCTCGCCGGTGCTGCTCCCGGGACCACAGCCGCCTGCCCCCACGCCGGCGCATACGACGGCGATGGCCAGGCGTCGAAGCCCACCTTTCCCAAGCCCAAGCTCACCCCCGCGCCCGCGACTGCGAGCGAGGACGTGCGCCCAAGCGTGGGCGGGGGTCTGGGCGCGCGCGTGGACGCAGCGCGGAGCCGTGGCGCGCGCGCGATTCACAGGGTCTGCAAGTACGTCACGAGGTCCGCGATCTCCGAAGCCGCGAGCCCGGAGGTCACTCCGTGCAAGTCGCCCCCACCACACGCCGGCGCAAAACGGTCGGCCAGCGTCTTCGCACAGCCGGTGTGCATGAATGGAGCGTGGTTGGCGAGCCCGACCAGGGAGGGCACCTGGAGGGCACCTCCCGTGCCGACGTCAGCGGTCTTGTTGTTTGTGAGGTGCGGGCCCGAATGGCAGGTCGCGCACGATGTTCCGCCGATGGAGCGGTTGAACACCGTCTGCCCGCGCTGAACGGCAGCCGCGTCGGCGGGCGCCGGGCGCTTGACCCGCGGCTGCGCGTCGAGCCACGACAGGATCGCGTTAGCCTGATCCGGCAACAGCGACGGGCCGGACATGCGCCCGGTGAACACGTCGGTCGAAAGCTCGGCGAAGTCCTTCTCGTCCCCGTCCCAGTGGAAGGGCTCGGTGCCGCGAAGCCCCACCTGCAGGGATTGCGTGCGGCGGCGGCCCGTGCACGTGAAGTTCCAGGCGCGCCCGTCGTCGCCGCCCTCGGGGTGGCACGACGCGCACGCCAGCCCGGCGCCGGCGTTGGCATGAAACAGCTGGTGACCCGTATCGGCACGGCTGTCCGAGGCGAGCGGGATCCCAGTGCCTCGGAAGTGGAGGGCAGCGGGCTCGCGGGACTGGGTCACGATGTCGCCGGTGGACCGGAAAGCCACAGCGATGAGCTGCCCGGTGGTGTTCACGTTCGAAACGCAAGACGCGGACCCTTGTCCCCAACAGGGCGTCGTTCCCGCATCGGGAAAGCACGACCCGCTCCCTGTGCCCGTGAGCGAGTCGACGTCTCCGACGTGTGGAGCGGCGACCATTCGCCCGAAGGGGGAGGCGATGTTGCCGTCGTTCCCCGCGGACACCATGGCGATCTGCTGCCCGTCGGCGGAGACCGCCATATCCACGGGCAGCGGCACATCGGCCAGCGCCGGTCCCGCTGAGATGGTCCCGTCCGGCTTCATGCGGCTGACGGCGCTGTGAACGATCCCGTCGCAGGTGCTCTGGGATGCGCCTCCGCCATAGCTCCCGCGGACGACGTGGCCGGCCCGTCCGCGCTGAATCCGATCGTCGACCCCACGCTGGTGCATCATCGCGGCTCCGCCCCCCGGCATGCCGACCATGCGCCACGCCACCGCCGGCATGAAGAGCTGACCCCCGCGGGCCTGCGGCGAGCGGAATCCCCCGAGCTCGGTGCGGGCGGTGACCACGCCCTGTGCGTCCACGGTCAGGATCTCGGCCGACCGAAAGCGGCTGACGAGCAGGTGGTCTCGATCGACGACCACGTCGCGCAGATCGTCGTCGAGCCAAACCCGGCGAACGGGCGCGCCGCCTGCGGCCGGGAGGCTGACGAGCTCACCGTCTGCGCAGGCGACGTGAATCAGGTCCGTCTTCGCCTCGTAGGCGAGGCCCCGCGGCGCCGCGCAGACCGCGCGGCGCTGCAGGATCACCCCGCTAGCCGCATCGAGGGTCACGACCGCGCCGCCGCCGCGCAGCGCGACCTCGACCCGCCCAGCTCCATCGAGGATCGCCCGGCCGGGCTCGTCGCCGGGCTGGAGCGGGATGGTGGCCGCCACCTGGGAGGCGCCGAGATCGACGATGTAGATACGATCGCGATCCGGATCGGCCGCCACGGCCGTCATGTCTCCGGGAAGGACGAGCAGCGTGCCGCCGCTGATCGCTGGTGGCGGAGTCGCAAGCGTGGTTGTGGGACCGAGCTGCAGAAGCGTAGGGGTCCCGACGGGTAGGCCTGGGATAGACGGAACGGGCCCCCCAGCCACCGGAACCTGACCGAAGCTGGCGGAGTCGTCGAAGCACGTGACACCCTCGATCGTTGAGGGGTCCGTCGCGCCCGTCGGTGCCGACGCTGTCGCGGTTCCCCCCGATTGCGTGCTGCTTCCGCTGGCGGCGGCCGGTGCGCTCGAGCTTGGCTGTCCACCCGCCGAGCTGCCCGGGCCCTGGCATCCAGCGACGAGTCCGAGACTTGCAAGGACCAACCCTGCACGAACCCCTGCGGCTTGCCAACCCTGTCGCGTCACTACGCACCTCCCTCTCAGTGGGGTAGAAATTGACGTCAGACGACGATAGTACATGCTCCTCCGGAGAGATCTGCATTCGCGTCGCCACGGACAGGATTGTCAGCATGAGCGGCCATGACCGAGCAAGACGTTACTGCACTGAGCTGCGCACGAAGCGGAGCACGAAGTGATGCATGAGGTTCCGAGCTCGCGCTCGCGCGGGTGGACGTCGTCATCGTCGAGCGCCGCGTCAGCCAGGACCTCGCGGGCGCGCGCGCCGGCGGTCTGCATTCCCGCACGATCGAGGTGCTCGATCAGCCCGGAGTCGCAGAGCGCATGTCGGGGGCTTCGGCGTCGGCACTAGAAACGCTGCTCAGGGGGCGGAGCCCGCACGACCACGGAGAGTCCAGCCGGGCCGCACCGATCCGGAAGCCACACGGGGTCGTCGATGGCGATCTCCGCCAGGCCCGACCCGTCATCCAAGCTGAACGAAACGCCATCAATCAGCCTGACGATGGATGCCGGGCCATGGCCGATCTTGGATTCGATCACGATCTCGTAGGCCAGACAGGGCGTTCCAGAAAAGATCGCATCAACCAGCGGGAGGCGGGCATGGACCACCCCTGTCAGGCGAACTCGTCCCTCCACGGCGTCGGAGATCCGCGCCGCAGGAGTGGTTCGAAGCTCGCGCGGCTGGAACATGCGCCGCCTCGCGAGCAACGTCTGACCCGCATATGCCGCTGACAGGAGACTCAAGGTCCATTTGATCCCCAAGATCGGTTCCATCGGGTGCAATCCAATCGTAGCAAGCGGCCAGTATCGGTGGCCACCACGGAGCGGGCGCCCTATCCGACCCTCACTGGGCCGACGGGACCAGCGTCCTGCAGGTCGGACCAGCGCATGCCGGGACGACCGAACCCCGGCTTCATTGCTGGGGGCCTGGGAACTCGTGAACGTGCTGGTTGACCGAGCCGATCAGCCGCACTGGGAGTACCGCCCGGACGACCCCAAGATCATGGGCCGTGAATTGCTCGTCAAGCCCGACCGGGTTCAATTCAACTTTGATCGACGGGCGAACTGCGTCGACCCGGGCTGGAGGTCACGGAAGGCCACGTGGGGATATTTGCTGGACTCTGGTTTTCCCCACCCCGGTGATTCGGCGACGACGGCCGCGGACTACGGCCTCAAGGTTTCTCGGAAGGCGACCGTCAACGTCTACTCGTTCTGTACCCCGCCACCGAGCAAAGTGGCAGCCGGCGAGGTTTGGTTCTGGCCTTCCAATGACGTGTGGGTTGTCCAGCAATCGCCAGACAGGTTGGTGATGCACCTGAATAGTCAGGTCATGCTCATCCTGGCGAGACGCCCGGCAGACGCGAGACCACGAGCATCCTTCTCCTGCGAGAAGGCTGGCACAGCGGCCGAAAAGACAATCTGCGGCAGCTTCACCCTGGCCGCTCTGGATCGGAGCATCGACTTGGCCTGGCGCCGCCTCACGGAAGGCGGCCGAGCCGACTCGGTGCTCCTGGAGGAGCAAGAGGCCTGGCTCCGAACACGCGACGCCTGCATGACCGACGAAGTCTGTCTGAAGCGCGAGATTGACCACAGGATCACCCGGCTGGCCAGGTACTAAGAAATTCGAAGCCGGTGGTGTTTGTGGCGATCCTCGCCTGTCAGTTTGACCCGGTTACGTCTGAAGCAATTCTACGAAGGGGTGGTGCCCAAGGTGGACACGCCCTGGGGCCGAGTTCACGCGTTTTGGGACTCGCGGAAGGCGAGCGCGCCCGTGACGCGGAGCAAGAGGCAGAAGACTGAAGTTGAGGCGCCAGTGCGCGAGGTGGGCGATCGCGTTGTCGTCGGGGCCGGGCCGTCCTCGCGCCGCGCGCGATCGCGACCTGGTCCGAGTAGAGAGCCCCTCGAGGTTCAGTTCCTTCACCGACGAAATTCTTCCGATCATCGTCGACGAGCGTGACGCGTAGCACGTCGAAAACGTTCGCCCATGTTCGCGGTGTCACCCACCTTGCGCATTCGAGTCATGGCAGCTCTGCGCCACCGGAACGTTGCGAGACCGAAACGCGTCGGAGATCTACCTGCGGTACTGGATCAGCCATCCGCCCCAAAGGAGATGATCGATGACTTTCAAGAAGACCGCTTCGTTGTTTGCCTTGTCCGTGTTGACCGCCTGCGGGACGGACCCGACCGGCACCACCAGAACCACCTCCGCCCTCGTCGGTGACCAGAACAACCAGGGCAACGACGACCACCATGGTGATGGCGATCACGGCGACATCCAGCACGTCCTTCTGATCAGCGTCGATGGCATGCACCAGAGTGACGTTGACTGGTACGTCGCCAACCACCCAAACTCGACGCTTGCCAAGTTGATTCACTCCGGCAGCGAGTACACCAATGCGGCGACCTCCAACCCGTCGGACTCCGACCCGGGTGGCACCGCGCTGATGACCGGCGGTAACCCCAAATCGACCGGCGTTTTCTATGACGTCGAGTACAGCCACAAGGTCGACGAGGCGGGCGCTGCCTGCACCCCGGGCCAGCCGGCCACCGGTGGTGACGTCATCTATGACTCGCCGGATGACA
>Ga0265318_10000824_pt1 | contig 20479 bp, 16 predicted proteins | sample 4821metaG_FD_192431 | JGI IMG/M metagenome (GOLD analysis project Ga0265318, IMG submission 192431) | Rhizosphere microbial communities from Carex aquatilis grown in University of Washington, Seatle, WA, United States - 4-8-21 metaG | ecosystem: Host-associated > Plants > Roots > Rhizosphere >... | reverse complement strand
CGCCGTCGAAATAGCGTCAATACCGAGGCCGGCAAGCCGAGCCGGCCGCGAGGCGCGACGACGAGGAATACCCGTAGGTATTGTGAGGAGGAGCAACGAAGCGGCCGGCTCGGATCGTCGGCCGAATATGATGCTATTCCGACGGCGGTGCACTAGTGCACCTCCCGCGAAATAGCGACAACGTTGCGCTGCCGAGGGAGGAGCACTCGCGTCCCGCCGGGATCGTCCGGATCCCCTGGTCCGACGGGCGCTGCGCCTCGAATGGATGTCGCGATGGCGATCCTCCTTCAACCCACGACGTTCCTGGCAACCAAGTTCGTGCGGTTTTTACCACACCGACAGGGCTTGCCTCGCGGCTGGAACTCCGATACCAGTAAATTAGATACTGCTTAGGCCACCGGCCAGGAAAGCGAGCCCACATGAGCACCCTCTTCGAGCAGGTGGGCGGGGAACCCGCCATCGACGCGGCCGTGGACATCTTCTATCGCAAGGTCCTCGGCGATCCGCGCATCGCCGATTTCTTCGACGGGGTGGACATGAACCAGCAGGCCGCCAAGCAGAAGGCTTTCCTGACCTTCGTGTGCGGGGGGCCCAACCATTACACGGGGAAGGACATGCGGAGCGCGCACGCCCGGCTGGTCAAAGGCGGCCTCACCGACGTGCACTTCGATGCCGTGGTCGAGCACCTCGGCGCCACCTTGAAGGAGCTGGGCGTGGCGGCGCCGCTCATCGCGCAGATTGCCGCCGTCGCCGCCAGCACCCGCGCCGACGTGCTCGGACGCTGAGGGCACGAGGGAACGTCGGATGGCCACCGTCACCTGGAAGGGCCAGGCCCTCGCGCTGGCGCCGGACGAGACCGTGCTCGATGGCCTGCTCCGGAACGGGATCGCGGTGGCATCGTCCTGCCGGGTGGGCGCCTGTCAGTCCTGCCTGCTCAGGGCCGCGCGGGGGTCGATCCCGGAGAGCGCGCAGAAGGGGCTCGGCGCGACCCTGCGCGCGCGCGGTTATTTTCTGGCGTGTCGGTGGCGCCCCGAGGGTGAGGGCGCGTCCGAGCTGGTCGAGATCGCCGACGACGCGACCTTGCCGTCGGTCGCGGCGGTGGTGCGCGCCCTCGAGCGCCCCACCCCCGACGTCGTACGGTTGGGGCTCGAGACGGCGACGCCCTTCGCCTACCGGGCCGGGCAGTTCGTGAGCCTGGCCCGGGCCGACGGGCTCACCCGCTCGTGCTCGCTCGCCAGCCTCCCGCCGACCGAGGGGCGGGCCGCCTCGCTCGAGATCCACGTCAAGCGTCTGCCCGGTGGGCAAATGAGCACCTACCTGCACGATGTCGTGCGGGTGGGCGATCGCCTCACCGTGCGAGGGCCGGGGGGCGATTGCTTCTATACGGAGGGTCGACCGCGCGATCCCTTGCTCCTGGCGGGGACGGGCACCGGGCTCGCGCCGTTGCTCGGCATCGCGCGCGATGCCCTGGCCCGGGGACACCTCGGGCCCATCCGCCTCATCCACGGCGCCCTCGCCGCCGCCGGCCTCTACGCCGACGCCGAGCTGCGGGCGCTCGCGCGCGTGCATCCCACGTTCCGGTACGAGCCGTGCGTCCTGCAGCCGCCGCCGTCCCCGGCCCCGGCGAGCGGATCTCGGGCGGCCGAGGGCGATCCCATCCCGGTCCGCGACCTGCAGGAGCAGGTGCTCGACGCCCTCCGCGGGCATCCGGGCGTGCGGGTGTTCCTCTGCGGCCCCCCTGAGCTGGTGGTGGGGCTCCGACGCCGGGTCTTTCTCGCCGGCGTGCCCCTGGCGGACATCCTGGCCGACGCATTCATCACCGCCGCGCCGCCAACCCCGACGACGACGACGACGCGGGAGCCGGGATGCGGTTGACCCTGCACTCCGACTACGGCCTGCGCGTCCTCTTGTTCCTCGCCACCCGCCCCGGCGACACCGTCAGCATCGGCGAGGTGGCGGCCGGCTACGGGATCTCCGCGCACCACCTCGGCAAGGTCGCCCAGAGGCTCGGTCGGGAGGGCTACGTCGAGCTCCTGCGCGGGGCGAAGGGGGGATTGCGGCTCGCGCGCGCCCCCGAAGGGATCTCCATCGGCGAGGTCGTGCGCCGGCTCGAGCCCGACCTCGATCTGGTCGAATGCTTCGATCCGAGGCGCAATACCTGTCCCATCGTTCCCGCCTGCGGGCTGAAGGGCATCCTGGCGGAGGCACGCGCCCGGTTCTTCGAGACGCTCGACCGCCACACCCTGGCCGACGCTGTGGGTCGTCCTGGGGCGCTCGTCCGGCTGTTGCGGCCAAGGCGCGGTCTCGTCCCCGACCGAGCGCAGGGGATCCCTGCCGCCGGATCCAAGGTACGCTTGCGGGCATCGTGAGCACGCGACCGGGTCGGATCGCGGCGCTGACCCTCGGAGCGCTGGGCGTCGTCTTTGGCGACATCGGGACCAGCCCGCTTTACACCCTGCGCGAATGCCTCGGCTCCGAGCACGGCGTCGGTCCCACCCCGGGAGGCATCCTCGGCGTCCTCTCGATCATCTTCTGGGCCCTGGTCATGGTGATCGGGGTCAAGTACCTGGTCTTCGTCCTGCGCGCCGACAACCAGGGCGAAGGCGGCATCCTGGCGCTGCTGGCCCTGATCCCGGCCCGCCTGCGGGCGGGGACCGCAGGCGGCGGGCTCGGCTGGACGGCGATCCTGGTGATCATCGGAGCGGCGCTGCTCTATGGCGACGGGATGATCACGCCGGCCATCTCGGTCCTGAGCGCCGTGGAAGGGGTGGAAGCGCTCGCCCCGGCGTACAAGGCCGCCGTGGTCCCGGTGAGCTGCCTGATCCTGGGTGGGCTGTTCGCGCTTCAGCATCGAGGCACCAGCGCGATGGGGCGCTGGTTCGGGCCGGTGATGATCCTGTGGTTCGTGACCCTCGGCGGCCTCGGCATGAGGCAGATCGCCCATCGCCCCCAGGTGCTGGCCGCGCTCTGCCCGCTCGAGGCGTGGCACTTCTTCCGGCGGGAAGGTTGGCGCGGCTTCCAGGTGCTCGGATCGGTGGTGCTCGCCATCACCGGGGGCGAGGCGCTCTACGCCGACCTCGGCCACTTCGGGCGCAAGGCCATCCGGCTGTCGTGGTTCGGGTTGGCCATGCCGGCCCTGGTGCTCGACTACCTCGGGCAAGGCGCGCTGCTGCTCGAGCATCCGGGCGCCGTCGCGCGCCCGTTCTTCGCCATGGCCTCGGGTGGAGTCGAGACGGGCGCGCTCGTCGCCCTCGCGACGGCGGCCACGGTGATCGCGTCGCAGGCCCTGATCTCGGGGGCGTTCTCGCTGACCCATCAGGCGGTGGCGCTCGGGTTCTTCCCCACGGTCACCATCCGACACACGAGCGGCGAGGCGGAAGGTCAGATCTACATCCCCGAGATGAACTGGATCCTGGCCACGGGCTGTCTGGCTCTGGTCCTCACGTTCCGCGAATCGACCCGGCTCGCCTCGGCCTACGGGGTCGCCGTCACCGGGACCATGGCCATCACCTCGCTGATCTTCTTCGAGGTCACCCGCACCACCTGGAGGTGGCCCCTACCCAGGTCCCTCGGCTTGCTCCTGCTCTTCCTCTCGTTCGATCTGCCCTTCTTCGGGGCCTCGCTCGCCAAGTTCGCCTCGGGTGGGTTCGTGCCGGTGGCGATCGGGGCGATCTTCTTCGCGGTCATGATCACCTGGAAGCGCGGCTGGGAGCTCTACCGGCGCCGCATGGCACAGCAGCTCCCGGATCTCGCGCGCTTCGTGGCCTCGAGCCCGTGGGAGACCGTGGCCCGCGTTCCCGGCACGGGGGTCTTCGTGCGCGGTGAGCTGCCTGGGGTGCCCGCGGTGCTGTCCTGCCTGGTGACCCAGGTGCGCGCGGTTCCGCGGTCCGTCGTGCTCTTCGGCATACGAACCCTCCGGACCCCGCAGGCCGGTCCGGATGCGGTGGAGATGGAGATCGTCGACGGGGGGATCTACGCCCTCACCTTGAGCTCGGGCTTCATGCAACGGCCGAACGTTCCGGCGGCCCTGGCGGCCGCCATCGCCCGCTTCCATCTCCCCATCGAGCTGTCGGAGGTCACCTATTACCTCGAGCGGCACACGTTCGTGGGGAGCCCCGCTGGCCAGATGGGGCGCTGGAGCGAGCGTCTGTTCGCCTTCCTGACCCGTAACGCGAACCCCTTGACCGATCGCCTGCGGATCCCCTGGCAGCAGGTGGTGGAGATCGGGACCGAGATCGATCTGTGACGAGGGGCGCCGACCCTCACGCGCGCAGGCGGGCCTCGAGCAGCGCCTGCACGTCGGCGATCCGAAAGGGCTTCTGCAGGAGCGGGGTCAGCCCCCTGGCGGCGAACTCGGCGGTCGAGGGCGTGAAGGCGCCACCGGTCATGAACACCAGGGTCGGCACGATGTCCGGCCACCGCTCGACCACCGTGGCGTAGACGTCGGGCCCGCTCACGGAAGGCATGAGCAGATCGCACAGGACGAGATCGAAGCGCTCGCCCGCCTCGAACCGTGCGAAGGCGTCCCGCGCCCGTTGCACCACCGTGACCTCGTGCCGATCCGCGAAGGCCCGCCCGATCACCCTCCCGATCGACTCTTCGTCGTCGATGACCAGCAGACGCCCGGCCCGCTTCATCGAGGGCCCGCGCGCCGCGGGCTCGACCGGGGATGGGCGAATCACGGGGGCCGCCAGGGGCAAGACGATGCGGCACGAGGTGCCAGGGGCGGACGCCGCTCCATCGACCGCGGTGGATGGGGCGGTCCGGCTGGTGAGCTCGATCCGCCCGCCGAAGTCGTTCACCGTCTGGCGGCTGATCGACAGCCCGAGGCCCGTCCCGAGGCCGACGGACTTGGTCGTGAAGAATGGATCGAAGACGTGGGGCAGGACGTCGGCTGGGATGCCGCTGCCCGTATCGCGCACCTCGACCACCACCTCGCCGTTGGTGACCTCGATGGAGACGAAGATCTCCTGGCGCTCCGCCTGGCCCTCGGGGATCGACTGGGCCCCGTTGACGAGGACGTTCAGGAACACCTGCCCGAGCGCCGAGGCATTGCCCCACACCATCGGCTCCACCGTGGTGAAGGATCGCACCAGGCGCGCTCGGTGGCGGATCTGATTCCAGGCCATCGAGATCGACTCCTCCATGACCGCCCGCACGTCGATGGTGCCGAGGGCGCTGAGCCCCCGCCGGGACAGCCGCTGGAGGTTCCCCACGGTCTGGCGGATGCGCTCGAGGCCGATCTCGCAGTCACCCAGCATCTCCAGCACCGACGGCAGGGTGACGCGGAGGCTCGGCGTGCCATTGCCGTTGCCCATGCCGCCCTCACCGCCCCCGCTGCCCTCCCGCAGGTACATGGTGCGGAGCTGGGCCAGGGCTTGCTGCAGGTTCAGCAGCGAGAACATGAGGGGATTGTTGATCTCGTGCCCCACCCCGGCGGCGATCCGACCGAGGGAGGCGAGGCGCTCCGCCTGCTCGAGGCGCACCGACATCCGCTGGCGCTCGGACTCGAACAGGACGCGATCGAGCGTGCGAACCAGGCTGGGAAAATCGAAGGGCTTCTGAATGTACGCCTGGGACGAGATGGCCACGGCCGGGGCGCTGCGATCGGCCGACACCGCGATCACGGGGATGGCGCTGAGGCCTGGATCCTCCTTCTGGATCGCGCGGAATTGCCAGCCATCCATCACCGGCATGTTGAGATCGAGGACGATGGCGTCTGGCAGGACGGCTTCCGAGCGCAGCTGATTCAGGGCCTGCTGGCCGTTGTCGGCGAGCTCGACCTCGTAGCCTTCGGCCTGCAGCAGGTCCCCCACGGTCTCGCGCACGTCGCGATCGTCCTCGACCAGCAGCACCCGCTTTCGCCTGGGTGCGACAGAAGGGCCCTCCCCTGGTCCAGGTTCCGCGGGATCGCTCGGCCCCGGGTCGCCTGAGATCCCGATCCGGCCGGCCAGCTGGGTTCGACCGTGGGAAGAGCTGCCTCCCACGGGAGCGTCCTCGAGGTAATCAACCATGGGTAATACAGAAGTCTAAGCACGCCGACCGGGGTCGGTAGCGTGACCTGCCAACAATCCCGGGGTATCCGCCAAGAATTGCTCCCCGCCCCCCCCCGCCCGGCTGCTCGAACCTCGACGGATGTTCCTCCGAGGTAACGGGCCTGCCGGGAGACGCTCAGAGCACCATGACCGTCTGGCAGCCGAGCACGATGTCCACCTGGATGGTCAGATCGGCGCGGAAGGCGTTGCAAGACGCGTCACAGGCGAAGATCGACGTCGGGGTGCCACCGCTGGCCGGGTCGACGTCGTAGTACCAGCCGCCGCGCACCGGATCGCACCCGGCCTTGCTCTTGACGTAGCCCACCGTCGCGGGCGAGGTGGCGGTGGCCCCGGCACCCGAGGTGAACTGCACGTTCACCTTGTTGAAGTCAATCGCGCCGCCGCTCGGGGGTGGGATGAGGTACTGGCAGGCCACCGCCTGGGTGCGGATCTGATTGAGGGCCACCTGGAGCATCTGGGTCACGTCCTGCATGGTGCTGATCACGACGGCCTGGCCGGTCCCGCCCCCCACCGCCAGGGCGTTGAGGTTCATGGTGGCCATCACCGCGTCCTCGGGCGCGAAGACGCCGATGACGAAGGTGGCGATCGAAGGGTTCCCGGCCACGCCCGCGGCGGCCACGCCGGCCACCCCCGGAATGTCGGACGGCATGCATTCGCTCGGAAAACCGTCGGTCACCAGGATCACAGCCACCTTGCGACCGCGGTTGGTCATGGCCCGCTGACGCGCATACTGGATCGCGCCGGACAGGGCCGGAGCCGTGGGGGTGAGGCCATCGGGCTCGTGCGTGCCGAGCGACGCGATCAGCCCGGCCGCGGCGCCCGGCAGCGGCGCCACGGGGACCGCGGGGGTGGCGTAGGGAGGAATCGTGCAGATGTCGCGCCCCACGCAGTACCCGTCGAACGCGGTGCAGGCGCCGCCTGGATTGGCGCAGACCGCTCCGGCCGGAGCGCACAGGTTGTTATTGAGCGCGCAGAGCCCCAGCAGCTCGCAGGTCTGCCCACGCGGACAATCCGCGGTGGTCGTGCAGGCGGCGAAGGTCGCGCCGGTGCAGGTCCGCAGGCGGAAGCACGGGCCGTACGCGGCCCCGCACTCGGCGTCGGTGTTGCAGCTCGCTGGGACGTTGGGCTGCTCCTGCGGGAAGTACTGCAGCCCGACGCCGATGCCGCTCGACGTGGGATCCTTGAAGAAAGCGGTGAGCGCGGCCTTGACGGCGTCCCACTTGGTCACGCCGGACGCTGTCGGGTCGAGCATCGATCCCGAGGTGTCCATCATCACGTACAGATCGAGAGGGAGGCGTTCGGCGGAGGCCGACTGGGTGGCACACGCCGCGTCCGGGGTGTTGCCGAGCAGCGGTCGCTCCGAGGTCAGGAGGTCGACGCGGGCCCGAAGGTCCTCCGGGAGGGCATCGAAGACCGGGGTGGTGATCGGCGTCGAGGAGCCGCCCCCCGCGTCTGGGCCGAGGGCGCCGCCGTTCGCCGCCCCGCCCGACGTCCCCGAGCTGGGCGTTCCGCCGGTCTTGACGCCGGCACATCCGACCAGCGTCCCGGCTCCCGCCATCCCCACCCCGACCATCGTGGCCAGCACCAAGCTCGAAACAGGTGAGACGCTGCGATTCATCGGATCTCCCCGATCCCGCCGGGATCGCGATCGAGTCTACCTCAATTCGCCCGACGCTCGTGCGACGGGGAGGGCATCCGATCGAAAGATTGCACGGCGCATCATTCGTGATCGGGATCGAACCCGGCGCCGGCTCCGTCACCACGACGAGGCGCGAGCCAGCCTCGGCGACAGCGACGGGGACGACCACGGGTCGATCACCCTGCGGGGAGCGGCTGGCGCGGCGAGCCCGCCGGCCCGACGGTGCCGGACCCGTCGGGCCCCCGCGGCAGCTCCACCGTGAAGACGGTCTCGTCGTCCGAGCACACGACGCCGAGGCTCCCGCGGTGAGCTTCCACGATCTCGCGGGTGATGAAGAGGCCGAGGCCGAGCCCTCCGCTGCGCCGCTCACGCAGCTCGCCCCGTCGGAAGGGATCGAAGATGATGGGCAGCAGGTCGGGCGGGATGACTCCGCCGTTGCGCACCTCGATCACCACCCCCCGCCGGGGCTCGGCCCGCACGCTGACCCGGACCGGTTGCTGGGGCACCCCGTGGCGGATGGCGTTGCTCATCAGATTGGAGGCGAGCTGGGCCAGGCGATCGGGATCCCACCACCCGCGGGTGTCCCCCTGCCGCTCGAGCTCGGGCCTGGGCGCGGTCTGCCCGCTGCCCGGCATCAGCTCGTCGATGGCCTGCTGGAAGATGGGGGCGACGTCGACCCACGACGGGGCGATCGGCAGCCCGCCCGAGGCGCGCACCTGCGTGAAGTCGAGGAGCTGGGTGATCATCCGGTTCATGCGCTGCCCGGCGCTGAGGATGCGGGTGACCGTGCGGGCGCTGACCTCGTCGGTGGCCTTGCGCGACAGCACCGTGGCGGACATCAGGATCGCCCCGAGGGGATTGCGCAGGTCGTGCCCGAGGATTCCCGCGAAGAGCTCGTTGGACTTCACGGTCCGCTGAAGCTCGCTGATCATCCGCTCGCGCTCGGCGTCCGCGCGCTTGCGGCCGACGGCCTTGGCGACCTGGTCGGCGATGGTCTGGGTGAGGCGCAGGTCGGAGGAGCTGAAGGCCCGCACCTGCCGGCTGTACAGCACGAACGTACCGAGCAGCTGACCGGTCTGCACGAGCGGGATGAAGGCGAGGGCGCGAACCTGCTCGGCCTCCAATAGCTCGCGATCGGGCTCGAGCTCGGGCGCGAGCCGCACATCCGGCACCAGGATCACCTGGGGGACGGACGCCTCGGTGGGCCAAGGCCAGCGCCCCGAGTGCTTCTCCAGCGCGGCGCGATAGCGCTCGGAGAGCCCATTCCAGGCCTTGAAGCGCATCACCCCGTCGGGATCGAAGAGCAGGAGCGCGCAGCGCCCGAGGCCGATGCGGCCGAGCTGTCTGGCCATCGCGGCGACCGCCGGGGCGAAGACCCCTTCGAGGGACTCGGTGCGGTTCAGGGAGTCGGCGAGCTCGTAGAGCAGATCGGTCTCGGCGTTCACCGCGTTGAGCTCGGCGATCAGGCGAGACTTCTCGATCGAGAGGGCCGCCCGCTCGGCCACCTGTTCGAGCAGGACGCGCTCGTCGTCGCCGTACGGCGCCTGCGGCTCGACGCCGGCCCGGCCGCAGCCGAGCACGCCGATCACGCAGTCGCGCACCCGCAGGGGAACGAGCAGGGCATGGGCGACCGGTAACCGCGCCAGCAGGTCGGCGCCCGAGCTCGACACCCCGGCGGGAGGAGGCTCGGAGGACGAGCGCGACAGCGAGACGGGCTGTCCGTCGCGGACGATCTCCCTCAGGATCGCCATCAGCAACGGATCGCGGTGCTCGGGCTCGAAGAGCCGGCGAAGGGGCTCGACCGTCTCAGCCCGCAGGCCGAAGAGCTCGGGAGCGCCGAAGAGCTCGCCGTCCTGTGGGTCGTTCCCCGGATCGCGGTGGTGCAGGATGAGCCCGCCCACCTCGCCGAACTGAAGGGTCGTCTGGCGGGCGATCACCGCGAGCAGCTGGGGCAGGTCGGACTCCGCGTCGGCGAAGACGCGCGATGCATTGGCCAGAAACGCCAGGCGTCGCGCCGACTCCTCGAGACCGAGCCGGGCCTGCTCCTGGCGCGCTTCCAGCCGGCGCTGCTGCGTGACGTCCACCACCAGATTCACCGTCCCGCGCACCGATCCATCGGGTCCGAGGTCCGGGGTCATGGTGATCTCGAGCTCGCGCTCGTGCAGCTCGGGCAACTCCGGCAGCTCGACGTGCAGGTGGAGCTGGCAGGCCTGACCTGCGAGGGCGCGGCCGAGCGGCGCCCGGAGCTGATCGGCGATCTGCCGCCCCAGCGCCTCGATGGTCTGCCCCAGGATCGCGGACCGCGGCCTTCCGAACCAGCGTTCGAAGGTGCGGTTGACGAAGCGGTGGCGCCCGTCCGTTCCTATGTACGAGACCAGCACGGGCAGGGCGTCCGTGATCACCTCGAGCCGGTTCTCCGATGGATCGAGCGCGCGCAGACGTTCGATTTCACGACGCAGCGCCTCGAGGTCCGGAGCGCCCGATTCTGGCGCTGGACCTCGTGACACGCTGGCACTCTCCCCATGGGCCTCGTCCATGCCCCGGCCAGCTTAGTGCACCGCCGTCGAAATAGCGTCAATACCGAGGCCGGCAAGCCGAGCCGGCCGCGAGGCGCGACGACGAGGAATACCCGTAGGTATTGTGAGGAGCAACGAAGCGGCCGGCTCGGATCGTCGGCCGAATATGATGCTATTCCGACGGCGGTGCACTAGTACAGGTCCCCGCAAGTTCGGATGGCCCGGGGACACGCCTGCCCCGGGCGTGCTCGGCGGTTCACATGCGTGGCGCCGGATTTTCGAGCTCGCGGTCGACGGCGTAGCTCCCGCTCCTCGGATGCGGCTGCCGCGGCGGTCGGGCTGGAACGTCCCAGAAGCGCGTGCGGCAATCGGCGCACCGGTAGCGCCGCTTGCGGAAGCCGAAGACGCCGGCGATCTTGAGCGCCCACGGCACGACATCGGACAGCCAGGATCGGGAACGGTAGACGGTGGTACCGGTACACTGCGGACACGTGTGAATCCCTGACATTGCTTGTAGCCCCCTTCGAACAGATCCACCCGCCGTCGACGGGCGCGAACGTTCCCGGGGCACGGGGGGGCGCCGCGTCCGGTCGGTCCGCGAGGTTCGTCTCCTGCGGCGATGTCATGGTGTACGGCACTATCAAGCCTCGTGCCACTCCCGGCCGACCACGTCGCAACGAGCAGGAGGCCTTGAAACCGCGCGGACATGGTCGCGCTCCGCGCCCGAAACCAGCCTGGCACGCAAGGGGGGGCGAGCCGGGCGTAGATCGAGAGCGGTCGGATCGCGTTACACCTCCGCAACCCGCGTTTCAAAACACCCACGGTCACGAACCGGCCGCGGGTCGAAACCTCGCGATCTCGGTTGGCACGTCGATTGATACCAGCCCGGACCGATGAAACCTGTGATTCGGGTCGGGTGGCGTCGCGACCAACCAGATGCCTCGGAAGCCGTCCTCGACGGCGAGTGGCTGGTGACCAACGGGCTCGGCGGGTATGCCTCGGGCACCATCGCGGGCGTGGTGACCCGCCGGTACCACGGTCTGCTGATCGCGGCCCTGCCCAATCCGCTCGGGCGTACCAACATGTTCGATCACCTGGCAGAGCAGGTGCGCTTGCCCGACGGGTCCATCCACAGGCTCGGCCTCGGCGACGGGGATGCGGCGCAGGACCCGCGCGGAGCGGCGGGGCCCCTCGAGGAGTTCCGGCTGGAGATGGGTCTGCCGGTCTGGATCTATCGCCTCGGTGGCTTCGTCCTCGAGAAGCGGGTGCTGCTGGCGTACATGCAGAACACCGTCTTCGTCCGCTACCGCCTGCTCGACGCGCCACCCGGGACGTCGCCCTCGGACACATCCTCGGGCGCGGGCGATGACGCTCGGGACTCGGGCGCCGGATCGCGCGATCCGTCCTCCGACGATGCCTCCAGCCTCATGCTCACGCTCCGCCCGGGGATTCACTTTCGCCCCCACGAGTCACCCGTCTCGCTCCCGATCGATCCCTACACGCTCAGCCTGACGGGAAACCGCTACGAGGTCTCATCGAGCGGGATGGCGCCGTCGCTGAAGCTGCGGGTGGTCGGCGATCGGCCGAACTTCGAGTTTTACCCGGAGCGACAGGAGAAGGTGAGCTACCGCTGGGAAGCCGCGCGCGGGTACGAGGCCCACGGCAGCCTGTGGAGCCCGGGGATGTTCAAGGCGCGGCTCACCCGGTCGACCCCCACCGCGCTGGTGGCGTCAGCGGAGACCTGGGAAACGATGGACGCGCTCTCGGTCGACCAGGCCTTCGCCTTCGAGAACGAGCGCCGGGTCCGGTTGCTTCACGCCGCCCCGCCGTCGCTCGCGGATGCCACCACGGCCGAGCTGGTGCTGTCGGCCGATCAGTTCGTGATCGCGCCGGCCGGCCGGGTCGAGGACGCCACCCGGGCCCGCGCCCAGGGCGAGGAGCTGCGTTCGGTCATTGCGGGGTACCACTGGTTCACGGACTGGGGCCGCGACACCATGATCAGCCTCGAGGGCTTGACCTTGTGCACCGGGCGCCCGCAGACCGCTCACTTCATCCTGCACACGTTCGCCCGTTACGTCCGCGGCGGGCTCATCCCGAACCTGTTCCCCGAAGGTGCGCGAGAGGGCCTCTACCACACCGCGGACGCGACGCTCTGGTACTTCCACGCGCTCGATCGCTATCTCGCGTACACCGGCGACCGTGAAACCCTGCGGCTGCTGTTGCCGCTCCTCGAGGACATCGTGAAGGCCCACGTGCGGGGCACCTCGTTCGGGATCGGGATGGATGCGGACGATGGGCTCTTGCGACAGGGGCAAGAAGGATTCGCCCTCACCTGGATGGACGCCCTGGTCGAGGGCTGGGTGGTGACCCCACGTCGGGGCAAGGCCGTCGAGATCAACGCCCTGTGGTTCAACGCCCTCGCGCTCATGGCGGAGTGGATGGAGTCCGAGCGGGGCGCCGAGGCCGCGGTGACCTATCGCCGGATGGCCGCGCGCGCCAAGGAGTCCTTCAACCGGGCGTTCTGGAACGACGGCAGGCATTGCTTGCTGGACGTGGTGGGCGGATCCGACCCGCGCACCGACGGCGCGGTGCGCCCCAACCAGATCTTCGCGATCGCGCTGCCCCACCCGGTCCTCGATCCCGCGCGCTGGTCGGCGGTGGTCGAGACCGTCGCCGCCTGGTTGCTCACCCCGGTGGGCCTGCGCTCGCTCGCGCCCGATCACCCGGACTTCAAGACCACCTATCACGGCGACCTGCGGACCCGCGACGCCGCCTACCATCAGGGCACGGTCTGGAGCTGGCTCATCGGCCCTTACATCGATGCGTGGCTCAAGGTCCACCCGGGGCAAGAGTCGGAGGCGCGCCAGCTCCTCTTCGGCCTGCGCGATCACCTCGGGCAAGCGTGCGTCGGCTCGGTGAGCGAGATCTTCGACGCCGAGAAGCCCTTCCTCCCGCGGGGGGCCATCGCGCAAGCCTGGGGCGTGGCCGAGCTCCTGCGGGCCTGGCTGCGCACCAGCCCCGAGCCAGGGGACCGTACCAGGGCGGCGCAGACGGCGCCGACCGAGGGCGACGCCCGGGTGCCGCGGGCAGGGCGCGCGCCATGACCCAACCGAAGCGCATCCCGCTCGCGACCTACCGCCTGCAGCTCCGCAAGGAGTTTCCCCTTGAGGCGGCCAGCGCCACCGTGCCGTACCTGCGCATGCTCGGGGTGTCGGACCTGTACCTGTCGCCGGTGTATGCCGCGCGGGAGGGCAGCGTGCACGGGTACGACGTGATCGATCACGGCCGCCTCAACCCCGAGCTCGGCGACGCGCGCGCCCTGCGCCAGCTCCTCGACCAGGTGGAGGGAGCCGGGATGGGGGTGCTGCTCGACGTGGTGCCGAACCACATGTGCGTGGCCGGCGACGGCAATCGCCTCTGGATGGACGTCCTCGAGAACGGGCGCCACTCGCCGTGCGCGGCCCACTTCGACATCGACTGGGATCCCCCGAAGCCCGAGCTCGTCGGCAAGGTGCTGTTGCCGTTCCTCGGCGAGCAGTACGGCCGGGTCCTCGAGGGCGGCCTCACCGTTCGCCTGGAGCAAGGTGTGCTCTCGGTGGAGAGCGGCGGCAGCCGCTTGCCCCTCACGCTCGCGAGCTGGAGCCAGGTGCTGGAGCCAGCCCTCGCGCTCGTGCGGCAGGGGGTGCCGGCCGAGGACCCCGGGCTCATCGAGCTCGAGAGCATCCTGCGCGCCCTGACCCACGCGCTGCCCATGCTCACGGCCTCCGCCGATGGCCTGGGCGGCCTGATCGAGTACCGGCATGAAAAGGAGGCCATTCAGCGCCGGCTGGTCGCGGTGCTGCAGGAGCATCCCGCCTGCGCGGAGGCCGTGAACGGGGCCCTCGCGGCCATCAATGGACGCAAGGGGGAGCCGGGCAGCTTCGATGCGCTCGAGCGCCTGATGAACGACCAGTGCTACCGCCTGGCCAACTGGCGGGTGGCGGCCCACGAGATCAACTATCGCCGCTTCTTCGACGTCAACGAGCTGGCGGCCATCCGGGTCGAGAGTCCCCCGGTCTTCGCCGAGGTGCACGTCCTGCCCTTCGAGATTGCCCGGCATCCCGCGTTCACGGGCTTCCGGGTCGACCACGTCGATGGGCTGTCCGATCCGGAGCAGTACCTGATCGACCTGCGGGATGGGGCGCGGGCCGCGACCTCCGCGCCGGGCGTGGGGGACGGTGATGCCCGTCGACCGTTCATCGTGGTGGAGAAGATCCTGGCCCCCGCCGAGAACCTGCCCTCCGCGTGGGACGTGGACGGGACGACCGGGTACGAGCTCATGCCGATCCTGGCCGGGGTGCTGGTGCGTCCGACGGGTGGCCTGCGGCTGCGGGCAGTGGCGGCCAACTTCGCTGCCAATTTGGCGGCCAACTCGGCGGGCGGCTCGGGTGGCCAGTCCGGGCACCCCGACCCCAGCTCGTCGAGCCCACCGTCGAGCACGGGGCTGCGGTCCTTCACTGACGTTGGCTACGAGAGCAAACGCGAGCTGCTCTGGACCACGCTGGCCGCCGAGCTCACCGTGCTCGCGCGGCGCCTCGATCGCATCTCCGAACAGCACCGCTACACCCGGGACTTCACCCTCAACCACCTGCAGGCGGCTCTCCTGGAGGTGGTGGCCTGCTTCCCGGTCTACAGGACATACGTGCGGAGTTGCGCGCGGGATCAGGAACCCGAGATCTCCGAGGGCGATCGCCTGGTGATCGGCCAGGCCATCGCGGCGGCACGTCGGCGCAACCCGCTCATCAACGCGTCGTTGTTCGACTTCATCGAGTCGGTGCTGATGCGGCGCGATCCGCCCGGGCTCGCCCCAGCCGAGCTCGACGAGCGGCGCACCTTCGAAACCCGGTTCCAGCAGCTCACCGGACCGGTCTGCGCCAAGGGTATCGAGGACACGGCCTTTTACCGTTATCTCCCGCTCCTCGCCCTCAACGAAGTGGGCGGCGATCCCACGCGATTTGGAGCCGCCGACGTCGAGATCCACCGGGCCCTCGCCGATCGCGCGCGGAGTTCGCCGCGCAGCCTGTCCGCCACCGCCACCCACGACACCAAGCGGGGCGAGGACACCCGGGCCCGCCTGTACGTGCTCTCCGAGGTCGCCGACGCATGGGCCATCGCCACCTCGCAGTGGTCGAGCCTGAACGCTGCCCACAAGATCAAGGTTGACGGAACACCCGCCCCGGATCCCGCGGAGGAGTTCATCCTCTACCAGACCCTGGCTGGGTCGTGGCCGCTCGGCGGCCTTGCCAGCGAGCCCGGGTATCCCGAACGGATTCACCAGTACATGGCCAAGGCCAGGCACGAGGCCAAGACCAACACGAGCTGGATCAATCCGAACCCGGACTACGATCGGGCAGCGGACGCCTTCGTCGACGCGCTCATGGACCCGGAACGCAGCAGCCGGTTCCATGAGAGCATGGAGACCTTCGTGCGCAAGATCGCCCGGCCCGGCTTGTGGAACGGCCTCGCGCAGGTGGTCCTCAAGGTGTGCGCCCCGGGGATCCCGGATTTCTTCCAGGGCACCGAGCTCTGGGACTTCTCCCTGGTGGATCCCGACAACCGACGGCTCGTCGACTATCGCGTGCGGCGAGCCTGGCTGGGCGCCATGTCGGCGGAGCTCGAGCGCGTGGCCGGCAGCGGGCGTACCCCCGAGTCGGCGGTGGCCGGCTCGCCCGTCGAGGGGTGGTTCGACGCGCCGGAGGACGGACGCATCAAGCTGTGGGTCACCGCGGCGGCCCTGCGGGCACGTCGCAGGAATCGCGAGGCGCTGGAGCTCGGCGCCTACCAGCCGATCGTCCCGGTTGGCACCGCGGCGGCGCACGTGTTCGCCTTCGCCCGCTCGGCCCCCCCGGTGCCCGCAGACGGACGTGCCGGAAAGCGCGATGGCCAGATCGTCATCGCCGTGGTCGGTCGCTTCCTCGTCTCCCTCGGGGCCGAACGGCCCTGCGGGCCGGCCTGGGACGGCACGCGCCTGAGCTTACCGGAAGCGCTCGCCGGACGGACGTTCCGCGAGGTGCTCACCGACCGCATCGTGAGACCGACGGGCGACGGCGGTCTGCCGTTGCCGGATGTCTTCCGCCACCTCCCGGTGGCGATCCTCGAGTCGACGTTGGAACCGAACTTGGAAGAACCGACCTTTGAACCGATCTTGGAGCCCACCCCATGAGCATGAGCCCACTTCGAACGACCGCCCCGGCGGCCGACTCCCATCCACCGCGTCGTCTGGCCCAGGGGGCCGAGCTCACCACCGTCGACGGTCGGCGCGGGACGCACTTTCGCATCTGGGCGCCCACCCGGAGCTCGGTCGAGATCCTGCTCGAGGAGTCGAGCGGGGGCGAGCAGGCGGTCCACCGGCTCGAGCGCGAGCCGGATGGGCACTGGTCGAGCTTCGTTGCCGACGCCGGGGCCGGAGCGCGCTATCGGGTGCGGCTCGACGAGGACGGTCAGGGCTTCCCGGACCCCGCCTCGCGCTCCCTGCCCGAGGGGCCCCATGGTCCGTCGGAGATTGTCGATCCCGCCGCCTTCGCCTGGACCGACTCCCTGTGGACCGGGCTGCCCCTGCACGGGCAACTCCTCTACGAGCTCCACGTCGGGACCTTCAGCCCGGAGGGAACCTGGCAAGGTGCGATGGCCAAGCTGCCTCTCCTTCAGGCGCTCGGGGTGACCGCGGTCGAGGTGATGCCGGTCGCCGAGTTCCCGGGGAGGTTCGGGTGGGGCTACGACGGCGTCGCCTGGTTCGCGCCATCGCACCTGTACGGGACGCCGGATGATTTCCGGCGCTTCGTGAACGAGGCGCACCGACTCGGGCTCGGCGTGCTGCTCGACGTGGTCTACAACCACCTCGGTCCGGACGGCAACTACCTCGAGCAGTTCTCGCCTCGCTACCTGGCCGAGCACACCAACGAGTGGGGCCGCGGCATGAACTTCGACGGCGCGGACTGCGGTCCGGTTCGGCGCTACGTGACCGACAATGCCGCCTACTGGATCGACGAGTTTCACCTGGATGGGCTGCGCCTCGATGCCACGCAGGCGCTGACCGATGGGTCCGCCGAACACATCATCGCGGCGCTCGGCCGCGCCGCCCGGACCGCCGCGGGGGGGCGCCGCCTGCTGCTCATCGGTGAGAACGAGCCGGAGGACGCCAACCTGATGCGATCGACCGAGCTCGGTGGCCTTGGCCTCGACGGGCTGTGGAACGACGATCTGCACCACGCGATGAACGTCGCCCTCACCGGGCGGAGGCAGGCCTACTACGGCGACTACGCCGGGACGGCGAGCGAATGGCTGGCCGCGGTGAAGCACGGATTCCTGTTTCAGGGGCAGCGCTCCGTCTGGCAGGGCAAGCGACGCGGCCACCCGGCGCGCGGGCTGCCGTCCGCGTCGTTCGTGACGTTCCTCGAGAACCACGATCAGGTCGCGAATTCGCTCGGGTCTTCCCGCCTCTGGACGCAGAGCAACCCGGCGTGTCACCGGGCCCTCACCGCCCTGCTCCTGCTCGGGCCATGGACGCCGATGCTGTTCCAGGGCGAGGAGTGGAGCTCGACAGCGCCCTTTCACTACTTCGCCGATCATACGGCCGAGCTGGCCCGGGCGGTGCGAGAGGGCCGGGCGACCTTCATGTCCCAGTTCCCTGGATGCGTCAGGGGCTCGGAGCCGAGCCTGCTCCCCGATCCGAGCTCCCCCGATCTGCCCGAGGCGAGCCGGCTGCGCTGGGAAGAGCGGGATCTGCCCGCGCACGCGGCGTCGCTGCGCCTGCACACGGACCTGGCAGCGCTGCGTCGCTCGGATCCCACGCTCGGCGCGCATGCGGCGACCGGGGTCTCGATCGAGGTCGCCGCGCTCACCGCGACCTGCGGCATCATCCGATACTTCGTCGATGGTCCGATCGGCAGCGCCGGCCCACGGGAGCGTCTGCTCATCGTGAACCTCGGAGCTGACCTGGTGCTGCCCACCATCGCCGAGCCGTTGCTGTCGCCGCCTGGCCGGACGCAATATGGCTGCTGGCGGATCGTCTGGAGCAGCGAGGATCCGCGCTATGGCGGCCACGGCTGCGCCGAGCCCGACTCTGAGGAGAAGGGCTGGCGAATCCCGGGGGCCGCCACGGTCCTGCTCGGTCCCCTCCCGCTGGTCTGAGCGCCGGCGTCCGGCAGGTTCTGGCCTTAGGCCTTGGACGTGGCGGAACCCGTGATCGGCCTCGGCCGAGAATACCGGTTCGACGCTCTGGTCGAACTCCCCGGCGCGGGGTCAGGGCCAAATGGCAACGGCCCGCCCTCGCCGAGGGCGAGGACGAGCCTCAGGGAGCCTGGTACTCAATCCAGGGTTCTTCGCCCTCCGATGAGGCGTACCAGCACCACGATCACCGCAACGACCAGGAGGATATGGATGAATCCTCCCATGGTGTAGGAGCTGACGAGCCCGAGGGCCCACAGAAGCACGAGTACGACGGCGATGGTCCAGAGCATGACGTTTTCCTTTCAGCGCCGGCGGTTCGAGCCGCCGAAGCCAGTGATGAAGCCGAGGGACAGTCCCGCGGCGACCCAGATGATGGGATAGGTTCCTGCCCAGTGGCGCCAGCTGGTGACGTGGTCCACGCGCCGGCGCAGCTCGCCGAGCGACGCGGCCATTCGGGCGCGCTTGTCGGCGATCTCGGCCTCGAGCTCGTCGAGTTGGCCGGCGGCATCTATGCGGATGCCGTTCGCGGACCGAAGGGGCGGGTCGCCTTGGCCCTTGGGCGAATCGTTGGTCGGATCATTCGACATGAGGTGCGGCCTTTCTGGGGTGCTCACCTGAATCTCCTTCTCGCGGGTTGGTGACGCTCCGGATCTCGAGCGGCGGGCCATTCGGTTCCGCCTGACGGTGTTGCGCGGAGGAGATCGCCGTGACAGCCTGGCTCACGCTGGCGCTCGCCTCGGCCCCCGAGCGCTCGAGCAGCTTGACTGGCGCTCCTCGCCGCTGGGTCACCAAGATTCCGACCCCGCCGACCACCAGCTGACCGAGGGCGACGACGGCCAGTCCCGCCGCGATTCCGAGCGGGCGCGCCAGGAGGCACGCGAGCGCGGCCATGGCGAATCCGTACCCGCCGAGCAAGAAGGGCAAGAAGAGACCGATACGGATCGGCCGGCGGGCCATCTCGCCGAGATCCTTGACGGCCTCCATCCGCGCCAGTCGGATCTGGGCACCGATGAGGTCGACCATGTCCTCAGCGGCGGTCTTGACGGCGTCGACCAGTGAAGGGCCGACGCCATGGCCCGAAGTTCCTGGCATGTCGTCTCCCCGGTCACCCGAGCCGACGCCAACTCCGGCGAACCGGAAGGCCGGAGTCTCGGTGTGAGCCCATCCTACGTGATCGCCTCGTCACGGGCGGACGCGCCGGTGCCGCGCAGGCTCGACGATCGGGTCTGGTCCTCGCGTATGGTCCGGAGCCGTTGCCCGAGATCCTCGCGGAGGTCCTGTCCAGACTTCGGCGCGAGCAGCAGAGCCCCCGCAGCCCCCACCAGGAGGCCGAGACCGAAGATGCCGGCGGTCGTGAGCACATCGCTCGTCATGCTGCTCCTGCGCTCGAGCCCGAGCGTTGCCAGGATATCGTCCTTACTCAAGCTGGAAATGTCACTGAGCTTCATGGATTGTTCTCCTTGGGGTCGGTTGATCGTGCGGGCTTTCGTGGAATGCTGCTGCTGGTACTGCCGGTGCTGGCACTGGTGCTGGTGTCTGCCGCGAATGGTCCGGCGCCGGCGGGCGTGTCATCGTGCCCCCGCCGGGTGACCTGTGGGCCCGATGGGCGGCTCCGAAGCAGATCCTCGCCCCAGGCGGCGAGGCTCTGCGTGACGAAGGGAATGAAGGCCAAACGCAGCCCGATCCGAAGGCCGGTCCCGACGAGGCGGGCGGTCAGCTTCGAGAAGAGCCCTCCGCCGAGGAGGTAACCGCTCGCCACAGCCAGGCCGGCGGTGCGGAACGGCCGCACGTCCGCTTCCCGCATCAGGCGATCCCGGAGCTCGCCGAGATCCCTGCCCATCTGCGCAACGGAGCGGGGAGCGGCCCGTCCGTTCGTGTCGCCGTGCGCCTGCCCGTGGCCAGGCTCGCGACCCGCATCACGCATGGCGAGCGGCCCTCGCCAGGACGAACCCCACCGCGAAGGCCCCCACGAGGGCCAGCCCTGGGTTGGTGCGGATGAATCCACGGGTGCGGTCCCCCCACCCCGCCAGCTTTCGGCGCATGTCTTCCGCGCGCTCGGT
>Ga0265318_10000821_pt1 | contig 20500 bp, 21 predicted proteins | sample 4821metaG_FD_192431 | JGI IMG/M metagenome (GOLD analysis project Ga0265318, IMG submission 192431) | Rhizosphere microbial communities from Carex aquatilis grown in University of Washington, Seatle, WA, United States - 4-8-21 metaG | ecosystem: Host-associated > Plants > Roots > Rhizosphere >... | reverse complement strand
ACGTCATCGTATAGATCTTCGGAAATGCGGTCTTTGAGCGCCGCAAGCACGAGGGGATTGATCAAATCATACGTGCCGTCCTGGCTGTCGGACGTTGCATCTTGGTCGGGCGACACACGCGCCGTCCCAATTTTCGAAGACGACGGAAACCCTAGAGTCGCTGGCGAACCGCTCGACCCTCCGCCGGTGTCCTTGCTCATGCGTTTCATGTTTTCGAACCATGCGTGCTTCCATGACGATGACATAGGATTTTCCTTAGCTTTCTTGATTGTGGGGTTGTGAGTGAATGGGCTTGCTTACATGGTGCGGCTTATTGCTTCCCTGTCTGGTTGTTGAATTGCCCGATGGTCTGAAAGTACGTCGCTCGCGCGGTGTTCGCCGTGTTCTGCGCCGTTTGCAGCGTTGCCGCTGCTGCCACTACCGCGGCATCGGCGGAGTCCACCGCTGCCTTAGCTGCTGATACGTCTGATTGGGTTGCCATGTTCATCACCTCGTCTGCTGTTTCAGGGTTTCAAAGGCTGAGTAGATAAGTAAGTCTTGGATCTCCTCCGCGCCCTCCCTTTTGAAGTCGCGTGGGTCGCTGGCAATTGCCAGTTTACCATATTCTTGCTGGCCAGCTAGAAGCCTTTGCGCAAGTACGAGCATGACGCGCTTCTCCTCTGCGCCGAGCGCCGCCCACACCTCGAAGAAGGCTCGGTCGCTCATGACTCCACCGTTTTGATGTGTCTGCGTTCGCAGGCGTCGATCGCGAACAGGTATGCCAGACGTCGTAGCGCGTGCGGGTACGAGCTGTCGCCCAGCGTGGTCCACTCGAGCGCCATGGCCTCTTGGGCGATCGCGACAAGTACACGCTGGGCGCGGTCGTGTTGGAATTGCTGATACAGCGTCATGCTGCCTCGAAGCCAATCGAGAGCATGTCCGACACGTCTGACGCGAGTACGCTGATCTGGCCTGCCTCAACGCCATAGCTGCGCCCCGAACCCGATACGACGTGGGAGGAACCTGCAAACTTGGCTGGCACGTTGAGTATCACTTGAACCGGGGGAGGCTCGACGGTCGCGGCAGACTGCGGACCGCGCTCGGACGGGTCGCCGTACTTTCTTCGCATCCACTCGAAAAGCCCCGCGTGCGACTGGTATCCTCCCGAAGCGCGCCAGATGGCGAGCACGAGTGCCGAGACGACGTCGCCATGGCCACCGCCCGCACGTCGAGGGGACGCAATGCGAATACTCCCCCCGCTGACTGGTACGGCCGTCACCGCACGGAGCTGCGCAAGTAGTCGCGGATCATTGGGCAGGCGCAACTTGCTCGCGCGGAGCAGCCCGCGGAGAAACATGTACGAATCGTATTTGCCCTGCGCGCCCGACGGAGCATCTTCGAAGCTGAGATGGCACGTGTTGAGATGCTCGATTGCCGATTGCCGGTAGTGCGCGTCGAGCGCGATCGATGTCACGCCATGCCGTCGCATGACAGGCGCGAAGCGGTCGACGATCACGTAGCGCGGTGAGAGCGGCTGGCCCTTCGCCGGGCGTATCTCGTCGCTCTCCAAAAGCTCGTAGACGTCTTCGACCCGCGACGCGATTGCGATGGCGCTGCTGTCACGCTCGAGCCCGAGGTCACCCCCCGCGCCAACCGACGCACCGTGGCCGGCGGCAATGACCGCGGCCCGGCCTTCGACCACTGCCTCGCGGAGTCCTTCGACGAACAGGCGCGAGCCACCACGGGCCCCGGGAACGCAGAAGTATTCGCGCTGCGCGTTCTCTTCGTCGCGACCCATCTCGCGTGCGATGTCTCGCTCGAGCTGCTCCGTCGGACGCATGAACGTCGACGTGCCCAGCGCCGCGACCGCGTCTTTCGGGTGCCCATAGTTTCGGTCGAACGCCTCGCCGGTGAAAGTCTCGACGGGCCACGGCGTCGATATCGCGATCACGTGCGCGAGCAATCGCGGCATCGCGGCCGACACCTGGTCACGGTCGGTCACCGCAAAGTCGCCATCGTCGCCGGATGCGAAAAACTCGCTCTCGTCCAGGATGAGGACCACGACGTCGCGGCCGCGGAGATTGGCGCCACCACGCGAGGCAGCGACGGAACGCACCTCCACAAGCCGGCCATCGGAGCGGCGCAATGTGAACCCGTCTGCGGTGTCGTCCTCGACGTGCCGCTCGAGCGGCGTGCCTCTCACGAGCTCCCGGCCGATGGCCACGGCGATCTTCGCGATCGGCTTCGAAGGGCTGACGACGAACGCGCACGGCACCTGCCCCCGGCCGACGTGCGATAGGTCCGCCGTCCACGCGCAGTAAACCGCGAGCGCGCTCGCCACGGTGCTCTTGCCCGAAGCGCGCCCCAACCTCCAAATCAGGATGCGACGGAGCGCGGGATCGATCTCGTCCACGTTGCCGAAGAGCGTGCGGGCGAGGTCTCGGTCGTTGCCCAAAAGCTGGCAAGGTTGCACGCCGTCGACGGCCACGGCCAAGAGCGCACGCCAGGGCGCCGTAAACTTCAGACGCAGGACACCCGTGGCGAATGCGACGAAGCTCTGCCGTTTCATGTCCCCTCGTCATCGGCGAGGAAGCCAACGGGTATGACGTTGGGGTCGAAGCGGTCTCTCGCCGCCGTTGCGTGGACGCGGGCAATGTCGTGGCAGGTCACGAGCACACGCTCCGCGCGCTGCGACTGCCGGTCGGCAACTTCGAGCATCCGGAGCCCCTCGGGGGTGTCGAGCCCGAGCGCCTCTGCCTTGATGGTGTAGAACGCGTGTAGGGCCTGGTGGCGGGCGTAGACGGACAAGAGCGCGCGCACTGGCGCGGCGTCGCTGGGCAGGGCGGCGAGCACGTGGCCAAACACCCGCCGAGCATCGCGGGCCACTACGAGCGCCTCCCCGCTCGCCGCCTTGCTCCCGAGCGCCTTGCGGATCGTGTGGGTGAACCGTGCGGCACGGGCCTGCCGGTTGCCTGCCGCGAACCTGCCGTCGGGCGTGCGCGCGTCGGTCGGCTTGCCGTCGGTTTGGGCGCCGAGGTCGCTGGCCCGAGGGAGAGACGGGCGAAGCTTGCCATGGGAACGTTCGAAACCCATCAGCGATCCCCCCGAAGTGAGCGGAGCGCCGCCCTGATCTTGACGAGCGCCTCCGTGACGGCGATTGGCACCCGACGTCCGTCTTCGCGATGAAACCTCTCCCACACGAGCAGCGCGCGGCGGGATACGGCCAAGCTGGCGTGGGTCCGCTCGCGGAGCCCGATGTCAACCAGGCGTTGAACCGCAGGCGGCAACGGCTGGCGCAGCTCGGCGCCGTCGATGGCGTCCACCAGCGCGGCGGGCTCGCAGATGGCGAATGCGTCGGACATGTTCAGCGCCCCCCGCCGTTGCGCGACGATGCGTCAGGACGCGCTTTTGGCATGTGGACGACCTGAGGGCGCTCGCGGGGCTGTGCCTCGTGCAGGTCGCAGGCGGCGACCCATTTGCGCACGGCCTCAAGGACGTCGACGCGCAGCATCGGCGACAGCGAGATCCTGTAGGTGGCGCCAGTCGCAACGGTGCGGCCGATGCTCAGCGCCGGCGGGCGACCCCCCCCGAGGTGCGTCACGAGCTCCAAGACGATCTTGGATTGATCGCGAGGGCTGGTCGATTCGAACAGAACGGAGACGACGGGCGGAACGGATGAGTTATCAGTCATGATGGGCTCCAAGTCTGGTGAGAATCATTGAGCTTTTCGCCAATCGTCCCTTGGCGAAGGACGATATTCGTCGCAAAGCGCTTGTATTCGTGTGCGTGCGACGGTTTGGGAAACCGTTGCAACCGCGTCTCAAGTCGGACGGCTAAGCCATTCGCACGCGCGAGCGCGGCGGCGATTGGCGCGGCGCTGTGAGGATCGCGGGCGCGCGCACACAGGACTCCGGCGCGGTGGCCCTTTCCGAGGAGAGAGCTGGCCAGGAAACACCCCTCCAAGAGCGCCGGGGCCTTTCCGGGGGCCAAGGCTTGTTGGCTTCGTGGCTTCACTGGCCTGCCTCTTCCAAGTCCCAAGCTGGTGGGTATCCCAAACCCGTTTGAGTGGGTTCAGTGGGTTCAGTGGGTTGATCCGCCTTACAATATGTGAGTTTTTCAGAGTCAGAGCCCCGTGGCTGAATGAACCCACTATTGCCACTCAACCCACTATTGCGGGTGACGGTCCACTTGATCAGGCCCCCCATTCCCGAGCCGTTGTGCTTCAGGCGGTACCCCCCTTGGAGCAGGTCTTTCATCGCGCTGAAGCGCTTGCCGAGGCGCCGCACGTCGAGCTTTCGACCGTCGCCCTTGCCCACGAAGCCAGCGATTCCCTCGATGGCCCCGCGCAGCTCGTCAAGCGTCTCGTCCTGGCCCGCGAATACGTCCTTGACCAGCGCCGACACGGTCACGTCAGGCACCCCGCGCTTCTGAAGCCAGCCATGCAGCCCCCGGAGTAGGGAGAGCTCTTGGCCGTCTTCGTCGGTTCCCTCGACATCGCGCACGAGCTCGCGCACGTCGCCGCCGCCGGCCCAGCGAATCATGGCGGCAACGGTCTGGCCCCAGTGTTCGAAGGAGTCGAGGCGGCGAATGGCGGCCTTTGGCTTGTCGGCCAGAATCCAAGCCCGTACGAGCGTGAACGCGGCCGCGAGCAGCCTGCCTCGCTGCTCTCCTACGAAAGACGGCAGATCGTGGGTGTACGTGTCGCGCGGCACGTCTGGACGAACGAGTGTGGAGACGACGGCACGCCGATCGGTGTCTCCGCCGATGCGGGCGCGGTTTGCCGTGAACGCGACCGTTGTGTTCCACGGCAGATGCTTGAGCTGCGTCAGGCCCAGCATCCGAAAGCCCGTGTGCCCATCGCAGGTCAGAACCTTGTCGAGGGGAGCGCCGCCGATGACTGCCCCCTGGCTGACGTTGTCGAAGAACAGGACGTCGGCGCCAGCGTCCGCGGCCGCACTGATCATCTTCTCTTGCTCGTCTTCGACCTTTGCCCAGGTGTTCGACGCCGGTACGCGCCCCGTGGCCAGCAGACAAGCGCTCTTGGTGGCCAGCGACTTGCCGCAATTTTTCTGCGGCGCCGTCTGCACAAATGCCGGCACGTTGCCGCGGATTACCGGCCGAAGCAGCACCGTGAGAGCCAATGCTACGGGGGTGTAGCGCTCTGCTTCTGTCTCGTACGGAAACTCCGCGAACGGCTCGACAAGCTCGGTGAGCGCTGCCTTTGCGTCGTCGTGGGTCGGCCGCTCGGGAATTGCCGCAAGCTCGACATTGCTCGCCACGTAGTACTGGCTGGCCGCGTCGTATCCATGATGCACCAATGAGCCGTCCAGGTGCATGATGGGAGTGACTGAGATTCCACGAATGGGGCGAACATGCGCCCAGAACACCTTCTTTAGGAACGCGGCAAGTACTTGGGCCGATGGTAGGTCCCTATTCCAGACCCACTCCTTATCGTCGCCTGCGCCTTCCGAGCGCCAGTATCCATAATCCACGTGCTCCGTGATTCGCGCAACGAGCGACGAATTATGGATCGGCGAAAGGATGATGTCTTCCGGCGCGAAGGATATTCGCAGCCGCTTCGCATCGTCTGCCATCACCCCGCGCGCGATGACGAGCTCGCCCCCGCGCTGATACAGGCGCGAGTCGCCCGTCTTTGGGTCGCTAAGGGCCTCGTCAAGATCCTCAAGTACTCGGTGTACGTCCTTGCCGCGCTCGACACGAGGAAGGCCATCGGTGTTGCGCACCAGCTTGCCGCTCGAGTCACGGCCGCGGCGCTTCGTCTTGGCGTCTATCGGTGTAACGGTAGCCGTCACGCTGCCCTCGTTTTCTCGGCCAAGAAGCCTGCAGGCAACCGCGATCGCGTCGCTTGCCGGACCTTGTGTTGCAATTCACGAAGCGACCACTGCGGCACGCAAATGGGATTGTGTATTTCGACCAGCAATCGCAACGCGTCGGCGGGGTCGAGATTGAAACCGCGCACCATCTTCGCAGCCGCGCGGAAGGTCGTATTGCTTCCTTGGCTGCCTTGGATAGCGCCGGCCATACAAGCCAAATATCGCGAAGCGCGCTCGACCCGATGCGAGTAGCTTTCATCCACGAACCGAGTTGCCGGCACTGGCATCGGCTCGGGCTTCGGGATGACGGCAAGCGCCTCGTCAACTGACGTGAATGCGCCTCGAAGTACTCGCGAGACGCAGTGTCCCGACGGCGGGCGGCATGGCACGGCGAACGGCTGCGCGGCCGAGCGCGCCGAGTATTCTGGACGTCCTCCTACAGCTTCGATCTTCGCCGCGAGGAAACGCCATACTCGGTCGTGCTCTTCAACGGTCTCGGTTGGCCGGTCGAGCGGGACGATCGGGCGCCAGCACGGCGAGGATTCCGTCGCGTTGAACGTGGAGTGAATGATCGCGTAGGTGCCAGCAAACGCGTCCTCGAGCTGCGCCAGCGTCGTGCCATTGTCCACGTCGAACATGCACGCATGCCCCATTCTGAAGCTCGCCAGGTTGCGCTTTCCGCTGTGGAATTCGGCGAGCGCCCAGCGAGGGAGACCCTCCTTGGCCAGCCCCGGTTTCGGATTGGCAATACGCGCCTCGATCATCTCCCATGGCAACGCGATATGCGCTCCCACGGTCTCGTAGATACTCGGCCAGAAGATTGCGACGGGCATCATGCGGCCGCCGCCTTCTCGGCGCGCTTCGCCACGAATCGGCGCATGAGGCGCTCGGCGATCCTCGCGGCGGCCGCCGGTGAGCCTGCCCAGATGGTAGGGATGCCGTGGTCAACGTGAAAAGCGACGACGCTGCCGACAACCGCGGCGGGGTGAACGCGCGCGCGGTAGACGTGCTTGGCGACGTCCTCGAGGCTTGCCTCGACGATGATCGCTGCGAAGTCGAACGTCTGGAATCTCTCCAGTTCAGCGACGAAACGCGGGCGCTCCCAGCTGCAACATGCCACGAGGTCCCCGAGCGCCTTCCGCTCGATTCCGAATACATCTTCGAAATCGGTCGGCGCATAGTCCGACGTCTTCATCGCCTTTCGGGTGACGACGACGTCCGGCGAGAACGTCCACGCGGTGTGCTCGGGCTCGCGAGTGTCGATCGTGACGGGGAACGGCGGCGTTTCGGCTGTGCGCGTCATGATTCGTCCAATTCCGTATAGAGGGCGCGAAGCCGAATGATCGCGCCCGCGACGCTCTCCTCCACGGCTTCAAGGTTCGAGCGCTCAAGATGCATCGCGGCAAAGTTGAGCAGCCCCAGGACCCGATCGATTTCGGTCCGTACCTCGACCGTGGCAAGTTTGCTTTTTTCGAGCGAGTGGATATTCTGCACTGGCTTTCTCGTTGCGAACGTCGTTGCGGTTGCGTTGCACTGAGCGGCTCGCCCTCCACGGCGGGCCGTTCGTCATTTCAGCGGGCGTTGACGGCGAGCCCGGCCGCGGCGAGCTGCCGCAAGGCCTTCGCGTTCGGGCTTTCTCGACCGAGCATTGGCGCGGGCGCGCGCAGCTGCGGCGCCAGAAGCGCGGCGAGGTCCTCAACGCGAACGAGATACTCCTTGCCAGGCTTCGTCGCCGGCAACTTGCCCGTTCGGACTAGGCGCCTGCCCGTCCTGAGCGGAATAGAGAATTGCTCACACGCTGCGAGAAGGGTGATTAGCTGCGGTGTCGCCATAAGCGATACCGTAATTCACGATTCGTAGCGTGTCCCTCAGTATCCGATGGACGCTACTTGATAATAGGGGGGTACCCCCTCACCCCCGATTGCAGGGCTATTGCTGCTGCTTCTTCTGCATGCGCCGCGCGACCTTCCAGTCCGTCTCGATCGTGCTGGCGCTCAGAGTTCGACCTTCTTTGCCGACCACGCCGCACTTGTCCTTCAGCAGACGTGCGACGAAAGCAGCCTTGCTCGTCTCGTGGCTCTCGCTCCTCTTCGCGCCAGGCGCCCGAGACAAGGCGGGCTTCAAGTCCTCGTCGGAGATGCGGTCATCGTATGCGCCCATGGCCAGCGTCTCGGGGTGCGGCCTGCCTTCGGCAAGTCTGTCGATCCGCATGAGCAGTCCAAGGCGCGCAGCCCGCTCTGGCTCCGCACCACCTTGCTCGAACATCCGGCGCAGCATATTCTTGCAGTCGCCCCGAAGCACTGCGGCTTGCGCTGCGAGCTCCGCAGCTGGCAGCGGCTCCTTCCCCCGCACATGCCTGGTGCTACGAATTATGCGCTCGGGGTCCACGTAGCCGTCCCAAAGCAGATCGGCGAAGGACTTGATCTCACGCCACACGAGTTCCAGGTCCCTCGTCTCTCTGTCCTCGGGCGTTACAGGTGCAGCCACCGTGGGCGGCATCGCGCTCGGAAGCGCGCGCAGCGTCGTGGGGGCGTCCGTCGCCGCGTTCGCCATGAAGAAGGCCTTGAGCTCCTCAGCCTGCCGGCGCTGCTCCTCTGTTTGGAGCGGCGGCGCGAGAGACAATCCCGCTGGCCCAAGGGGCTTACCGCTTTCACCCACGGCCGCGCCCCCCGAGCGCTTCGAGGATGCCACGGACGACGTCCCACTGGCCCTCTCGGGTGGCTCGGTCGAGGGCCCGTGCGAGCGCTGCTTCGAGCTTGCCATCCGATTCGTCCTTTATCGTCCCACCCATGTTTTCAAGGGGTGCCATGAGAGCCAATGCGTCACTTTTCGGCAGTGTAGCAAGCCCCCCGTTTGACGACGAATCGCCTTGTTTTTTCGGTGTTTCGTGCTCTTCTGGGGCCCTGTCCTTTGACGATTGCCTCAACTGCGGCAACTCGATGGGGTGCTCGTAGGCGGTGACCACGCGGCACGACGGATCGCGTCGGATCGCGCGTGAGGGCCCGCGCGTATAGAATGGACCCAAGGGAGCCACATGACCGCCCGCAAATTCTTGAACGCTCTCGGCGACGTGATCGACGCCGTCGAGCTCTGGTCGGCGAGCCGCAAAGGTCGCCTGTCGCCGGAAGAAAAGGACCTTCTCGGTGCCTATGAGCGCTACCAGACGCTGAGGCAGCGCCCGCGCAGTGTTCCGCCGCCGCGCGCGAGAGGCTTTGCGCCCGACGAGCAACCCACCAAGCAGCGGAAATCCCAACTGTAGCTATCGGAGCGAGTGCGCCGAAGCGCGGTAGCGCCGTCGCTCCACCATGTTCGACTCCGCACCGCGCATCGCCGACGAGTCCCAGCTCCCGCTCGCGGGGGTCCGGTCGGTCATCCGTCTTCTGGCAGAAGGGGCCACGGTGCCCTTTATCGCCCGCTATCGCAAAGAACAAACCGGCGGCCTCGACGAATTGCAGATTCGCGGCGTCGAAGAGCGATCCGCCTACCTCACGGAGCTCGACGCGCGACGGCGCGCCATCCTTTCGGAGATCGAATCGCAAGGAAAGTTGACGCCCGAGCTCCGGGCGAAGCTCGAGGGCTCCTGGGTCAAGGCCGCCCTGGAAGACGCGTACCTGCCCTTCAAGCCCAAGCGCCGCACGCGGGCGGCAATCGCCAGGGAGCGCGGCCTCGAGCCTCTCGCGAGACGAATTCTCGAGCAGTCGGCGATGGGCGCGATGCAAGCGGTCGTCGCCCCGTTCATCGACCCGGGGAAAGGAGCACCCGACGCGACGAGCGCGCTTGCCGGAGCGCGCGACATCGTCGCCGAGACGATCGCCGACCGAAGCGAGGTGCGGGCCTTCGTCCGCGACGTCTTCAAGAAGGACGGGCTCCTCGTCAGCAGGGCCGTGAAGAGCAAAGTAAGCCAGCCGACCAAGTTCGAGGCCTACTACGACTTCCAGGAGAAGGCGCGATCCATTCCTTCGCACCGCTTCCTCGCCATCCGCCGGGGCACCGAAGAAGGAGTTCTTCGCATGTCGATCGACGTCGACAAGGAGGCCATCGGGGCTCGCATCGCGATCTTCGCCAAGCATAGGCCCGCCTCGCCGTTCGCCGGGGAGCTCGCGGCGGCGATTGAAGACGCCGTCGCCAGGCTTCTCTGCCCGAGCATCGAGGGAGAAGTGCTCGGCGAGATGAAAGTCTCAGCCGACAGAGACGCCGTGGTCGTCTTCGCCGAGAACCTTCGCCGGCTCCTCCTTGCGCCCGCCCTCGGACGCAAGGTGGTCGTCGGCGTCGACCCGGGACAGCGCACCGGCTGCAAGTGCGCGGTGGTCGACGACACGGGCAAGCTCGTCTTCCACACGGTCTTCCACCTGGTGTCCGGCGACGACGCGTTGGCGCGCGCCCGCCAGACGCTGCTCGCACTCCTCGGCAAACATTCTCCGTTCGCCATCGCGGTCGGCAACGGGACACACGGACGAGAGACCGCGGATTTCTGCAGAAGCGTCGTCAAGGGCGCGGGCTCGAGCGCGCTCGTCGTCATGGTGAGCGAATCGGGCGCCAGCGTCTACTCTGCAAGCGACGTCGCGCGCGAGGAACACCCGGATCTCGACTTGACCGTCCGCGGAGCCATATCGATCGCCCGCCGCCTCCAGGATCCACTCGCGGAGCTCGTGAAGATCGACCCGAAGGCGATCGGCGTCGGCCAGTACCAGCACGACGTGCACCAGCCCACGCTCAAGCGAAAGCTCGACGAAGTGGTCGAGAGCTGCGTCAACGCGGTCGGCGTGGAGCTCAACACGGCGAGCGCCCTTCTCTTGTCGCACGTCGCGGGCTTGGGCGACGCGCTCGCCAAGCGCGTCGTCGCTCACCGCGAAAACAGGGGCGCCTTCCGAACACGCCAACAATTGCTCGACGTACCCGGCCTGGGACCGAAGGCCTTCGAGCAGTGCGCGGGATTCGTCCGGATCCGCGGCGGAGCGAATCCGCTCGACGCGAGCGGCGTCCACCCGGAGCGCTATGCGCTGGTAGCCCGCATTGCCGCGGACGCGAACGTCGCGCTGACGGACCTCATCGGCCGAGCCGAAGCGATCGCGAATATACCGTGGTCGAACTACGCCTCCGCCGACGTCGGCGGGCCAACCTTGGAGGACATACAGGCCGAGCTGGTGAGGCCGGGTCGGGATCCGCGCAGCGCATTCGAGGCGCCCGCGTTTCGCGACGACGTCCGCAAGCTCGAGGACCTCGCTCCGGGAATGGATCTCCAAGGAGTCGTCACGAACGTGACCGCCTTCGGCGCGTTCGTCGACGTCGGGGTGCATCAGGACGGCCTTGTCCACGTCTCGCAGCTGGCCTCCCGATTCGTGCGTGATCCGCACGAAGTGGTCAAAGTGGGCGATACGATTCACGTGCACGTGCTCGAAGTGGATCTCGTGCGAAAGCGGATCGCGCTGAGCGCCAAGCCAAAAGGACAGGGTCCGCACGCCGGCGCGAAGGACTCCCCGCGCCGGAGCTGAGTCGTCCGCGCGCACCTCCGGAGAGCGCGCGGGTCACTCGATCGCGCGGCACCGAACGATGGCGGGCACCGAGAGCGCGCCATCGAGCTCGTCGACCGGGCGACCGCGCAGATGAGCGAAGGGATAGTGTTCGCTCGAATGCATTGACCTCCGCTCGCCCGCCGGGCAAGCAACATTGCCCCGTCTGCGGAGATCCCTGTACGCTCGCCGGTCGATGAACCGCGTGATCGTTCGCCGCCGGCTGCACATTCTGGGTCTCATGGCATCGCTCTCTCTCCTCCTGCCGGGCTGCCCGAAGAAGCAGCCCGTCGCAGTGGAAGACGCCGAGCCACCTCCGCCCCCGAGCGCGCCGACGGTGACCGAGATCGCGCCGTTGACGGAAGCGACGGACGCCGGCGACGCCGCGGCGGAGGCGGCGAGCCCCCCGAAGAAGTGGGTTGGCCCGGCGGTGACACCGAACCAGTCGAAGCTCGCGGCGTGCTGCGCCGCCATGCGCTCGCAAGCCAAGCAGATGGGACAGTCCCCCGAGGCGTTTCAGCTCAACGCGGCCGCGGTTCAGTGCGACCTCTTCGTGAAGCAGGTCGGGCCCCAGGGAACGGCGCCCGAGTTCGCCCAGGTCCGGCAGCTGCTGACGAGCGTCAAGCTGCCGTCGGCGTGTCAGTTCTAGTGCGGTCCGCCGGTTTTGCTGGCGGCGTTCGGCCTGGCAATCAACCGCAGAACTTGTGCCGAGCGGCACTCGTCCGTCGGATCGCGCCACCATAGCGGGCGGGGCGATGCTAGAGCCCGCCCCCATGCGCAAGAAACGACGCTGGCCGTGGGTCGTGCTGGCCATCATCGCGTTGCTCCTCGTCTCCAAGCATTTCTTGCTGGACACAGCGGCAGCTGCCGGCAGCGAGTACTCCATCGACGTCGATGCGCTCCATCGCGCCGCAACGGCTTCGGGGCCGCTTCCCCAGGGCATCGAAGTGGAGAAGGTGGGCGAGTTTGCCTTCCCACAAACGCTCGTCGTCGCGGGCGATGGATTTCACATGCACCCGATGGTGCTGCTTTCGCACCGCGTGATGTGGCCGGACCACTCCATCGTCATCGACACGGCGATGAGTCCCGAGGCTGCGAAGAAGCTACCGGGCAGCAAGATGGACGTCGCCGCGTTCGGCCGGGTGCAAGTGGCGATGCGCAAGGCGAGTGCGATCGTGTTCACGCACGAGCACGTGGACCACGTCGGGGGCGTTGCCAGCGCCCCCGATTTTGCGGCCATCGCGAAGAAAGTACGCATGACCACCGAACAGTGGAACGGGCCCTCCCTAGAGCGCGGCGACTTTCCACCGGGCGCGCTCGCGAGCCTCGATCCCCTCTCCTACCAAGGCCTCTACGCGCTGGCACCCGGCGTCGTGCTGCAAAAGGCTCCCGGTCACAGCGTCGGCTCTCAACTCTTGTACGTCGAGCTCGCGAGCGGCGTGCGCTTCCTTTTCGTGGGTGACATCGCCTGGTCGTCCGAGAACATCACGCGACAAATCGGCCGCCCAGGGCTGGCCACCCTGCTCATGAAGGAAGACCGACCCGCCGTCGCGGCCCAACTGCGGGCCTTCGCTCGGTTGCCTGCGGACGTGCACGTCATCGTCGCTCACGACCCGATTGCGCTCGAGAAGGACCTCGAGGCGGGCCTGTATCGTCGCGGGTTCAGCGGGCTCGAGTGACATTCATTGTCGAGTTCGCGCGCTACATCGGGGGAGGCGGAGGCGGAGGCGGAGGCGGCGGGGGGGGCGGTGGCGGCGGCAGATCGATCGGCTCCCACTGCGGCGTGTGGTTGCTCTGCGGCTGACCGGCGAACCCCGCGAGCGTCGCGGTCGTGTGCTGGTTCCAGATGAAGATGCCGGGCGTGGTGGTCAGCGAGCCCGCCGCATCGACGACCAGCGACGAGAGGTAAAGGTGCGACGTGCTCTCGTTTTGCACGTTGCTCTTGGGACCGAACGGCACCTGGTTGCGAGACGAAGAGAAGATCAGCCAGTAGTAGGTCTTGCCGCCGCATTTCGGATACTCGGGCGACCACTTCGGCCAGCTGTTGTTGATGCCCGGGCTCACGACGCCCGTGCACGCCGGTGGATCGTTGGCGACGAGGCGGACGGGTGTTCCGCCTGCTGCGGGAATCACGTACACCTGCGCCTTCGTGTCGTAATACATGTTGTCGGCGACCGGCGAACGGTTGAACGCGATGAATTGGTCATCGGGTGAAAACGCGGGGTAGTACTCGTTCCACGCCGGATCGGACGCGCCCTTGATGGGGGCCGCGGCGCCGCCCATGCCGCCTGCGAACGGCACCGACCAAAGGTCGGCGGTGCCCAAAGCGAGCCGGCCGCTCATCGAGGCCTTCGTCGACGCGTACACGATCGTGTCGCCCCCGTGCGCCCATGCGGGCGAAGCCACCCCGGACGTGTCTCCCGTCCGCGCGATGATGCCCCAGGTCGTTCCATAGTTGGCCGCCATGCCGAGCGAGAGCTGATCGCCGCTGATCGTGCCTCCATCGGTGGGCGCGATCGGCGGCGCGGTCGTCGACAGGTCGATCCAGCCGAGCTGCGACTTGGCGGACGTATCCCACGTATTGCCCCCCTGGTACCCCCAAGGCGCGATCGGCGCCGCGGCCGGTCCGCCGTCAAATGCGGCCGCATTGAAAGTGCTCTCGTCCTGGAACGACGCCACGACGATGTGCTGGGCGAGTTCGTTCCACACGTGGGGTGAGAACGTCATCATTCCGAGCCATGGCATGCTCAGGGCCTCGGCGCCGCCCGGCGTCAGCCAAGGGGGAAGCTTGCCGGTGTCGTTCGGGTCGACCATGGCGGTGACGCCATCCCACGGATACGTCTCGACGAACGTCACCGAGCTGCGATCGGGCACGGCGACGTGACAGCCGATGCACGCGGCCGCGCCTTTCGACGCGCCTCTCGTTTGAAGGGCTCCGTTCTCCGCGCGCGCTTGCTTCCATTGCACCTGGGACACCGTGAGCGCCGTGGCGACGTTCTCGTCGCCGACGCTGAAGCTCTCGAGCCACGACTGCGGGGAGGGTGGCGTCCAGGACGAACCGACAGCCGCCCAGTAAATGATGGTGCCGTTCGCGAACGCGGGCGCGATCTGGAACTTCACCGACGAGCTCGTCGGCGTGCCTCCGGTCGCCGCGACCGCGCTGACCGTCACGGTGACGTCTTCGCCCCACGTCGATCCGGCGATGGCTTTCCAGATGTCCGCGGGAATCTCCCAAGTCTTGCTCTTCGTATAAACGACCAGATCGTTCATTTGCCGATCGGCGTGGATGCGAATCTGGAAAATCGTTTGCGTCGCGCTCGCGGGAGTGAAGCGAATCCGCGGGCGCAGCCAGTTGTTGGGAAAGAGCGAGCCGTCGGGAGGCTCCACGATGCAAGGCCCGCCGGTCGCGGCCGCCGCGGCACTGAAGAGCGGCGCAAGGGTGGCGACCGCCTTGGCCGGGATCTGCGACCCGTCATCGGGGTGCTGCTCGATGTATTCGTGCGCGCCGTCTTCGACGAGCTCGTCGCACGTTGGATCGCACGACCGACCGGACGCACACGTTCCCGACTTGTTCTCCGAGAGCGCGGCCGAGCCGTCGCCTGGGCCGCCCTCGCCCGCATCCATGGGCGGGACAGCCGCCGGGATGACGATCGTGCCGCCGCTCGACCCCTGCGGAGGGGCTGCGCTACCGGGCGACGTCCCGCTCTGCACGACGCCCCCGTCCTCGGCGGGCAGCACCGTGTCGTTCGACACCGACGACTTCACGGCGTGCGCGCAAGCCGCAGCCCCGACCAGCCCCACGAGCATCCAGGAGCGACGACTCACGACCGACGTATAGCCCACTCAGGGAATCCAGTCCCCGGCCGGCCGTCTGGATCGTACTCACCGCGTTCCGTCGTTCAATCGAACTGCCCATTTATCGTGGGACCATAAACGCCATGGTCGAACCTTCGATCGCCAAGCGGAGCCCCCAAGTGCGTCCAACCAAGGCCACGCCGGAGGGGCGCAGCGCAGGCTGCACAAGACGACTACGGCTGGGGGGTCGGGGGGAGCGGCCGCGCTCCCCCCGTGTGAAATTCGTTCAGTCGCGTGAGCTCCAATCGCGTCAGCCGGAGCGGAGCCCCCAAGTGCGTCCAACCAAGGCCACGCCGGAGGGGCGCAGCGCAGGCTGCACAGAAATGATCAAAACCCCCCGCTTCGATCACACGCTCGCCACCCGCACCGCGCAACCGAAACCCACTTCCCCTTCGCACCTCGCCGATCCGCCGGAAGCCTGGAATGGCCTGACTGCTGGCGACAACCAGCGCGTAGTCCTCGCCGCCATGGAGCGCGAGGTCGAGGGCGCTCTCCCCTAGCGCGCCCGCCGCAGCGGTGAGCTCCGCGTCCGCCAGCAGCGCCGCTTCGTCGAACACGATTGAAACGCCGCTCGCGTCGGCCATGTGACCGGCGTCGCGCGCGAGTCCGTCCGACACGTCTACCGCGGCGTGCGCCACAGCGGCCATCCGCAGCCCCTCCGCCACGAGGGCTCGCGGCCTGCGCCACGCCTGCACCGCCGCCTCGAGCCAGCTGCCGTCGGCGACACTCCGTTCGAGGGCCTTTAGCCCCGCGGCCGCAAGCCCGACCCGACCCGCCAGCCACACCCCGTCGCCTGCACGGGCGCAGCCACGTTCCACTGCGCGCTCGCACTTCCCGAGCAGCGTGGTCGCGATCGACAGCATCTTTCCACGTGCCAGGTTGCCGCCCACCACAGGCGCCCCGATCGCTTCGGCCGCATCACGCTGTCCTCGCCCGATCTCCGCGAGAGCCTCGTCGTCGAGATCGTCGGGGAGGACGATGGCCGCGAGCGCGCACCAGGGAGCAGCCCCCATGGCCGCGATGTCGCTCGCAGCCGCCATGAAGCTGCGCCACCCGACGTCGCGCCACGAGACAAGACCCCGCCGAAAGTGCACCTCTTCAACCTGCTCGTCGATCGTCCACACGAGCCGCGCCGCACCCGGATCCGTCCGGAGCACGGCGGCGTCGTCGCCGATACCTACCTCCACACCCGCCCGAGAACCCTCGGTGCCGGCCCCGAGTATGCGGGCGAGCATGGCGATACGCCCCGTCTCATTCATCGTTGCATCCGGGCTTATGACAGACGCGGCTCCTCTGCCACCGCCGCCGGGCCCTGCTGCGGCAGCGAGACGACGAACACCGTCCCCCTCGGGCGATTGTCTTCGATGCGAACGGTACCCGAGTGGGCGACAACCAGCCGTTTGACGATCGAGAGACCCAACCCCGTTCCGCCGTACTCGCGGGTGCTCGACGAATCGACTTGGTAGAATGCGTCGAAGACCTTCGCGCGCTCCCGCGCCGGGATGCCGATCCCGGTGTCGCTCACGCGGACTTCGAGGTTCGTACGCGCCGGCGCGAGGAGCGCGAGCCCTTCCTCGTCTTGGCTTCCGCCGTCGTGCCCTTGCCCCGAGCGCGCGCGCAACGTCACCGAGCCGCCGGGCGGCGTGAACTTGATGCCGTTCTCGACGAGATTCAAAAAGACTTGGCGCAACCGCTCCGCGTCGCCGTAGAGGTCCGGCAGGTCGGCCGGTGCTTCGACCTCGATCCGCACGTCCTTCTTGCGGGCCGTCGGCCTCAGCGTCGACGCCACCTCGTCGAGCACTTCGTCGATGCGCACCGTTCCCATCACCATCCTCATCGTTCCGCTCTCGAGCTTGCCCAGGTCGAGCAAGCCCGAGATCAGGGACAGGAGTTGCTGCCCCTTTTCGTGAATGGTCTTCACGAACTCGGCCTGCTCGGCCTTCATCTCCCCCGCGAGCCCCTCGACGAGCATCTCGCTGTACCCGATGATCGACGTCAGCGGTGTCCGAAGCTCGTGACTCACCGTCGCAAGAAAGGCCGACTTGAGCCGGTCGAGCTCCTTGAGCCGATCGAAGGCCTCCTGCAGCTTCGCCGTCTTGTCCTCGAGCTGCCGATAGCTCTCGCGCACGCTCGCCAGATGCATCGTGCTGGTAACGTGTGCCTTGTGGCCGGCGAACAAGATGAGGTCGAGCGCAGCCTTCAAGTGGGTGGCCATGCGCGTCACCGTCTCTGCTTTTGCGCGCGGCATCTTCGCGAGGAGCGCCTGCGCGCGGTCCTTCGCGACGCCGGGGTCGACTCCCAAGAGCGACGCGGGCGGATCGGTGACATTCGCCGGGAGGAAGGGTCCCATCACGAGCCGTCCGATCCGTCGCCCGTCGTACTCGAGGCCGAGCACGCGGTACGCCGCTCCCGTGAAGCACGGGTGTGTCACGTCGCCGGCTTCGCCGGGATCGCGCGCCTTGACCGAGCTCACCGTGGCCTCGCAGGCCTTGCGCCCACCGGTGGTCGTGTTCACATAGGCACATAGCTCGTGCTCACCGGCCGCGTCCGCGAGAAGGGCGCCCTCGGTCGAGTAAATGCGGACCGGAATACCGAAGAGGGCCTGAAAGCTCAGGCAAAGCTCCTCGAGCCCGTCGCGGGCCACCAGGTCTTCGATGCGGATCCTTGCGTCGAGGACCAGATCTTCGACCGCGACGGGGAGCGGGCCGGCTCCGCCGCCCATCGGCGTCACGCGAGCACCTGGAGATGCCGGTCGAGGTTGCCGCCGACACACGATGCGAGGAGCGTGGGCACGGCGGCGGCGACACCGAGCTGGCGGGCCGCCATCGGGAGCAACTCGCTCGAGCCGATACCGAGCATCTTCGCCAGCTGATGATCGCGATCGAGCTTCGTCCACGTGAGATAAAGCAGCCCGAAGAATGTCTCGAGCACCCCCGGACCGGCCACGGCGCTCGCTTTGAACACCGGCTCGCGTCCCCTCCGCGCCAGCACGTCGATCTCTTCATCGGAGCGCACCTTGTCGAGGTCGCGCTTATTGAACTGAATCACGATCGGGAGCTGTTTGACGCTCAGGCCGAGCTCTTTGAGATTCTGCCGGAGATCGAGAAACGACGCCGCGTTGTGCTCGGTCTCGCTGATCTGCGAGTCCGCGACGAAGACCACGCCGTCGGCCCCTTGCAACACGAGTCTCCGCGTCGAGGCGTGCAGCACTTGACCCGGGACCGTGAAGATCTTGATCCGCAACGTCATCCCCGGCGGAGCGCCGCGCTCCGTCTCTGCCCGCAAGGTGAGCGGCAGCATGTCGAAGAAGAGCGTGCGGTCGTCCTTCGTCTCGAGGGTCATCAGCCGCCCGCGCGACCCCTCGGTGGTGAGATGGTGGAGCGAGCGTAGGTTGGTGGTCTTCCCACTGAGCGCGGGCCCGTAGTACACGAGCTTGAGCGCAATCTCGCGGCCGCCGAAGTTGATTTGCACGTTCCTCTGATAATCATCGTATCAGATGCGCGGAGTCGACACGCGGCCCGCGCACCGCGCGTTTGCGATTTGCGATCAAATCGGTCGTGACGACTGTAGGACAGCCTCTTAGAATCGGCGGTCATGGCCGTTCAAGAAGGCGCCGCGGCGCCGAGATTCGATCTGGAGAGCGACGCAGGGGACCGGATCGCGCTCCGGGACTACGCGGACCGGTGGCTCGTCGTCTATTTCTATCCGAAGGACAATACGCCCGGGTGCACGCGCGAGGGCCAGGCCTTCACGGCAGCCGCGGCCCGCCTCGCAAAGCTGGGCGCAGACGTCGTGGGCGTATCGAAGGACTCGGCCAAGTCGCACACGGGGTTCAAAGAGAAGTGCGGGATCGCCATTCCACTCCTTAGCGATCCCGATCTCGAGGTCCATCGCGCCTACGGAGCGTGGGGAGAAAAGACGATGTACGGAAAGAAAGTACAGGGCGTGATCCGCTCGACCTTCCTCATCGCTCCTGGCGGCAAGATCGCCCGCGCCTGGCGAAGCGTGAAAGTCGACGGGCACGTCGACAAAGTGATCGCCGCGATCGAAGAGGAAAAGGGAGCAAGAAAGGCGGCCGCGAAGCCGCCCCGCTGAGAGCGGGCAAAGATGATTCGACCGCAGGGACGCCAGGTCTGCATGAGCCAAATTTTCCAGGATTCTTCCCTTGGCGATTCGGGCGTCCCGGCGGTTTCTCGTTGCAGCCCGCCCGCGCCGCGGCCCACGGCTGGGGGGTCTCCGGGGGGAGCGGCCGCGCTCCCCCCGGGTGAAGTTCGTTCAATCGCGTCAGCCGGAGCGGAGCCCCGAAGGCATTGCAGCCAAGTCCACGCCGGAGGGGCGGAGCGGAGGCTGCACTAGATGGACGCGCCGGCGACGCTCGTGTGGATGGACCCGGAACCGCCCGACGCCGAGCAGGCGCGCGCCCTGTCGAGCTGGGGGCGGGCCCACGGAGTGAAGCTCGCCGCCCCCGCGAAAGCGGCGGCGAAAGCGTTGGAGGTCGACGTGCGGCCCGGCGATGCGGTGGAGGCGCTGCTCGACGGCGCCCGCGACGCCATTGCAGCGCGCGACCGCGACGGCGTGGATCGCACCCTCTCGTCGGCCGAGTCGACCCTGCGGGCACACCCGGAGCTGCCGCAAGCAGCCTGGCTCATGGCCGAAGTGATGCGCGCGCGCGCAACGCAGTGGCGGCACGTTCCACCGGCCGATCCGGAAGCGGCCGAGACGGCCTGGCTGCGCGCGGAAGCGATCGACGGCGGGCGTGTTCCCGGGGTCGGGGAGGTGGCGTCGGCACGCCACCCCCAACCGGCGACCGTCGCGGTCGCGTTTTCGCCGCTCTCGCCCGACGATGCGGAGCTCTGGCTCGACGGAGCCCGCGCGCCCAGCGACGTGGTGGCGACGCGCGCCGGGGTCCACACCCTGGTCGCCAAGTGGGGGGGCGCTCCCATCTGGGCCGGGTGGATCGAGGCCCCCGCCGGTAGCTCGTCGGTGTGGGTGGACGCGCCCGGCGCGCTCGGTTGCTCCGTCGACGATGTGGCCCGAGCCCACAGGCCGTCCGAGGCCGCCGGGGCGTCGACGGACGCGATCGACGCGCGTCACGTCCGTTGCGAAACATGGGTGGCGGCGTTTGGCGGTGCCGCCCAGGGGGTCGTGCGCGTGGCGACGTGCGACAAAGACCGTTGCGGCCCAGCGTTCGCCTGGCGCGCGTCGAGCACGTCGATGCCGTGGACCTGGTCGCCGGAGGCCGAGCCCGCCAGCGACCGCACGGGCGTGCCCTGGGCCGCCTGGGGCCTCGCCGGGGTCGGTGTGGCGCTCGCCACCGCAGTG
>Ga0265318_10000820_pt1 | contig 20503 bp, 17 predicted proteins | sample 4821metaG_FD_192431 | JGI IMG/M metagenome (GOLD analysis project Ga0265318, IMG submission 192431) | Rhizosphere microbial communities from Carex aquatilis grown in University of Washington, Seatle, WA, United States - 4-8-21 metaG | ecosystem: Host-associated > Plants > Roots > Rhizosphere >... | reverse complement strand
CATCCTCCCCCGTCCTTACGGGGGAGGTGCCGAGCGCAGCGAGGCGGAGGGGGCCTCCTCCGTCTGCGCCGCTGCGCGGCGCGTTCGTACGCTGCCGCTACGAACCCTCCCCCGCTTCGCAGGGGAGGATTTTCACGACGGCGCAGCAGTCGCGCCCGCGATGCCGTCGCAGCCCTGCTGCTGGCTGCCGAAGCGGCAGGCATAGACCTTGGTGAACTCCGCGCCCAGCAGGAACACCTGTGCGGAGTAGTAGACCCAGAGCAGCAGCACGATCAGCCCGCCTGCGGCGCCATAGGGCCGCGCGACCGCGGAGCTGGTGAAGAACCAGCCCAGCGCGAACTGGCCGAGCTCGAAGAGCAGCGCCGTGCCCGCAGCCCCCGCGATCACGTCGCGCCATTCCAGATCCTTGTTCGGCAGCACCTTGTAGATCGTCGCGAACAGCAGCGTCGCCAGCAGGGACGACAGGCCGACGCTCAGCACCGACAGCGAGAAATCCGTCACCGGAGTCTCGATCGCGATGGTGTGCTTGAGTGCCGCGAGCCCTCCCGTGATCAGCATCGAGACCGCCAGCAGCACGCCCAGCCCCATCACCAGCGCCAGGCTGCGCGCGCGTCCGCGCAGCAGGCGCGGCAGCACCGCGCCCTTGGGCGGGGCGCGCCAGATCAGGTTCAGCGCGTCCTCCATCTCGCCGAAGACGCCCGATGCGGTGAGGATCAGCGTGGCGATGCCGATGATGCCGCCGACGATGCCCGTCGAGGCGCCCGGTGCTGCCCGGATGGCGCCGTCGAAGACGGCGACGCTCTGCGGGCTCATCATGCGCCCGAGCACGGCGCCGACCGCGTCGCGCGCCTCGGCGCGTCCCATCACGAGCCCTGCGACGGTGACGCAGATATAGAGCAGCGGCGCGATGGCGGTGACGATATAGAACGCGATCGCGGCGCCGCGCGTCAGCGCCTCGTCGTGGATATACGCGTCGATGCCGGCGCGCAAAAGCCGCCAGATTTCTTTGAACATGTGAGAAGCCGAACGACTCCGACAAGGTAACGCGCCAGCACCCTCTTGGTTTCTGGGAACTTATGCAGCCCATTGGCGCCAAAGGCGTTTTTCTTCTGTCAGGAAGATAAAGGGTGCCCGTGGCGACCGACGATCACACTGTGTCCAATTACAGCGAGCCGGAGCGCGAGAGCGCCCTCTCGCGCGCTTGGGGCAAGCTCAGGGGGCACGTCGCGCGGCATCGCTGGTCGTGGCCCGCCTTTTTCGGCTGGGCGTTCGCGCTGCTCATCGCGCTGATCGCGGGCGCCGTCGCCTATGTCTATTTCCTGGACTGGAACACGATGCGGGGCCCGGTCGGGCGCTACGTCTCGCAGCGGCTGGGCCGCGAGGTGCGCATCGAGGGCGATCTGAAGGTCCACCTCTTCAGCCGCACGCCGAGCCTCAGCGCCGGGCATGTGCGCATCGTCAATCCCGTCTGGGCGAAAGGCGGGCTCGCCGCCGATGTCGGACGCTACAGCATGACGGTGAAGCTCTGGCCGCTGCTCAGCGGCCGGACGGTGATCACCGATCTCGAGCTCGACGACCCCAACATCGTCGTCCTTCGCGACGCGCAGGGGCGCACCAACTGGGACGGGATAGGCGGCGACGGCGACGGCACCAAGCTTCCGCCGATCCAGCGCTTCGTGGTCCGTAACGGCCATCTCGCCATCGACGACCGCGTGCGGCGCATGACGTTCCAAGGCAGCTTCGCTTCCCACGAGCAGGCGGGCAACGAGCAGGCCGGCGCGGGCGAGCGCGCCTTCGCGCTCACCGGCGAGGGCTTGCTCAATTCCAACAAGTTCCTCGCCGACGTGCATGGCGGGCCGCTCGTCAATGTCGATGTGAGCAGGCCGTACCATTTCACCGCCGACCTGCGCTCTGGGACCACCCATGCCGCGATCGACGGCACGCTGCCCAAGCCGTTCCATCTCGGCCAGTTCCAGGCGAAGACCGAGTTCTCCGGCCCCACCATGTCGGATCTCTACTATCTCACCGGCCTCGTCTTCCCCGTGACGTCGCCCTATCACCTGTCGGGCTATCTCACCCGCGACGGCAAGATCTACCGGTTGACCGGATTGAACGGCATCGTCGGCGGCTCGGACATGCGCGGCGAGATGACGGTCGATGCCGGTCAGACGCCGACCTTCCTGCGCGCCAAGCTGAGTTCGCGCGTGCTCAGCTTCACCGATCTGGGCCCTTTGATCGGCGCTGCGCCCGCGGGTCATGCGAAGCCGGGGCTGCCCGCGCCGAAATCGCCGGCGCTTGCCAGAGAGGTCGCGGGTCCGCTCGCGCTGCCCGACACGCCGCTCGACGTCCACCGCGTGCGCCAGATGAACGCCGATGTCGACTACAGCGCTGCGTCAGTGAAGAGCGAGGACTTCCCGCTGCGCGACTTCCACATGCACCTGGCGCTGACCAACGGCGTGATGACGCTCGACCCGCTGACCTTCGATTTCATCCGCGGCAAGCTTTCCGGCTCGGTCAAGGTCGACGCGCGCAAGGACGTTCCGGTCAGCGACGTCGACGCGCGGCTGACCGACATCCATCTCGAGCAGTTCGTGAAGGGCAACCCGCCGCCGCTTGAAGGCCTGCTGGAAGCGCGCGCCAGGCTGCATGCGGTGGGCAACAGCATCCACAAAGCGGCGTCCAACGCCGACGGCGCGGTGACCTTGGTGGTGCCGAGCGGCAAATTGCGCAAATCCTTCGCAGAGCTCACCGGCATCGACGTGGTGAACGGCGTGGGACTTCTTCTGACGAACGACAAGAGCGACACGGGCGTGCGTTGCGCGGTCGCGCGCTTCGATGCGCGCGGGGGCGGGCTGACCGCCGAGCAGCTCACCCTCGACACCGATGCCGTCCTCATCCAGGGCAAGGGCACGGCGAACATGCGCAACGAGACGGTGGATTTCGAGATCACCGGCCAGCCCAAGCAGTTCCGCATCGGCCGCATCCGTGCGCCGATCACGATCAGCGGGCCCATGGCCGCGCCGCATGTCGGCATCAAGGCGGGCGCCGCTCTCGGCCAGGGCGGGATCGCGGCGGCGCTGGGCCTCGTCAACCCGCTGGCGGCGATCCTGGCCTTCGTCGATCCGGGGCTTGCCAAGGACGCGAACTGCATCGCGCTGACCGGCGCCGCTTCCAAAGGTCCCGCGCCGGTAAAGGTACCCCACAAGGCTGCTGCCACGCGCGGACACTGAAATCGGGCTTATATTGTCTGCAATGCCCAAGCCCGAAAGCGTCCTGTGTCCCTCGCCCGCGGGCCTGTATTGCCCGCTCGCGGATTTCCATATCGATCCCACGCGGCCCGTCGCGCGCGCCGTCATCACCCACGGCCACGCGGACCATGCGCGCGCCGGCCACGGCACGGTGGTCGCCACGCCCGAGACGCTCGCGATCATGGCCGCGCGCTACGGCGAGAATTTCGCGGAAGCGACCGATGCGCTGCGTTACGGCGAGACGCTCACGCGCGACGGCGTGGAGGTCTCGTTCGCGCCCGCCGGCCATATCCTGGGCTCGGCGCAGGCGGTGGTGCGCGCGAAGGGGCTCACCGTCGTGGTCTCGGGCGATTACAAGCGCAGGCGCGATCCGACCTGCGCACCGTTCGAGCCGGTGGCGTGCGACGTCTTCGTCACCGAGGCGACGTTCGGCATCCCGGTGTTCAATTTCCCCCATGACGAGGACGAGATCGCGCGGCTGCTCAAATCCGTGGACCAGTTCGGCAAGCGCACGCATCTCGTCGGCGCCTATTCGCTCGGCAAGGCACAGCGCGTCATCGCGCTGCTGCGCAAGGCCGGTTATGGCGAGACGATCTACATCCACGGCGCCATCGAGAGCCTGAACGCGCTGTATGAGCGCTTCGGCGTGGCCCTCGGCCCGACCGCGCCCGCGACCGCAGAGAAGTCGAAGAAAAGCGATTTCGCGGGCAGGATCGTGGTAGCGCCGCCAGCGTCGGCCGACGACCGCTGGTCGCGCCGCTTCGCCGATCCGCTCACCTGCTTCGCCTCGGGCTGGATGCGCGTGCGGGCCCGCGCGCGGCAGCGCCAGGTCGAGCTGCCGCTGGTGATCTCCGATCATGCCGATTGGAACGAGCTGACCTCGACCATCGACGAGGTCCGCCCCGGCGAAGTGTGGATCACGCACGGCAATGAGGATGCGCTGCTGCGCTGGTGTGCGCTGAAAGGCCAGCCCGCGCGCGCGCTGTCGCTCGTCGGCTACGACCAGGACGAAGGCGAGAGCTGATGCGCGCCTTCGCCAACCTCCTCGACCGCCTCGCCTTCACGCCGCAGAGGAACGGCAAGCTCACCCTGCTGCGCGATTTCATGCGCGACGCGCCCGACCCCGAGCGCGGCTGGGCGCTGGCGGCTCTCACCGGCGAGCTCGTTTTCGATGCCGCCAAGCCCGCCTTCATCCGCAAGGCGATCGAGGCACGGATGGACGCCGAGCTCTTCGCACTCTCTTACGACTATGTCGGCGATCTTGCCGAGACCGTGGCGCTGGTGTGGCCTTCGAAGCCCGGCGCCAACCGCGAGCCCGATCTATCCGAAGTGGTGGAGGCGTTGCGCAGCGCCTCGCGCGCGCAGGTGCAGAAACTGTTGGAAGGCTGGCTCGACGCGCTCGATGCCGACGGGCGCTGGGCGCTGTTGAAGCTGCTCACCGGCGGCCTGCGCGTCGGTGTTTCGGCGCGGCTCGCCAAGCAGGCGCTCGCGGCGATGGGTGGCGTCGCGATCGAGGAGATCGAAGAGGTCTGGCACGGCCAGCATCCGCCTTACGAGGACCTGTTCGCCTGGCTCGAGAAGCGCAGCGACAAGCCCAGCGCCGACACGCCCGGCCGTTTCCGTCCGGCGATGCTGGCGCAGGCGATCGAGGAGGCGGATTTCGCCAGGCTCGATGCGGCCGACTTCGCCGCGGAATGGAAATGGGACGGCATCCGCGTGCAGGCGGTGAACGAGCGCGGCCACAAGCGCCTCTTCAGCCGCACCGGCGACGACATCGGCAAGTCGTTCCCCGACGTGCTCGATTTTTTGAGCTTCGAAGGCGTGATCGACGGCGAGCTATTGGTGCTCGACGGCGGAAGGCTGCGATCGTTCGGCGATCTGCAGCAGCGGCTGAACCGCAAGACCGCCGACGCCAAGCTGCTCGCGAAATACCCCGCCGGCATCCGCGCCTACGATCTGCTTCTCGACGGCGAGGAGGATCTGCGCGGGCTTACCTTCCGCGAGCGGCGCGCGCGGCTGGAAGCGTTCGTCGGCCGCGCGAACTCGCCGCGCATCGACCTGTCGCCGCTGCAGCCGTTTTCGAGCTGGGAAGAGCTTGGCGAATTGCGCGCTCATCCCCCGGACGGCGATGCGCTTCTCGCCGAAGGGCTGATGCTCAAGCGCTGGGATTCGGTCTACGAGGCCGGGCGCCCGAAAGGCCCCTGGTTCAAATGGAAGCGCGATCCGCATCTGATCGACGCGGTCTTGATGTACGCGCAGCGCGGCCACGGCAAGCGCTCGGGCTTCTATTCGGATTATACGTTCGGGGTGTGGCGCGAGGACGCGAACGGCGAGCGCGCACTGACGCCGGTCGGCAAAGCCTATTTCGGCTTTACCGACGAGGAGCTCAAGCAGATCGACAAATTCGTCCGCGACAACACCATCGAGCGCTACGGCCCCGTGCGCGTGGTCAAGGCGAACAAGGATTTCGGCTTGGTGTTCGAGGTCGCGTTCGAGGGTCTGCAGCGCTCCACGCGCCACAAATCCGGCGTCGCGATGCGCTTCCCCCGCATCAGCCGCCTGCGCTGGGACAAGCCCGCCCGCGACGCGGACGAGCTGGCGACGCTGGAGAGGATGCTGGAGTAAAAGCAGCGGCGCTGCCCCTTCATGCTTCGACAGGCTCAGCATGAGGGGTTAGCTCAGACCCTCACCCTGAGCCTGTCGAAGGGTGAGTGCAGTCCCGCGCTAACCCAGCACCTTCGCTACCGCCAACCGATACCGCTCCACGATCTCGTCGCGCGCGCGGTGGCGGCCGTGGCGCACGACTTTTCGGCCCTGGCGCCATACGCAATCTATCGCGCCGGCGCGCGCGGCGAAGATCCAGGCGTCGAGCAGCGCGTCCTCCTTGCGGCCGGTAAGTACGGGATGATCGAGATCGAGGCTCACCAGATCGGCCGTCTCGCCGGCGCCCAGGGCCTGCATGCCGCCGGCGAGCGCGGCGCGGAACAAGGCCGCGCCCGTGGACGCGCCTTCCTGTGCCGCGAAGACGTTGCGCGCGCGATGCTGCAGGCGCTGGCCGTATTCGAGCAGGCGCAGCTCCTCGGCCGCGTCGATCAGCACGTTGGAGTCCGAGCCCACGCCGAAACGTCCGCCGGCCCCAAGAAAATCCATCGCCGGAAAAATCCCGTCGCCCAGATTGGCTTCGGTGATCGGGCACAATCCCGCGACCGCGCCGCTTTTGGCGAGTGCTGCCGTCTCTTCCGGCGTCATATGCGTCGCATGCACCAGGCACCAGCGCGCGTCGACGGGCGCGTTGTCGAGCAGCCATTGCACGGGGCGCCTTCCCGACCAGGCGACGCAGTCGTCGACTTCTTTGATCTGCTCCGCGACGTGGATGTGGATGGGCGCGGCGAGCGTCGCGACATGGGCAAGCTCTTGCGCCGTCACTGCGCGCAGGCTGTGCGGCGCGGCGCCCACGACCGCGTCACCGAGCGGCTTGACGGCGATGCGGCTCGCTTCCAGCAGCGCGGCATAGGAGTCGAGATCATGGATGAAACGGCGCTGCGCGGGCTTGGGTGCTTCACCACCGAAGCCGGAATGCGCGTAGAAGACGGGCAGCAGCGTGAGGCCGATCCCGGTCTCGTCCGCGGCGGCGGCGAGGCGCACGGCCATCTCGGCCGGATCGGCGTAAGGCGCGCCCGACGGATCGCGGTGCAGATAGTGGAACTCGCCGACCCGCGTGAAGCCGGACTCCAGCATCTCGGCGAAGGCCATCGCGGCGATGGCCTCGAAGGCGTCCGGGTCGAGGCGTTCGACGAAGCGGTACATGGTCTCGCGCCAGGTCCAGAAGCTGTCGCTCGAAGGCCCGCGCGTCTCGGCCAGTCCCGCCATGCCGCGCTGGAAGGCGTGGCTGTGCAGGTTGGGAAGGCCGGGGACGCAAGCGGCGTGCGCCTCGTCCCGCGTGTCCCGGGGTGTGTTCGTCTCGACCGAGGCGATGCGGCCCTTGGCGATCTTGATGCGCACGTCGCGGGCCCAGCCGTGCGGCAGCAGCGCCTGCTCGAACCAAAGCTGGACAGACCTCATCGGCGCATTCTATGCCTCGCGCGGCTGGGGCGACAGAGGTTGCATGACGCAGGACTGGCTCACGGTCGAGCGCTCGGAACAGCCCCTGGTGGTGAGCTTTCCGCACGCCGGCACCGATATTCCAGCGGAGCTTGAGCCGGGTTTCGCCTCGCTCTGGCACGCGCGGCGCGATGCGGATTGGTGGGTCGACAGGCTCTACGATTTCGCGCACGGGATGGGTGCTACGACGGTGCGCACAAGGGTCTCGCGCAGCGTGATCGACGTCAACCGCGACCCCTCCGGCGCCTCGCTCTATCCGGGTCAGGCGACGACCGAGCTGTGTCCGACGACCGATTTCGACGGCGCGCCGCTTTACCAGGGCGGCAAAGCGCCTGGCGAGGCCGAGATCGCGCGCCGCCGCGAGACGTATTTCGCGCCCTATCACGCGGCGTTGCGCGCCGAGCTCGACCGCCTGCGCAGGATCCATCCGCGCGTGGTGCTGTTCGATGCGCATTCGATCCGCTCGCGCATCCCGCGCCTGTTCGAGGGCGAACTGCCGCAGTTCAATATCGGCACCAACAGCGGTCGAAGCTGCGCGGATGCGCTCACCGGCGCGATGGAGAATGTCTGCGCCGGGACGCGCTGGTCGCATGTGGTCGACGGCCGCTTCAAGGGCGGCTGGACGACGCGCCGCTACGGCGCGCCGGAACAGGGTTTCCACGCGATCCAGCTCGAGCTTTCCTGCCGCGGCTACATGGACGAGCCCGACGCACCGTCGCCGGACAATTGGCCCGCGCCGTATTCGGAAGAACGCGCGCGGGAGATGCGCGTGGCGCTCAGGCGGATCCTCGACGCCTGCCTCGTCTTCGCGCGGAGCGGATGATGCGCCTGCTGCGTGCCGGCGATCGTGTCGCCCAGCCCTGGAAGAACGGCGGCGGCGTCACGCGCGAAGTCGCGGCGTGGCCGGAAAGCGCCGGCTTCGACACGTTCGACTGGCGGGTGAGCATCGCCGAGGTCGCGGCCGCCGGACCGTTCTCGCACTTCGGGGGCATCGACCGCACGCTCGCCGTCCTTCAGGGCCGGATGCGTCTCACCTTTCCCGAACGTGTCCTGGAGCTTGATTCCGCCAGCGCGCCCCTGGCCTTTCCGGGCGAGGCGCCTTGCGAAGGCGAGCCGCTCGGCGGGGCAGTGACCGACCTGAACCTCATGGTGCGGCGCGGCAAAGCCCGCGGCCGGATGGAGCGCATGTCCGGTTCCGTCGCGGTTTCAGGCACGACGTTGGTGGTGGCGCAAGCCGCAACCGTCCTGCGCACAGGAAGCGAGACGCAATCCTTGGGGCCGCTCGACGCCGTCCTGATCAATGGCGGTATCACCTTTTCTCTCGACACCATGGCCTTCGTCCTTCGGATGGATTAGCGTTTCGCGGTCCAAAAATGACGAGGTTCACGATGCTCCGCCGGGTTGCGTTGTCGCTTCTTTTTTGTCTCGCGTGCGCGTCCGCCGACGCACAGACGTTCAAGAACCTCACCCATCAGCCGCCCACCGGCGCGCTCATGACCTATCAGCTCACCGACGGCACGGTGCTGGCGCAGGGCGGCAACGAGAACGACTGGTACATCCTCACCCCCGACGTCAACGGCAGCTACCAGAACGGCAATTGGAAGCGCGTCGCGAACCTGCCGGCCGGCTATCAGCCGCTCTATTTCGCGGCCGCGGTGCTCGCCGACGGACGCTTCGTGATGATGGGCGGCGAATACAATTTCAACCAGTTCTCCTTCACCAATCTGGGCGCGGTCTACGATCCGCAAGCCAATACCTGGACACCGCTCAAGGCGCCGAAGGGCTTCGACTATATCGGCGACTCGCCCTCGACCGTGCTGCCGAACGGACAATTTCTTCTCGGCGCCAAGTTCAAGAAGCTCATGGCGGTGCTCGATCCCGCGACGATGAAATGGACGGCCGTGCCCAATGACGGCAAGAACGATTTCAACGCCGAGGAAGGCTGGACCTTGCTGCCCGACGGCACGATCCTGACCTGGGACGTGAAGAAGCATCCCAAGTCCGAGCGCTACATCCCAGAGAAGGGCAAGTGGGTGAACGCCGGCAACGTCGCGGCCGATCTGTGGGAGGCGCAGGATTGCTGCGGCTGCATCCCCTACGATCCCAACAAGCCCTGCTACCAGCCGCCGGGCGAAGTCGGTCCCGGCATCCTGCGCCCCGACGGCACCGTGTTCGCCGATGGCGGAGTGGTCGGCACCAGCAAGGCCCACACGGACATCTGGACGCCGCCCTCGGCCGGCGACAAGACCGGTCATTGGACCGCGGGTCCGGACTTTCCGTCCGGCGAGGACGCGGGCGATACTTTCGCCTCGCTGCTGCCGAACGGCCATGTGCTGGCGGAGACGCTGAGCGGCTCGCTCTATGAGTTCGACGGCACCAATCTGATCCACGAGCCCTTCAACGGCAGCGGCAGCGTGCTGATGGTGCTTCCCACGGGCGAAGTGCTTGTCGGCGGCTCGGCCGTCTATCAATCCACCGGCACGTATCAGGCATCCTGGGCGCCGACGATCTCGTCGTTCCCGTCCAGCGTGACGCGCGGCCAGACCTATCAGATCGCGGGAACGCAGTTCAACGGGCTCTCCCAGGCCAACCAGTTCGGCGACGAGGACACGACCGCGACCAACTATCCGCTGGTGCGCATCACCAACACCGCGACCGGTCACGTCTTCTACGCGCGCACCCACGGCCACAGCACGATGGGGGTCGCCACCGGTTCGGCGCCCGTGTCGACCAATTTCGACGTCTCGAGCGCGACCGAGACGGGGCCAGGCACGCTCGTCGTCGTCGCCAACGGCATCCCGTCCGCGCCCGTCTCCGTCACCGTGAATTGAGGAAAGGATTTCCCATGTTGCGTCGCCTCGCGTTGCTCCTCGCCATCGGCCTCGCCGCGTCACCGGCCAGCGCGCAGACCTTCAAGAACCTCAGCCATCAGCCGCCGGACGGCGCGGTCGTCACCTTCCAGATGACGGACGGCACGGTGATCGCGCAGGGCGGCAACGACAGCGATTGGTGGAAGCTGACCCCCGACGTCAACGGCTCCTATCAGAACGGCACCTGGACGCGGCTCGCCGATCTTCCGTCCGGCTATTCGCCCTATGCGCAGGCGGAATCGGTGCTGGCCGACGGTCGGCTGCTGATCGAGGGCGGCGAGTACAACGACAACGTCTTCGCCTTCACCAATATGGGCGCGGTCTACGATCCGCTGACGAACACCTGGACGAAGGTCGATCCGCCCCAGGGCTGGACCAATATCGGCGACACGCCGGCGACCGTCATGCCCGACGGGCGTTTCCTGCTGGGCTACAAGTTCAAGACCAAGATGGCGATCCTGGATCCCAAGACCATGACCTGGACCGCCGTGCCGTCGAAGGGCAAGAACGGCTGGAACGCCGAAGAGGGCTGGGTGCTGCTTCCCGACGGCACGATCCTGACGGTCGACGTCAAGGCGCATCCGAACTCCGAGCGCTACATCCCCGAGAAGGGCAAGTGGGTGAATGCGGGCGACACCGTCGTCGACCTGCGCGGGGCGCAGAATTGCTGCGGCACCTGCATCACCTATGGACCGAAGAACAAGTGCTACGACCCGCCGGGCGAGACGGGGGCCGCGGTGCGCCGTCCCGACGGCACGGTGTTCGCAAGCGGCGCCACGCCCGACGGCGAGACCAAGGCGCATACCGCGATCTGGACGCCGCCGAGCCATGGCGACAAGACGGGCCATTGGACGGCCGGTCCCGACTTCCCGAACAACGACGAGGGCTTCGACACGCCGGTGTCGATCCTGCCCAACGGCAACGTGCTGGTCGAAGGCGCGAGCGGCTCGCTCTACGAGTTCAACGGCACGACGCTGACGCGCGAGCCGTTCAATTCCGGCGGCGGCGGGCTGATGCCGCTGCCGACGGGCGAGATCCTGGTGGGCGGCTTCGCGGTCTACGCCTCGACGGGGACCTACGATCCGTCCTGGGCGCCGACGATCTCGTCCGCGCCGTCCAGCGTGACGCGCGGGCAGAGCTATCAGATCGCCGGAACCCAGTTCAACGGATTGAACCAGGGCGCCGCGTTCGGCGACGAGCTGGAGACGCACACGAACTATCCGCTCGTGCGCATCACCAACACCGCGACGGGCCATGTGTTCTACGCCCGCACCCACGACCACAGCTCGATGGGGGTTGCGACGGGCTCGACGCCGGTCTCGACGACCTTCGACGTCGCCGCCGGGACAGAGACCGGCGCCGGCACCCTCGTCGTCGTCGCCAACGGCATCCCGTCCGCGCCGGTGAACGTGACGGTGAATTGAAGACCAACTCGTCCTCGCCCGACCCTCCGGCCGTGCTTCGCATGGTCCGGGGGGCGGGCGATGACGTCTTTTGGGAATGCAAAGCGCGCCGGGTTGCGCTATAGCTCCGCCCGCACGCACCCGTAGCTCAGCTGGATAGAGTGTCGCCCTCCGAAGGCGAAGGTCGCAGGTTCGAATCCTGCCGGGTGCGCCATTTCCATTTCAAAGCCGCCGACTTCGCCATTGAGGCTGCTCCCGCTATCGCGACCGTGCTGCCTGCCCCTGGCCATGATACGAAGGCTCTTTCGCGGACCACCAGGATTTCCGGTCGGTCACTGCTCAAGCATGGTACGATCCATCTTCCACGGCGGAGGAACTATGACGCGCGGCAAAAAAATTGCGTTCGCGCTTGAGCTCATCCTGCTCGCATCCGCTGTCAGCAGCAGTGCCCAGGCAGTCACCGTGCTGCACTCTTTCAGCGGCACGGACGGTGCCGCTCCCTGGGCTCCTCCAGTCTTCGACAAAGCGGGCAATCTCTATGGTACGACATCAGGCGGCAACGGCACCGCATTTCGGCTGTCCAAAGACGGAACGTTCACCACCCTCTATCGATTCCTCGGCGGCACCGACGGCGCGGTTCCGATGGGATCGTTGGTGTTGGACGCGGCGGGCAACCTATATGGAACTACGGCGGATGGTGGAGGAACTTGCGGCTCCTTTGACTGTGGAATTGTGTTCAAGATTTCGGCGAGTGGAACCGAATCTGTTCTTCACGTCTTTGCAGGCGGAAACGACGGTTATGGGCCGGAAGGCGGATTGGTGGCCGATGCGTCCGGAAACCTTTACGGCACCACGAACTTGGGTGGGGGAACTGCCTGTGGCGGAATAGGATGCGGAACCGTTTTCAAGCTCGCACCGGATGGGACAGAATCGATTCTCCATGCCTTCTCGGACGGCAATGATGGAGGAGTGCCGGGATGCTCGTTGCTATTGGACAAAAACGGCAATCTATACGGCACCACACAGGTTGGAGGAAATAGCAACAAGGGTTCGGTGTTTGAGGTGTCGCACGACGGCGCTGAAAAAGTGCTGTATTCGTTCAAGGGTGGGGATGACGGAGCTCAGCCTATAGCGGGCGTCGTGATGGATTCGTCGGGCAACATATACGGCACGACTATAAACGAAGGTCCGTATGGCGGCGGAACGGTCTTCAAACTGGCCCCCGACGGAACGGAAACCGTGCTGCATTCCTTCTCCGGCGGACAAGATGGATACGCGCCTTATGGGACGCTTATCGTTGACGCGGTTGGCGAGATGTACGGCGTAACGGAGGGAGGTGGGCACAGGAAAGGGGTCGTATTCAAGATCTCGTCTAGTGGAGATGAACAAATCCTCTACGCATTCGGGCACCACGGCTCAGACGGTTCTTTCCCTCTCTTTGGCCTGACCGCGAGACGAAATAGCCTGTACGGCACGACTTTCTACGGTGGCCCATCGAACGCGGGCGTAATCTACAGACTCAAGAAATGATCCAAGGGTCTTGCTGCAAATCTATCGTGCTCCGCTCGCGAAGCCGGCATTCGACCCCGGCGGACGGTTGGATTTAGGATTCGGACCTGAGGAAAGCGGCCTTGCACGCGGCAGGCGGCACCCACGGGGGCACGCTTGAGTTTTTCGGATATGGACGACTCGATATCTCTCTGTGCGCCAGCTCGCGATACTACGGCGTCTTCGCGTCGCCCATTTCCTTCATCAGGCGGTAGGTGAACTCGACGGATTCGTAGAAGGAATCCTGCTTGCGGCGCTCGTCGCGGCCGTGGGCGCGCACGTCGTCGATGTCCTCCCAGGCGCCGCCGACGCCGTAGCTCGGGATGCCGGCGCTGCGGGTGTAGAGGGAATCGCTCGCCCCCGCCCCCATCGCCGGGATCACCGGCTTGCCGGGCCACATGGCGTGGACGACGCTCTCGATTCCGCCCAGCACGGCCGGCGTCGGCTGCGATTCGGGGCCGTGCACGACGCCGCCCATCACCGAGACCTTGATCGCGGGATCACCCAGCACCTTCTCGAGCGTCGCCTGCGTGCCCGCGACCGTCTCATCCGGCATGATGCGGCACTGCACGACGGCGTCGGCGCGTGCGGGCAGCGCGTTCTCCTGCACGCCCGCGTTCAGCATCGTCGCCACGCAGGTCGAATGCAGGATGGCGTTCATCTCGGTGAGCTTGGAAAGGCGCGCGGCGGCCGCGAGATCGACCGGCTCCTTCGCCACCGCCTGCATGTCGGCGCGCATCGCCCCGTTCTCCAGCATCGCGCGGCGCTGGAAATAGAGCCGCGTCGTCGCATTGGTGCGATAGGGGAACTGGAACCTGGACAGCTTCACCAGCCCGTTCGCGAGCCCGTAGATCGCGTTGTCGGGGCGCGGCTCCGAGGAATGGCCGCCCTTGTTCGTCACTTCGAGCTTGTAGGTGACATAGGTCTTCTCGCTCGTCTCGACGACGAAATCGATCTTCCTGTCCTTCACGATCTCTCCGCTGGCGCCGTCGGGATTGATGACCAGGCCCGCATCGACCAGATCGCGATGCTCTTTCAGCAGGAACGCCGGACCGTCCTGCTCCAGCCCCACTTCCTCGTCGGCGGTGAAGGCGACGATGATGTCGCGGTCGGGAACGAAGCCTTCCTTCTTCAGGCGGATCAGCGAGGCGGCGACGGCGGCGTCGGCATCCTTCATGTCCGACGTGCCGCGGCCGTAGAAATAGCCGTCCTTCTCGGTGAACTTGAACGGCGGCAGGGTCCAGTCTTCGGCTTTGGCCTCGACCACGTCCATGTGGCAGATCCACATCACGGGCTTGCCCTTGCCCTTGCCGTGGATGCGCACCACGACATTGACCTGATGGGGATATTGCGGCTCCGGCACGACGTGGATGTCGGAATCCGTGAAGCCTCCCGCCTTCAGGTATTTGACCAGGATGTCGGCGACGCCCTTGGTGCCGACGTCGTGGACGGAATGCACCTCGACGATGTCGCGGAAGATGTCGTGCGCGAGCTTCTGATTGTCCTCAGGCGGTGTGTTCGCGGGCGCGGCCGCGGTCAGAAGCAGCGCCGAAGCGGCAGCGGTGAGCTTGAGCGCACGAACATTCATTGTGTTTCCCCTCGTGTATTTCTGGAGCCTCACCCTTCGACAAGCTCAGGGTGAGGGCTGGATTTTGTTGCGACTAGGCTAATCCCTCATGCTGAGCTTGTCCGCCTTCGTCAAGACTACGGCGGACCAGGAGACTAAGACCAGCCCGCCGGAGCTTTAGCGTAGGCGGGTCGAAGCATGAGCTTCAGGGATCGCCTCTCTTGCCGCCAGCGCGTCCAGCGCCTGTTGCACGACCTCGCATCCCGCGTCCCACACCATGCGCTTCCATTCGACAGTATCGGGATAGAAGGCATCGCGGATCTGCAGGCGAATCTCCTCGGCGTCCTTGTGGTCGCTGCCCGCGACGCAGTGCAGCCAGTTGTCCCGGCGCAGTGCCGTGAACATCTCGCGCGGCGGGCAGGTGCCCACTTCCAGAGCGGCGAAGGTGACTTCGGTCCTCGGCATCAGCTTGGGCACCGCCTTGTCGATGGTGCCGACAAGCGGCGGCGACACCGACTCGCCCGACTCGCTCGAGCGCACGCGCTCGCCCCAAATCGTCCTGGCCCGCGCATAGGCGGCCGAGCCGGGCAGGTCCTCGCTGATCATCTCGCCATGACCGTGCGCGCCGAGGCCGGAATGGAAGTCGATCGCGATCAGTTTGCGCGAGCCCCGCAATTCCTCCGCGATCACGTCGCGCAGCATCGCCGCCGACCAGCTCTCCTTCGCGCCGCCATAGAAGATGCCGCCGGGATGTTCGTATTGACCGCGGCTCATGGCTTCCTGCAGCGCGAATTCGCCATGCTCGGCCGCATAGGCACGAAGCCGCTCGTTCGCCGCCTTCAATCCCTCGCGCGACATGTCCTTCGGATTGATGGCATCGGCCAGCAAGGCGTAGGCCGGGTGCGCGGGCAGGTTCGAGAAATCGGCGAAGTTGCGGTTGATGTCGGCATTGTCCTCGTTGACGCGCCGGTCCCAGGCGAAGCCGTAAGGATTGAGCGCGTGGAGCAGCACGATCCTGGTGCCCTTGGGCGCGCGCAAGCGTCCCTCGCGCAGCAATCCCGTCTGCACGGCCGAGCCGAAATAACCCTCCACGCCATGCGTGGCCGAGATCAGCAGCAGCGCGGCCTCGGCGTCGCGTTCGCCCATGATCGCGGTGTCGAGGAAGAGCGGCTTGCCGTCGCGTGCTTTCGCGCTCGGAAGCACGCGCGCGGTGGTGCCGAGCCCCGCCTCCTTGCAGGCGGCGAGGAAATTCGCGCGCGCCGTCGCATAGTCCGGCGGGAAATGGCCTTCGCTCACTTCAGCACCTGGCGGAACGCGCCATCCCAATCGGCGCCGGGCGGATGGCTTTCATACCAGGCGATGCGGGAGAGCTGCAGGTCGTAGAGCTTCTGGCTGGCGCCGGAAAGCTTGCGGCACTGATCGATCAGCTCGCGCGCCTTCTCCCATTGCTGGCTGCGCAGCGACTGGAAGATGTGGTCGTGGAACGTCGTCAGGGCGCGGAATTTCGGGCTCGCGCGCATCACCGGATTGCCGAGCTGGGCATAGAGCTTGACCGGGCCAAAGCCGATGCCGGTCTCGACGAAATCGACCTCCAGGAACGCGAAGCCGCGCTCTGCCGCTTTGCGCGTGTCCTCGCTCACGATCACCGCGGGACCGTAGGTGGCCGAGAGCGCCTGGATGCGCGCCGCCAGCGCCGCGCAATCGCCGACCGCGGAATAGGTCGTGCGCCCATGGCTCTTGAAGCCGCCTGCGATCGCCGGCCCGGTGGAGATGCCGATGCCGATCTCGACCGGGGCGATCGCCGTGCCGTCGATGCGCCGCTCATGCGTGACCACGTCGTTGACGCGCGCGATCACCTCCATCATGCCGCTCGCCGCTTCGCAGGCATGGATGGCGTGCTCGGGGTCGTCCAGCGGCGCGTTCCAGAAGCAGGAGAAGCCTTCGCTCGAGATCCGCTCGATCGTGCCGCGATGGGCGAGCGCTGCGTCCATCAAGGGCGTGAACACGCGCTGCAGAAGCCGCGTGAACGCGACCGGATCGTCGCGGAACGACCCGGCGAGGCTCGCGAACCCGCGCACGCCGCAGACGAGATAGGTCACGTTGCGCATCTCGCCGTCGAGCCTGAGCAGCGCGGGATTGCGCGCGATGCGCTCGATGGCGGGCGCGCTCAGGGAATCGGCGAAGGCGTCATGCAGCCGCGCGCGCGCGCCTGCGACTTCCATCAGCCGCGCGGCCGCGCCCGCGACGAAGACGAAGGCGAGGCCGAGTCCCGGCCCCAAGGCGTCGAACAGCACGCCATTGGCGCTGAACAGCCGCCACGAGATCGCGCCCGCGCCCGCGATCACCACCGCGGTGAACGCGCCCGCCCACCACACGCCGAAGCGCGCCAGCACGAACGCGCCCGCAAGCCCGATCAGCAGAAGAAGCGCGAGCTCCGCCTTGTTCGCGACGGCGGGGCGGCGCAGCATCTGGCCCAGAAGGATGTTCTCCAGTGCTTCGGCATGGATGTTCGCAACCGGGCGCGGCCCGAACGGCGTCATCGCCAAATCGCCCGGCGCGCCGATATAGACGATGGCGTGTTTGAGATCGCTCGCGTGCTCGGGCGCTATGACGCGCTGGGCATCGTCTTTGCCGTAGGCGATCCAGAACGATCCGTCCGGCGCGGTCGGAAGCTCGCGCCCGAACGCCGACAGCGCGCCCACGCCCGACGCGCCGCCCAACAGGCCGCCGCCGTCGCCGGCGCGGAACTGGAGCGTGCGCTTGTTCTGCGCGACGCGCAGCGCAGCCCCTTCCAGCGACGCGACCGGCTTTCCTTTCAGGCGGAAGACCAGCGGCATGCGGCGCAGCACGCCGTCGCGGTCGGGGCCGAGGTTGAACGCGCCCGTGCCGGCGCTCGCCCGCGCGAGCAGCGGGATCGGTCCGGCGGCACTTGGGAAATCCAAAGCGCGCGAGAAGGGATAGCGCTCGCCCAGGAAGCTCACCGCGTTCTTTGGCGCGAAGCTGCCGCCCTCGCCGAGCGCGAAGCCGGTGACCGTGGCGATCTTGGAGAAGGAATCGCCCAGCGCCTTGTCCGGCGACGGCATGTCCTCCAGCGCCGCGCGGGCGGCGTCGAAACCCGGGCCGGGCGGAAGCTCCGAGACGAGGCTCTTGGGCGATTGCGGATCGGGCTGGCCAAGCGGCGTGACGAGCACGGCCATCTCGGCGCCCTGCGCGCGCAACTCCGTCAGGAGCTTGGCGAGGCCGGCGTGGGCGAGCGCGTCGGTCTCGATCACCTTGACCGAGAAGCCGGCCGCTTCGCGCGTGTCGCGATAGGGCCGGGGCTGGGTACGCTGATAAGCGTCGAACAGGAAGCCGCGCATCCCGGATGCCAGACCCGCCCAGTCGCTGCCCAGGACGGCCAGCGCGAGCGCCAGCGCGATCAGGGGAAACGCCCAGATGGAACGGGGGCGGTCGCGGAAACTCATCTCTATCCCGGCTCGTGGAGAAGCGATGCTATCACGCCCTCCTAGGGGCTACGGAAGCGGAGTTTGCGCATTCCAGGCACATGCCCGTGATCTCGACCGTCTCGCGCTCCGGCGCGAAGCCGCCCGAGCGCGCGGCCTTGGCCAGCGCCGCGTCCAGCGCCGTGTCCTCGATCTCCGCGGCCCGGCCGCAGGCGCGGCAGAGGAGGAAATGGCTGCGATGCGCCTTGGCGGGCGCAAAGCAGGCGACGAAGGCGCTCAGCGAATCGATGCGGTGGACGAAACCCGCGCGGGTGAGGAAATCGAGCGCGCGATAGACCGTGGGCGGCGCAGGCCGCTTGCCGGTGCGGGCGAGCTGGCCGAGCACGTCATAGGCGCCCACGGGCTTGTGGCTCTCGAGCACGATCTCCAGCACCTGGCGGCGCAGGGGGGTGAGCGCCGCGCCCAGCCGCCCGGCGGCTTCCAGCGTCGCAACCACGCAGTCGCGATGGTCGTGATGGCCCAGGAAACTCATGACCGCAAACTCATCGCCGCGCGCGCTCCGCCAGCATCGACACGGTGAACATGGCCGCCGCGGCGAGCACGATGGCGGGGCCCGCGGGGATGTCCTTCCACCAGGCAAGGCTCAGGCCCAAAGGGGCCGCGAGCGCGCCGATCGCGGCTGCGATGACCGCCATCGCTTCCGGCGTGCGCGCGAAGGGACGCGCGGCGGCGGGTGGAATGATGATCAGGGCCACGATCAGAAGCGCGCCGACCACGCGCAGTCCGAACGCGGTGAGCAGCGCCACCAGCACCAGGAACGCGGTGTCTGCGATGCGGCTTGCGCGGCCTTCCGCGCGGGCGATGTCGCCGTTCACCGCAGCGCTCAGCCAGGCGCGCCAGAAAAGCGCGGTGCCGCCCAGGATGCCCAGCGCCGCGGCGGCGATGCCTATCAGGTCGCCGTTCGACAGCGCCAGCACGTCGCCGAAGAGATAGCCCAGAAGGTCCGTGCGCACCGTCTCCATCGACGCGAGCAGCACGAAGCCGAGCGCAAGCCCCACATGCCCCACGATGCCGACGAAAGTGCCGGCGGGGATCAGGTCGTCGCCCGCCCGCGCCATCACCAAGGCCGCCACGACCGCGAGAACGCTCACGCCGGCGAGCGGCGAGATGCCGATGAGAAGTCCGATCGCGGCGCCCAGAAGGCCCATATGCGCGATGGATTCGCCCAGATACGCCATGCGCCGCCACAGCACGAAACAACCCAGCGGCCCCGCCGCCGCGCCGAGCAGCCCTGCCCCGATGCCGGCGCGGAAAAGGAAATCATCCATGGACGCACGCGGCGAAACGGCCCGTCGCTCGCTGTCGCTCACGACCCCTTCGAGGCTCGCTCCGCTCGCACCTCAGGGTGACGGTCCGACTGATAGAACAAGCAAGCGCGTCATCCTGAGGTGCGAGCCGAAGGCGAGCCTCGAAGGATGATCCATCCGCTTTAAACTGCGTCATGCCGAGCCCGCGTGATGGCTGTGATCGTGGCGATGGGCGTAGAGCGCGAGCTCGGCGGCCGTGCGCGTGCCGAAGAGTTCTTCGAAGGCGGGATCTTTCAAGACCTGCTCGGCCTTGCCCTCGCAGCACACATGGCCGTTCAGGCAGACGACGCGGTCGGCCTGCGCCATGACGACATGCAGGTCGTGGCTGACGAGAAGCACGCCGCATCCCGTCTCGTCGCGCAGCTCGGCGATCAGGTGATAGAGCGCCGCCTCGCCCGCGACGTCGACGCCCGCCAGCGGCTCGTCGAGCACGAGCAGTTCGGGCCTGGTCGCGACGGCGCGCGCGAGCAGCACGCGCGCGAGTTCGCCGCCCGAGAGCGCCGCAAGCTGGCGCGGCTCGAGGGCCGCCACGCCGGTCCGCGCAAGCGCCGCGCGTGCATCGTCTTCTTTGGCGTGAAGGCGCAGGAACCGGCCGACCGTGATCGGCAGGCTGCGGTCGCGCGGAAAGTTCTGCGGCACGTATCCGACGCGCAGTCCGGGCTTGCGTTCGATGCGGCCCTTCGACGGCATCAGCCCCAGCATCGCCTTGAGCAGGCTGGTCTTGCCCGACCCGTTCGGCCCGATCAGCGTGACGATCTCGCCCGCGCCGATGGCAAGCCCCACCCGGTCCAGGATCGTCCGCCCCCCGGCGCGCACGGTCAGACCGGTGACGGTGATCAGCATTGGACTGTTATAACATAACATTGCAGCTCGACTATTATCCTCCCCCGTTCTTACGGGGGAGGCGCGAGCACAGCGAGCGGAGGGGGAAGTCCCCCTCCGGCCCTTCGGGCCAC
>Ga0265318_10000819_pt1 | contig 20509 bp, 15 predicted proteins | sample 4821metaG_FD_192431 | JGI IMG/M metagenome (GOLD analysis project Ga0265318, IMG submission 192431) | Rhizosphere microbial communities from Carex aquatilis grown in University of Washington, Seatle, WA, United States - 4-8-21 metaG | ecosystem: Host-associated > Plants > Roots > Rhizosphere >... | reverse complement strand
AGAAGGCCCCGGCCTACGCGCACGCCCCGGACTACTCCGGCGTGAGGACGTGGACGACGGCCGACGCGGGAGGGCCACCGAATTGAGCCCCCTCCTCGCCCAGGCTTCCCCGACAACGGACCTGCTGGACCTCTTCACGGCCTATGACGGGAACGTCCTCTTCCGCGGGCTGACCGAGGGCGTCGGCGGCCAGCCGCCGGTCCTCGGGAGGATTGGATGGGTCTTCACGGGCCTCGGGGCCCTTTTCGCCCTCTGGGGATTCGTCCTTAGGACCCAGCGCTCGGCGGGCCAGGACAAGATGGGCGAGATCGCCAGGACGTGGATCGTGATCGGATTCATGGTCGGGGGGCCCTTCCTCATGCGCGCGGCCATGCAGGGCGCCGACTCCCTCTATGAGTCGTCCGCCGGGGGCCCCCGAAACCTCACCGCGGCGTGCGTCAAGGCCGCCTACGCGATGCCCGAGCTTAACCAGCTCTTCGACGCCCTCAGGAAGGGGGCGCTCGCGCAGCCTGGATCCGGGACGGGCACGGGGAGCCAGGCGCGGCAGGCGCTGATCGACGGCGCCAACGACGGCAGCGTGCTCGGCTACCTCGAGGCCTACGGGGTGGCGGTGTGGGACACGGCGTCGGGCTACGCCTCCGGCGCCGCCGCGACATGGAACGGGATGGTCCGGATGGCCGCCATGGCCGCGGGCGTAGGCTCGGCGATGCTCAAATGCCTGCTGATCGCCCTCACGGTCGTCCCGCTTTACCTGCTGCTCCTCGCGTCGGCCGCGATCATCTGGTTCATGGAGCAGCTGCGCTTCTTCCTGGCGGTGTCGGGCACCATGATGCTTCCCCTCTTCGTCGGCATGTTCTCGCTGCCGGAGGGCCAGCCTGGGCGGCAGGCCGCGCAGAGCTACGTGATGCACATGGTGTCGCTCGCGCTCTGGCCCGTCGCCTGGGCCGTCGGCCATACGGGGACCATCGCGCTCTACGACGCCCTGATCTCGCTTGTGGCGGGAACCAGCCGCGTTCCGGACATTGCGGCCGTCCTGCAGTGGAGCGCCATCACGGCCGGCGCGCCGACCGAGGCCCAGGTGAGGGCGCTCGAGACGGCGCTCGGGAACTGGTTCATGGGCAACCTCGCGGCCCTCCTGTCGATCCTGGTCGGCGCGGTCGGCTTCCTCCTCTGGGTCGTGATCGTCTCGGTCCTGGGCCCGGCCTTCCTGCACAAGCTGCTCACGAGCGGCGCGCTCTTCATGACGCAGGCCGCGGCGGCCGCGGGCCGGCAGACGTTGGCCGCGGGAAGGATGGCGCTTGGCGCCGCGCAGGTGTCCGGCCTCGGCGGCGGTCCGGGCCTCTTCGCCGGCGTCCCCTCGGCCGGCGAGCGCCTGTCCGGGGCGCTTGCCGCCGAGGCCGCGCCCTTCGCCGCAGGAGCCCGTTTCGAGGCCCCGGGGGGCGCCGCGGTCTCGATGGCGAGCGCCGCGCGGGCGGTCGACGATTCGGATGGCAAGGGCGCCGCCCCGATGTGACACTCCCCGCGTGGCGTTGCCCCCGATCCTAAGATCATTGACCGATGGCGCCGAGCGCCTCTTGGACCGCGTCCTCTGTGTCGCCGGGGCGGTCGTGTTCTCGCAGGCGCCAGAGTTCATGCAGCAGTACCTTCAGCGGCTGGAGGGGCACCTCGACGAGGCCCGCCTCGCCGTCAGCCGCCTCGGGGAGGCCGCCGCCCGGTCGGGAATGAGCCTGGACCAGCTGGTCGCCGCAGCCTCGAGGAACCCGGATCCCTCCATGGGCAGGCTCGCCGGGGTGGTCCAGGCGGCCGTGGCCCGGGTGGGCGACCTCGCGGCGGCGGACGACGCGCTGCGCCATGCCTCGGTCTGGACGCGGCCCTTCGTCTTCATCGGCCATCTCGACGCGGGAATAGCGAGGGCGACCTTGGCCATCTACAGGCCGGCCGTGCCGACGACGGCCGAGGGCATTCTCTACGCCGGACTGGGGATGATCCTCGTCCTGGCGCTGTACCACGTTGCGGTCCGCGGGCCGATCGTCCGGCGCCTTCGAAAGAGGAACGCGGTCGCGGCGGTGCGATGACGCGGGCCACGAGCCCCGCCGCAGGGCAGCAAATCCATGGACAGGAGGGGCCCCAGCGGCCAAGTTTGCAGGCCACGATGCCCGACACCCTCCAGGTCAACCTTGGCGACCGCTCCTACTCCATCCTCTTCGCGGAGGACCTGACCGCGGAGGTCCGCGCCCTGGTGACGGAGCTCGAGGCGTCCTCGCGCAGGATCGCCGTCGTCACCGACCGCAACGTCGCCACGATACAGGCCTCGACCCTGAGGGCCCTCTTCGCCGACGCCCCGACCCTCGTCGTCCCGGCGGGCGAGGAGTCGAAGTCGATCCCCGAGTTCGGCCGCGTCCTCGATTTCCTCGCGGGCCAGGGGCTCGACAGGTCCGCCGCGGTGTTCGCGGTCGGCGGCGGCGTGGTCGGCGACCTCGCGGGCTTCGCGGCCGCCTCCTACCTGAGGGGGGTCGACTACTTCCAGGTGCCGACGACGCTCCTCTCGATGGTGGACAGCTCGGTCGGCGGGAAGACCGGCGTCAACCTGAGCGCGGGCAAGAACCTCGCGGGCGCGTTCCACCAGCCTCGCCGCGTCTTCGTCGCGACGGGCTTCCTCAAGCTGCTTCCGCTGCGCGAGTTCGCGGCCGGGATGGCCGAGGTGATCAAGACGGCCCTCCTCGGCGACCGGCTCCTCTTCGAGGACCTCGAGCGGGACCCCCTCTAGCCGGGCGACCTGAGGCTCGCCTGGACCGTGCGGGTCTGCTGCGGCATCAAGGCCCGGCTGGTCGAGGCCGACGAGCGGGAGCGCGCCGACAGCGGCGGGCGCGCGCTCCTCAACCTGGGCCACACGTTCGGCCACGCCGTCGAGCAGGTGACCGGCTACGGCACGTACCTGCACGGGGAGGCGGTCGCGGTGGGGCTTTGCGCGGCCGCCCGGCTGTCGCGCCGGCTGGGCCTCCTCGGCGACGCGGAGGTCTCCCGCGTCGAATCGGTCGTGCGCGCGCACGCGCTGCCGACCCGGCTGCGCTCCCACCTTCCCGCGGACGACCTGATGGCTGCGATGGCGCGCGACAAGAAGGTGCGCGCGGGCTCGCTTCGCTTCGTGGTCCTGCGCTCGCTCGGGGACGCCGAGGTCCGCGGCGGCGTCGCGCTGGCCGACGTGGAGGCCGTCTGGCGCGAGGTGGGCGGCGCGTAGGCGCACGGGAGAAAATTCGTGTGTTCCCGCGCGCAAAGGACTAAGGGATAAGGCATGTCCGCAATTGACGAAGGCATTGTCCGCGAGTTCTTTGAGCAGAACGGGTTCTTCGTGCGCCAGGTGCGCAAGTACCAGGTCCAGGCCCGCCGCAAGACCGGGGACGAGGAGATCGACCTGCTGGTCCACAATCCGGCGTGGCAGAAGGGGAGCCGCAGGCCCGACTTCTTCCTGTTCTCGACGGAGCTGCAGTTCGTGCACCAGGCGGTCGTCTCCGTGAAGCCGTGGCACACGGAGGTGTTCACGCCGGTGATGCTGAAGGGATCCCCGGAGATCTTCGGCTTCCTCGAGGAGACCGTCCTCAGGCAGGCCGCGCGGCTCTTCCCCGCCGAGGGCGAGGGCGTCGGCAGCGACGTCACCAAGATCCTCGTCCTGCCCGCGCTGCCCACCGCGGAGCCGTTCCGCTCGCAGAGCGTCGAGCTGCTGAAGCAGCGGGGCGTCGACGGGATCATCTCCTTCCGCGCGATGCTGCTCGACATCATCGAGAAGATCGAGGCCAACCGGAACTACGGCAAGAGCGACACCCTTCAGGTCATCCGGGTCCTCAAGAACTACGACCTCCTGAAGGACGCGCAGCTCGACCTGCTCTCGGACCGGATGCAGTCGGCCCGCCGGGCCAGGGCCACGCCGGCCGCGGGCGCCCCGGAATGACCCGGCGCGGGCCTGCAGATCGTTCTCGCCATCGGCGCCGACCCTTTGGAGATTCTGGGCGATGAAGTCGTCGATCCACCCCACGGCCATCGTCGAGCCGGGCGCAGAGCTCGGCGACGGCTGCGTCATCCACGCGGGAGCCATCGTGAGGTCCGGGGCAATCCTGGCCGAGCGGGTGGCCGTCCACCCGTACGCCGTCGTGGGCGGAGATCCCCAGGTCCTGCGCTTCGACCCGGCGACGCCGACCGGCGTCAGGGTGGGCGCGGGCACGATCATCCGCGAGTACGCCACGATCAACCGCTCGACCGATAAAGGGGGGCACACCGTCGTGGGCGCGAACTGCCTCCTGATGGCCTGCTCGCACGTGGCGCACGACGCCGTGGTCGGCGACAACGTCGTGATCGCCAACGCGGTGCTGCTCGCCGGGCACGTGGCCGTGGGCGACCACGCGGTCCTCGGCGGCGGCTCGGCCTACCACCAGTTCACGCGGGTGGGCGAGGGCGCGATCGTCGGGGGCCTCGCGCGCATCACGCAGGACATACCCCCCTTCGTCATGGCGGCCGAACGCGACGAGGTCGCGGGCCTGAACCTGGTCGGCCTGCGGCGCCGGGGCGTTCCGCGCGAGGCGATCAAGGAGATCAAGGAGGCCTTCCGGCTCGTGTATTTCAGCAAGGGGAACATCCGGGACGTCGCGAGGCAGGCGCTCGAGTGCGGGCGCTTCAAATCCGCCGAGGCGGGCCGTTTCCTCGAGTTCATCACAAAGGGAAGCCGCGGCATCGCGCGCGCCAGGCTGGCGGCGGCCGACTCCGAGGCGGGCGGGGAGTGAGCCGCACGGGGGATTCCTTGAGCGAGCGGATCGCCATCACCTGCGGGGATCCGGCCGGGATCGGCCCCGAGATCGTCTCGGCATGGATCATGGCCAACCCCGCCGAGGCGGCGGGGACCGCGGTCATCGGGCCGGCCCGGTGGCTTGCGACGCTACCGGCAGGGCCGCGGGCGATCGCCGTCGGGTTGGAGGACTTTGCGGCCGAGCCGGGGCGGCCGACCGGCGAGGGGTCGCTCGTGGCCTGGGCGGCGCTCGAGCGCGCCGCCGCGCTCTGCCAGTCCGGGGAGTATGCCGGCGTCGTGACGGCCCCCGTCAGCAAGGAGCGGATGGCCGCGATCGGCTGGGAATACCCCGGGCACACCGAGTTCTTTGCCGCGCGCTGGGGCGGGGAGCCGACCATGGCGTTCTGCGGGGGGAGGCTCCGGGTGGCGCTCGTCACTTGGCACATCCCGCTTCGCCTGGTGCCGGCGGCGCTCACGGCCTCGAGCCTCGGGCGGGCGGTCGCCGCCGCCGCCGAACTCGCGCGCGCGGACGGCGTCGCGGCGCCGCGGATCGGGGTCTGCGGGCTCAATCCCCACGCGGGCGAGGGCGGCCTGATCGGCACTGAGGAGCGCGACACGATCGACCCGATCCTGGACGCGCTGCGCCCGGCGCACCCCGGGCTCTCGCGATGCCAGCCGGCGGACACGCTCTTCGGCCGGCAGCTTCGCGGCGAGTTCGACGTTTCCGTCGCCCTGTACCACGACCAGGGCCTGGCGCCGCTCAAGGTCATCGACTTTGAGGACGCGGTGAACGTGACCCTCGGCCTGGGGCACGTGCGGACGAGCCCCGACCACGGCACGGCGTTCGGGATCGCGGGCCGGGGCGTCGCCAGTTCCCGCAGCTTCTCGAACGCCGTCGCGGTCGCACGGCGCTTGATTCGGGCGCGTATTGGGCGATAGTGCGGCACGGATGCCCGAAACGACCACCCTGACGCCGCCCCAAAGCCCGCACGTGCCCCGAGAGGGGGGGGAGGGCCTGGTGCGCCTCACGGAGGCCGCGGGCGGCAAGGTGCGCGCGCTGATCGCGCGCGAGAACCAGGGCGAATTCCTCAGGATCGCCATCACCGGGGGCGGGTGCAACGGCTTGAGCTACAAGCTCAAGTTCGCCCCCGAGCCCGGGCGGGGCGACATCCTGGTGCGGTCGGCCGGGATCGCGGTGATCGTCGACCCGAGGACCGCCCTCTACCTGAAGGGCACGGTGCTCGATTATTCCACCCAGCTGATCGCGGGCGGGTTCAAGTTCAGCAACCCGAACGCGAAGGCGAGCTGCTCCTGCGGCGAAAGCTTCAGCGTTTAGGTGTTGTGTTCGAGTCGGTTTCCGACGAGCGTCCCCGGACTCTACACACCCAGCAGCGTAATCATTGATGGCCTTACCGACTCCCTCGGCCGCCCCAGGCGGCAATCGTCCGAATGGACAATATCAGCGCCGCAACAACGATCCGTTCGCGAGCATACGCCGCAACCACCGAATAAAGGTCCCGCAGGTGCGGGTGATTTCACCGGAGGGCAAGCAGCTCGGCATCCTCGACACGCCCAAGGCCGTCAACCTCGCGCTCGAGGTGGGGCTCGACCTGGTCGAGGTGGCGCCGAACGCGACGCCGGTGCCCGTCTGCCGGATCATGGACTTCGGCAAGTACGTCTACGAGGAGTCGAAGAAGCACTCCCACGCGAAGTCGACGGCGAGCAAGATCAAGGAGATCGAGTTCACGGCGCGCATCGCGCCGAATGACTTCAACACGAAGCTGCGCCATGCCGAGGAGTTCCTCGACCACGGCAACAAGGTGAAGCTCCGGCTCAAGTTCCGCGGCCGGGAGATGGCGCACACGGAGCTCGGCTTCGAGGTGATGAAGAAGGCGGTCGTCGAACTCTCGGGCATGGGCCATCCGGATGCCGACCCGAAGCTCATCGGGCGCAACATCCACGTCATGCTCACGCCCCTGCCGGCGAACAAGCGCAAGGCGCGGTTCCACGCCAAGGGCCCCGAGGGCGAGGACGAGACGCCGCCTTTGGCCTCGCGGGCGGAGGCCTGAGCCCGGCGCGGCCATGCGCCCGGCGGCCTTCATCCTTTTCCTCCTCCCGGCGATTCTCTCGGCCTCCGAGGCCGGCGACCTGGCGTCGGTGCGCAACAAGGGGATCGACTACGTGGCCCTCGACGATGGGGCGGCGCGCCTCGGGCTCCGGCTCGAGCGCTCGATCCCGTCGTCGGCCGTCATGATCAAGGACGGCGCGCAGCCGGTGGCCCGCCTCGCCGAGCACAGCCGAGAGACCGACATCCGGGGCCTGCGGGTCTTCTTCGGCGACCCCGTGATCGAGCGCGGCGGCAGGTTCTACGTGAGCCGCACCGACTTCAACCTGAGGCTTGTCCCGCGCCTGAGGCCCGAGTTCTGCGGGCCGCCGCCCCGGCCGCCGCGGGTGATCGCGATAGACCCCGGGCATGGCGGCCTCGACAACGGAACCGAGAACCCGAAGCTCGGCACGGTCGAGAAGACGTACACGCTCGACGTGTCGCTGCGGCTCAAGCGGCTCCTGGAGCAGGCCGGCTACACCGTCGTCATGACCCGCGAGTCGGACACCTCGGTCGAGAAGCAGTTCCGCTCCGAGATCGCGAACCAGGCGGGCGCCGACCTGATGGTGAGCGTGCACTTCAACTCGCTCTACCCGAACACGAGGACCACCGGGGTCGAGCTCATGCTCTTCCCCCCGAAGTCGCAGCGCTCCGCCGACTCGTGGAGCCCCGGCAAGAAGGACGACCACCAGGACACGGGCGAGCCGATCAACGCGTTCGACGCCTGGAACACGGTCCTCGCGGGGCCGCTGCACCGCCGGCTCCTCGACGCGATGCGCGACGGCGACCGGGGCGAGAAGTTCGAGCACCTCGGGGCGCTTCGGGGCCTCAAGTGTCCGGGCGTGCTCGTGGAGCCCGCCTTCCTCTCGAGCGACGCCGAGGGTGCGCGCCTCGCCACCCCGGCCTGCCGCGACGCGATCGCCGCGGCCATCGTCGCGGGAATCCAGGACTACGCCGAGATCCTCCGGCGCCTGCGTCCCGCTCAGGTGCAGCCGGCGCCCGCGGGGCCCTCCGCGCCGGCGCCCGCCCCGGCCGCGAGGGCCCAGCCGACGCGGCCTTCCGGCCCGTGACCGGCGCGAGGAAATTGGCCCCGGCCGACGCCCGCCGGTTCCTGAGGCGGGTGCACCACTTCGACACCAAGCTTCCCGATGTCGCGGCCGCGCTGGCCTACCACGGCTACATCCAGATCGACCCCATCAACGTGTGCGGGCGGATGCACGACCACATCCTGCGCAACCGTGTCGAGGGCTACCCGGAGGGGGGGCTCATGGGCCACCTCCACGGCCCGGGCGCCCGCGGAAACGTGGCCCCCGGGCAGCGCTGCGCGTTCGAGCACCATCTCCCCTCGACCCGCATCTTGGCCGCGTTCCCCCTCGACGCATGGCCCCACCTGCAGTCCGCGATGCGCGCCCGCGCAAGGCAGCCGGGCCCGTGGTCGGGCCGGCTTACGCCGCGCGAGAAGGAGCTCGCGGCGCGCATCATGGAGCGCCTCGCCGCGGGCGGCGCGCTGGGCCCGGAGGCCTTTGACGACGACCGCAGGGGCAGGAGGGTCTGGGGGGCGGCGACGCTCGCCAAAGCGACGCTGCAGAAGCTCTTCTTCCACGGGCGCCTGCTGATCGCCGGCCGGCAGAACAACCGAAGGCTCTACGACCTTCCCGAGCGCGTGCTTCCCGGGGCCGTGTTGGCGGAGCCGGAGCCCGCCGCGCAGGAGACGCGGCGCTGGCTCGCGCTGACCCGCCTTCGCCAGCACCGCCTGGTGGCGCTCAAGCGGGCCGAGGCCGCGCTCGTGGGGGACCTCGTCCAGCCGATCGAGGTCGAGGGATGCCCGGCGCTCTTCTGCCTGAAGGAGGATCTCCGCTGGCTTGACGAGCCGCAGGGCGACGGCGCGGCGGCGGCCCCGCTGCTGCTGGCCCCGCTCGATCCGGTGATCTACGACCGGCGGGTGATCCGCAACCTCTGGAAGTTCGACTACACGTGGGAGGCCTACGTGCCGCCGGCGAAGCGCAAGCGGGGCCACTACGCGCTGCCGGTGCTCTCGGGCACGGAGCTCGTGGGCCACGTCGACCTGAAGGCGGACCGCGAACGCCGCCGGCTTGCCGTGGTCTCGCGCGGCGTCAGGCGCGGCCACGCCTCCGCGCCCGCGGTGAGGGAATTGGCCCGGTTCCTGGGGCTTGAGCCCGGAAGGCCTACATTGCGGCGGCCGTGATTTGGCCCGACGACCGCGCGGGCTCGAACCAGAGGGAGGGTTCGCTTTCGCGGGCAAACTCAGGGCACACCTGCTCGAGCAGCGTGCGCAGGCGCTCGCGGGCCCTCGCAATGCGGCTCTTCACGGTCCCGACGTTGATGCCGAGCTCGACGGCGATCTCCTCGTAGGACTGGTCGAGGACGCTGCGCATGGTCAGAATCCGGCGGTGCGACGGCTCGAGCCTCTCCATGCACGACTCGACCGCGTCGGCAAACTCGCTTCGCGAGGCCTCCTGCGAGGGGTCCGGATCCGCGGCGGAGAGCAGGTCGGAGAAGGTGGAGTCGCCGGACTCGCCGATCGCCGCGTCAAGCGAGAGGGTCGAGTGCCGGCGCCGCCTGAAGAAGTACCAGTAGCGGTTCCTCGCCAGGTTGACGGCGATCCGGTGCAGCCAGGTCGCGACCGACGCGTCCCCGCGGAAGGCCGAGAGGCCCCGGTGGGCCCGGATGAACGTGTCCTGGGTGATCTCCTCGGCGTCGGCGCGGTTCCTCAGCAGGGCCATTGCGGCCGCGAAGATCCGGGCCTTGTGGCGACTCATGATTTCGATGAAGGCGGACTCATCGCCGCCGTTGAACTTCCGTACGAGAAGGGCGTCCTCGAGTGCTTCGGCATTCATGATGCCAGAATCCACACCTTTCCCCGTGCCAACTGATGCCGGACTGCAGTAAGTTACTCTTCAGGACACGCTTATCTTCATGATGACGGGAAGGCCCTGCATTACGGCCGCGAATGTCGTGCGTATTGCATCTACATTCCGAACTGAAGCCTGCAAATGGCACGAACGAGGCTCGCAATTGCACCTACCGGTTACAAGTTTGCGTCTTTCAGAATCATTCGGCTTCGATGCTTGACTGGCACTGGAAACGCAGTTGTGCCTATGGACAAGAGTAAGCAACTACAGCCTCCTCACCTGGGAGACTTCTATTCGGGAGAGTTAATCCAACACCTATGAAATCGACGTTCCCATCTCTGAGATGGACCTTTGCCGGGGCAGTCGCCCTGGCCTTCGCAACCACAACGAGCGTGCTCGCCCAGGGCGTGACGACTTCCGGGATCTCCGGCTTCGTGACGAACAAGACGGGCCAGGCCGTTGCCGGGGCGACCGTGACGGCCGTCCTCGACGCGACCGGCGCCCGCTACACGGCGACCGTCCGCCCGACCGGCCAGTACTCGCTCTCCGGCCTCACCAGCGGCGGGCCGTACACGGTCACCGCGACGGCCACGGGCCTGCCCGCTGCCGAGAGGAAGGATATCTATCTCAACCTTGGCCAGACGACGGGTGTGGACCTCGAGATCTCGACCGAGATCGTCCGCCTGGAGGCCGTGAACGTGAGCGAAAGCGCCGCAAACACGACCTTTGACATGAGCGCGATGGGCTCCGGCTCGAGCTATAACACGAAGCAGATCCTTCAGATCAGCTCGATCCGACGCGACCTCCAGGACTTCGAGAGCCTGGACCCGCGCGCGGTCACCCAGCAGGTCGCCCCCTCGGACCCGGCGTACACCTTCAGCGTCGCGGGCCAGAACCCGCGTGAAAACGCGATCCTGGTGGACGGCGTCTCGGCCGCGGACAACTTCGGCCTCAACTCGAACGGCTACGCCGGCCTGCGCAACCCGGTCCCCCTCGAGTGGATCTCGTCCGCGACCCTCGCGATCAATCCCTTTGACGTGATCTACAGCGGGTTCCTGGGCGCCGTGACCGACGTGTCGCTCAAGACCGGCACCAACGCCTTCCACGGGTCGTATTACACGATCTACACGGGAACGAGGATGCGCGGTCCGGACCCGGTGGTCGGCGCCCTCGGTACGCATGAGTCCACGCAGCAGCACACCAACGGCGCCACGCTCGGCGGCCCGCTCTGGAAGGACAAGGTATTCTTCTTCGTGGGCTATGATGCGTTCCGCCAGATCGCCGCGGCACCGGCCCAGATCTTCAACCCTCTGGGTTCTGCGGCCGGCCAGACCGCTGTCGCCCAGGTCGTTGCGGCCCTCAAGGGCGGCTACACGATTGGCGGCCACACCTACACGTACGACCCGGGCAGCCTCTCCGCGATCAGCCACACCTGGGAGCAGAACTTTGTCGGCAAGATCGACTGGAACATCTCCGATACCCAGAAGTTTTCGTTCACGTTCCGCCACACGATCGGCGACGCGCCCGTGTTCTACAACTACACGGGCACGAACACGACGTCGTTCTCCACGTCGTGGTACAACTCGAACCGCAGCGACCAGTCGTACACGGCCCAGCTGAACAGCGACTGGAGCCACTTTCTCCCGAACTTCCACACGGAGATCGAGGGGACCTACAAGCGCTACAATGGCACGGCGACCCTTAACGGCCCGAAGCTGCCCGCGATGACGATCCAGAACTTCCCGGGCTACCAGCAGAACATCAATGCCACCGTCACCAACGACAACCTGTTCACCGGGACCTACTGGGCCTACCAGGACAACAACATCTACACCTGGGAGCAGGAGGAGCACGTCTATGGCGACTACTCGGTCGGCAACCACACGTTCAAGTTCGGCGCGCAGTTTGACCGCACGGCCTACACCGACACCTTCATCCCGAACGCGATCGGCAGCTACGTGTTCTCGGACGTGACGAACTTCCTCGCGGGCAAGGCGTACCAGTCGACGGTCGCGACGCCGGCCCCGGGATTCACGTTCGACCAGGACGTTTCGCACTATTACCTGCTGAACATCTCCCCCCTCATTCAGGATCAGTGGAAGCCGAACTCGCAGCTGACGGTGGTCGGCGGCGTCCGCATGGACTATCCCTACGAGCCCCAGAATCCGGTGTTCAGCCCGCTGTTCTTCAACGCCTACGGTTACCGCAACAACACGACGATGAGCGGAAATTACACGATATCCCCTCGGGTCGGGTTCAACTACGCGCTCCCCACCAAGCTTCCATCGCAGATCCGCGGCGGCGCCGGCCTGTTCCTGGGCCAGAACCCCGTGGTATGGGTTGAGAACGCGTTCAACAACGCCGGGCAGGTGAACCAGAATTTCGTGAACAAGGGCTCCCCGGTATCGCCCCCGGCGCCAACGATTGACACCACGAACCCCGATTTCCACTGGCCGTCGACATGGAAGGAGAACATCGCGATCGACAAGACGCTGCCCTGGTTCGGCCTGGTCGCCACCGCTGAGATCGACCTCACGCAGGTGGACAAGGACGTCTTTTACCTGCAGAAGAACCCCTACGCCGCGCCGGCCTCAGGCCCGCTCACGATGCCCGACGGACGGCAACGCCTCGCCGGCAACATCACGCCGAGCGGCATCGGTGCCGCCTACTACCTGCCGGGCTACACGACGAGCAACTTCTACGTGAGCACCACGTCGACATCGTCGCCGACGCTCTACCAGAAGAGCGCGACGGCGGCCGTGTACGACTTGACCAACACGAACAGGGGCGGAAGCCAGGAGTACACGGTCGAACTCACACGCCCGATGGCTGACAACTGGTCGGCCAGCATCGCGTACACGTACACGCACGCCACCCAGGTGGACCCGTTCACGTCCTCGGTCGCCTCCTCGGGCTTCGCATCCCAGCCGATCATCAACCCGAATGACAACATCGCGTACAAGTCGAACTACTCGGTCCCGAACAAGTTCGTCGCGACGTTCACCCGCCAGTTCAACTTCTTCAAGCAGAAGTACTCGACGACGTCGTTCTCGGCCCAGTTCATCACGGAGACCGGCCAGGCCTACAGCTTCGTGTTCAAGGGCGACGCCGACGGCTCCGGCCTCACGGGTGAGTCCCTGTTCTACGTCCCCTCGGGCCCGAACGACCCGAAGGTCGAGTGGCTGAGCGCGACGGAGGAGGCGAACTTCTTCAGCTACGTCGCCTCGAACCCGCAGCTCAGCAAATGGTCGGGCAAGATCGCGCCGCGCAACAGCGCCACCGCGGGCGAGCAGGCGACGCTCAACCTCCACCTCGAGCAGCAGGTGCCGCTGTACTACAAGAACACGCGGGTCGTCCTCTACGCCGACTGCTTCAACTTCGCCAACCTGCTGAGCAAGAAGTGGGGCGTCGTGGACAACTTCAACAATTCGTTCGTCACCCAGACCATCGCCGGCACCGGCTACGACAAGGTCACGAACAAGTACATCTACGTGTTCAACAACGGCACGCTCGGGACGCCGACGATCTATTCGGATGAGTCGCGCTGGCAGCTGCAGGTCGGCGCGCGCCTGGAGTTCTAAGGCTGCGAGTCCATCAAATCCTCGCACTGCGACGGCCGCCCCCCAAAGGGGCGGCCGTCTTGCTGTTCACCGTGCGTGCGGCGCGGCTTGTAGAACACCCCGGGGAGCCGATAGGCTGGAGGAGCTCAAACCATGACCGCCCCTTCGCTGCCCCCCCCGGCGCCGGCGCGCGAGAACCGATCGGCCGTCCTGACCTGCTGCGCCCTCGTCGCCGCGGCCGTCTTCGTCGCGTACGGCCCGAGCCTGGGCGGGCGCTTCCTCTACGATGACGTCGGTTCGATCGCCCAGAACGAGACGATACGGCACCTCTCGGGCGCCTTTGTGCCGCCGGGCGGCGAGACCGTCAGCGGAAGGCCCGTCCTCAACCTCTCGTTCGCCTTGAACTACGCCCTGTCGGGGCCGCACGAGTGGAGCTACCACGCGGCGAACGCGGCGATCCACGCGGCCGCGGCGCTGCTCCTTCTCGGGATCGTCCGGCGCACCCTTGTGACACCCGCCGCGGGGGCGCGGGGCGACCCGGAGGCCCTGGCCACCGGGTTCGCCGCGGCGCTCCTCTGGGCGCTGCATCCTCTGCAGACCGAGTCGGTCGCCTATGTGGTGCAGCGGGCCGAGTCGCTGATGGGCCTCTTCTACCTGCTGACCCTCTATTCGTTCATCCGCGGGGCCGGAGCGGGCCCGGCGGCGCGCCTCTGGCATCTCCTGGCATTTGCCGCCTGCCTTCTCGGCATGGCCACGAAGGAGGTCATGGCGACCGCGCCCCTGGTCGTCCTCCTCTACGACAGGGCGTTTCTCGCCGGCTCCTTCGCCGAGGCGTGGAGGCGGCGCAGGGGCTCCTATCTCGCCCTTGCCTCGTGCTGGCTCGCGATGGCGGGGTTTGCGTGGCTTGGCGGCGCCCGCAGCGGCACAGCTGGATTTGGGTCGGGCGTCTCCTGGTGGGCCTACGCCCTGACTCAGGCGAGGGCGGTGGCGCTCTACATCCGGCTTAGCCTCTGGCCCCATCCGCTGATCGGCGACTACGGCCGCTTCCTTGGCGGCGGACGCCTGGAGGTCGTGCTGGGCGCCCTCCTCGTGGTCGCGCTCCTTGCCGCCACCGTGCAGCTGCTCAGGAGGAACCGCCCGGCGGGCTTTCTGGGCGCGTGGTTCTTCGTCATCCTTGCCCCCAGCTCGAGCGTGATCCCGGTCTCGACCGAGATCATCGCCGAGCACCGGATGTACCTGCCCCTGGCCGCGATCGCGGTCCTGTTCGCCACCGCGCTGCATTCGGTGATCCGCCGGCCGCGCCCTTTCCTCGCGCTCGTGGGCGCCCTCGCGCTCGCCCTCGGCGCAGCGACGGCCCTGAGGACCCGTGTCTACCGCGACGCCGAGGCGTTCTGGACCGACGACGTCCTAAAGGTTCCCGGCAACGCGGGGGCCTGGAACAACCTCGGCATGATCCTGGCCGAGAGGGGCGACCAGGCCGGTGCCATGGTCCTCTACCGTCGGGCGCTCGCGCTTGTGCCGACGTTCGCCTTCGCGCACACCAACCTGGGCAATTCCCTTGCTGCGACCGGCCATGCCGCCGAGGCGGCTTCCGAATACGAGGCGGCGTTGAGGTACCGGCCCGAGGATCCGGCCGTCCACATGCGCCTCGCCTACGCCCTGGCGCTCGGCAAGAGGGGGTACGCCGCGGCCGCCGAGTACCGCGAGGCGCTGCGCCTTGAGCCGGGAAGCGCGGAGGCATGGGCGGGCCTCGGCGCGGCGATGGTGCAGGTCGGGAATCTTCCCGAGGCGGCGGACGCCTATGCGCAGGCCGTACGGCTCCAACCGGAACACGCGGGTACGAGGGTCGACTACGGTGACGTCCTCGTGCAGCTGGGGCGAAGTGCCGAGGCGATCCGGGAGTACCGGGAGGCGCTCCGCGTCGGGCCCGGCGCCGCGGACGTCCACAACAACCTGGGTGGCCTCCTCGCCGAGGGCGGGGACCTGGCGGGGGCGAGGGCCGAGTTCGAGGAGGCCCTGCGGCTCAAGCCGGACTACGCCGACGCGCGCGGCAACCTCGAGCGCGTGCGGGCGCTGGAGCGCCAGGCCGGGGCCCGCCGATGAAGACGCTCGTGCGCCTCCTCGTCATCGTGGGGCTCTCCGCGTGGATCTACTCCCCGTGCATCCGGGGCGCGTGGCTATGGGACGACGGCCTGGAGATCGCGCAGAACGCGGCCCTGCGGGAGCCGGGCGGCTGGTGGCGGCCCTTCGTCCACCCCCAGGGCATGGACTATTTCCCGCTGAAGAGCAGCCTGCAGTGGGTGGAGTGGCACCTCTGGGGCGCCAACCCCTTGGGCTACCACCTGGTGAGCCTCGGCCTCCATATCGCGAGCGCGCTGCTCATCTGGCGGCTGCTGCGGCTTCTCGGCGTGCGCTTCGCGTGCCTTGGCGGGCTCCTCTTCGCCGTGCACCCCCTGGCCGTGGAGTCGGTCGCGTGGATCTCGGAGTTCAAGAACACCGTGTCCCTTCCGCCGCTGCTGCTCGCCGCGACGGCCTACGTCCGGTTCGACCTCGAGCGGCGCCCCCGGGCGCGGGGCGCCGCGCTCCTCTGGTTCATTGCGGCGCTCGCGTGCAAGACGTCGGTCGTCATGTTCCCGGCGGTCCTCCTCGTCTTCGCCTGGTGGAGGCGCGGGCGGATCGGGCTCGGCGACCTCAGGGACTCCGCGCCCTTCTTCGGGGCCTCGGCGGCGATGGGCGCGGCCACCGTGTGGTTCCAGTCGACGCGCGCGATCGGGATCGCGGGGACCCCGCTCGGCCTCGCCGGGAGGGTCGGCCAGGCGGGATGGAGCATCCTTGCGTACGCCCGCCAATCCGTGTGGCCGTCCGACCTTGCGCCCATCTATCCCGCTGCCGGGGGGTCCCTTCCCGGGATCGTGGCGTGGCTCGGGATCGCGGCGGTCCTTGCGCTCCTCTGGGCCTACCGGAAGGGCTGGGGCCGGCACGCCCTCCTCGGATCGGGCTGGTTCCTCCTCAACCTCGCGCCCGTCCTCGGGATCATCCCGATGGCCTATCTGAGGATCTCGCCCCGGGCGGACCATTTCGCGTACGTGCCGCTCGTCGGATGGGTCGGCCTCGCGGCGGCGGCCTATGGCGCCGCCGTGGAGGCCTGGCACAGGAGATTCGGCCCCAGGGCCGTCGTGAGGCTTCCCCTGGCCGCAGGCGTGGCCGCGCTGGCCTGCGCGATGGTCCTTGTCGGGCGCGCCCATGCGGCCGCGTTCCGCGACGAGAAGGCGCTCTGGTCGTTCGCCATCGGGCGCAACCCCGCCGCCTGGCTCGCCCGCAACAACCTCGGCAAGGCGCTCCTCCAGGAGCACCGGCCGGCCGAGGCTGAAGCGCAGCTGCGCGCGGCGACCGCGCTCGAGCCCGACTCGCCCGAGGCGCACGCCAACCTCGGGAACTGCCTTGCCGAGGAGGGCCGCGCCGAGGACGCCCTAAGGGAATATACCGAGGCCCTGCGGATCGACCCCGGATTCGCCGGCGGCCACTACGACCTGGGGCTGTCCCTCCTGCGCTCGGGTCTCCCGGGCCGGGCCTCCGACGAATTCCGGGCGGCGCTCAGGCTCGATCCGGGACACGCCCAGGCGCACAACAACCTCGGCCTCGCGCTCGCCGGCCTGGGAAGGCTTTCCGAGGCGTTGGAGGAGTACCGGCGGGCCCTTGCCCTCGATCCCGCGCTTGCCGAGGCCCGCCTGAACCTCGGGAACCTGTTCTTCAGGCAGGGGAGGCTGGAGGACGCGGTGAGCGAGTACCGCGAGGCCCTGCGGAGCGCGCCGGATTACGCGGGGGCCCACTACAACCTCGCACAGGCCCTGGACGCGCTGGGCCGCCGGGACGAGGCCCGGGCCGAGATTGAAAAGGCGCGCGGCGCGGCAAATCATTGACTCCGAAGGGGAAGGTCGGACCGTTATCCCTCATGCGGCGACCCGGATTACACGGCGCGGTTGCACTCGCGCTTCCCGTTGCGGTGATTGCGGCCTACGGGCCCGCGCTGCGCGGCGGGTTCATCTGGGACGACGACGCGCACGTGACGCGCCTGGACCTGCGCCCGCTTCACGGCCTCTGGAGGATCTGGGCGGAGCCTGGCGCGACCCAGCAGTACTACCCGGTCCTGCACAGCGCGTTCTGGCTCGAGCACCGCCTCTGGGGCGACTCGGCCCTCGGCTACCACCTGCTCAACGTGGCCCTGCACCTCCTGGCCACGTTCCTCTTGTACCGGGTGCTCCGGCGCCTGGCCGTGCCCGGGGCGGCCCTGGCGGCCTCGGTCTTCGCGCTTCATCCGGTGTGCGTCGAGACGGTGGCCTGGGTCTCGGAGCAGAAGAACACGCTGTCCGCGGTGTTCTACATGGCCGCGGCGCTGGCCTACCTGCGCTTTGACGAGAGGCGGCGGTGGGGCCCCTACGCGCTCGGCACGGCCCTCTTCGCGCTCGCGCTCCTCAGCAAGAGCGTCACGGCGACGCTTCCCGCGGCGCTCCTTGTCGTGCTCTGGTGGAAGCGGGGCCGCCTTTCCCCCGGGGGCGACGTTCTGCCCCTGGCGCCGTGGTTCGCCATGAGCGCCGCCGCGGGCCTCATGACGTCGTGGATGGAGCGCACCTTCATCGGCGCCTACGGCGCTCCGTTCCAGCTCGGCCTCGCCGACCGGCTCCTCGTGTCGGGCCGGGTCGCCTGGTTCTACCTGGGAAAGCTGCTCTGGCCGGCGGGCCTCAACTTCATGTACCCGCGCTGGAGCGTGGACGCCCATGCGCCTTGGCAGTACGTGTTCCCCGCCGGCGCCGTCGCGGTCCTGGCGGCCCTTTTTGCGCTCAGGCGCCGGTCCCGCGGCCCGCTGGCGGCGGCGCTCCTCTTCGTGGGGACGCTGTTCCCCGCCCTCGGGTTCATCAACGTGTACCCCTTCGTCTTCTCCTTTGTCGCCGACCACTTCCAGTACCTGGCGGCCGCGGGCCTCCTCTCGTCGGCGTCCGCGGCGGCGGCGCTCGCCCGGGACCGCCTGGCGCCGGCCGGCCGGTCCGCCGCGCAGGCGGCGGCCGCCTGCCTGGTCGTGGTCCTCGCCGCGCTCACCTGGATGCAGTGCACCCGCTACGGCGACATCCAGACCTTCTACGAGTCGATCCTCGAGCGGAACCCGGCCAGCTGGCTCGCGCACGACAACCTGGGTGTCGTCCTCGTCGCCCGGGGACGGGCGGGCGAGGCGGCCGGGCACTACCGTGAGGCCATGCGGCTCAATCCCTCCTATCCGGAGGCCTTCAACAACTACGGAAACGTGATGGCGAAGGCGCGGCGCTGGAGCGAGGCCGAGGAGGCGTACGCGGGGGCGCTGCGGGCGAGGCCGGCGTTCTTCGCCGCGCAGTTCAACTGGGGAACCGCCATGAACGACGCCGGGCGTTACGCGGAGGCCGAGCGGCATTTCAGGAGCGCACTTGCGCTCAAGCCCGACTATGCGCAGGCCCACTACGGGCTGGCCAACGCCCTGGCCAACATGGGCCGCCTCCCGGACGCGGTCGCGGAGTACGGGGAGGCCCTGGGCCTGGTGCCCGCTTTTCCGGAAGCTCGTGCCAACCTGGGGCTTGCCCTGGCCGAGCAGGGCCATTGGGCGCAGGCCCTTCCGCAGATCGAGGAGGCCATCCGGCTGCGGCCGGGCTACGCGGAGGCCCATGCCTACCGCGGGTTCTCGCTCGCGGGATCGGGCCGGTTCCTGGAGGCGGTCTCGGAGTACCGCGAGGCGATCCGCCTCGGGGCGAACGGCGCGGACCTCCACTATCAGACCGCGGTGGTGCTCGGCAAACTCGGCCGCGTTGACGAGGCGAACGCAGAGTTCGCCGAGGCCAGGCGGCTTGAGAAGAGCCGCTAGGGGAGGCGCGCATGACAACCGAGGCGCCATCCCCCTCCACGGGTTCAAACGGGACCAGGGCCCTGCTTGCGGCGCGGTGCGCGGCGATCGCGCTTGCGTGCGCGTGGATCTACTCCCCGGCGGCCACCGGCGGATGGATCTGGGACGATTTCCAGGAGGTCGCGTCGAACCCGGCGCTCAAGGGGGTGGGCGGGCTTGCGGACGCCTGGCTCGGCCGGGCGGGCCCCGATTATTTCCCGCTGAAGACGACCTTCCAGTGGGTGGAGTGGCACCTCTGGGGGGACGCGACCCTGGGCTACCACGTGGCGAGCGTCGCGCTCCATCTCCTGAGCGCGCTGCTCCTCTGGAGGATCCTCGCGAGGCTCGGCGTCCGGACCGCCTGGCTCGGCGGCCTTGTATTCGCGGTCCATCCGCTCGCGGTCGAGTCCGTCGCCTGGATTGCCGAACTCAAGAACACGCTTTCGCTTCCGCCCCTCCTGATGGCGATCGGCGCGTACCTGGCCTTCGACCGGGACCGGAGAACCCGGGATCTCGTCGCCGCGTCCGCGTGGTTCGCGGCCGCGATGCTGTGCAAGAGCTCGGTGGTCATGCTGCCCCTCGTGATCCTTCTCCTCGCCTGGTGGCGGAGGGGCCGGGTGGAGCGGTCGGACCTCGCGGCTGCCGCGCCCTTCTTCGGCATTTCGCTCGTCCTCGGCCTCGTCACCGTAGGGTTCCAGGAGCACCGGGCGATGGTGGACCAGGACCTTGGGATCGGCGGGATCTGGGTCCGGTGCGCCCTCGCGGCACGCGCGCTCGTGTTCTACGCCGGGAAATCCGCGCTGCCCGTGGGCCTCATGCCCGCGTACCCGCGCTGGGATGCGGCGGCGCCCGGCGCGTGGTGCTGGCTCGCGTGGATGGCCCTCGTCTTCCTGGCCGCATGGGCCTGGCGCCGCCGCAGGGGCTGGGGCCGCCACGCACTCCTCGGGGCGGGCTTCTTCGCGCTCAACCTGGTCCCGATCCTGGGGCTCGTGCCGATGGCCTACCTGCGAATCTCCTGGGTGGCGGACCATTTCGCCTACGTCTCCCTCGCGGCCGCCGCCGGGCTCGCCGCCGCCGGGATGGACCGGCTCCTGGCGTCCGTACGGTGGCCCGCAACGGCGTGGTGCGCCGCGGCCGCGGTCCTCGGCGCATTTGCCCTCGAGAGCCGCAGCCTCGCGGCGGCCTACACGGGCGACGAGGCCTTCTGGGCGTTCGCGGCCGCGAGGAATCCCGGGGCGTGGATCGCCCGCGACAACCTGGGGCTGGCCCTCTACGGGCGCGGGGACATTGACGGGG
>Ga0265318_10000818_pt1 | contig 20515 bp, 19 predicted proteins | sample 4821metaG_FD_192431 | JGI IMG/M metagenome (GOLD analysis project Ga0265318, IMG submission 192431) | Rhizosphere microbial communities from Carex aquatilis grown in University of Washington, Seatle, WA, United States - 4-8-21 metaG | ecosystem: Host-associated > Plants > Roots > Rhizosphere >... | reverse complement strand
CACCAAGTGATACATCAGCACCGAAACATTGTGCGGCTTGTGGATGTATCGACTTTCCATTCCTCATCATCCCAACCAACCAAGCCGGGGCAAGCCCCGGGGTATTAGACCCAAAGGGAATAAAACGACATTTCGTGGTTTCCAGACAATCCCGGTATTCCGGCGCCGAATTGCTGAAAAACCCGGGAACCATGAAATGTCACCCCCCTTTGGGAACCTCAAAATGTCGTTTTGCGACATTCCAAGGTATTTTTCCCACAACTTGCGGCCTGCCTTACGCCGCCACGCCGCAGCACTTTTTGTATTTCTTGCCGCTGCCGCAGGGGCATGGGTCGTTGCGACCGATCTTGGGCGTCTCGCGTCGGACGGTCTGGGCCACCGGTTTTTGTTGCCCGGTATAAATCCAGCGGCCGTCTTCGCGCCCAAACGTGGCGGTCTCGACGTGCTCCTGGTCTTTGCCTTCCACACGGTACTTCGCGGAAAACTCCACCACGCCCTCGGTGTCGTCCACCCCGCCTTTTTCCGTGCGCATGATCGTCAGCCCAAGCCATTCGGAACTCTCGGCCCAGCGCTTCGCATCTTCCGCCGCAAAATCCTTCCGCTCGGCAGCGCTCAAGGTGCGCTCAAGGTGCGCGATCTCGTGCTTCGCATACGCCGAGTAGCGCGAACGCATCAGCGCCTCCGCCGTCGGGGCAGGAGCGCCGCCGATGATCGGGCCGCAGCAGGCTTCATAGGTCGAACCGGAACCACAGGGACAATTGCTCATGGGAAACAGGTTAATCGGTCACGGGAAGCCCTTGGCAACTCCCAAACTGCGGGGAAGCTTCGCGTAACGACGCTTGATGTGCCCACGTTGCGCGGCAAGCGCGCACAACCTACGACTCCGGATCGTTCCTCACTTTCCCCTTCCCCCTCACTTTTCCCACTCCTTGCCACGACGAAGCCCGCAGGGCGTAGGCGGGTTACGCCGCCTGCATCAGGGTCAGTGCTTCCGCCCGCACGTCCTCGATGAACGTCTGCAGCTCGCCGTCCGTCGAAATGCTGAATTCCCGCAGCACGTCCTGATTGGGTGTCAGCGGCACCTTGTCACACATGAATGAGCGCACATAGCGGCCGACATAAAGGGCGCCCGACAGGGTTTCACCCGGCGGCCGGTATTGCCGGCCGATCACATCCGCCACGGTTTCAGGAAACGCGAGCTGACGCATCAGTTCGGCCCCCACCGAGGCATGATCGAAGCGGCACAGCTTGCGCTCATCCTGCGTCCATTCCGTGTCAAAATCGATGAAGTTCATTTTTTCCCGGGCACCCGGTTGGATCGACCAGAAATTATTGATCACAAACATGCCCACCAAGTGCAGCAGGCCGACCATGTAAGCCGCCGAACGGTCGGCGCCTTTCTTTCTGGCCGCCATTTCCGCCCCGACTGCCGCGACGATCGAGCGGCGCCAGATCGCATCCGCCTGCATGCCGTAGGCTTTCAGGGGATTGACCATGGTGGCGTTGGCCAGCACCTGCGCAAAAATCCGGGTGAGCTGCACCGTGCCCAGCCGGTTGACGGCATCGTCGATCGAACCACAGGGTGAACGGCTGAAAAAAGCGGAATTCGCCACCGACATCACGCGCGCCGCCAACGTGGGATCCACGCGCAGATGCTCGGCCAGATCGGCCGCATCATAATCGGCCTTGCTCAACATGGTTTGCACCTGGCTGATCGAGCGGGACAACGGCAATGAACCGGAAGCGAGAAACGTTTTGACGATCGCGGAAGCATCGAGAGCCATGGGAGGAGCAATGTGAAGGGGTTGTTACCTTGATTGTGAACCCATCGTACATCGTCACCACCCGGTCATTCTTGAACCTAAACCCCGCGGCAAAACATACCGGTTGTCAAAAATTTACATCCTTGGTTTTTGCCTTCGCTCTACTCTGCAAACTCCGAGCAAGGCGTCACCGCCTGGATCGCACCGCTTGGAATCCTTTGCGCAAGGCGGCAAAGGCCAGCGGCGACCAGCGCAAAAAGGAACCCAAAATCTTCCGCCGGGAAAAAAGAGTCCGCTGAACGACAAGGCCCAGCGGCACGACCGCGAGCCGGGCGAGCGGCGAGAGCTGCCGCCAATACCCCATCATCCGATCCAGCCACACCAACGGCCGTGCAACGTTCGCCGCCGCTTCCGCGCATTGGACCCGGCGGCGGGTGATAACCCGATGCAGCGCGGCCTTGCGTCCGGCCAACCGGGTCAGCTCTTGGGCCGGATACACGCGCGATCCTCCTCGATTTCGTGCCGCGTGGCGGCAAAGGGAACCGGCTGGCGCGCGAGGTAGCGCCGAAACGCGACGATGACGGCGAGCAGCGCCCCGGCATAAAAGACGGTCAACCCGCCCAGCACGGCGAGACGGGCATTTTCCCAGAAAAGATAAACCAGCGTGAGACTGGCGAACGTGATCGCCATCACGCCCGTGAAGACAGCGGCGCTGATCCAAAGAAAAACCTGGATCAGCCGGAATTTCTCCTCCTGCAGCTCGACGGAAAACAGCTCCAGCCGTTCCTGCCCGCTGGCAAGCAGACCGTCGCCGAGCGCGCGCAGCGCGCTCATGAAACCGGTTGAGACCGCAGGAGAAGTTTCCATTGGCGACTGCGGATTACTTGCTGCGCCGACCAAGCAGCACGCCGGCCAGAAGGCCGACGCCGGCCGCGATGGCCAGCGCCTGATAGGGATTCTCGCGAATGGCCGCGTCGGTGCACTTGGCGCCGGCCACAACGCGGGTTTTCGCCCCGGCATAGAGGTCGGACAAGCGTTCTTGCGCGGCGTCGAACCGCGTACGCAGTGAACTCACCGCATCTTCAGTGTGTTCGGACAGGGAATCGCCCATCATCTTTTCGGCTTCGGCGACGAGCGTATGCAGGTCGTTGAGCAGTTCCTTGGGTGTCTGGGCGGTCGTTTCGTGATTATTTTTCATATTGGGTTGATTGGTTTGGGTTGGTGTAAGACTGAAACAGGACGATCAGGCTTGTTTGCCCCGCAACAAGGAGGCGAGAAAGAGCACGAGAAAGAAAACGAAACAGATTTTGGCGATCGTGGCGGCGGTGCCGGCGATGACCCCAAAGCCGAGGATGCCCGCGATCAGGGCGATGAGGATAAAAGTGAGGGTGTAGCTGAGCATGGGAAAAAGTTAGAGTGATGGTGAACTGCGTATCAGACCGGAAGCGCCGATCATACCGGCAGCGAAACCGCCGATCAGTATCCACATGGTTTTTTCTGTGGGTGATCCGGTGAAAAACCGGCTAAGATCGGTGCCAATCGAGTCCGAGGCGCTCACCCCATAAACGAACAGCACAAAGCCGGCGAAACACAGGGCGAGTGAGAGGGATTTGTTCATGGGCGACAGATGAACCATACACTCTCGCCATCGCTCCCACTATGGGGCGTTGCCCTACCTGCACCGGCCAAGGCGCGGAACTCCCCGCACCTGACGTCTGGTTGACAAAGTTTTACGCCACCATGACACCTTGGGGCCGAGTTTAGTGTAAGCTCTCCCCATGCGAATCCTGTTAATTTTTCTATTTTGGACGCTGCTCGTTGGCAGCCCGGTCCGCGCCCAACCGGTCCCCGTCCTCCAGGTCGCCACCAACCAGGAGTTCTATCACATCGACATGATCAATAAGGTCTATGTCGAGACGCGGCTTGGCACCACAGCCTCCACGGCCGCCACCCCTTCCGTCGCCCACCACAACCTCGCCTTCGTCCTCGACCGCTCCGGTTCGATGGCCGGGGCCCCCCTCCAGGCTTTGCGCGAAGCCATGGCAACCGCCCTGAACTCTTTGTCTGCGCATGATGTCGTCTCGGTCATTCTCTTCGGTTCGGAAGTGGAAACCTTGGTCGAGGCGAAACCTCGTGATCAACTCGGCAATCTCGACACCTTGCTCGCGCAAATCGAGCCGGCCGGCGGCGCGGCACTTTATGACGCGCTCAACCAGGGTGCCGCCCAACTTCGTCGCAATGCCGGGCCGAACACCGTCAATCACCTCATACTTGTCACCGACGGCCGCCCCACCAAGGGACCGCGCGAACTGGCCGACTTCACCAAGCTCACCGAAGTATTCGTGCGCGAAGGATTCACCCTCTCGGCCATCGGCCTAGGCGAGGATTTCAACGAGGACCTGCTCGCCACGATGGCCCGCATCGGCAACGGCCACTTTCGCTTCGCCGCCCAACCGCCGAAACTCGCGGAGACCCTGCAGGCCGAGATCGCCCCCCTGCGCACGCTGGTGGCCCGCGATGCGGTGCTGACCGTGGAATTCGCTTCACAGTGCGACGATGTTTCGTCCTACGGCTGGAAACTGGCGGCCATCGAACACGACACCGTGACCTATCGTTTCCCCTATCTGTTTGCCGACCAGGAGCTGAGCCTGCTCGCTTCAGCCGTCGTCCGGCCCCGCCACTTCGGCTACGACGTGGCCACCGTCCGCCTCCGATGGAATGACCTGGCCGAGGGCAGCCCGCGCGAAATCATCCGGAAGGTTTCGATCCAGTTTGAGGCGAACGAATCCGTGGTCCGCGAATCGGAAAACCCCGCGGTCATCCGCGCCTCGGTGGGCACCCTGATCAGCGAAGGCATGCAGCGCGCCATCGAACTGATCGACAAGGGGGATTTCAAACGCGCGTTGCGCGCGCTGCGCCATGCCCGGGACGATGCGCAAAGCCTGAACTACGATCTCGATGATGCCCAGGCCAAGGCCCGGATCGGCCAGCTCGAGACCTATCTGGCCGAAGTGCAGGCCCGCGGTCTGAACCAGCTCGACCGCAAAATCCTGCGCTCCGGTTTGTTCAACCAGTTCGAGACACCCACCGAAGAGCCGAAGGACCGGAAGTAAGCCACCATGCTCCCGCGCCGGCGTACCCGCACACTTTTCTTCTGGGGCCTGTTCATCCTGGCCGCCTGCGCCACCGGCCTGGCCGTGCACCGGCTTTACCAAACCGCCCGGCAGGAAATCACCACGCAGAGCGATCGGGCGCTCTGGCAGGAGCGCACCCGCATCATCACCCGAGTGCAATCGTACACCGAGGAAGTGCGTCGCTCGATCATCACGGAACTCGCCGCCTTTCACATCGACGGGCTCAGCCACGCCCTGCGCCAGTGGGACGAGGCCAACGATATCATCCTCGGCACGTTTCAATGGGAACCCGCCCGCGGATTTTCCGCCGGCTTTGCCACCCCCACCGGCAGCCCCGGGCCGGATGAACTTGTCCGGCTCTGGCAGGAGTTTCGCGAATGGCGCGCGCAACACCCCGCGGCCACGAGCCGGGACCCGGTCAAAACCGGCACCCGCCACACACTCGCTTATCACACCCTGGACAATGCCGCGTTCCCGATCAGCGACCTCGGCTATCAGGGCGAGAATCTCGATATCCTCACCCATGCGGGTCTCCGCGCCGACCCCTGGGCCGGCTGGGCGGCAAGCGATAGCGAGCCCGAGGCCCCGTGGATTATCTGGTATCAGGCCGGTCCCGACGCCCCCGTGCGCGGCTGCTTTGTCGACACGCGGCTCATCATGAAACAACTGCGCGGCGAAATCTCCGACACCGCCTACGCCCGCCTCGATTTCGTTGCGGCGGCGAACACCACTGCCGACAGCCTTCCCGGATTTCCCGCGTACCGGCTGACCGCGGATCAGGGCGACATTTTTCGCCAGAAAGAAAGCCGCACGCGCCTCACCGCCGTCATCGCCGCACTGCTCTTCGGCGTTTTCCTCGTCGGCGCCGCCTCGCTCACGCTCTACACCCGCCACGAAGCCCGCGACGCCGAACGCAAAATCACCTTTGTCACCCAGGTCTCCCACGAACTCCGCACCCCCCTGACCTCCATCCGCATGTTCGCCGACATGCTTGGCGAACCCAACCTGCCCGAGACCAAGCGCCTCAAATTCGCCGGCACTATCAGCACCGAAAGCAGCCGGCTCGGCGCGCTTATCGAACGCCTGCTCGCCTTCAACGCCCTCGGAAAGAATGGCAAAAAAATCGCCTGCGTCTCGTTCGACGTGGCTACCCTCGTCCGCGACACCGTTGACGAGATGGCGGTCACCCTGGGCGCCGCCGGCCTGAGTCCCAAGCTGAATTTGCCGGACACGCCGGTCCTCGTTCTCAGCGATCCCATGACGCTCAAGCAAGCCCTGCTCAATCTGCTCGACAACGCGATCAAGTACGCCCGCGAAGGCAAAGTCGTGCAGATCACTCTCACCGCCGCGCCCGATTCCGTTTTGCTCCGGGTCGCCGATCACGGTCCCGGCGTGCCCCAGGCGATCCGTGATCACGTCTTCGAACCTTTCGTGCAAGGCGGTCAGACGCTCACCAACAAAGCCCCCGGCGTCGGCCTCGGCCTCAGCATTGCCCGCGGCATGTTGCGCCAAGCCGGCGCCGATCTTGTCCTGCTCGATTCCGCCCCCGGTGCCACCTTCGAAATCTGTCTGCCGAAAGTACAACAATCCTAAAATTTAAACGCGAATGGATACCAATACTCGCGAATGACGGATAAAACAAATCATGCCCCTTTGCCTTGTTCTTTTCTATTCGCGTTCATTTGCGTCCATTCGCGGTTAAACTTTTCCCATTCCCCATGACCACCCACCAACATAAAGTTCTGATCGTAGAGGATGACGACGCCATCCGCGAAGCGTTGCGCGAGGCGATCACCGCCGATGGCCATGCCGCCATCTGCGCCGCGGATGGTGGTCAGGCCGTGCGGCTTTTTGGTGAAGGCGGTTTCGACCTCGTGCTGCTCGATCTTATGCTGCCCGTGCTTAGCGGCTACGATGTCTGCCGGAAAATCCGCGAGAAAAACCGTACCGTGCCCATCCTCATGCTCACCGCCAAGGGCGAGGAGATCGACAAGGTGCTCGGGCTCGAGCTCGGCGCCGACGACTACGTCACCAAGCCCTTCGGCCTGCGTGAAATCCTCGCCCGTGTGCATGCCGCCTTCCGCCGGCAGGGGCATATGGAAGCGCCGCCCGCAGTCGCCGCCACCGACACATTTTATTTTGGCGAGACGCTGATCAACCGGAAACGCTTCACCGCCACACGCGAGGACGCCAGCGAGGAGCTCACGCCCCGCGAGCTGCATCTGCTCGAAGTTTTCCACCGCTGCAAGGGCGAGGTACTTTCCCGCGACCAGTTGCTCAACGAAGTCTGGGGCATCAATTATCAGGGCACCACCCGTACGCTCGACCAGCACATCGCGCAAGTCCGCAAGAAAGTCGGCGACAGCAAAGCCCGTCTGATCAAAACCGTCCACGGCACCGGCTACCAATACATCGGCTGAGCGCCGACGCGGGGTCCAGGCTCTTGGGTTTGGAAGCTTGGGATTCTGGCGCGATTGTTTCGTTCTCGGGGTCGGTTGTGGGAGCGGGTTTACCCCGCGATCCACCATCACCGCCACAAGGGCGAACCGCGCAGAGTCAACTCGCGGCCCGCTACTCGCCACTTCCCATGACATCTCATGACGAACTTCTGACAAAGTCTTACGTGGCCCTGACGACATTTCCGCCACGGAGGGCTAAGATCGAAGGCGTTCAATCGTATAATCCACATGATCCGCCCGACGCCGATGAATCCGCTCAAATTCTCCGGTCCCCTTGGCCGAATGCTTCCGGGCATGTTCTTCTTGGGCACCAAAGCGGCCAAGGCGTGGCATGCACCGGATGCCAGCCAACATCATCCCCACACAGTCGGCGCTGCGTCAGTAAAGAGCAATCCCGAGGTCTCCGTTCGAATGGCAGGCACGACGGTCGATCTCGTTTTGCCAACGAAGCGAGTGGGCGGGAAGAAAGAAAATTTGGAGGCCGGTGACAGCAAGATCACCCCATAGTCACCGGACCTTCATAATGGGTGGGCCGCGCGGGCCGCGCCTTCGGGCGCGGCCCGCTTTTGTTTTTGGTCCCGGCCGGATGAATCCGCGTCACCTGACAATTTCCGATAAACTCCTGACAAAGTCTTACGTGGTCATGACGACATTTTCGGGCGGCACGGGTAAGCTGTGGACGGTTCAATCAAACATTCATCCACAACCCACCCTCACCATGAAAATATTCCCTGTTTCTCCCCAGCCCAAAATCCCGCGCACCGTCTCACGCTTTCAAGCGGGCGCGATCAAATGTCTGCTTCTCCCCATGGTACTGATGTCTGCGCCGGGCGGACTTCAGGCACAGGCGGACGCCACGAGCGAAGACTCGGAGGACGTCGTTTGTCTCAGCCCGTTTTGCGTCAGCTCTAGCGAGGACCGTGGCTATGTGATGAATACACTGGCAGGCACCCGCATCGCCCAGCCTCGTTTTGGCTCCGACAACAATGGCGGTGTACCGAGCGTCCCGATTACGCTGATCCGTCGGGCCGATGCGGTCGTCATCGAATTCGCGCTCTCCAATTCAGCGGACAAACAGGACCTGCGAAACAAGGAGCTCACCGATTCCGTGGATGCTCTCGCCAAGGAAATCAAAACCATCCCGGGACTCCGTTTTGAAAACAGGGAAGTCCAGCTCATGAGCGGGAACCGTTCTCGTTCGATCATCGGCAAGGGCGGAGTCGTCACTTCGTTCGCCAATTTCGCCGTGTTTGCGGATATCAATGCTGAAACGCGGCTCTATGAACGTGTGAAGCAAGTGCGTGGACTGGTCTCCGCCGCCAAGCTGATCGGCAACACCAAAACCATCGACGGCCCCGTGGGTTTGTTCATCAAACGGCCGAACGAAATGCGAAAGGAACTCCTCGCCAAAATCTTCGAAGATCTCGAGCTGGTGAAGAAAGGTCTTGGGACCGATTTCGAGGTTCTCGTCAGCGGACTCGCGAAGCCGGTGCAGTTGCGCAGTTGCTCGGAAAACGAAGTGGAACTGTGGCTCGACTATTCGTTCACGATCCGTTCCATCCGGGATCTGGAAGCAAAGAAAATCAAGGCCGGTTAAGGTAATCGCCAATCAGAACGGCCGGATCATGCGATTGGCGAAGCTGGTTCTCCAACCACGGCCCTTTGTTGATGCCGCTATTCGACCGTTATGGTGATGACCGCATTGCTGGGCGGCACCACGCCGATCGAATTGATCCAGGCGGTGAGCAGCGCGATATTCGCCGTATCAAGTTCGTTGCTGGCCAGCGGGGGCATCTGGCCCGCACCGCGAACGCTGATGCGGGCGAGCATCACGGAGTGCGCGGGATCAAGCGGGGTGATCACGCGATTGGCCGGATCGCCCCATGAATCGATGAGCGCGCCATTGAGGAGACCGGCATTGGCGGTCGGAGTGCTGTAGCGCGCATCCCAGTTGCCCAGCGCGGCGCCGCCGGGCTGGTGGCATTGGACGCAGTTGGCCGCGAGATAGGAGCGTACGCGTTGTTCGAGCGACACACTGGTATCGTCGGCCGCGGCCAACGCCGGCAAAGTGGACGGGGCAGGCACGCTCGCCGTCGTGAAATAGCCGGCGGCGGCCAGCGCAGCCAACTGGTTGGCGGACGTGCCACCGTAGTTGATGGTCTGGTTCAGTTGGGCGGTGTTAAAACTCAGGGCCTGTCCGCCGACCGTCGTATGACACTGCAGGCACTCGGAACGACTCGGATAACGCCAGGTCTGCGTGCGGGACGTGCCGTTGTCGTTGATCGTGATCGCCTCCGTTTCGCCGGCCTCCGCCACGAGCGTGGCTTCGGTCTGTGCGGTGTTCCATTTGTAGGTCACCCCATAAACACCACCGGAGGTCTTGACGAGAAACCGGGTTTCCAAGCGCCGTGCGGTCGAAGGATCGCCCCGCGTGAGCTCGAGTTCGAAATGTTTCACCCACACGGTCCCCGCGGGAAACGTCCAGTTCCCTTCCGCGGCGAAAGTGATTTTGTCGGCCAGGGCCGGCACGCTGAACCAGCGGCGTTTTTTGGCATAGTCTGACCAAAAAGTGACGTTGGGATCGTAGGCCACAACGCCGGCGGCGGGCGTGAGCGTGGCAAGACTGGAAAACGCCCCGGTGGCGGTAAGAGTGGCCGGCAGCGGAGTGCCTGTCGCGGTGGTGTTATAGATCAGGCGCAGGACGCGACCGGTTCCGATACTCGCGATCAGGATATCGCCGTTGCGCGGATCCGCGCCGAAACCCACCGGCGTGTTGACGCTGATGCTGGTTTCCACCTGGACCGGACCGCTCGCGGGAAATGTCATGAAGAAGAGCCGGCTGGCTCCGTAATCCCCGAACACGTACCGGCCATAAAGCTGGGCGAGGCGGGTGCCGCGATACACGAGGCCGCCGGTAATCGCACTGGCGGTGTTGCGATCGGCGTCCCAGATCGGATCAATAAAAACGGCCCCGGCGGGAGGATTGCTTTTCGGACCGGCGATCGTGCCTTCGCGATAATTCCAGCCATAGTTGCCGCCCTTGGTGATGAGATCGATTTCTTCCCGTGCGCTCTGTCCGACGTCGCCCAGCAGCAACCGGCCGGTTGGCGTATCGAAGGAAAAACGCCAGGGATTGCGCAGGCCCACCGCCCAGAACTCCGTCCGCACATTGGCCGGCGTGACAGGAAGGCCGTTGAAAGAGGTCGCACCCACGAAGGGATTGTCGGCGGGAATTTTGTAGGTGCCGGCGTGAACCGAAGGATGGGCGTTGGGCGTGAGATTGCCGGCCCGCTGGTCGACGTCGATCCGCAGCAGACCGGAGAAAAAATCCTTGTCGATGCGCTGGCTGTTATTGAACTGGTCGTTGCCGCCGCCCTCGTCACCGAGCGAAACATAGAGGTAGCCGTCGGGGCCAAAGTGCAGGTCGCCGCCATTGTGGTTGTCCGCCTCATCAAATTGCGAAATCAGCGGCGCTTCGGTGGCCAGAAGCTGGGCGTTGGTCGGCGACCCGCTCAACGCGGTAAAACGCGCCACCCGTTCATGCGCCCCGGTGCCGGCGCTCGTGGTCGCCGTGGTGGAATAGAACACATAAAAATAATGGTTGTTCGCAAAATTCGGATGAAAGGCCAGGCCGAGCAGGCCCTCTTCGCTGCTCGTGAGCACCTTGGCACTGAGGTCGAGAAACACCTGCTTCACGGGCGTGCCGCCCAAATTGGAGACGACCTGGATGCGGCCGGTTTTTTCAACCACAAAAACGCGATCCGTTTCGCCGGGCGGGGTCACGATCGCCAGCGGCTGGTCGAAAGTGAGGCCGGAAAATGCATCTTCGGTGCTGTAACCGAAGGTCTGGGGCGTCTGCGGCAGCGTCAGCGTGGTATTGGCCACCCGGGTAAGCTGGGCAAAAAGTGACGCGGTTAGAAACAGCAATGGAACTGCCGCCGCGCCCAGACGAATCCGCCGCGCTGCCGAAAGGGAAAAGTTGCTGATCATCACTGAGGATGGCATCGCAAGTCTGACAGTTTAGGCCAAATAATGTGCGGAAAGAATGCCGAAAAAACGGCAAAGAAGCGTCAAACGCCTGTAATTTCGAAATGGGAAGGCCCCGCAGGGCAGATATTTTGAATACCGTGCCCTCACGGCCGAAACGTCATTTTGGAAGGCCGGCATTGGACTTAATTTGCTTAGAATCGGTCTCGCGGCACGCATCGACCGGTTTCGTGGCTGCAATTTTCTCCAAAAACGCCTTACCTGCTTGATCGGTTGCGCGATGCGCTTTTGCTCGGTTTCCCGCCTTTGACTGCAAGACTGCTCCTTCGCTTTCGCCTCCAGCCAACACTTTCTCATGAAAAAAGCCGTGTATACCCTCGGTATTGACTACGGCACCAACTCGGTGCGGGCCCTCGTTGTTCGCTGCGCCGATGGCGCGGAGCTCGGCGCCGCCACCATCAACTATCCTTCCGGCGCGCAGGGAATCTTGCTCGATTCTCGCGATCATCATCTCGCGCGCCAGCATCCGGCCGATTATCTTTTCGGTCTCGAGAAAAGCGTCCAAGGCGCGCTCGCCGCCGCGAAGAAAACCCGCGGTTTCGACGCGAGCAAGGTCATCGGCCTCGGCGTCGATACCACCGGCTCCAGCCCGATCCCGGTCGATGCGCAGAACGTCCCGCTGGCTTCCGCGAAAAAATGGGCGAAGAACCTGCATGCCCAATGCTGGCTTTGGAAAGACCATACCGGCTGGCGCGAAGCCGCCAAGATCACCGCACTCGCCGCGCAACACCGCCCGCACTACATCGCAAAGTGCGGGAACACCTACTCCTCCGAGTGGTTTTGGTCAAAGCTCTGGCACTGCCGCAACGTCGCCCCGAAAGTTTTCGCCGCCGCGCATTCCTGGGTCGAGTTGTGCGACTGGGTTCCCTCCGTGCTCGCCGGCATCACCAATCCGACGCAGATCAGGCGCGGCATCTGCGCCGCCGGCCACAAGGCGCTCTATTCCGCCGACTGGGGCGGCCTGCCCGACAAGGAATTTCTCGCGCTGCTCGATCCCGAACTCGCCGCGCTGCGCGACCGCCTCTACACGAAAGCGTACGACGCCACCGAACCCGCCGGCACGCTCTGCGCCGAGTGGGCGAAAAAACTCGGCCTGCCCGCCGGCATCCCGATCGCGATCGGCGAATTCGACGTGCACTACGGCGCCATCGGTTGCGGCGTCGCCGAAGGCACGCTCGTCAAGGTGATCGGCACTTCCACCTGCGATTGCGGTGTGGTGTCCGCCACGAAGTCCGTGCCGGATATTCCCGGCATCTGCGGCATCGTCCCCGGCGCAATCCTCCCCGGCTTTTACGGCATCGAGGCCGGCCAGTCCGCCGTCGGCGATATTTTCAAGTGGTGGGTCGAGGTGGTTTGCGCAGGCGATGGCGCACGGCATGCACGGCTCACGCAGGAAGCCGCGCAACAAAAGCCCGGCCAGTCCGGCCTGCTCGCCCTCGACTGGCAGAACGGCAACCGCACCATTCTCGTCGATCCGTTGCTCACGGGCCTGATCGTCGGCTGCACGCTGCACACCACGCAGGCGGAAATTTATCGCGCGCTCATCGAGGCCACCGCTTTCGGCGCCCGTGCCATCATCGAACGCATCAAGGAATACGGCGTGCCGATCGACCGCATCGTCTGCGCCGGCGGCATCGCGGAAAAAAACCCGCTGCTCATGCAGATCTACGCCGACGTCACGGGCTGCACCATGCTCGTTTCCGGTTCCAGCCAGGCCTGCGCGCTCGGCTCCGCCGTTTCCGCCGCCGTGCTCGCCGGCGCGCACCCGGATTTCCCGACCGCCCAGCGCAAGATGACTTCGCTCAAGAAAGTCGCCTACAAGCCAAAGCCCGCCGCGCAGAAAACCTACAACCGGCTCTACGGGCTCTACCGCCAGGTTCACGATTCCTTCGGCGGCCTGAACAAAACCGCCGACCTCTCCCGCGTGATGAAGGATCTGCTGCAATTGAAGCAATCAAGGTAGGGCGCGACCGCTGGGCGCGCCGCGAAAGACGGACGGCCCAGCGGTCCGTCCCTACCTTCTCCCTTCCCACGCTACCCACTACTCGCTAATTCTTCCTCCCATGTCCCTCGTCAACACGTCCCCCTCTGAAATCTGGTTCGTCTGCGGCTCGCAGCATCTCTACGGCCCCGGCCCGCTCAAACAGGTCGCCGCCAACGCGCGCATCGTCGCCGCCGCGCTCGACGCCTCAAAACATGTCCCCACGGACATCGTCTTCAAGGCGTTGCTCACCACGCCGGACGAAATCACGCGGCTCTGCCTCGACGCCAACTCCGACCCAAAATGCGCCGGCCTCGTCCTCTGGATGCACACGTTCTCACCCTCGAAAATGTGGATCCGCGGCCTCGCCGCGCTGAAGAAACCGTTCTGCCACCTGCACACGCAGTTCAACCGCGATCTGCCGTGGAGCACGATCGACATGGATTTCATGAATCTCAATCAGGCCGCCCACGGCGACCGCGAGGCCGGGTTCATCCACACCCGACTCCGTCTCAACCGGAAGGTGGTCGTCGGCCATTGGAGCGACGACGAGGTGCAGCAACGCGTCGGCTCATGGATTCGGGTCGCCCGGGCATGGCACGACTGGCAGGGCGCAAAGTTCGCCCGCTTCGGCGACAACATGCGCCAGGTCGCCGTCACCGAAGGCGACAAGGTGGCATCGGAAATCCGTTTCGGTTTCGCCACCAATGGCTACGGCATGGGCGATCTCGTTGCCCGCGTGAATGCCGCCTCGCCCAAGGCCGTCGATGCACTCTGCGCCGACTATGCCGAAGCTTATGCTGTCGCGAAAGAACTCCGCAAAGGTGGCGCCCGCCACGAATCCCTGCGCGAGGCCGCGCAGGCCGAGATTGGCCTCCGCGCCTTTTTGGAAGAAGGCGGCTTCAAGGGTTTCACCACCACGTTCGAAGACTTGCACGGACTCACCCAACTCCCGGGCTTTGCCTGTCAGCGCCTGATGGCCGACGGCTACGGTTTCGGCGCCGAGGGCGACTGGAAAACCGCCGCCTTGCTCCGTGCCATGAAAGTCATGGCCGACGGGCTGCCCGGCGGCACCTCGTTCATGGAAGATTACACCTACCATCTCTCGCCGAAAGGCCATCAGGTGCTCGGTTCGCATATGCTGGAAATCTGTCCGACCATCGCGGCAACAAAGCCCACCGTCGAAATTCATCCGCTCGGCATCGGCGGCAAGGCTGACCCGGTACGCCTCGTGTTCGACGCACCCGCCGGCCCGGCACTCAACGCCTCGCTTGTGGACATGGGCAACCGTTTTCGCCTGATCGTCAATGAAGTCACCGCCGTCAAAATTCCGAAACTGCCCAAGCTGCCCGTCGCCCGCGCGGTTTGGGAATGCCAGCCGGACTTCAAGACCGCCTGTGCGGCGTGGATCTACGCCGGCGGGGCGCACCACACCGGTTACAGCTACAGCGTCACCACGGAGATGCTCGAGGATTTCGCCGAAATCGCGGGCATCGAGATCGTAGTCATCAACGCCGACACCAAACTCAACGACTTCAAGCAGACCCTGCGGAACAACGAAGTTTATTACCACCTCGCCGGAGGCTTCCGCGTCTAAGCCCGGAAACCTCAGTAGCGAGCATCACCAAACTCCCGCTCTCCTTCTACTCGCTACCCGCTACTTTCTTCCATGCTCACCGAACTCAAACGCGAAGCCTACGAGGCGAATCTGCTCCTGCCCAAACACGGGCTGATCAATCTCACCTTTGGCAACGCCAGCGCGCTCGACCGCGCCAAGGGCATCTTTGCCATCAAGCCCAGCGGCGTGGACTATGCCGCGCTCAAACCCGGCGACATGGTACTCGTTGATCTCGAGGGAAAAAAGATTGAGGGGAAACTCAATCCTTCCTCCGACACGCCGACGCACCGCCGCCTCTACCTCGCGTTCCATTCCATCGGCGGCATCGTCCACACGCATAGCTCGCACGCCACCGCCTTCGCCCAGGCCGGCCGGGCCATACCGATCTTCGGCACGACCCACGCGGATTATTTTCATGGCGATATTCCCGTCACCCGGAAGATGACCGCCCGGGAAATCGGCGACGGCGCCTACGAATGGGAAACCGGCAACGTGATCGTCGAAGGTTGTCTCCGGGAAAAACTCGACCCGCTCGATTGCCCCGCCGTGCTCGTCAACCGCCACGCCCCTTTCACCTGGGGACCGACAGTGGGGAAAGCCGTCGAGGTTGCCGTCGCCGTCGAGTGTATCGCCCACATGGCGCTGATGTCGCTCCAGCTCGAACCCAAGCTCAAGCCCATCGAGCCCGAGCTGCTGAACAAACACTTCAAACGCAAACACGGCCCCGGCGCGTATTACGGACAGAAGTAAACCAAAAACTCCGATCTGGCGGAGAGACCTTCTTCTGAGGGACCTCCCCAAAGTTACCGGGCGGGCAGCAGCTTGGGCAGGAGCGCTTCAAGTTCGGTGGCCCACATCTCGTAGCCTTCGGCAGTGAGATGGAGTTTGTCGCGACTCAGCCCTTTCCAATTGTCGCCTTCCGGGGTGAACTTTGCGGCGAGATCAAGGTAGAACACCGTCTGGTTGTCCGCGAGGGGTTGGATCAGTTTGTTGGCGGCCGCCATCTTTTCCGTGGCCCGCGCGTTCGGCAGGATGCTCACAACCACCACCTTGATGCCGGGGAAAGTTTCCTTCGTGGTGTCGATCACGGCCTTCACCCCGGCGGCGATATTCTCGGGCGTGTCCGGCACATTGTTCGTGCCGATGAGGACACAGGCCACTTTGGGCGCGAAGCTGCTGACGTCGATGTGCCGCAGCCGCCAGATCGTGTGCTGGGTCCGGTCCGAACCGAGGCCGAAATCCAAAGCGCGCTCCTCGAAATGTTTCCGCCATACCGGCAGACCCGCGCCCCAGCGCCATTGCTCCGTGATGGAATCGCCAATGAAGATCAGGTCGAAGTGCCGGCCTTTTTTCAGGGCGAGGTAGTCGCCAAAATACGCCTGATAATTGAGCCGGGGCTGATAATTCTGATCACTGGCGACCGTCGATTCCGGGGGGCCGGCGACCACGGCGGCAGCGGGAGTGGGGACCGGATCGACCGCCGGCAGCGAATTGACGAGGACAGCCGCGAATAACGCGCCAAACAGGAAGGGGTGTTTCATGTCACGAAACTCGTGCGACGGGGCACCCGCTGACAAGCCTGTTCCGGGACAGCGCGCACGTTCCTAAAAAACTCCTCGCTCTGACCATTTTAATTCTTTCTTTCACCCGCCGGCTTTGACACTTTGGCTTTTTGGCCAGCACCTCTCCCCCATGAAAAACCAAAATATTCCCAACCGGTCCGCTGCAAAATCCCCCTCCCCTTTCAATATCTCCCGCCGCGCCTTTCTGCAGCGCTGCGGCCTGCTCGCCGCCGCCACCGGTCTGCCGCTCTGGTTCGTCGAGCGCCAGCAGTTGATGGCCGCCGAGCCCGCCAAAACTCCGTCACCCAATGATCGCCCGGGCATCGCCCAGATCGGCTGCGGGGGCATGGGCCAGTGGGATGCGACCAATGCCGGCAATTTTGGCAACATCGTGGCCGTGTGCGACGTGGACGATAGTCATGCCGCCGAGTCCGCCGCAAAATGCACCGTCGACGGCAAAGTGCCGAAGATTTATTCCGATTTCCGCAAAGTGCTGGAGCGCGATGATGTTCATATCATCGTCAACTCCACCCCTGATCACTGGCACACCCTCATCAATATCGCCGCCGCCAAGGCCAAGAAGGACATCTATTCACAGAAGCCCCTCACCCTGACGATCGGCGAGGGCCGCCATGTCGTCAACGCCGTCAAAGAAAACAAAATCGTGCTGCAGACCGGCACGCAGCAACGCAGCGATCAACGCTTCCGCCTTGCGTGCGAACTCGTTCGCAACAATCGCATCGGCAAACTGAAACAGGCCCGCGTCTGGCTGCCCGCCGGCCTGCGCGATGGTCCGTTCCAATCCTCGCCCGTGCCCGCCGGCCTGAACTGGGATTTCTGGCAGGGTCAGGCCCCCGCGCATGATTATGTGAAGGAACGTTGCCACGGAAACTTCCGCTTCTGGTACGAATATTCCGGCGGCACCATGACCGACTGGGGCGCCCACCACAATGACATCGCCTACTGGGCCATCGGCCTGCTCGCGCCCACAAAGGTTGAGTCGAAGCATTTCTCCGAGCCCATCGTCGGCGGCTACAACGCCTTTGCCGAATACGAGGTGAACTACACCTATGAAAACGGCGTCGGCCTGCAGATCAACACCACGAAGGACGACTCCATCTACGGCCAGCACCTCAATCCCAAGGGCCAGGCCAACGGCATCCGCTTCGAAGGCACCGACGGCTGGATCTGGGTCAATCGTGACGAGATCAAAGCGAGCGCTCCGGAACTGATCAAGACGCCGCTGCCTGAAAACGCGATCCGGCTCTACCAGAGCAAGAATCACATGGCGAATTTCATCGATTGCGTCCGTTCCCGCCAGCTCCCCATCTGCGATGTCGAAACCGGCCACCGCTCCGCCACGATGTGCCACCTCGGGGCCATTTCACTCCGCACCGGCAAGAATCTGAACTGGGATTCAGCCGTGGAAAAATTCACCGGCGAGCACGCCGCGGAAGCCAACGGCTATCTCGTCCGTGAAATGCGCAAGCCCTACGACTACTCGTTCGCCTGATACGTTCTTTTCTCAAGCGCACCTTGCCGGAAGGCGGGGTGCGCTTTTTTAATGGCTGGAATCTTGGGTGAGACTGTCGGCATCCCCGATCCAATGGGGTCTGGCCGTGTTTTGTTAGTTTTGAATTGAAAGATACGGAGCGAGTCGCTGCCATGGCGCCATGGCCCGCCGACTACGGATCGAATACCCAGGAGCGATGCACCATGTGATCAACCGGGGAAACTACCGGACGGATCTGTTTGAGAACGCGGGGGCGGCGGAGGCATTTTTGCGGACCCTGTTTGAGGCGGCAGCCAAGTTTGGTTGGCGCGTGCATGCGTACGTCCTGATGCGAAACCATTTTCATCTGGCGGTGGAAACACCCGAGCCCACGTTGGGCGAGGGCATGCATTGGTTGCAGAGCTCGATGGCGACCCGGTTCAATCGGTTGCGCGCGGAGAGCGGGCACTTGTTTCAAGGCCGCTATCAGGCGCTGCTGATCGAGGATGGGGCCGCCTTGGCGAGGGTCGTGGACTACATCCATCTCAATCCGGTGAGAGCCAAAATCGTGCCGCCCGAGCAAGCGGCCAACTATCGCTGGAGCAGTCTGGCCGCGTTGCTGAAGGGCCCTCGCCCCGCTCTGCTCGCAGCCCGAGACTGGCTGCGGGCGAGAGGCGGTTGGGCGGACAATGCAGAGGGCCACCGGGCGTACGCCAGCTATCTACGGGAGCTCGCGCGGGACGAGGCCGCTTGGTCCCGGGAAGGCTTGGTCGGCTTGGCGCAAGGCTGGGCCATCGGCTCGCTCGCGTGGCGCCGGACGCTGGCAAAAGAACATGCCGCCCGTTCGCTCACGTCTGGACTGCCGCGCGCGGAACGAATGGAACTCAGGCAGGCGAGTTGGCAGGCGAGCTTGGACACCCATCTGGCAAAATTGAGAAAGTCTGCGGCGGAACTGAAAACCAAGCCGCTCAAACAGCCCTGGAAAATCAAGTTGGCGGCGCGGATCCGCCAAGAGTCGGGCGCGTCGATCGGGTGGCTGGCTGATCGGCTTCAACTTGGCGGTTCGGCTACCTTGCGGGGCTACCTTCACCAAGCGAACCGCGCCAAATAACTAACAAAACACGGCCAGACCCCATAGGATCGCACCATAGGATCGCAGCCTAGATATTAATATGAGCGAGATTTTTTCTTCCATATTGCTTCGCAATGACATTGTGCCCTTTCTGGAGACAATACATCATAGGCTTTTGCCTGATGCATTATTTTCAGAAAACGGTATCAATAAGCCGCTCCAAAGATTTCACGAACTGATCAAGGAGTCGCTTCATTGGCAAAAAAACGCTCAAAAATGGTGTCTCTATGGTGCAAGAAAAAGATCCGATCTATCTAATGATTTAACGAATCGGGATCTGATGGGAAATTCGTTTTTGGATAGTTGCACTAATGTCGAAATGTTATATGAATCGTACTCGTGGTCAATAATTCCGTGGGGTGTTGACGGAACCGGAATGATGATCGCGTTTATTTCTTCAGATGAAAATGCTTTTAAAGAAGCTCTGCTTTGGCTATCGGCCGGTGGAGCTAATCAAAATGTGATTGTATCTAGATATACTTTGGATCAATTGAAGTTGAAACGGTTTCGGGGTGCTATATTTTCTCGATCTCCTCATTTGCGCGGCCAACTAATATGGAAATGTAATCCGTTGCATTCAGCCTTAATCTTGTTTTCGCAGGACGAAAACACTGATAGTATTCTTGGCTCTAGCACTGATATAATATGCCGATCTCGGCAGGGACGTGTTGTCCGAAGTTGGATTCAAGTACACGACGAGTCTGCTTTTTTACGTTACGGTACTAGCGAAAATGCCTCGGTGATTCTTGCCTCCGATGCAGATGAAACAATGATTCGTGAGTCATCGGGGCATTTTTCCGACATTATCTTCGAGTATATTAATAATGATCCGCTCAGGTTTGCATCAAAGGCATTAGGTTATTCTTCCTGGAATTATATGCCTTTTACGGGCGATGGTAATTGGGAGATATATATAAATAACGATCACCGGATGACCGATACGCTTCTATTCAGTGATGAAATGCTCCGCGAACCGAGTTTGCTCCATAGATGTTTTTGCTAAGAACCAGCGGACGGGGTCAGGCTGGAATGGCGCTAAGTTAAGCGGGTTGTTCGTTAGATTTTTCAGTTAGAAGAACGGGGTTTCGGCGTGAGGACTGCTGGAGTTTTCGGCATGAAAAACCTCACGATGTATCTGCCGGGATTCTCTCATCGGTTGGGTGGTCGCCCGGCGCTACCGGCGGCGGGAAAAGTGCTCGGGGTACGATCCGGAGTGATAGGTAACACTTGAGCCGGAGTGATGGGTGACACTTTTCAGGACATGTCCTGGAACCAAATCACTCAAATGGACAATATTATTCGATTCGTCATGCTGGCGCAAAGCGAC
>Ga0265318_10000817_pt1 | contig 20523 bp, 21 predicted proteins | sample 4821metaG_FD_192431 | JGI IMG/M metagenome (GOLD analysis project Ga0265318, IMG submission 192431) | Rhizosphere microbial communities from Carex aquatilis grown in University of Washington, Seatle, WA, United States - 4-8-21 metaG | ecosystem: Host-associated > Plants > Roots > Rhizosphere >... | reverse complement strand
TGCGCTCGGCACCTCCCCCGTAAGGACGGGGGAGGATAAGTAGAGCGTTGACGTCACTTCGGCTTCCCCACCGCCAGCATGCGCTCGACCGCAGCCTTGGCGCGGGCGGCGATGGCGGGATCGACGGTCACCTCGTAGGTCATCGTCTCGAGCGAGTGCAGGATCTTGGGCAGCGTGATGCGCTTCATGTGGGGGCAGAGATTGCACGGCCGCACGAACTCGACATCGGGATAGTCGGCCGCGACGTTGTCGCTCATCGAGCATTCGGTGACCATCACGACCTTCTTCGGCCGCTTGTCGCCGACATAGGAGATCATCGCCGCCGTCGAGCCCGCGAAATCGGCCTCCGCGATCACCTCCGGCGGGCATTCGGGATGGGCGAGCACGATCACGCCGGGATTGCCCTCGCGATACGAACGGATGTCGGCGGCGCTGAAGCGCTCATGCACCTCGCAGTGCCCTTTCCAGGTGATGATCTTGACGCCCGTCTGGCGCGCGACGTTCTGCGCGAGGTACTCGTCGGGGATCATGATCACGGTGTCCGTGCCGCGCTCGCGCGCGATGTCCTCGACCACGGCCTTCGCGTTCGACGAGGTGCAGCAGACGTCGCTCTGCGCTTTCACGTCCGCGGAGGTGTTCACATAGGTGACGACCGGCAGGCCGGGATATTTCTCCTTGAGCAGCCGCACGTCGGCGCCGGTGATCGAGGCGGCGAGCGAGCAGCCGGCGCGCAGGTCGGGGATGAGGACGGTCTTCTGCGGCGAGAGGATCTTCGAGGTCTCCGCCATGAAATGCACGCCCGCCTGGACGATCACCTTGGCATCGGTCTTTGCCGCTTCGCGCGCCAGAGCCAGGCTGTCGCCGACGAAATCCGCCACGCAGTGGAAGATCTCCGGCGTCATGTAATTGTGCGCCAGGATGACCGCGTTCTTCTCGCGCTTGAGGCGATTGATCGCCTCGACATAGGGCGCGTGCACGGGCCACTCGACCTCCGGCACGACCTTGGCGACCTTGCCGTAGAGAGAGGCGGTCGCTGCCGCGACCTTGGGCGTGTAGGCCAGGTCCATCGCTGCCATGGGCTTTCCTTCCGGAAATATATACTCTATTTGAGTATATATATGGTGCAAAAAGACCGGCCTTCAAGGCCGGATGGGGAGGCGGATATGCTACCAATGAGCATAATCCCGTCAAGAGGCGGAATTTCTCGCAAATTTGTCCCGGAAAGACTGGATTCTCTCTCTGATTGTCGCGTGACAATGATGCGACACCCGTTGGGAATTCTCGATCCAAGCCGTTGGTTTTGCTCGACTGTGCGGACCCCGGTCACTATTTCTTGAGCCACGAAGAGGCCCCGATTCTGGGGCGAACAACGGGGTTTCCATGAAAAAGATCCTTCTCGCGTCGGTTGGCGCGATTGCGCTTTGCGCGGCACTTCCGGGTGCCGCCTCCGCCAGCGTGTCGGGCACGCTGAGCGGCAGCTACGCCGACGACACCAATGGCGGCGGCGGCAACATCTGGAACGTCGACGGCAGCCTGACCGGGATGTTCGGCAGCAACTGGGGCGCGGAAGTCGCCGGTGGCTACCACAATCTCGACAGCTCGAGCGCCGACATCTGGAACATCGGCGGCAGCCTGTTCTGGGCCGGCATGCAGGGCCGTCTCGCGGCGACCGTCAACTATGACGACATCAGCGTCAGCGGCGGCGACGTCCACTTCACCAGCTACGGCCTCGGCGGCGAATGGTACGCCGGTCCGAGCTTCACCGTCGCGCTGAAGGGCGGCGGAGCGACGGTCGACGTCACGGGCTTCAGCGGCAACACCTCCGGCGGCTATGCCGGCGGCATGCTGCAGGGCTACATCATGCCGAACCTGTCGCTCAGCGGCTCGGTCGACTACATGGGCATCTCCGGCGGTCACATCACCTCCGAGACGGCGCGCGTCGAGTGGCTGATCTCGCAGTCGACGCCGGTGTCGGTCTATGGCGGCTATCAGCACGTCGATGCCGGCTTCCTGGGCGGCAACGAAGACATCTTCTTCGTCGGCGCGAAGCTCTATCTGAACGGTTCGGGCGGCGGCACGCTGGTCGACCGTCAGCGCAACGGCTAGCTGGGCTACATCAGCAAGTCGACGCTGTTCTGGAACCAGTACTAAGTTCCAGTCATCACCGGCTTGAATGCGACGCGCGCTCCCGAAAGGGGGCGCGCGTTGCTTTTTGGGCCGTGCTATCCTGTTCTGCGGATTGCCGGACCGGAGAGTACCGATGCGTTGGACGAAGGCCCTGGCGGGCATCGCGATTGTCACGATGGGCGGGGCGAGTGCCGCGCGCGCCTCCGTCGAGATCTCCAGCGCGCCGACGAGCAACGTGACGTGCTCCGCCGGCGTCTGCACATCGACGTCCAAGAAAGCGGTGCTCAATGCCGGTGATCTCGCCACGATGCTCGCGGCGTCGGACGTCAAGGTCACGACCGGCGGCGGCGCGGTCACGATCACCGTCGCGGCGTCCTTCAGCTGGACCAGCGCCAGCCGGCTCACCCTCGACGCCGCGCAGAATGTGAGCTTCACGGCGCCGGTGAGCGTCGCGGGCCCCGGCGCTTTGAGCATCGTCTACAACGACGGCGGCACGGGCGGCGATCTTGTCTTCTTTCCCGGCGCAGAGGTCGATTTCTGGGACCTGAGCAGCAGCCTGACGATCAACGGCAACGCCTATACGCTCGCCGGCAGCATCGCGACGCTGGCCGCGGATGTGGCGCAAACGCCGTCGGGCTACTACGCGCTTGCCGCCGACTACGATGCTTCCTCCGACACGGCGTGGCCGATACCGAGTTTCTCCGGCACGTTCGAAGGCTTGGGTCACCAGATCTCCAACATGACGCTCAGCGACACGGCGCCCGGCGGCGGCAGGCACGCGCCATCCGCTTTCGGCCTTTTTGCCGTCGCGAGCGGTGCGTTCATCCGCGATCTGAATCTCGAGCACGTCGTGTTCTCTCAACGTGCCCTTAAGAAAGAGTCCTATGGCGCCCTCGCGGGAACGTTTACCGGCGATATCGACCATGTCTCCGCGGATGCCGACCTCGCGATCGTCGGCAAGGGCTGTAAGGTCGGAGGTCTGGTCGGATCCATCGGACCCGGCGGGGGCTATCTCCGCAACAGCTCCACGACGGGAAGCGTTAGCGGCTGCTTCGCAGCAGGTGGTCTCGTCGGCATAAGCTATGCGGCGATCTCCGGCAGCTCTTCCTCGGCGGCGGTAACGGGCAGCTTGGCCGGAGGGCTTACCGGCCTCAATGGCGGCTCCATCGAGGACTCGCATGCGAGCGGGACGATCAAGGGCGGCCAGGCTGGCGGTCTCGCAGGAGAAAGCTATTGCAGCCAGTTCGTCGACGGGTCCTACGCGACGGGAGATGTTACGGGAAAAATCGCAGGCGGCCTCGTCGGCTACAACACGTCCGGCATCTCGAACTCGTATGCGATGGGCGTCGTCCATTCGAGCGGGAAGTACTTCGGAGGCGGCTTGGCGGGCTTGGCGACCGACGAGCCCAATTGCGGCCGCAGCTCCGTAATCTCATATTCCTATTCGACTTCGAGGATGACCGGCCATGGTATGGTTGGCGGCGTGATCGGCAAGGATTCCACGACCAACCATGTGAACAAGGACGCCTATTGGGACCTGGATACCAGCGGCGTCAGCAATCCAAGCCAAGGCGCGGGCAACATCGCCGACGATCCCGGTCTCACAGGACTGACCGACGCGCAGCTGAAGTCCGGATTGCCTGCAGGATTCGATCCGTCGCTTTGGGGCTCCAAGCGCAGCATCAACAACGGCTATCCCTACCTTCTCGCCAACCCGCCGCAATAGCGCCGGTCAGCCCATCCCGCGCGCGCGGCCGCTCAGCCGCACGCCCGGCGCGGGGCGCTCGCGCAGGACTTCGCGCCGGAAGCGGAAGAGCTCGGCGGGGCGGCCGCGCGCGAGCGAGGCCGACTTGCCCGTGCCCTCGACCAGGCCTTGCGCCTCGACCAGGCGGCGGAAGTTCTGCTTGTGCAGGCGGATGCCGGAGATCGCCTCGACCGCGCGCTGCAGCTCGAGCAGCGTGAAGGCGGGTGGCATCAGCTCGAAGACGACGGGACGGTATTTCATCTTGCCGCGCAGCCGCGCGATGGCGGTCGCCAGGATGCGGCGGTGGTCGAAGACCATGCTCGCGCCCAGCGTCACATCGGGCTTTGCATCGGCGCGGCCGTCGCGCACGGCCTCCTGCAGAAGGCCCGCTTCATAGAGCAGCTCGTAACGCTCGAGCACGCGCTCCTCGTCCCAGGCCGTGCCTTCGATGCCGAAGCACAGCCGCACGCGCTCGCGCCGCGGGTCCGAGCCTTTGGCGAAGAGGCCAAGCGCGGGAAGGATGGTGTCGTCGATGATCGGCGGCTTTTCCTTGCGCCAGTCCTCCCACGGGAAGAAGCCGTACCAGTCGCGCCACAGCGTATCGGGCGCCTTCAGCTCCGATGCCGCGCGGGTGAGCGCGAGATAGCCCACGCTCACGACGCGCGCCCCTTCGCCGGCCTTCACCAGATGCCGCCCGCGGTCGCCGAAGGTGTAGAGCTGCTCGGCATAGCCGAGATCGAGATAGGTCTGCTCCTTCACCCAGCTTCGCAGCCCGCTCTCCAGGGTGCGGTGGTGCAGGGGATCGAAAGGGCCGAAGGGCAAGGCGTCGTCGGCATCGCCCGCGTGATGCACCGCGACCACGCGCGGGCGCTCGTCCAGCATCGACACGATCGCGGCGGACAGCCCGATGCTGACGAGGGCGCTTTCGCTCATCCGAAGCCCAGCGGTATCTCGACGGGATAACCTTCCGTCACCATGACGCCTGTGCCCATCGCGTCGACCGCGCGCACCATGGCGCCGCCGCGGCCGAGCGCTTCGTCGGCGAGCCGCACGATCAAACGGTTGGGCTGGGCATGCGGCGCGCGCTCGCGCAGACGCTGCGCGATCTCGTGCTCGGCGCCGGGGCCCGTCCGGTCGCACAGGATCGTGTAGGCCGACGCGGTCGAGCGGCTCACCCCCGCCCAGCAATGCACCAGCATCGGCGCGCGCGCGTCCCAGCCGCGCCCGAAGGCGATGAGCCGGTCGAGATGGGCGCGCGCCGGCGCCTGGTCGCCGTGCGGGTCCTCGATGTCGTGCACGCTGAGCCTCAGATGCCGCTCGGGCGCAAAGCCCGCGGGCGTGTCGATCATGTAGGCTTCGGACAAGAGCGTGACCATGTGCGACGGCGCGTGGCTCTTGAGCGCGCCGGGCACGGCGGAAAGGGGCGTGATCAGAATCAGCGGCATGGCGACCCGTCTATCATAGTCACACCGTCAGCCGTTTGAACCTCTCCAGGAACAGCGCCTGCGCCTCGGCGGGCGACAGCGGCACCAGCCTGGGCGTGCGCAGCGTCCTGGCGGGCGTGCCGAAATAGCGCTTCGCCTCGCTCACCTCGAAGCCGGCAAGCTGCGTCGCCTCGTAATAGGCCGAGGCGATGTCGGCCTGCTTGAGGAGCGCGAGGAGTTCGGCCGGGGCGCGCGCCGGAAGTCCGAAGCGCAGATGGATCGCGCCGAGCAGCCGAAGCTCGAAGTCCTTGTAGTCGATGCCGACCGCGGCCTTGAACGGGCTGATGAGGTCGCCGATGACGTATTCCGGCGCGTCGTGCAGCAGCGCCATCAGCCGCGCCTCGCGCGACAGGCGGGGCTTGAGCTCCGCCGCAAGGCGCTCCACCAGCACGCAATGCTGCGCGACCGAGAAGGCGTGCGCGCCCTTGGTCTGGCCGTTCCAGCGCGCAACGCGGGCAAGGCCGTGCGCGATGTCCTCGATCTCGACGTCCAGCGGCGAGGGATCGAGCAGGTCGAGCCTGCGGCCGCTGAGCATCCTCTGCCAGGCTCGTGTCTGCGTCTGTTTGGGCATTTCCCGCGTTTCAGCCGTGATAGATTGACGTGACTTGGGAGGAATGGGTGTCGTTCGTCAAGATTCTCGCTCCCCTGACCGGGGGGCAGCGCGACGCGGCGGTGCTGACCAGCGCGGTTTCCATGGCCCTTCCGTTCGGCGCCCATGTGCGCGGGCTTTTCGTCCGCGCCGATCCGGCGCTGGCCATGCCGTTCTACGGCGAGGCCATGTCCGGGCTGGTGGTGCAGGAGGTGGTCGATGCCTCCAGGGAGAGCGGCGACACCGCCGCGGGCGCGGCCCGGACGGCGCTCGCCGCGGTCGCGCGCGGCGCCGACCTTGCGATCACCGGGCATTGCGAGAAGCGCGACGCGCCGACGATCTCGCTTCGCGAAGTCACGGGCAATTTCGCCGATTGCGTGCGGCAGGCGGCGAAGCTCTGCGACCTTGCCGTCTTCTCCGCGCCCAAGGACGACGAGCGCGCGGGCCTGGGCGAAGCGATCGAGGCGGTGCTGCTGGAAGCGCGCCGGCCGGTGCTGCTCTCGGCGAAGCCGGTCGCGCCGGGCTTCCACGAGCACATCGCCATCGGCTGGAACGCAAGCGTGGAGAGCGCGCAGGCGGTGAGCGCAGCACTTCCGCTGCTCAAGCGCGCCCAGAGCGTGACGGTCCTCGCCGTCGAGCGGCCCGACGCGCCTTGCGCGAATTGCGGCGAGCTCGGCGAATATCTTTCGCTGCACGGCATCGCTGCCAAGGTGGAGACGCTCAAGGCCGGCGAAGGTCCCGTCGCCGACGTGCTCAGCGAGCGCGCGGCGGTGGCGGGCGCGGGGCTTCTGGTGCTCGGCGGCTACGGCCACAGCCGCTGGCGCGAGCTGTTCGTCACCAGCACCACGCGCCAGGCCATCGCGCGCGCCGACATGCCGCTGTTCCTGGTGCATTGAGACGCGCGATCATTCGAACTCCTTCGCCGTTTCCTCCTTCGGCTCGGCATAGGAGGGCGCCAGGATCTTGCCGAAGGCGAAGCGCACGAAGAGAAGAAGCGCCGCCGATATCCCCATCGCCGCGACGTGTATCAGCCAGAATTTCGGATCGGGGATCGTGCCGAGCAACGCGCCGATGCGTCCGGTGACCATGTTTCCGATGAGCAGGTGCAGGTAGTAGACCGCGATCATCATCCCGCCGAAGCCCTTGGGCGCCGCGCGCGAATAAAGCGCCAGTCCCACCGGCAGCACGTTGGCGAAGCCCAGATCGTTGATGACATGGAACGGGATCGCCCAGGCGAGCGTCACCTGATGGCCCGTCGCCGCGACATGCGCCGAGGCGAAGGCCAGCCACAGCGGCGCGCAGGCGCTGATCGCGGTTCCGATGACGATCTTGGTGATCTCGTCCGGCTCGCGCCAATGCCGCGCCCACCAGCGCCAGAACGCGATGACGCCCGCCATCAGAACGGTGCTGACGCCTGCGTCGATGGAGAGCATCCAGCCGATGGGCATGTGAAGCCCGAAGAAGACCGTCTGATAGTTGTTCTGCGCCCAGATGAGATAGGCGGCGAAAATCTGCTGGTTGCCGACGATCGACAGCGCGAGCACCGGCAGGAGCGCCACCAGCAGGACGATGGCCGCGATGTCGCGGCTGGTGAAGGGCGGACGCTTGACCTCTTCCGCGCCGCGCGCGCGCCGCACCGGCTCCGGCGGAAAATTCTTCCGGCCCGACAGATAGACGATCAGCCCCGCGACCATGGCGAGTCCGGCCGCGGCGAAGCCCAGGCGCCAGTCGACGCGCTCGCCGAGCGTGCTGCAGGCGAAGGGCGCAATGATCACGGCCACCTGGATGCCGAGGAAGTAGATCTGGAAGCCGTCGGCGCGGCGCGGATCGTCCTGGGAATAGAGATCGCCCACCTGGCTCGCGATGTTGCCCTTGAAGCAGCCCACGCCGATGAGGAGGCAGGAGATGGCCACCAGGAACGTCTGGTCGAACATCATCAGGAACTGGCCGAGCGCCATCAGCGAGGCGCCGAGCGTGACGGTACGCGTGCGCCCGATGAACTGGTCGGCGAGTATGCCGCCAAGGAGAGGCGTGCCGTACACCCACGCGGCATAGAACGTGGTGATGGCGATGGCGAGCGCCTGCGTCGAATGCGCGTCGTAGACCGTTTCGATGAAGGCGCGGAACGGGCCGATGCCCCAGACGTGCTCGACATGGCCGGGCTGCAGCAGCCAATTGTTCAGATAGAGCACGAGCAGCGCCTGCATGCCGTAATAGGAGAAGCGCTCCCAGAACTCCGCGAAGCTCAGCCAGCCCAGCCCTACCGGGTGGCCGATGAATGCCGTGTCCTTCTTCTTGTCCGCCTGCATCCGATGTCCCTTGAGAATCCGCCCCGGCGCAGTTGAACCATGCCGGGCGGATGGGGGCAATCTCTCCACATTGTCATTCCCGGCCGAGCGTCGCGAAGCGATGCGAGGGGAAGGGAACCCAGATGGAAAGACCGGGTCTGGCCCATCCACCTGGGTCGCCTCCCTCACATCGACGCTGTCGCGTCGATGTTCGCCGGGGATGACAATGTGGTGAGGGTGACTAAGCCGCCGCCGCCAGCACCCGCCATGCCGGGAGGCGCACGGTCACCGCCGTTCCCTCGTTCAGCACGCTCTCGACGCTCAGCGTGCCGCCATGCAGCTCGGCGAGGGACTTCGCCAGCGGCAGTCCCAGCCCCGTGCCGTGATGGCGGCGGCTGAAGGCGGATTCGACCTGGCCGAAGGGCGCCAGCACGTGCTCGATATCCTCGGGCGCGATGCCGATGCCGGTGTCGCGCACGCTCAGCGACAGGCCTGCTTGCGTGAACTCCGCCGCGAGCGTGACCCTGCCGCCGGCCGGGGTGAACTTGAACGCGTTGGAGAGCAGGTTCACGAGGATTTGACGGAATTTGCGGCCGTCGACGCGCAGAAGCGGCGACGGCTGCGGCAGCGCAGTCAGGAACTCGGCGTGATCGGTCTCGCCGAGCAGCGTGCACACTTCTGCGACCAGCGAATCCAGCGTGCGCTCCTCTTCGGCGAGCGTCTCCTGTCCGGCTTCGATCTTCGACAGGTCGAGGATGTCGTTGATGATCGCGAGCAGGTGCGATCCTGATTCGTGGATGTCGTTGGCATAGTCCGCATAGCGATCCGAGACCTCGGGCCCAAACATCCGTCCACGGATGATGTCGGAGAAGCCCAGGATCGCGTTCATCGGCGTGCGCAGCTCGTGGCTCATATTGGCCAGGAACTCCGACTTGGCGCGGTTGGCGGCGTCGGCGCGCTCCTTGGCGTCGCGCAACGCGTGCGCGTCGTCGACCTGGGCGGTGATGTCCGTGCCGACGCCGCGATAGCCCAGGAACGTGCCGTCGGCGGCGAAGCGCGGCTTGCCGGAGATCGCCTGATAGGTCCGCTCGAAGCGCAAGGAAAGCCCGCGGAACGGCCGGCGCTCGGCGAGCGCGCGCAGCGTCTGCGCGCCCTGGCGCGCATTGTCCGCCCGCGCGCGGACGAGCTGCGTCGCATCGGCGCCCAGCGCACCGTTCGGCAGCGAGACGTAGGTGATCCTGTTGGCGGCGTCGGTCTCCCAATACCAGTCGGACGCGACCTCGGCGTAGTCGCGGAAGCGCTGCTCGCTCGACGAAAGCTGGTCGTCGAGCGCGATCTGGCGCCTCAGCATGCGCACCGCGAACGCGATGCCGATCGCCCAGAACAGGACGGTGGTGATGCCGATGCCCCACACCACCAGCGTCGTGGCGAGCCGCGACGCCTCGCTCATATGCGTGGAGAAGGTGTTCTCGCGCCCGGTGATGGCGGCGTCGAGCGTCTCGATGCGGCGCAGCGCGTCGCGCCGCGTGGTTTCGTCGAGACGGCCGGCGCTGACGCGCGCGCGCAGGCGGAAACCCTGCGCGACGAGCTCTTCGACCTGGCTGTCGGCGATGCGCCAATCGTCGACGGCTTCGGCAAAAGGCTGCCACCAGTAGAAGCGGCGATAGAGGTTGATCAGCCCCTCGATGTCGCGGGGATGGTTGTTGCCCGCGAGCAGCCCGCGCCGCGCCGCCTCGATGTCGGCCGGCGAGCGCGACAGCGCCCTCTGGGCGGCTTCGTCGCCTCTGGGGATGCGGATGTCCTCGAGGAAGGCCTGGAAGTCGGCGGCGCTTTCCGAATGTGCATAGCGATAGAGGTCGAGCACCGCCATCTTCTGCGCCTTCGAATAGCGGCCTTCGCCGACGGCGTAGGCGCGGGTCTCGTTGACGAGCTCGATCGCCTGCCAGCTCGCGGCCAGCGACAAGAGCAGCAGCGCCGGGAACATGACGGCGACGACTGCGAAGCTCTTGGCCTTCGGGCTCGCCCGCGCGGCGCGCGCCCGTGCCAGCATGTCGCGAAAAAATACCCGCACGCGTCGCTCCCCTGAGACTGAACCTTATTCAGTCCAGGGTTAACGGCGCGTAGACGATTGAGAGCGAAAGGTTGACGGCCGCTTAACGGGCGAGCTTGCGCAGGATCACGCTGCCCACCGAATAGCCCGCGCCGAAGGAGCACAGAAGGCCCAGATCGCCCGCGTCCAGATCCTCGTTGTATTTGTGGAATGCGATCACCGAGCCGGCCGAGGAGGTGTTGGCGTATTCGTTCAGGATGTTGGGCGCTTCCTCGGGCGCGGGATCGCGGCCCAGCACGCGGCGCGCGATCATGTCGTTCATGCCCTGATTGGCCTGATGCAGCCAGATGCGCTTGAGGTGTGATGCCGCGATGCCGTTCTGCGCCAGATGGGCGAGGATCATCTCCGACACCATCGGGACGACGTCCTTGAATACCTTGCGGCCCTCCTGGACGAAGAGCTTGTCGGATTTGCCGATGGTTTCGGGCGCGGTGCGGTTCAGGAACCCGAAATTGTTGCGGATGTTGTTGGAGAACTTGGTCTTGAGCTTGGTCGAGACGATCTCCCAGCCGCCGTTGCGCGCGGTGGAGGCCTGCTCGACGATGAAGGCGGTCGCGACGTCGCCGAAGATGAAGTGGCTGTCGCGGTCGCGGAAGTTCAGATGGCCCGAGCAGATCTCGGGGTTGCACACCAGGATCGCGCGCGCGTGCCCGTTCGCGACCATGTCGGCGGCGGCCTGCAGCGCGAAGGTAGCCGACGAGCATGCCACGTTCATGTCGAAGCCGAAGCCGTCGATGCCGAGCGCGTCCTGCACCTCCACCGCCATCGCCGGATAGGCGCGCTGCATGTTCGAGGCGCCGACGAGGACGCCGTCGATGTCGGACGCGTCGCGCCCGGCATGCGCCATCGCCTCGCGCGCGGCGGCGACCGCGATCTCGGCAAGGACGGAAATCTGGTCGTTGGAGCGCTCGGGAATGCGCGGACACATCGTCTCCGGATCGAGCACGCCCGCCTTGTCCATCACATAGCGCTGCTTGATGCCCGACGCCTTGACGATGAACTCGGTCGAGGAGGGCGCGAGTGCCGCAACCGTTCCCGCCGCGATGGCCGCGTGGTTCGCCTCGTTGTGGCGGCGGACATATTCGTTGAACGACGCGACCAGCTCGTCGTTCGAGATGGACTGCTCCGGCGTGTAAAGGCCGGTGCCCGTCAAAGCCAATCCCGGCATGCCCCATCCCCTTGTTTTGACGGGGGAAATCTGGTCCAGCCGGCGCGAAAACGCAAGCAGGGCGCGGTTTGTTGCAAAGCGCGGCATGCTCCTCTAGGAGTTCCTTCCTTTCAACCGCCGGAGCCTCGCGCTTGCGCTTTCTGTGTGTCATCGCCATGCCGCGCACCGGCTCCAGCCATCTCGACAAGCTGTTCCGCAGCTGCCGCGAGCTCAATTCCAAGTCGGAGATGTTCCACGGCCATGCGGGGTTCCTGATCTCGCCGAAGGAAAAGGCAGCGCTCGAGGCGCTCGGCTGCGACGCGTTCGACGACAAGCGCCAATTCGCGCTGTGGCGCAGGCGGCATGCGTTCGAGACGCTGGACGCGCTGCATCGCGCGCATGGCCGCTTCGTGGTGTTCAAGGTGTTCCCGAGCCACCTCAAGCCGCCGATGATGGAGGAGGAATTCCTGCCGCGTACCGACATGGCGTTCGCGGTGTTGAGGCGCCGTCCGATCGAATGCTTCATCTCGGGCATCAAGACGCGCACGTCGCACAAATTCAGCAGGATCGACACCACGGCGATCAAGCCGGAGCTGGAGGTCGCCGATTTCATCACCTGGGCGCAGAAGATGCGGCGCTGGTACCGCTGGGCCTATGCCGCGCTGAAGGCGCGCGGCGAGCCCTTCGCGCGGCTCAGCTTCGAGGAGCATCTCGACGGATTGTCGGGCGAGGAGTCGCTGGAGCGCATCGTTCCGCTGCTCGCCCCGCTCGGCTTTCCGCAGGTCCAGATCCCCCACAAGATCTTCGAAGGCCTGCGCCAGGACAAGGAGCCGCGCTATCAGGAGCGCGCCGCGAACTGGGACGCGTTCGAGAAGGCCGCGCGCGCCGATCCGCAGGCCGCGGACTTTCTCGAATGGGCGTTGCGCGCGCCATGAGCGGCGCGCTGATCCTCTTCTCCGGCGGGCAGGATTCGACGACCTGCCTGGCCTGGGCGCTCCGCCGGTTCGAGCAGGTCGAGACGGTCGGCTTCGACTACGGCCAGCGCCACAGTGCCGAGCTGGCCGCGCGGCCGCGCATCCTGGAGCGCATGCGCACGCTGTTCCCCGCCTGGGCACCGAAGATGGGCGCGGATCATCTGCTGCCGCTGGAAGTGCTGAAGACCATCGGCGGCACGGCGCTGACCGATGACCGCGCCATCGCGATGGGCGCCAACGGCCTGCCGAACACCTTCGTTCCCGGACGCAACATCCTCTTCCTCACCGCGGCGGCCGCGCTTGCCTATCGCCGCGACATCTCCGATCTCGTCGGCGGGATGTGCGAGACGGACTATTCGGGCTATCCCGACTGCCGCGAGAGTACGATCCGCGCGACGGAGCAGGCGCTCAATCTCGGCATGGAAGCGACCTTCCGCATCCACACACCCTTGATGCGCGCGACCAAAGCGCAGACATGGAAGCTGGCGGAGGAATTGGGTGGAGATGCGCTGATCGAACTCATCCGGCTCATGACGGTGACTTGCTACGAGGGCAACATCAGACGCAGCCATCCCTGGGGTTTTGGCTGCGGCAAATGTCCGGCGTGCGCGTTGCGAGCCAAGGGTTGGCGGGCTTATCTCGACGGCAAGGATTTGAATCCACCCTGGAAGGACTATCCGTCTTACGAACGCGGCTCGATGGGCTGGCGAATGGGCGGCGGGGAAGACTGCTGGCTGGTATTTTGGGATTGGTTCGCGTTCGGGCTTTCCGACCGGCAGCGCGCCGAATTCGCGGCGAAGCACCCCGAACCTCAGGGGTGGGAAGGAACCTACGGCGACATGGTCAAGGCTTACCGCGACCGGGCCGCGTCCGGAGGGCGCTGAGCGTGACCTATTCGGTCAAAGAGATTTATTACACGCTGCAGGGCGAGGGCGCGCGCACAGGGCGCGCGGCGGTGTTCCTGCGCTTCGCCGGCTGCAATCTGTGGAGCGGGCTCGAACGCGACCGCGGCCAGGCCGTATGCCGGTTCTGCGATACCGATTTCGTCGGCACCGACGGCGTGGGGGGCGGCAAGTTCCCGGACGCGGAAGATCTCGCGCGCGCGGTGGCGCTGACATGGCCGGGCGGCGGCCGTCCTTATGTCGTGTGCACCGGCGGCGAGCCGCTGCTCCAGATCGACGACGCGCTGGTGGCGGCGCTGCACGCGCAAGGCTTCGAGATCGGCATCGAGACCAACGGCACGCTTCTGCCGCCTGACGGCATCGACTGGATCTGCGTCAGCCCCAAGGCGGATGCGGAGCTGAAGCTGACGCGCGGCGACGAGCTCAAGCTGATCTATCCGCAAGACGGCGCCGAGCCCGAGCGCTATGCCGGGCTCGGCTTCGATCACTTCTTCCTGCAGCCGATGGACAACGCGCAGCGCGACGCCAGCACGCGCGCGGCGACGGAGTATTGCCTGGCGCATCCGCAATGGCGGCTGAGCCTGCAGACGCACAAGCTGATTGGAATACGCTAGCGCCGCGGTCTCAAACCCACCCTTGCGACCGCGCGAACGAGACGAGGCCGTAGATGCAGGCGACGAAGATCATCAGATATTGAATCGTATTGCCACCCGCGCGCAGCACGTTCGGCGCCGCGCGGCCCAATCCTGCAGTTATCATCAGGCGGGAGAGCACCAGCGCACCGGCCAGGCCAAGCAAAACGCGCCGGTCCGTGCTCGCGAGTTCGAGCAGCATCAGAAGGATGAGAGACAGCGGAACGTATTCGGCGAAATGCCCATGACGCCTCACCGCGATTAGAAGGCGCGGCGCCTCGTGTTCCTTGCCGAGCGCAGAGGTCGTCTCGGCGCCGGTTCCGAGCCCGATCTTCGAGCGGCCGCGCTCGCCCGAAACGGTGGCGCTCAGCACCACGAAAAGAATTCCCAGAACCGATGCTGTTGCGAGCGTGATGTACGGAACGATCATGATGTGGATCCCTCGATGTGGTCGCTTCGATTCGATATATTAGCGAGACTGGACACACGGTTTGAATTACTCCCGCAACCGCCGTTCCAGCCGGAACGACGTCTTGCAGGTCTGCCGCCAAGATCGGTCCTCTCAGTATCGTGTCACGATTTTATCCAACTCCGGCCGCACGCGCTCCTCGAGCGGCTGTGCGGGCTTGCCGATGTAGACGAAGCCGGCGACGCGCTCGCCGTCCCGCAATCCGAGGCGCTGCGCGACCTTGGCGTTGTACGCGGGCCATTCGGTCAGCCAGTTTGCGACGAACCCAAGCGCGGTCGCGGCGATCAGCATGGTCTGGCACACCGCGCCCGCGGACAGTTCCTGCTCCCACACGGGAATCGGAATGCCTTCGCGCACGCGGCTCACGACACCCACGATCACCGGCGCGCGCAGGAAGCGGGCGCGCTCCATCGCGAGGCGCTCGGGCGTTGCCTCCTCGGCGGGCAGGCACTCGGCCAGCACCTCGCCGAAACGCGCGCGCGCCTCGTCCTCGAACAGGATGAACCGCCAGGGGAAGAGCTTGCCGTGATCGGGCATGCGGGCGGCCGCGGTCAGGATCGTGCGCAGCTCGTCTGCGTCCGGCCCCGGCCCCGTCATCGCCTTGGCCGAGCCCGAGCGGCGTGTGAGCAAAAGGTCTATGGCGCCGGGCGCGGAAAGATTGAGGGCAGGGGATGCGCGATCCATGGAGGTCCTATGCGGATGTTGCCGTTTACCGTTTCGCTCTTATCTAACCTGGACGCGGCGCGCGCAATATACAGATCGAAAACAGTGCTTTTTGCGTGCCCTTCCGCGATCCGGTACAATGGGGATATCAGTGAGGAGCGTTCAATGGCAGTGAGCAAGGAAAAGGTCGCGACCTGCGATCCCATCTGGTCGGCGATGCGCGAGGAGGCGAAGGTCCTGGCCGCGCAGGAGCCCGCGCTCGCGAGCTTCGTGCACGCGACGATCCTCAACCACGACCGCCTCGAGGACGCGCTGTCCTATCACCTGGCCAAGAAGATCGGCGGCGACGACGTCTCGCCGATGCTGGCGCGCGAGATCTTCGTGCAGGCGATCGGCGCCGACCCGGAGATCGGAGTGGCGGTGCGCGCCGACCTCGCGGCGGTCTACGACCGCGACCCGGCCTGCCACAGCCACGTCCAGGCGTTCCTGTTCTTCAAGGGCTTCCACGCGCTCGAATGCCACCGTGTCGCGCATTGGCTGTGGGGCCAGTGCCGCGAGGGCATGGCGCTGTTCTTCCAGAGCCGCATCTCGGAGCTGTTCGACGTCGACATCCATCCCGGCGCGCGCATGGGCCGCGGCATCATGATCGACCACGCGACGGGCGTCGTCATCGGCGAGACCGCGGTGGTGGAGGACGACGTCTCGATCATGCACGGCGTGACGCTGGGCGGCACCGGCAAGGAAGGCGGCGACCGCCATCCCAAGGTGCGCCGCGGCGTGCTGCTGTCGATGGGCGCGAAGGTATTGGGCAACATCGAGATCGGCGAATATTCGCGCGTCGGCGCGAGCAGCGTGGTGCTGACTTCGGTGCCGCCGGGCTGCACCGCGGTAGGCGTGCCGGCCAGGCTCATCAATTGCGCCGGCGCGGATCGCCCCTCGCAGGAGATGAACCAGGTCATCGACGAAACGGGCGCGGGCATATAGGCTTCCCTTTCCGGTAGAGGGATACGTCGATGTCGCGCTGGGCTGCTGCTTTGCTGATCGCTTGCGCCGTGTCGGTTCACGCCGGCGCCGGCACCAGGGTTCTTTATTCCTTCAAGGGCGGAAGCGACGGCGCGATCCCGCTCGGCCGCCTGCTGCTGATCGGCAAGGACCTCTACGGCACGACGTCCAAGGGCGGCGGCACGGGCTGCGAGCGCGGCGAAGGCTGCGGCATCGTCTTCAAGATCGCGCCGGACGGCGCCGAGACGGTGCTGCATGTCTTCCAAGGCGGCAGCGACGGTGCGGAGCCGGCAGCCGGCCTGATCGCCGACAGCCAAGGCAATCTCTACGGCACCACCACCAAAGGCGGCGGCGGTGACTGCACCAAACAGGAAAAGGGCTGCGGCACCGTGTTCAAGGTCGCGCCGGACGGCACGACGACCATCCTGCATGCCTTCCCGGGACACGGCTACGGCAAATTCCCCAGCGGGCCGCTGGTCGCCGACAAGGACGGCAATCTCTACGGAACCACGCTGCAAGGCGGACACGGCTGCAACAATGACGGTTGCGGCATCGTCTACAAGCTGGCGCCGGACGGCACCTTCACCCGGTTCTTTTTATTCCCCGGCCCGCCTTTGATCTATGATCCGTCGGGCGGCCTGCTGTTGGACGGGCAGGGCAATCTCTACGGCGTGACGCAAAACGGCGGCAACGGCAGCGTCGGCATGATCTATGAGCTCGCGCCCGACGGGACGGCTACGTATCTCCACGACTTCGACTATCATCAAGGCGGTCATCCGTTCGGCGAGCTCGTCGCCGACGCCGAGGGCAATCTGTACGGCACGACACTGGCCCTCGGCAGCGTTTACGAGCTCGCGCCGGACGGCACGTTCACGGCGCTCCACGAATTCACCGGCGGCGGCGATGGCGACGCGCCGTGGGCCGGCGTGATCCTGGATTCGGCCGGCAACCTCTACGGTACGGCCTCGACGGGCGGGCTCGGCTGCAGTTGCGGCACGGTGTTCGAGCTCGCGCCCGACGGCGCCGAGACGACACTTTACAGCTTCAAGGCGGCCAAAGGTTCCGCCCCGAAGGCAAGCCTGATCATGGACCGGCGCGGCAATCTCTACGGCACGGCGTCCGAGGGCGGAGCGAACGGCTTCGGCAGCGTGTTCAGGACGGGCAACTAGCCCAGCGAGTCGACGAGCTTGAACCACATCAGCGCCGCCGCGACGAGGGGGCGGCGCAGCCGCTGGCCGCCGGGGAAAGGCTCGGCCGGCACGCGCGCGATGACGTCGAAGCGCTCGGGATGGCCCAGCGCCGCTTCCGCCATCAGCTTGCCGCCGAGCGTCGCCAGCGCCACGCCTTGTCCGGAATAGCCGTGCGCGAAAAGCTGGCGCTCCGAGCGCCGTCCGAAATGCGGCATGCGCGTGCGCGTGATGCCGACCGTGCCGTGCCAGCCATATTCGATCGCCGCGTCCGCGAGCTTCGGGAACACATGCGCCATGCGCGGACGCACCAGGGCGGGAACGTCGTCGGGCACGTTCCAATAGCTCTCGCGGCCGGCGAACAGCATGCGGCCGTCCGCGCTCTTGCGATAGTAGTCGAGCACGTGCCGCGTGTCGGCCACCGCCGCGTCGCAGGGCAGGACCTCGCGGTTCAGCGCCTCGCTTAGCGGCGCGGTGGCGATGATGAAGCTCTCGACGTGGCCGATATATTTCGCGAGCTCCGGCGCGATGGCGGCGCTGAAGGCGTCGCAGGCGAGCAGCGCGCGCCCGGCGCTCACCAGACCGTCCGCGCAACGGATGTTCACGCCCGCCTTGTCCTCGTCGAGCGCGAGCACGCGCGAATGCTCGAACAACTCTGCGCCCGAATCCTGCGCGGCTTGCGCCAGGCCGCGCGCATAGTCGAGTGGGTGCAGATGACCGCCGCCCATGTCCATCCGGGCTGCGGGATAGACGTTCGTGCCGAGCTGCCGCGCGGTCTCTTGCCTGTCCATCATGCGCGCGAGCCCGTAGCCGTAAGTGCCCGCGAGGTGCTCGGTGTCCTCGGCCAGCGCGCGCGCCATCGCCTCGTTATGCGCGGCGATGACGAGGCCGTCCTTGAGCGCGCAATCGATGGCATGCGCACCGACCAGGCCGCGCACGGCCGCCTTGGCCTCGTCGGCCAGGGCCCACAGATCGCGGGCGTGGACGGGGCCGAGCCATGTCTCGAGCTCCGCCTGGTCCTTGCGGTGGCCGGTATGGATCTGGCCGCCATTGCGTCCCGAAGCCGCGAAGCCGATGCTTTCGGCCTCCAAAAGCACGACCTTGGCGCCTTCCCGGGCGAGGTGCAGGGCGGCGCAAAGCCCCGTATAGCCGCCGCCGATGACGCAGAAATCGGCCTGGCGCGTGCCTTTGAAACGCGCCCGCTCGGGCGCCGGACGGGCGCTGGCGGCGTAGTATCCCTGGAGCGGAATCGTGGGCGGCATGGGCCATCTTGACCGGAGCGCCCGGCCCGTGCCACGTCAATTCTCACCGACAGGAGAGCACCGTTGACCCGCAGCGAAATCTGGCGCCTCGAGAAATATCTGCGCAATCTGTTCCGCCTCGACACCATCACCATCGTCGAGCGGCCGAAGCAGGACGACTCCGTCGAGGTGCACGTCAGCGGCGAGTTCATCGGCGTCATCTTCCGCGACACCGAGGACGGCGAGACCTCCTACGCCTTCAACATGGCCATCCTCGAGATGGACCTGCCGGAGGCCCCGGCTTCGCGCAGCTGATGGTGGAAGGGGCGCTGTTCCTCGCCGGATCCCTCTGCCTCCTGGCCGCCCTGGCATATGCGCTTCTCAGGCATGTGTACGTCGCCGCGCTGACGGCGGCGGCGCCGGTCGGCGTTGCCGGCGTCTTCTTCGTCTTCCCCATTGCTTTGCAAGGTTCGAGCTTGGTCCTGGGAGTGTATTTGGCGCCGATCTGCGCGATCTTGATCTACGACTGCGCGTTGCGGTCGATCTGCGCCGGCGCCCCTGCGCGAACCGCGGTCGCCTCGGCGCTCGGCGACGTTCTCTCGGCGGTCGGACCGATCCTCGCGGTGTACGCGCTGATGTCGTTCGCGTTCCTGCCGACATGGGAGCCAGGCGCTCCCCGCTTTGGCCACGCGCTCACCATCTTCTACGGATTTACGGTTGCGCTCGCGCTCGGGACAGTCGCGATCTGGCTGCCTTACCCGGAGGACTACATCGCCCGTGCCAACGCCGCGCGCGAGCGGCACGAGCGCCTGTTCGCGCGTCCGGCGGGTCTTTCGGAAACACGCTGGTCGCTCAGCGTCAGCGGCATCGGCCTTGTCCTTGCGACGATCGCGGTGTTCGGCATCGTTGAAGTCCACGCCGAGTACGGCTGGCGCGAGGATGCCGTATTCGTGGCCTCGGCCATCCTCGTGGCCGCCGCGTTCGCTGCGATCACGCGCAATTGGCGGCTAACCCTTGCTGCGACGCTGGCAGCACTACTGGCGGCGCTGCTCGTGTCCTGGACGCAAGTGCGGGCCGAACTCGACAGCATCGTTCCGCTCAGTCTCTGGTTCGACCTCGTGCTGGAGTTTGCCGCGATGTCTGTCTTCGTACAGCGGATGAGCCGGCGTGTGAACCGCGATCACGATCCGCCCACCGCCATCGCGGTGACGTTGCGAGAGCTGGGGCCGGCCACCTTGGCCGCTTTTCTCGTCCTTGCGCTCGTCGCGACGGTCGATGTCGTCCGGCTCGGCCCGGTCGCGCTCTCCCATTTCACGCCGGTGATCGCCGGTCTCGCCGCCGCGCTGCTGTTCTTTCCCGCGTTCGGCAATGCGCTCTACCGGCTCCTGCCGCGCTATCGTAGCGTCGACGAGGTGTTCGGCAAGCACTGACCTTCGATTTCCCTCGCTTTTGCAACGCCCTGCGCTCAGGGTGTGTCCGCTTAGAGTTATTGGGGCGTTCGCTTGGTCGCGCCGCACTCCAATCCCGAAAATGGGAGAGCGACGCGATCTGCCGAGGTTCCGCGGATGTCGCTGATTTACACGCTTTTCTACAGGCGAGGGTCTTTCGTGCAGTCGGAGATGTTCGGTTCGCTCACGAGCGCAATGGACGGGGCCTATGTCATCTTCAATCGGGAGGGATACTCCGCGTTCTCAATTGAAGACGGCGGCGGAGTCGTGATGCGCAACTCTCAAATCCAGGAACACTGCCGAGGGATCAAGGCGACGCTTCTGTGCGGGAGCGTGCCTTCCCGAGCGAACTAGGGCCCAGACTCATAAAATCCACCACACGATAGCGACGACGAGGCAGACGGATGCGAGGAAGTTCCTGGCGAGCCGGTCATAGCGTGTGGCGATGCGCCGGAAGTCCTTCAGCCGGCAGAACGCATTCTCGATGCGATGGCGCTGCTTGTAGGATTTCCTGTC
>Ga0265318_10000816_pt1 | contig 20564 bp, 15 predicted proteins | sample 4821metaG_FD_192431 | JGI IMG/M metagenome (GOLD analysis project Ga0265318, IMG submission 192431) | Rhizosphere microbial communities from Carex aquatilis grown in University of Washington, Seatle, WA, United States - 4-8-21 metaG | ecosystem: Host-associated > Plants > Roots > Rhizosphere >... | reverse complement strand
ACTGGCAGCATAGCGTAAGAATTCAGCGGCATCAGCCCTTGTTTAGCGATGGCACCCGCCGTCAACTGAACCAACAACTACTCAATCAAAACGAATCTAAGTGTGGCTCGAGTCACCGGATGCGATCAAGGCCAGCCCCTTCCGGTCTGGCTCCAGTTCAGGCGTGTCTCTGGCGAGGGCCGGGAGCCATGTGGGGCCCATCCCGGATCGTCGCGACCAAGGCTGCAAAGATGAAGTACGTGATATCCTACGAAACCAACGCGGACAAACTTCCGCTGGCGCGGCTGCATTTCCCGGCCCACCGGGCCAGGATTGACGAGTTCCACGCCCGCGGGACCCTCCTGATGGCGGGCCCGTTTGTCGATCCTCCCGACGGGGCACTGGCGGTGTTCACCACGCGCGCCGCGGCGGAGGAGTTCATAGGGGGCGACCCGTTTGTCATTAGCGGCCTCGTAAAGACGGTCGCCATCCGCGAATGGAACGACCTCCTCGGCAAATCGCGGATTCCGCCTGACAGCTGAAACCCCTCGAGGAGGAGACCAATATGGCTGCCGAACCGCCGAAGAATATCATATGGCTTCCCGACGTGGAGGAGCACGACTACCCGGCGGCCCAATCGTACCTGCAGCTTCTGCACAATGACTTCCGGGTCGCCGAGATGATCAAGGCGCTTAGGAAGGCGCCCATTGTTCAGTTCAAGGCGAAGGACATCTTCCGGGCATCCGGACTCTCATTGCTGGGGGTGAGCAATTCGCACGTTGAGAGGGACAGGAAGAAGATAAAGGACGGGCAGGGACTCGCTCCGCTGCTCCTGGTGAGGGACGAACAGATCGGCAGGGTGGTCATCGCGGATGGCTACCACAGGCTGTGCGCCGTGTATACCTTCGACGAGGATGCGTTGATCCGGTGCAAGATCGTCTGAGCCCGGAAGATCAGCCTCGCCCCTGAGGCGGGCACGCGGGCCCTAGCGCTGCAGGATCTCGATCTGGTCCACCTGCACGGAATTCCATCCGTCCTCGTGCCCCTCGATCTTGACGCGGTTGCCCCCGGCGGCCAGGTCGACCTGCACGTCGACCGCCTTCCACTCGCCTGATGTCGGGGCCATCGGAAGCTTCACCGCCGGCCCGTCGCCCACGGCAAGGGTCAGCGCGACCGGCGCCTGCTGGCTGCTCGAATACAGGATGCGCACGACCCGCGGGCCTCCCGCGCCCGCGGAGACGCCGAAAGTGAGGCCGCTGCCGGCCCGGCCGAGGTTCTCTATATAGCCGATAGGCCGTCTCGGGTCTCCAAGGCCGGTCAGGCCCGCGACGCCGCTGCGGAAGGCGAGCGCCGCTGCGTAGGTGGATGGCGGCCTCTGCGCCGGCTTGAGCTCAACGGTGTTGAGCGAGGCTCCCGGCGCCTCGACATAGAGGAGCATGCTCAGCTCTCCCGGGTTGAGATAGACGTTGGGAAACCGGAAGTCCGAGAACACGTCGTCGCCGCCCGTCGGGGCGATGTCCGCGGTCGCCATGGTCTGGTCCAGCGCGACAAACCTGATCCGGCCGCCGCCCTGGGCGCTCGCGGCGCGCACGGTGAGGTCGAAGTACCCCCCGTTGCCGCAATCGACCGAGTAGCGGGCCCAGTCCCCGGCCCTGAGGCCCGAGAGGACGTAGCCTCCCCCGGCGTCCGACGTCGGCGCGAGCCCGAAGTCGTCATCGCGGTAGACGCGCTTTGGCGGCTGCGGCCGGCTCGAGTGGAATGCGGCCCCCTCGCCTCCGTTGTCGTAGTTGCTGGCCTTGAGCGTGGCCGGCAGGGCGGGCGCCGGGAAGAAGTGGGGGATCGGCCTGCCGCCAGAACCGGCGGACTCGCCCTTCGGGTCGATGGCATCCGCCGCCATCGTTGGGGCAAGGCGTGGGGCCAGCGGCGTTCCGTCAAGCCGGACCTCCATCTCGTGGCGGGTGTTCCCCGTCGCATCAAACTCAAAGGAGAGCACGCGCCCCTCGGCGTCCCACGACCAGCCGCCCTTGGGCTTCGCGCCGTCCACGAACACCGAGACGGGGCTCTGGCGAAGATGGAACCTCATGCGGTAGCGCGTCGGCGTGTAGAGGCTGTTCGACTCCGACACCGTGAAATCGACCGCGCGTTCCGTCTCGTCGCATGAGAGCCGGGTCACGGTGAAGTCCCCGGCCTCGTAGGCGAAGGATCGGCCGTCGTCGTGGTAGAGGGCGAATTCCGACTTGCCTGAGGGAAACACCTCAAGCGTCAGCGGGTCCCAGGGCTTTTCGGATGTGTTCCTCATGTCGGGGGCCATCGGGATTATGGCGCCGGGCCTGACGGCGACCGGGATCCGGTTCTGGGGCGCGGCGACAACCCACTCGCGCCCGCCCGCATAGTCGCAGCCGGTATCCCAGTCGACCCATGTCCCGGGCGGGAAGTACACCCTGCGGTTGGCCTGGCCCTCGTAGAGCACTGGAGCCACGAGCAGCTCGCTGCCAAACATGTACTGGTCGCCCGGCGTCGCGACGGAGGCGGGGTCATCCGGGAACTCGAGCGCCATCGGGCGCACGATCGGAAGGCCCTTCTTGCTGGCGATCCACGCGTGGGAGTAGATGTAGGGCAGGAGCCGGTAGCGCTGCTGCAGGTAGTGCCTGGTTCCCTGCTCGGTCGCGAGGCCATACGCATAGGGCTCCGGGGCGCCGCCCGCCTTGTGGGCGCGGGTGATCGGGGCGAACGCCGAGAACTGCATCCACCGCTCGTAGAGGCGCGCGTGTGCGCCGAGCATGTCATTCCTGTAGTAGCCCTCGAGAAACCCGCCCGTGTCGCACGCCCAGTAGACCAGCCCCGAGAGGCTTGAGTTGAGCATCTCCGGGGGGTGCGCGCGGTAGGTCGCGTAGTCGCTGTAGATGTCGCCCGTCCAGACGGCGGCATGGTGCCTCTGGAATCCGGCCGGGCCCGTCCGCGACAGGATGAAGGGGCGCTGGTCCGGATGGACCGCGAGCTGTACGCCCTCGAAGCTCATCGTGCAGAGGAGCGAGTACTGGTTGTGGATCTCGGGCGGCCGGCCCGCGTAATAGTGGGTCTGGGGCGGCTCGCCCTCTGGCTCGTCCAGGTCCAGCCACCAGCCCGCAACCCCGTCGTCGTTCAGCTTCTGGGTCTGCGGCCACAGCCAGTCGTTCATCTTCGGGCTCGTGAAATCGAGCAGCATCCCCCCGTAGTAGCCCGCCTGGATCGGGTTCCCCTTCCCGTCGGTTGCGAACACGCCCATCGCCCAGCCGGGCGCGTAGGTCGGGGATTCCGTCTTAACCATCGGGCCCGACTGGGACATCACGATCTTCACGCCCTTCCTGGCGTAGTCCGCGATCTTCTGCGCCGGGGTTAGCCCGTGGGCCGAGTCGATCCACCGCTTGGCCCAGACGTAGTCCGTGACCACCTCGGGCCAGTCGGCGTCGATGACCATGACGTCGACGGGGAAACCGCGCGCGTTCAGCTGGTTGTAGGCCTCGTCGAGCGCGTTCCAGTCGTAGTAGGTGCACTTGCTCTGCCAGTATCCCAGGGTCCAGAGCGGCGGCAGCGACGGCCGGCCGGTCATGCCCGTGTAGCGTTCGATCACGTCGGCGAGGCGGGGCCCGTCGATGACATAGAGGTCGATCTCGCCGCCGTCCGCGTCGACGCGCAGCTGGTCCGCACGGGTGTGGCCGAGGTCGAACCGGAGCCGGTGGACGTTGTCGAAGAAGACGCCGTACGCGTGCCCGTCGCGGCCGGTGCTCAGAAGAAGGGGCACCGGGTACTCGGCGGTGACGTTGCCGGAGTTGATCTGCTGCCCCGCCCAGAGCTCGCGGATGACGCCGCGCCGGTCCAGCCGGCCGTTGTTGTGGTTGTCCTGTCCCAGCCCGAAGAGGCGCTCCCCGGCCGCAAGCGTCCCGGTGAGGGTCCACGCGCCGCCCGCCTGCGCGCCGATACGGGCGTCGGCAAGCAGCTCGGGCCCGCCGTCGGAGGCGCGCACCTCGAACGCCAGCGTCGAGCGGCTTATCCGGACCTCGAGCGCGCCCGTGGCGACCACGACCTGGTCGCCCTTCTCGGACCGCGTGAGCGTGCTGTGCGTGTCCGCCGCTGCATCCATGGCGAGCGAGGGCTGGCGCGCGAAGTCGCCCGCGGCCTTCATCCAGACGCGCACGACGTGGGGCTCCCTGGCCTCGATCCTCAGCCGCGCTCCGGCCGGCCCGTCGACGGTCGCCTGTTCGTTCTGGGCCCCGGGCGCGGCGCCAAGGCAGGCGGAACCCAGTGCCGCGATGGCCAGCGCCGCGCGGGGCACCAGGCGGATATGCATGCGGGGTTTCAGCATGACAGGGCAAGGGTTCATCGGTTGCGTCAAATTGGCAACCTCTTGCTCCAACAGCCTCTGCGTCTCCGGACGGGGCGGGGCACGGGCCGCGGGGCCCGCCGTTTATGCTTCCCTTTTGGGTCGAGGCTTGGTTGACCTTAGGACCCGTTGTGCTCTGGGTTCAGCCCCGCACAACGCCCACAAGCACACCATGCTACACACCATCTCAGTCCTCGTTGAGAACAAGTTTGGAGTCCTGGCGCGCGTGGCCGGAATGATTTCCGGCCGCGGCTTCAACATCGACTCCCTCAACGTCGCGCCCACCCACGACGCCGCCCTTTCGAGGATCACGATGGTCCTCAAGGGGGATGACGCCGCGCTCGACCTGTGCACGAAGCAGCTTCGCAAGCTCGTGAACGTCGTGGAGGTCAGGGACTTCAAGGAGGGCCAGACCATAGCGCGCGAGCTGGTTCTCGTCAGGGTCCGGGCGGACGCGAAGACGCGCCCCGAGATCCTCCAGATCAAGGAGATATTCCGCGCCAGGATCGCCAACATGGCGCAGGATTCGCTGATCATAGAGCTGACGGGCGACGAGGACAAGGTGGCCGCGTTCCTCGGCCTCCTCGGGCCGTTCGGGATAGTGGAGATCGCCAGGACCGGACGGCTCGCCCTCACGCGGTGACGCGCGGCCCCAGCCGAATTTAACCATGCCTGCCAAAGTTTACACCGACAACGACGCCGACCTCGGCGTCTTCAAGAACAAGACGCTCGCCGTGCTGGGCTACGGCTCCCAGGGCCACGCCCACGCGCTGAACCTGAGGGACAGCGGCTGCACCGTAATCATCGGCCTCTATCCGGGCTCAAAGTCGCGCGCCGTCGCCAGGCAGCACGGCTTCAAGGTGTTCGACACGGCCGAGGCGGTCCGCCGCGCGGACGTGATCATGGTGGGCCTCCCGGACATGAGGCAGGCCGCCGTGTACAAGAGCGACATCCTCCCGAACCTTTCGAAGGGGAAGACCCTGCTCTTCAGCCACGGCCTCGCCGTTCACTTCGGCCTCATCAAGCCGCACAAGGACATCGACGTCATCATGGTCGCCCCGAAGGGGCCCGGGCACATGGTCCGCAGGCTCTATGTCGAGGGCAAGGGCATGCCGGCCCTGGTCGCGGTCTTCCAGGACCGCTCGAGGAAGGCGAAGAAGGCGGCGCTCGCGTGGGCGAAGGGGATCGGCTCGACGCGGGCCGGCGTCCTGCAGACCACCTTCAAGGAGGAGACGGAGACCGACCTGTTCGGCGAGCAGGCGGTCCTCTGCGGCGGCGCCAGCGCGCTCGTGCAGGCCGGATTCGAGACCCTTGTCGAGGCGGGCTACCAGCCCGAGATGGCCTACTTCGAATGCCTCCACGAGCTGAAGCTCATCTGCGACCTGATGTACGAGAGCGGGATCGCCGGGATGCGGTTCTCGGTGTCCGAGACCGCGAAGTACGGCGACATCACGCGCGGCCCGCGCATCGTGAACGCGGCCACCAAGCGGGAGATGCGGAAGATCCTCAAGGAAATCCAGACAGGGAAGTTCACCCGCCAGTGGGTCGCCGAGTACAAGGGCGGCCTGAGGAAGTACAACCGGCTCCTGAAGAAGGGCGCGGCGCACCAGATCGAGAAGACGGGCCAGCGCCTGCGCGGCATGATGCCCTGGATGACGAAGAAGAACCTGAAGGGCGTTCAGGCCTCGTACTAACCGCCCCCCTGCCAGCGGGGCGCCTGAGAATGGGAAAGAAACTCGTCCTCGCGACCCGCAAGAGCCCGCTCGCGCTCGCCCAGGCGGAGCTCGCCGCCGCGTACCTTCGCGAGCGCACCGGCGCCGTGTGCGAGCTCCTCAAGCTGGTCACGACGGGGGACCAGCAGGCGGAATGGTCCCTTGAGGAGAAGGGCGGCAAGGGCCTCTTCACGAGGGAGCTCGAGGCGGCGCTGCTCCGCAGGGAGGCCGACCTGGCCGTGCACAGCGCGAAGGACCTTCCGGGCGACAACGCCCCGGGGCTCAGCACGGCGGGCTACCTCCCGCGCGAGGATCCTCGGGACACGCTCATCCTGCGCTCGGGCGTCGCCGCCCCGAAGACGCTCGCGACCGGCAGCCCCCGGCGCCGGCACCAGGCCGCGCTCCTCTTCGCGAACATGGCGTTCGTGGAGATCCGCGGAAACGTCGACACGAGGCTCAAGAAGATCGCCGAGCGCAACGCGGCCGATGGAACCATCCTTGCGGCCGCGGGCCTGAAGCGCCTCGGGATAGGTTCCTGGCCAGGCGTCGAGTTCCACTCGATCGGCTTCGAGAGCATGGTCCCCGCGGTGGGCCAGGGGGCGATCGCGATCCAGTGCCGGTCCGAGGACGAGGCCGGCTTTGCCGGGGTCTTCGACGCGGCGACCGCCCGGGGGCTCGGGCTCGAGCGGGCGATCCAGTCCGCGCTTGGCGGCGGATGCCACACCGCGCTCGGCGCCCACGCGACGGGCGACACGCTCTTCTTCTTCCACGAGGACGTGGGCCTGAGGACCATTGCCGTGACAGGGGACGACTTCGCGTCCCCGGTCGCCGCCGCCGCCCGGATACTCGGGCAGCTCGGGCTGAAAAGGGCCGCCGATCCCCATGGCTGAGTCCCGGAATCTTCCACTCGAGGGGCGGCGAATCGTGGTGACCCGGACGCGGGACCAGGCTTCCGAGCTCGCGGTCAGGCTCCAGGTCCTCGGTGCCGAGGTGGTCGAGCTGCCGGTCATCCGCATCTCCAAGGAGGTCTCCAACCAGGCGCTCGCGGACGTGATGCTGGAGCTCGGGGGCTACGACTGGCTCGTGTTCACGAGCGCGAACGGGGTCCGGCACTTCTTCGACGAGTTCTTCAGGATATTCGACGACATCCGCTCGCTCGGGCTCATCCGCGTCGCCTGCGTCGGGGATTCCACCTCGAAGGCCGTGGCCGAGCTGCACGTGAAGGTTGAATGCAGCCCGGGGAAGGCGACGGCCGAGGCGCTCGCCGGCGAGCTGATCGACACCGGGAGCATGGACAACGCGAAGGTCCTTGTCGTCACGGGCAACCTGAACCGGGACGTCCTCGTAAGGAGGCTCGAAGAGGCCCGCGCGATCGTCGACTGCCTCCAGGTGTACAAGACCGAGGCGGTGGATCTCTCGTCGGATGGCGCCGCGGCCGACTTCCGCCGGAAGGGGGCGGACGCCGTCCTCTTTGCAAGCTCCTCGTCCGCCCAGTGCTTCGTCGACCAGGGGGATGTGCTGAGGCTCGAGAAGGGCGCCAGGAAGCCGGTCAACGGAAGCATCGGCCCGCAGACGAGCGACACCATGCGCAAGGTCGGCCTGAGCGTCGACTTCGAGGCCCGGACGCCCGGGATCGACGAGCTGGTGGCGGAGCTCGTGAAGGCGCTCGCATGAAGGTCCCGTTCCTTGACCTTGCCCTCCAGCACAGGGCGCTGCGGGACCAGGCGCTTGCCGCCCTCGCGGCGACTTACGACGCCACGCGCTTCTGCCTCGGTAAGGACGTGGAGGACTTCGAGAGGAACTTCTCGTCGGCGCTCGGGTACCCGGGCGCCCTGGGGATGAACAGCGGCACGTCCCCGCTGCACGTCGCCTCGATGGTCGCGGGATTCGGTCCGGGCGACGAGGTCGTCGTCCCGCCCTTCACCTTCATCGCGTCCGCATGGGGCGCCACCTACGTGGGGGCGAGGCCGGTCTTCGCCGACATCGAGGGGGACACGTTCAACCTCGATCCGGCGGCGCTCGAGGCCGCCATCACGCCGCGGACGAAGGGGGTTGTCGTCGTGCACCTCTTCGGCCTGCCGGCGAGGATGGACGAGATCATGGCGGTGGCGCGCAAGAACGGGCTGTTTGTCATCGAGGACTGCGCGCAGGCCGTCGGCGCGCGGTACAAGGGGACGCCGGTCGGTCTCCTCGGCGACGCGGGCACCTTCAGCTTCTACCCCACGAAGAACCTGGGCGGGTGCGGCGAGGGCGGGGCCTTCGTGTCGCGAAGGCCGGACGTGATGGCCATGGCGAGGAGGGTGCGCGTCCACGGGATGGGAAAGCGCTACCACCACGAGGTCATCGGGGGGAATTTCCGCATGGACGGGTTCCAGGGGGCGCTTCTCAACGTGAAGCTGCCCCACCTGGCCTCTTGGACCGCGCGGCGCAGGGCGATCGCCCGGACGTACCTCGACGGGATCAGGCTCGAGGGGGCGAGGCTTCCGGCCGCGCCCGCGTACGGGGAGTCGGTCTACCACCAGTTCACGATCACCCATCCGCGCCGCGACGCGCTGCGCGAGCACCTGGCGGCGCGCGGAGTCGGGACGGACCTCATCTATCCCATGCCCCTGCACCTCCAGGAGTGCTTCGAGGACCTCTCGAAGCCAAGGGGCTCATTCCCGGTCGCGGAGAGGGTCGCCGAGACGTGCATCAGCCTGCCGATCTTTCCCGAGCTCACGGATGACCAGGTGAGCTGCGTCGTCGAGGCCGTGAACGCCTTCGCCTAGGGGGAACGATGATTGACGGAATACAGATCAAGGTCTGCGGCCTGACCTCCCTGGTCGATGCTGACTTTGCGGACGCCTGCGGGGCCGACCATCTCGGGTTTGTCCTCCACGCCAAGTCCCCGAGGCACGTCTCGCTGGCCCAGTTCCGGTCGATGGCCGGACGCCTTCCGGAACGCCACAAGGTGGCTGTCGACGTCGAGCCGGGCTCCGATGCGCTCCTCGCGATGAGGGACGCGGGGTTCGACCGCTTCCAGGTGCATTTCCGGCACGATCTGCCCGCCAGCTCGATCGAGGCGTGGTCGAGGGCGGTCGGAGCCGGGAACCTCTGGCTCGCTCCCAAGCTTCCCCCGGGCGTCGACGTGCCCGACGCATGGCTTGGACTGGCGCGGTGCGTCCTCATGGACACGTTCGACCCGACCCTCTTCGGTGGGACGGGCCGGACGGGCGACTGGCCGAAATTCAGGCGGCACAGCGAGCGCCATCCCGGGAAGACCTGGATCCTCTCGGGCGGCCTGAGCCCCGAGAACGTGGGCGATGCCCTTGCGGGAACCGGCGCGCGGTTTGTCGACGTCAACAGCGGCGTCGAGTCCGCCCCGGGCGTCAAGGATCACTCCCGGCTGAAGGCCTTCGTCGCCGCGGTCCACAAGGCCGCGGGCAGGCGGGCCTAGGTCCCCTCGAGCTCGAGGAGCCGGCGCTTCCGGGCCTCGCCGAAGGCGTAGCCCGTCAGGGAGCCGTCGGCCCCTATCACGCGGTGGCACGGGACGATGAGGCAGATGGGGTTGGTGGCGTTGGCCCTGCCCACCGCGCGGGGCGAGCTCCGGACCGTGCGGGCCACCTCCCCGTAGGAGCGCGTCTGCCCATAGGGGATTCTCCTCAAGGCGGACCACACCCGGCGCTGGAACGGGGTCCCCGCGGGCGAAAGGCCCACCGAGAAGTCGCGGCGCCTCCCATGGAGCCAAGCCTCTATCTGCCTGCGCGCCGCGGCGGTCCTCGGCGCGTCGGCCTTGAGCGTGCCCCCCTTCAGCCGGCTCTGCAGGGCGGTCCGCCCGCCAAACGCGGTCGCGACGACCGAGCCGGAGGCGTCGACCGCGACGGAGAACTTTCCCTCCGGCGTCGTGAATGAGGAATAGTGGAATAGGTTTGATGTGTTCATGGTGGTGGCCGGTTGATCTGCCAGAGATGGGCGGTTGCCAGGCTTCTATGGGGCGAGAATATCGACATCAGGCGCCTTGTGGCGTCCGCGTCGGGCCGCTCCTCGAGCCTGAAGAGGGCCTGCAGGCCGCTCGTCACGCCGGTGTCGCCGACGGGCACGCAGTCCGCGAACCCGAGGGAGCGCATCATGAGGTAGTTGACGGACCAGGGCCCCAGTCCCCGCACCGAGAGGAGCGTCCGCTCCGCCCGCGTCGCGGACATGGCCGGCAGGGCGGCCAGGTCGAGCGTGCCGGCCGCGACGAGCTGGGCCGCCCCGATCAGGTACTCGGCCTTCTGCCTCGAGTACTGCCACGGGCGCATGTCGGAGGGGGCGAGGCGGGCGATTGCCTCGGCCGTGGGCAGCGCGAACAGGCCCCCCGGCAGCGCCGTTCCCGTGTTCTCGATCAGCCTGCGCTTCAGGAGGCACGCGAAGGGCAGGTTGATCTGCTGGCCGATGATCGACCAGAGGAGCCCGTCCAAAACGCTTGGAGTCCGGACGAGCCTGAGCCCGGGGCGCCCCGCCACGAGCCGCGCGAGGCCGAGGCGGCGGGCGAGGCGGACGAACCCCGCGGCGTCCTGGTCGAGCCCGAGCATTTCAACGACCAGGCGGTGGGCTGCGACCCGCTGGGCCGCGCCGGCCCCGGAGGCCGGGCCGAGGGACACCGTCGCGTCGTCCTGCGAGAACTGGACCCTCATCACCGCGGGGACGCCGTCCAGATCCGCCGCGGTCTCGTAGGACGCCCCGACGAGGCGCTCCGTCACGCTCACCGGGTCGCGGCCGAGGCTCCGGAGGAAGTGGGCGAGGGGATAGCTCGCGGGAAGGGCGACCCTGAACGGGCCGGGCGAACCCAGGTCCCGGTAGCCCGAAGGGGTCATGCCGTTGAGCGCGCGGAAATGCTCGTGAAAGGCCGAAATCGACTCGAAGCCGGCTTCGGCGGCGATGTCGGTGAGGGGGGTATCCCGGTCGATGAGCAGGCGCCGGGCGTCGTCGATCTTGGCCCTGAGGAGCAGGTCTCCCGGGGTCGAGTGGAAGTGCAGCCGGAACAGCTCGAAGCAACGGGTGGTGCCGAAGCCGGAGCGCCGCACGACCGACCGGGCGTCGGCAAACCGACCGGGGGCCGCCCGCACCTCGGCCACCAGGGTCTCGATCGACTCGAGCACGGGATCGGCGCCCCTTGCGAAATCGTCGGGATGGCACTTCAGGCAGGGGCGCAGCCCCGCGGCCCTGGCGGCGTCGCACGAGGGGAAGAACCGGACGTTCTCCGGCTTCGGCTTCCTGGCCTTGCACGAGGGCAGGCAATAGATCCCCGTCGTCAGGACGCCCGTGAAGAAGCGGCCGTTCCACGCAGGGTCTCCCCCGAGGAACCGGGAGTACATCTGTGCATGGGTCATTCGCATGGGCTTTCGGTGGGACGCCCACACCCTACCAAAGGCCGGCCCCCGTGTCGTCCGCATTCTTCCGGAGCAATTCCTGTGCGCGCTTGCCCCGCCGGCCGGTGCGCGGGTACGATTGATGCTTAGCGCCTTATACCATGCCCACTGCCGCCCCACGACTCGCACGCGCGTGGCTCGACTCGCTCTCCTCGGGGATTGTCGAATTCGACCGGGACTGGCCGTCGCCCGCCCCCCCCGCCATCGCTCTCTCGGGGGCCGTCGAGGTGGTCGGCTTCAAGAGGGCCCCCGACATCGCCGCGGCCAAGGCGTACCGCTATTTCCTCACGCCGCCCTCCACGTTGACCTTCGCGCTTCCCCTCAGGCGGGGGCCGGGCGTCGACCCGCTGAGCGACCGCGTGTACATCGCGGGCCAGTTCAACGGCTGGAAGGCCGTGGGCGACGAGGAATGGCGCCTGAATCTCGGGGAACTGGACGGCGAGCGGATGCTGCTCTGGACGGGTCCCGCCGAGAAGGTCCTCAAGGGAGGGGACATGATGTTCAAGTTCGTCACGGGGGAGAACCAGTGGCTGCACCCGCGGGACGAGGCGCCGAACTGCGTGCGGGACGAAATGGGGGTCGTGAACCGGTTCGTCGACCCGGACAGGACCGGGGCGCACCTGTGGCGCTTCGAGCTCTCGTCCCCGCTCGACCTCGCCGGCCTCTGGACGGTGGCCGCGGGCGCGGACATCGCGGCGGGCGCGCTCGCGCTGGAGCCGGGGGACTTCTTCTTCGACCTCGGAACGGACCTTCCCCTCGGCGCGATCGTCTCCGCAAGGGCGACCACATTCAGGATCTTCGCGCCCCGGGCGGAGTCCGTGACGCTCCACGCCTGCCACGACCTTGCCGGGAGGAAGGCGGCCGACGTCTTCCCCCTTGCGCGCAGGGGCGATGCGCACGGTGCCGCGGGAGTCTGGGAGGTGGAGCTGGACCGGAACCTGCACGGCTGGTTCTACTGGTATTCGATGGACAGCGTGGCCCGCGGGACGGGGAAGGTCCTCACGAGGACCGACATACTCGACCCCTACGCGCTTGCGTCGGTCGGGAACTCGGGGCCCGGGATCGTGCTCGACCGGGGCTGGGTCGGAAGGGGCGACGGTGATTTCCGCACGCCGGCATGGCAGGACCTTGTCATCGCCGAGGCGCACATCCGGGACCTGGCCGCGAGGGCGCCGACGAACGCGACCTCGGGAGAGCGGCGGGGGTTCGCCGGGCTGACCAAATGGGTCGAGGACCCGGATTTCTACCTTCATCACCTCGGGGTCAACTGCGTGGAGCTGCAGCCGGTGCAGGAATTCGACAGCAAGACGCCCGAGGAATACCACTGGGGGTACATGCCGAACGCGTACTTCGCGCCCGAGAGCGGCTATTCGCGCTCGCCGGCCGAGGCCTCGGGCGTCCACGAGCTCCAGCAGCTTGTCAGGGCCTTCCACGGGCGCGGGATGGCGGTCGTCCTCGACGTCGTCTACAACCACGTCGGGGAGCCGCCCCACCTCATGGCGATCGACAGGCTCTACTACTTCGAGCAGGACTCCGCCGGGAACCTCGCCAACTGGAGCGGCTGCGGCAACGATGTGCGGGCGAGCGCGGCGATGGCGAAGAGGCTCATCATCGACAGCTGCGTGCATTTCATCGAGGCCTATGGGGTGGACGGCTTCCGCTTCGACCTCGCCGAGCTGATCGGGGTCGAGGTGCTGAAGCAGATCGAGGCCGCGCTGAAGCGGGTGAAGCCCGGCGTGATCCTGATCGCGGAGCCCTGGAGCTTCCGCGGGCACATCGCCGGCACGCTGCGTGAAACCGGCTGGGCGTCGTGGAACGACGGGTTCCGCAACCATGTGAAGGAATATGTCCGCGGGGGCGCGCCCGCGGAGCGCCTCGAGTACTTCATGCGGGGCTCGCCCTGGTATTTCGCAAAGTGGCCGGCCCAGACGGTCAACTACACCGAGTCCCACGACGACAGGACATGGCTCGACTCGATCACCGAGAACCCGGGCTTTGACGGGAGCAACCCGACACCGAACGACGTTCGGCGGACGCACCTGATGGCTTCCCTCCTCTTCATGTCGGTCGGGATCCCCATGGTCGCAGCGGGCCAGGACTTCCTGCGGTCGAAGAGGGGCCTGGGCAACACGTACCAGCGCGGCGACGTGAACGCCCTGGACTACAGGCGGATGTACCGCAACCTGTCGACCCACGCCTATTTCTCGGACTGGATAGCGTTCCGCCGGGGCGCCCGCGGCAGGCTCCTAAGGCACTTCAGCCGCCCGTCCGAGGGCTTCTTCCGGTTCTTCAACGGTGGGGGCGCACCCCTAGCGGTCCTCCTGAACGCGGACCAGTCGAAGGGATCGGAGCGCCTGCTCTACGCGGTGAACCCGACGACAAGCGACGTGACGATTGCGATCGGCGAGGTCGCCGGAATGGGGAACTGGCGCCAGATTGCCGACCAGGATCGGTTCATCCCCTCGTCAAGCCGGGCCGCCACCAGGAGGGTGGAGCCGGGCCTCGAGGTGCCCGCCCTCGGATGCGGGCTCTGGCTCGCGGGAGCCTGAGGCGCGGTCACTTCACGGAGAAGCGGTAGATCGTCGTGCTCTTGAGGGTCTCCCCCGGGCGCAAGAGCGTGGAGGGGAATCCCGGCTGGTTCACCGAATCCGGATAGTGCTGGGTCTCCAGGCAGAATCCCGCGTAGCGGGGGTAGGCCATTCCATACTTGCCGACGATCCTCCCGTCCAGGCCGTTGCTCGTGTAGAGCTGGACGCCGGGCTGGTCCGTGGACACCTCCAGCGCGCGGCCCGTCACCGGGTCCTGCACGCGCGCTGCCAGGACGACGCTGCGTCCGCCCCCGTCGATCACGAAGTTGTGGTCGTAGCCGTTCGTCTTGTCGGGGATCTTCTTCATGTCCCGGCCGATCGGCTTTGGCTGGGTGAAGTCGAGCGGCCCGCCCGCCACGTCCGCGATCACCCCGGTCGGGATCAGGCCGGCGTCGGCCGGCGTGTACCTGCCGGCCTTGAGCTGGAGGACCTGCCCCAGGACGTCCCCCTTGCAGGCCAGGTTGAAATAGCTGTGGTTGGTCAGGTTTACGGCCGTCGTCTTGTCGGTCGTGGCCTCGTAGTCGATCCGCACCTCGTTTCCATTCGTGAGCGTGTAGGTCACCTTCACCGCGAGGGTGCCCGGGAAGCCCTCGTCGCCGTCCGGGCTCACGTGGCTGAGAACGACCGACGGGCCGTTCGGGCCGTCCACCGCCTCCGCATTCCACACGACCTTGTCAAACCCCTTGATCCCGCCGTGCAGCGTGTTGGGCGGGTTGTTGATCGCGAGGGTGTAGGTCTTTCCATCGATCGCGAACCTGCCCCTGGCGATCCTGTTCGCGACGCGCCCGACCACCGCCCCGAAGCAGGGGCTCTCGCGGATGTACTGCTCCAGGTTGTCGAACCCGAGGACGACATCGCCCAACCGCCCCGTCCTGTCCGGGACATGGAGCTCGGTGATCACCGCCCCGTAGGTGATGACCTTGCAGACCAGGCCGTCGGCGTTGGTCAGCGCGTAGAGATCGACTCTTGTGCCATCCGGCATCGTTCCGAATGGGGATTTGGATATGCTAGCTGCCATGGGAATAGGGGTAAGGAGTGCCGCGAAGGCGGCCCAGAGGATGAGTGTGGCCCGGCGCAGGGTCTTGTAGGGGGGCACGGGACCCATCATTGGCCGTATTGGCCGGCCGATCGATCAAAAACGGCCGGCCGCGATCCCTAGTGGCGCTCGAAGAGCTGCTCGATCTCCTCGAGCGTCTTGCCCTTGGTCTCGGGGAGGAAGAAGGCCGCGGTGACGAAATAGATCACGGTGCAGCCCGCAAAGAGGAAGAACATCGTGGAATAGCCGTACCTGCCGACGGTTGGCAGGAACGTCGCGGCGATGGTCGTGGAGACCGCCTGGTTCACGAGGAGCGCGATGCTCATCCCGTTCGAGCGTATCCGGGTGGGCATCAGCTCCGAGAGGGCGAGCCAGACGCAGACGCCCGGGCCCGCGGCAAAGAAGGCCATGAAGCAGAACAGGAACGCAGCCGCGAGCCAGCCGCTGTGCTCGCCCGGCACGGGCGTCACCAGGGCGTTCTCGATGCGAAGGGGCGCCTTGCGCGCCCGCTCCAGGTCCGCGAACGGGTTCGAGAAGAAGGCCACGACCCGGTTGGCGGGCACGCAGGTGTCCCGGGAGATCCGGACCGGCGCCGCGGCGGGGTCGTCGGACCGCAGGACATTTGTCGCAGCCCTGAAATCCCCGTAGGAATAGATCACGATGAGCGAGACCGGGCCGCCCGATATCGCCCTGCCGGCCTCCCCGGCGGAGTCGAGCATGCGGGTCGCCGCGGCGCGGTCGAATGCAAGGTCGAGCTTCTGGTCGGACAGGACGGACATCTGGACGGCGTCGCCACAGTCGACCCGCAGCCTCTCCGTCGACCGGAAGATGAGCCCGACGGCGACCAGCGAGAAGATGATCCCGGCGCTTCCGACCGACAGGAGGAACTTCCTGCCGCGGCGGTCGACCAGGAGGACGCCGACGATCGTCAGCAGGAAGTTGACGAGTGTCAGGACGACGTAGCCCCAGTGCGCCTGCACGTCGGAGAGTCCCGCCTGGAGCAGAATGTTCGTGTTGTAGCCTATGATCGAGTTGACGCCGGTCGCCTGGTTGCACGCGAGGATGACGCATGCGAGCACGAACGGGATCACGTACCTCCGGCTGAGGAGGGATTCCCGCGCTCGTGCGCCCGGCCCCGCCCCCTTCGCCCTTTCGGCGGCGGCGACCTGGTTCATCTCCTCGAGCTCGAGCTCCGCCGCGGCCTCGGAACGCGACCGAAGCAGCGCGGCGCGGGCGTCGTCGATCCTTCCCTTGCGGTGCAGCCACCTTGGCGATTCGGCAACGATGAGGCTGCCTATGACAAAGAAGACGCCCGGAGGCAGCGACACCCAGAATATGCTTCGCCACGCGGTGTCCTTGAATGACAGGAGCCTTGCCGCGTCCCCGAGCCGGGCCACTTCCCCGACCCGGAAGCTGAAGTACATCCCGATCACCGCCGCCACGACTATCCCCAGCGTCAGGAGCCACTGGAATATCCCGGTGCCCTTGCCGCGGCTCGAGGCGCCGAGGCATTCGGCAAGGTAGAGGGGGACGACGACGCCGATCAGCCCGGCGCTCACGCCCTGGAGAAGGCGGCCAAACACGAGGAAGCCGTATCCGTGCGACAGCGCGATGACCGGGATGCTCGCGACGAAGAGGACTCCGCTCGCGGCCATGAGCAACCGGCGGCCCATCCAGTCGGCAAGCATGCCCGCGAAGAGAGTGGAAACGACGCTTCCGAGGAGCACCGCGGCGACGATGAACGAGAGCTGGCCCGCGCTGAGCCCGGAGGTCGCCTCGAGGTAGGGGAGGGCGCCCGCGATGATCCCCACATCGACTCCGTAGAGAAGTCCCCCCAGGCCGGCGACCAGGAGCAGGAAACGGTTGTACCCGGTCTTGTCGCCTGTGGGGACGGCTGAAATGGGCATCGCCTGATTTCTCTGGGCCGGGCTATTTGGCGGGACCGGAAGAATCCCCGGCCGTCTTCGGGGCCGCGGCCGAGATGACGAGCATGCGCCACTGGTCGTCTGAGAGCCCCGTCCGTCCGCCCTGCCTGGCGGCCGCGGCCACGAGCAGCCGGACGGATGCGAGGATCGGAAGCTCCGTGGCCGATTCGTTGGGTTCGCCGGCGCGGTCGAGCGTCGCGAGGCCCGCGGCGAGCCTGGCGTCCGCCAGCGGAACGCCCGAGGCGAGCGAGCCAAGGGCCTCCCCGCCTACGGCGCTTGCGTCCACGAGCGCTCGGCCCGCCGGAATCGCCTGCCTGACCGCCGGGTAGGTTCCCGCGAGCATGTCGGCGACCTGCTTCCCCGCCGCGCCCCACGCCCTCAGGCGGCCGTTGACGGCGTCGGCCTGGGACCTGTCGATCCCGCCTGGCGAGAAGAGCATGCGGTCCACGGCGCCCGCGAATTCCCGGCAGGGAGCGCTGTCCGGCTGCGCCGCGTCCGCCAGGCCGATGAGCGGCACGGACTGGTTGCTCCAGACCTGGAGGTCCCCGCGCTGGTAGCGCTTGACGGGCTCCAGGAGGCTGATGAGCGTCCTCAGGGAATCCACGCCCGGGGCGCCCAGGTTCTCTCCCACCAGGTGGCGCAGCATGACGTCGCGGTTGCGCTCGTGAAGGGAGCCCGCCTCGTCGAGGCGGGCGCTCACGATCGCGAGCCTGCGGTACATCTCCGCGACGTCCCGGACCGAGGCGGGCGACCAGAGGCGCTCGGCGATGGCGGCCGTGCGCGGCCAGATGCGCGAGTCGATCGTCTCCGGCGTGACCCACTCCGCCCACATGGTCGCCTCCCCGCCGAGGACATGCGCCCTTTGCTGCTGCGTCAGCGCGGACGATTCCGGGATCGGGTCCACAATGTAGTGATCCGAGGCGGGAAGGCAGAGGTCGATGTAGAAACCGTTCGAGAGGATGCCGTCGAATCCGAGCGCGGCCGAGTCCGCAAGGGCCTCGGGGCCGCGCCACGAGTCGATCACGCAGTCGCGCGGAAGCTCGGGACTCTCGATCTCGTCCCAGCCGACAAGCCGTTTGCCGCTCCTTGCGAGCATCGAGTCGATCCGCTTGTTGAAGAGCGCGTGCAGCCCTTCGTTGTCCTTCAGGCCGCGTTCGCGGATGAAGGCCTGGACCCTGGGACTGGCGTTCCACTGCACGCCGTTGTTCTCGTCGCCGCCGATGTGGATGAACCGGTCCGGGAACAGGGCGGCCATCTCGCCGAGGAAGTCGCCGAGAAGCGCATAGGTCGCCTCGTTGGTGGGGTCCAGCACCGGATTGAACACTCCCCACTGGCGCTCGATCCCGTACGGGCCCGGCAGGCTCGCGAGCTCAGGGTGTGACACGACCCAGCTCGTGGCGTGGCCCGGGACGTCGAACTCCGGAACGACCCGGATCCCGCGCCCGGCGGCGTAGGCGATGATCGTGCGCATCTGCACCTGGGTGAAGAACCTGCCGTCGGAGCCCTTTGCGGGGAGCTCCGGGTGGGTGAGGCTCTCGATCCGGAAGCCTTGGTCGTCCGTGAGGTGCAGGTGCAGGACGTTGAGCTTCACGACGGCCATCGCGTCGAGGTTGCGCAGGATGACCTCGATCGGCTGCCAGTGGCGCGCCACGTCTATCATCAGGCCGCGCCACGGGAACCTCGGCCGGTCCTCGATTGAGACGACGGGGAGGAACCATCCCTCCTTGTCCCGTTGCAGGAGCTGAAGAAGGGTCTCGAGTCCGTGCATGGCCCCGATGTCGGTCGGGGCCCGCAGAACCGCCTGCGCGCCGCTGACGTCGAGCGCATACGACTCGTCCTCGGACTCCGTGGGGATCGCGGCGCCGTCCGCCCTGCAGTCGATGAGAAGCCTGAACGCGGCGGGCTTGTCCCTGCCCGCGGGCTCGCCGACGCGCGAGCGCCACCGGCTCCCGGCCCGCGCGGCCGCCGCGTCAAGCCGCGGCCCGGCTGTCCTTTCCATGGAGACGTCGAGCCCGCCGCCCACGGGAACCCGGCCGGCCGACATGCGCACCTGCGCCGGCATGGGCATGACGTCGACAGGGAGCGGCACGGCGCCCGCCGGGGCCGTCAACCCCGCGGCGGCGCTAAAGATGCAGATCGCGAAGGAATTCCTCTGGGGCATATCGTTTGAAGGCCTCTATCGCCTCGTATTCCGCGAGGCCCAGCGCGTTGTAGGTCTCGGCCAGGCGCCTGCTGCGGTCCTCCGAGCGCTGCCAGAATTCCCGCCGGTCGTCGCCCAGGAAGAGCGCCATGTCCTTTTGCGTCTCGTGGCAGAATATCGCGCGGCGGCGGCGGAGCACCTCCTGGGGGCTGAGCGGCACCGCCAGGTCGATCTCGTCGGCGGACCACTCGGACCATGCCCCCCGGTAGAGCCAGAGCTCGCACTCGCGCACCCACGGTTCACTTGAGAGGCTCGAAAGGGCGTCCCGGAGGGCATGCAGGCAGAGCCTGTGCGTGCCGTGGGGATCGTCGAGGTCGCCCGCGGCGAAGATCAGGTGGGGGCGGATGTCCTCCAGGAGCCTCCGCATGATCGACCGGTCGCCGTCCCCGAGGAGCCGCCTGCTGCCGGGTCCCGCGTTGTAGAATGGCAGCTCCAGGAAATGGAGGTTCCCAGGGGAGGCCCCGCACACCCGGGCGGCGGCGAGCGCCTCCTGGCGCCGGACCAGGCCCTTCCAGTGATGGACGTCCGGCGACTCCGGGAGGGAGCCCGTCGACTGGTGGGTCGCGCACAGCGCCCGCAGCCGCCCGACGTTTTCCGGGCTCGCGAGGCCCGAGTCGCCCACGAACCGCAGCGCGCGGGCCAGCGCCTCGTCGGACACGGCGTAGGCCCCCGACACCTGGTACGCGACATGGACCTCGTGGCCGTGCTCGACCAGGCGGCAGAGCGTGCCGCCCATCCCGATCACGTCGTCGTCCGGGTGCGGAGAAAGGACGAGAACCCGCTTCGGAAACACGCCGGCGGAGGGGGCGCGCAGCGGACGCACGGGCGCGTCGCCGGGCTTCGTGCGCTTTGGGTCGCGCCCTCCGGGCCACCCGGTGATCGTGTGCTGGAGCTGGTAGAAGCCCGCCAGGTTGACCTCGTAGGCCGGGCCGTGGATCCTGAGGAGGTCCTGCAGCCCCGCCTCGTTGTAGTCGTCATCGGTGAGCTTCAGCACGGCCTTCTTCCTGAGTTGGGAGAGCCAGATGATCGCCCGGCGCATCATGCCGGGGTCCCACTCGAGCCCCTGGTCGCTGAGCGCCCCCAGGAGCCACGGCGTGCGGTAGCGGGTCAGCGCACCGGCCGCGGCCCTGTCGATGACGAATTGGATCTGGTCGTGCTCCTGGAGGAAGGAGGCCGTCACCTGCGGCGTGACGGCTCCCTCGACCGCCGCGCGGATGATCTCGGCCTTGTGCTGGCCCCAAGCCATCAGGACGATCCTTCGGGCCTCGAGGATCGTCCGCACGCCCATCGTGACGGCGTACCTGGGTGTGTGCTCCTCGCCCCCGAAGTCCCCGGCCGCGTCCCGGCGCGTCAGCGAGTCTAGGGTCACCAGCC